>Ga0302320_10025113_pt1 | contig 11597 bp, 6 predicted proteins | sample Bog_T0_3_FD_202130 | JGI IMG/M metagenome (GOLD analysis project Ga0302320, IMG submission 202130) | Peat permafrost microbial communities from Stordalen Mire near Abisko, Sweden - Bog_T0_3 | ecosystem: Environmental > Terrestrial > Soil > Wetlands > Peat | place: Sweden: Abisko, Stordalen Mire... | reverse complement strand
AGAGAGTGACAAGCTCATCACCCGCAGCCTTGACCAGCGCGGACTTTGAGGCCAGCACATCGGGGTTCTGTGTGCGATAGAAAGCGGCAAGCTGCTGAGGGATCTGCGTGCTCGCCTCGGCCTCGGATGAGTAGTTGGCCTTGAGGAGTTGAAGACTTTCTTTGTGGACCCAGGGAAGATCTGGACTGACAGCGCCCTCGGACATGGCGCGGTTCAGGGCATCCTCCGCAGTCAGGAAGGTGTGTGCGGCTCGGTTGTGGCAGTCAATGCAATCCATGACGCGGCGTTCGCCCTGAGGCACCGTGTTGCCCAGGGCAGTAGCGGCATACACGGTCTCAGACCCATCGGGATTTTGCCGCTGGACCCAGGGGATGGTGGTGCGGGTCGGATCAGTTGCGATGTATTCAATGTGACCAAGGTGAGTGCCGTGAATTCCGCTCAACTGCGAGAGCGAGTCCACCCCGCCGAGATGCAGCACCAGCACAGTCTGGGTTTCAGTGTTCTTCTCGTCGTCGGCAAAGGTCGATTTCACAAGCAGCTTTTCTCCGACAAACCTCGCCGGGGTGTGGCAGCCCTCGCAGATATACCGTGCCGGGCGAAGATTCTTCACCGGCGACTCAATGGGCGTGGGATAGCGATCGAAACTGACCTCGAGAAGCTGCTTGGTGCCGTTGACATTGGCGGAAAAGTACGCAGCGGCGCCCGATCCGATGTGACATTCCGTGCAGGCGACGTGAGAGTGTGCAGAGACTTTATAGGCCGTGTACTCCGGATGCATCACGTGGCAGGATTGGCCGCAGAACTGTGGCGAATCCATGTAGGCAGCTCCACGATACGTCGCAATCGAGACGACCAGCAGGTTGGCGATAGTGGCCACCAGCACGATGTCGAGGCCGTGGCGAAACATGCGGTCGTTGAGATCGATCTTGGGAAACTGGGCCGGAATCTGACCCGCGCCCTGAAGCTTTCGGCGGCGGATATACACGCCCACGGGAATCAGCAGCAAGCCAGCCACAAATAGCCCTGGGAGAAGCAGGAAGAAGATAATCCCCAGGTAGGGATTCTCGTTAGGCAGGCCGAGAATCTCAACCAGCCAGTAGCCGACCATGGTCACCGCGGACGCGGTGGTAATGGCGCCGCCAGCGAGGCTGATGGGATTGTTGCCGAAGAATAAGGCCGGTCTTACCCAGCTCTCACGAAATTTTTGTAACAGTGACACAGTCTCCCCCAGACTCAAGATGGCCCGCCGGTTGGGCGGGCCAGGTTGTACTGTCCGATTCGATTGTACTGGTTACTTCAGACCACGGTAAAAAGTGACGACATCTTTAATCTGCGCGTCGGTGAGGCCCGCGATGGGCTTCATCTTGCCTTTGCCGGCCTTGACGGCATCGGCCATCTGGGCTGCGGTGAGAGCTTTGATCGCTGGATCGGTGGATGCCTTGATCCCCATGGCCTTGGCCATGCCTGCACTCGGGGTGCCGGTGGCGCCATGGCACATTTGGCACTTGGCTTTGTAGGTCGCTTCGCCTGAGGATTGGGCGACGCACGCGGCGCTAGCCAATGAAAAGGCTATGGCAAGCACCATCTGGGAGCGGAACATTTTGGTCATTGCGAGACTCCTTGGGGTTTAGGCGGCTGGAAGCGCGAGCCGCCCCTGCCGAATGAATTCTTTCACAAACCGGGGCCTCGATCACAAATCAAGGTCCCAAGTGCTTCAGCTCGATGTCGTTTTCGCCGGTCGGCATCAAGAAACTTTGTCTTGCAATCTCAAAAGCTTTTGACGCGTGCGGTCTTGCTTTACCGTTTGAACGTGCTTGGGCCCGGGTTGATTGATGGGGATGGGCCGGTAAAAACCATGAATCCGGTCCATCCCCACAAAGTTCAGAAGAACGGTTGCTTCGGTTAGAACTCGTAATGCACTGCGAGAGTCACGTTGTTCGCATGAAAGTTTCGCGGTGCGGTCAGGCCCGAAGACGGTTCGGTCAGGCCGGTTGGATACGCGGAGATTGTTGAAGAGTTGCAAGGAACAACTGTCGCGGTCGCAGACGTTGCAGTGCTGCAGAACGGAGCGCCGGAGGGGCCGCCCTCGCCGTAGCCGTAGAAGTTGTACTCCGCTTTCCAAACCCATCCGGGATGGATCGTCCATGCAACATTCACGAAGGGCTGCTGATACGCGGACACCATCGAGCCGTTGACGTCGCGCGCATCGTTGAAGAAGCGGCTGCCGTTCACAGAGCTGATGCGATAGCCGAGATTGGAATGGATTGACTTGACCGGGGTCAGAGAGACAGCCACCGATCCGGATTGCGTAGGCGCATCCATGAAGTTTCTGCCAAACCAGTCCGTGTACGCGATCGCAGCGCCCGCGGCAGGAACCTTGGGAGCGCATGCACCATTCGCGGCGACGGAAGATGAACTCGGAAGGCTCGATCCAGGCGCCGGGGCTGCGCCTGGCAACGTGGCCGTCGCGCCGTTCAGATAGCAGATGTTGCTGGACATATACACATCGCTGTACGCGTAGCTGAAGTTGAACCCATAGTGCTCATTCGGCGCCAGCACTGCCGCCAGGCTAGCCACCCGGCTGTGATCGACATGGTTGAGCGGACCGAGGTACGGAACGCCGCCCGAAGCGGTGCCCAGCGCGACGGCGGTTTGGTTGTTGTTGGTGTTGTTATGCCGTTCCAGGTCGTTGAAGGCTCCAGAGAACGTGGCCCAGGGCTTTGGCTTGTACATGGTGTGCATTCTGTAATGCCTGGTTTGCCGGGCGCCGATTGGAGTGAATGCGTTGTCGTCGTAGAGCGCCTCGACGGTGCCATTGACATCCCAATTGTTGGTGGGACGCACGGCGGCGTTGAAGATTCCACCGTTTTCGTTGATGGTTACGGTTCCATTGTTATCCGCACCCGCGGCTAACGGAGCGTTATCGGCAGCGCTATTCAGGCCCTCGGCGATTGTGTGCGTGCGATAGCGGTAGGTAAGCGAAAGTGTGGCCCGCGCTGAGGCATCCCAGGTTCCGGTCAGATTATTGGTCAGGAAACTCTGGCCAAAGTACGCCGGCAGCGGCACAGTCACCGCGTTTGATCCCGTAAACGGAGAGCCGCTCGTGGCCGTGGAGACGGTTGTGGTCAACGGGCCGGAGTAGTTGATGGTTTCATACCCAAGATTGCCGGCCACAACGGTGGTCGGCGTCGAGAGAGTGGTCTTGCTGGTATAGGTGGTCGTTCCGGGCTGGTGGACACTGGAATAGTCGACCTGATCGGAAAGACTGAACTTCTTCATCGCCTGCCAGACGATGCCATAATCGGTCGAGACCACCGCCCGATGGGCGGAGCCGCTGGCCGCATACACAATCGAGGTAAGCGCCCCATCCAGGCCCTGGAAGTTCTCGTTGTAATTGGGCATATTCATGTTGGCGAGAGTGTAGCGAAAATCGCCGTTCATGGATACATTCTTGATGGTGTTGCTTTGCAAGCGCAGCATTTCCGTGGGAATGAGAACGCGCGTCGGCTGACTGCGCATGTAGCTTGTAGCCACATCGCAGGCAGGATTGATGATCGGACGGCCGCCGGCTGTCTGAGGCGCCGAAAGGATTGTGTAGCTGGTGGCGCTGGTATAAGCCGAGCCCATGCTGCCGGTATTGCAGGAACTGGTGCCGTAGGCGGTCTGGCTGTCCCAACTGCCCAGGTAGACCGGCGTCCCATCAGCCTCCTGTACCAGGAAGCCACTGGGGTTGAGCGTAAAGTAAGAGTCGGCCTTGTAGTGGTCGATCTGTTCTTCAAAGGTGAGCTTCGTGCCCTGAATGGGCTTCCAGTCGACCGCTCCCGTAAAGTCGTCGGTGCTGTTGCGCTGGAACTCTTCGACCAGGGCGTTGTTTTTGTCGATGTTATAGCTCGGGGTCAGCGACGGGCCCTGGAAGATATTCTGCGAGTATCCCGCTCTGAACGTCCACTTCGAGATCGGAAAGATGGTGAGGTTGGTGTCCGTCATGCGGCGCACGGTGTTGAACATCACCGCTGACTGTTTAACCTGCGGCCATGCAAGCGTGCCCGTTGGGGCGGTAGAGGGTCCGATGGGAATCGACTGGCCGGTCGTGATATTCGGATTGCCCAGAAGATCGTAGTCGAAATACTGGCGGTCGCGACGAAACATTCCCGAGAACTCATAGACCTTGCCCTTGGAAAAGTCCAGCTTGGAAAAGCTGTTCGGATCGCCGCCGAACCCGGTGCTGATGCCCTTGAGTTCATCGACGAGGGTGCTCTTTTTGCCGGGAAGAACGTGCATCTCAAAGGTCTGGCCCAGGACGCGCGGCCCGGACTGCAAGTTGACCAGCGTGTCGTACATAGCCGGGCTGCCCGTGATGCTTGAGACGCGTCCTCCAAGATCCACGCTCTGATGGATCGAATATCCATTCGGAGCCTCGATCTGTGATTCCGGCGTGGGCAATGGAGCGGCGGGCGTCGGATTTTGCGCGACTGCGATGCCTGCCGTCATCAGTAGAATTGCGACTCCAACGCTCCCAGCGCACCGCTGGATCATTGCGAAGGAGAGCTGTTGGTTGGACAGCCGAGAAAACCAGCCTATCTTGTTCATATGAAGCCTCACTTGAAAAAAAGCATGATTGCTGAAATCGAGTTCTTGAATCCTGGTGCAAACCCCGTGCGAGATCTGGGCCGCGCCGTCCAATAGATCTGGAGGGCGCGGCGCAGCTCTGTTACCTCTTGAAGTACGGGTCAACGTTGGAGCCATGGATCATGGTGTGGCAGTCGATGCAAGGCTGCAGTTCAGCTGATCCTGAGTTCATCCCGTGAACTGTGCCGGCCGCTACCGGGCTATGGCACTGGTTGCAGAGGGTGTTGACAGACGGCATATTCAGCAACCGCGGATTCTGAGATCCGTGCGGTGTGTGGCAACCCACGCATCCTTCCGCCTTGACTGCGGCATGCTCGTACACGAATGGTCCGCGTGTCTCGGTGTGGCACTTGGTGCAAACCGCATTCTGATCCGCTGTGGACTTGAGGTTGTTGTTCCCGAAGGTGCCGTGAGCATCATGGCAGTCGCTGCACTTGACCAGACCCTCATTCACCTTGTGGTGGAACGGCATATCGAATGCAGGCTTCACGTCGGTGTGGCACTGGAAGCAGAGCGTCGGCTGCGGAGCCTTGAGCAATGCATCTTGCTTGCTGTTGTGGATGTCGTGGCAACTGGTGCAGCCGACGTTGGCCTTGGCGTGAGGAGAACGGTCAAAGTTGGGATGCGCGCCAGCGTGGCACTTCAAGCAGGTCGAGTCCACCTCTTTCGCGGTCGCCTTGGCGGGGTTGAAGATCTTTGTCACATCGCCGCCGCCTTCGACGTGTGCGCCGCCCGGACCGTGGCAACCTTCGCAATTCACACCCGCCACGCCGTGCTGGTTCACAAGCTTGGTGTGCGGATTGCCTTCGAATTTCTTGGCTACTTCTTCGTGGCACGTAGCGCAAACTTCACCGCCGACGTAGGCGTTGGGTGTCGCGACAGCCGCCTGAGCGGTGGCCGCCTTGGCAACCGGAGCCGCTTTGGGTGCCTGCGCTCCAAGTGAGGTGGCGCACATTATGCTCGCGCCAAGCATCAACATCAAACAAACTCGCAGCACCGGCAACTTCCCCGGAGCCGCACTAATGAGCAATCGCGTTACAGGCCCTACTTTATGCATGAAAAATACCGCCTTGTGTGATCTCATCGCTACTTCTAAAAACAGTTGATCCAGCTTCAGGCTGGAGAGAACAGCAAACCTCTCAAAAAACGCCGCATCAAAAGACCGAAAAACTGGGTACCGTTTTGCTGAAGTAGCTCTTTGTGCGGAGCATCACTTCATGGGCTGCATCCTACGATTTTCCGGAGCCCGGCTCGGTGATGTTCATCACATGCCATTCTGCGGTGGAATCCCAAGCCCCATTTCCCTGCCCAACGTGACATGGATCTTCAGTTCGAAACCAGTTTTGGGGCCATCCGATCAAGCGCGCAAGCCATGTGTGTGCAGAGCTTTACGCGTCGAATCGCGATGAAACGGCGTGAACAAGTTACTGCTTTGGGCAGAAGACCAGATTGGTCGCCCGTCACGCTGTTTCAAATTGGACACTTTCGCCGCACGCAACCGTCCTTGCGGTCGACTCAGCCGAATTTTTGGCTTACGCCTCAGACCGGCTGATCATGGTTCTATTCGTCGGCAAAGTGGCCTGGCCCCAGGTGTCCGTCCGGTGGGGAGCCGCTATGCGAGGGGGTGAGAAGGCCCGATTTTGACGGTGCCCAGCTCGTGGCGAAGGAATCCTCCAGCGCTAATAGACGTGAGGCCCATCACATTCAATCTGCCCATCTTGCGGCAAACTCTTGTTGAGCAATGGCCATTTCCCAGAGAAAAGCGGCCCTTGCATTCAGCCTAACTGTTGTCTCCACAATGATATGCGGACCCGAGACGGCAGTGGCGAGGGCACTCGAGCAGCGTCGGAAGGGCAAGAGCATGGCGGACGCACAGATTTCACCTGAATTGCACGGGCGACAGAAGAACAATCACCGGCAGAGTCCTGTCGGTTGCGCGGCCTGCGCCAATCGCCGTCCAGGCTGGTTCTGCTCCCTCGGCAGCGCCGTTCTTGCCGATCTTGAGTTGGCCACCAGCACTATTTCTCTACCCGCGCAGGCTTCGCTCTTCACCCAGGGCGAGGACGCGCGATGCCTCTACTTGATTTGCGGCGGCTATCTCAAGTTGACGGCTGGACGCCTGGAAGACCGGCAGATGATCGTCCGCGTGGCCGGGCCCGGTTCCATGCTTGGCCTCTACGCCGTTCTATCGCATGGCGTCTACGAGGTGTCGGCGGAGTCATTGACCAGCGCCCAACTGCGCCCTGTTGAGCGGGAGCGGTTTCTCAGCTTTCTGCGCAATCACAAAGAGGCACAGATGCGCGCGGTTCAATGCATCTGCCAGGAATACCGCTTTGCCCTTCAAGACGCATGCCGCATTGCGCTGGCCGAGACCGTCGCCGCCCGCTTGGGCAAGCTTCTGCTGGAGTTGGCCCATCAGATTGGCGAGCATCTGTCCGACGGCGGCTACAGCTTCCCGCTGCTGCTCACCCACGAGGAGATGGCCTCGATGGTTTGCACGACGCGCGAAACCGTTACCCGGACGCTTGGCCAATTCCGGAAAGATGGATGGGTCTCGATTGAAGATTCGCTGGTAACCCTGCGCCATCCGGAACTGCTGCAGACGCTGACCTAAAGCCGATTTTGCCCTTGACGGCTCCCGTCTGGCCCGCTCCCTCAGTCCAAGAGCTATGATTTAAGAAACACTCTTCATTTTTGAAGTGGGAGTTTATGGTGCAAATGATCCGTTCTTTGGCTTGTTTTTCTGCTCTTCTTTTCTCCATATCCGCTGTCTCCGGTCAGACCCCTTCAGCCCCAACGTCGGACAAGCCAAACGTTACATCCGCCGCGAGCCCTGAGATCGTGCAGTTCCAAAAGATTGAGGATTCCTGGGCCGATGCCATCAACATGCGCGACCAGTTCGGTCTGGAGCTGGTCCTATCTCCTTTATTCGTAGATGTCTCAGCCACCGGCGATATCACCACGCGGAACCAGCAGGTGGCCCTGGTGATTACCGACGCAGACAAGACAGAGCACCTGGATCAGCGAGTGATCACAGTGCGCATGCTGGGAGACATCGCGGTGGCCAATGGAACCTACACCCTGCACCACAAGGTGAGCTCGACCGAGATAAACGAAAAAGGCGTGTTTACGCATGTCTTTGAAAGAGCGCACGGGGGCTGGCTGTGCATCAACTCGCAGCGCACAGTGCTACGCGAGGACTCGCCGAGCGCCAGGCAGAAGAAACAGTCCAATGCAGAGCTTCCCTTCCACATTCCCCTTCTGTCAAAGGGCGATAAGGGCCCCCAGTAGAGGCGGACAACTTCGGCGCTCTCTTGGGCATTTGTTGTGCGCCATGCCTTCTCGAATCCGCAGATGGATTTACGTTACTAAAAATATGCGCAATTTATTTATTAAGAGGGCGGCCTTCTAAGCCAAATTTAGCAAGAAAGCAAAGGTAATTGAGTGCAGGCGATCTTCATCTAGAATGAAGTGGACCTGCATTGACTTGAACCTGCCACCCATTTCCCAAATGTCCCATTCGACTGCGTCTTCCAATATTCCAGCAGCCCTTCAGCCCCCTGGCCCTGCCCCAGTTGCGGCCGGAACCGTCATGCGCATTCTGCTCGCGGTCAGCGCCGGTCATCTGATCAACGACATGGTGCAATCGCTGCTGCCGTCGATCTATCCCATCCTGAAAATCAATTTTCACCTGAACTTCAGCCAGATCGGGCTGCTTTCGCTCACTTATCAGGTTTTGGCCAGCCTCTTGCAGCCACTGATTGGCCTCTATACCGACCGAAAGCCCATGCCATACGCGTTGGCGATCGGGATGTGCTTTACCCTGCTTGGCATTGTGATGCTTGCAATGGCTCCTACGTTCAGCCTGTTGCTGTTGGCTGCGGCTGTGGTGGGCGCCGGCTCGGCCATCTTTCATCCCGAATCCTCGCGCATCGCCCGCATCGCATCCGGCGGTCAGCATGGCTTTGCCCAATCCGTGTTTCAGGTCGGCGGCAACACGGGCAGCGCGATTGGCCCGCTGCTGGCCGCGTTCATCGTCCTGCCCCAGGGACAGTTCGGCGTGGCGTGGTTTGGCTTTGCCGCAGCCGCCGGAATCTTCATCCTGTACGGCGTGGGCCGCTGGCGGGCGCACCACCTCTCGCGCGCCACTCCAGGCCACCTGCATTTGGCTGCCCAAAATGCTCTGCCTCGACGCAGGGTACTCGCGGCGATTGTCGTGCTGGCCGCGCTCATCTTTTCAAAATATTTCTATCTGGCCAGCATCTCGAGCTACTACACCTTCTATCTGATCAGCAGGTTTCACGTCTCGGTGCGCAGTTCCCAACTCCACTTGTTCGTCTTTCTGGGTGCGGCAGCCGCGGGCACGTTCTTTGGCGGCCCGATTGGCGACCGCATCGGTCCCAAATACGTGATCTGGGGCTCCATCCTCGGAGTCTTGCCGTTCACGCTGTTGCTTCCCCAGGCAAACTTGTTCTGGACCGGCGTTCTATCCGCGGTGATCGGTTTCGTGATTGCTTCGGCATTTTCAGCCATCCTCGTTTATGCGCAGGAACTGATGCCGGGGCGCGTCGGCCTGGTCTCTGGCATCTTCTTCGGCCTGGCCTTCGGCATGGGCGGCATTGGCGCCGCCGTTCTGGGCCACATCGCTGACCTGACAAGCATCGTCTATGTCTATCGCCTGTGTGCGTGGCTGCCGGCCATCGGCCTGCTCACCGGACTGCTTCCGAACCTTGAGAAGCATCGGATCAGCTAGCCGACCAGGTGTCGCGAGTTTGCGGTGAAGTTGATACCGACTCGGAACCGAGCATCTTCGGCCGAATCGATTCGTTGTTCCTGCTGATGTCGCGTCGCCTGGCGCCGATAAGCCCTTCAAGCATGTGTAAAAATTCCCGGAGTTCAACGGGAGAGTTGCGCGGCTGCAGCGAAAGCAGAATGGGGTCACCATGCGAGCAATGCATTCAAGTGGACGCGGCCATCAGGAAGCGGCAACCTCTCTGCAAACTCGGCCGGGCATCGTCATTCTGACTTCGCTCTGTTTGAAAGGGCATTGCACACGATGAAGCGACAATCGCTGAGCTTGCGGCTATTGGTCTCCACTTTGCTGGTGGTACTTATCACCTGCCTGGTTTGCGTCTTCTTCGCCTGGCGCATCGCGACCATTTGGATTCAACGTCAGGCCGCTCAGAACGCTGCCGAGCAATCGACCGATGTGATCGGAAAGATCACGACGATCGACGAACTGACCCGCGCCCAGGTGGCGAGCGGGATGCGTGTTCTTGAGGATCAGAGCCGTCTCAGAGGCGCACCTTCCTTGCAAGGCGAATCCATGATCGGCAGCAAGACGGTTCCGAATCTTCACCTCGGAACGGAGTCGCAGGTCTTGAACTTCGCGATGGTGGACCACGTCAAAGAACTCGCGGGCGGCACAGCCACGCTCTTCGCATGGAATGGCGCCGACTTCATCCGCGTGACGACAAATGTGCTTAAGCCCGACGGGACGCGCGCCGTTGGCACCATACTCGACCCGAAGGGCAAGGCTTTCGCCGCTCTGACTCGAGGCCAGACATTCAATGGAGTGATTGAGATTCTTGCCACGCCCTATACCACCAGCTACGTGCCCATGCTCGACGCCAAAGGCACGCTCGTTGGCGCTTGGTACACAGGCTATCGGCTTGACTCGATCAGCTCGCTGGGAAAGAGCATTGAAGAGGTACGCATACTGGACAATGGATTTGTGGCGATGCTGAAGCCATCCGGGGCAGCCGTGTTTCACGGCAAGCAAATCTCCGACGGCGATATTGAGCATCTGCGCCAGAGCCCGGACGGCTGGATTATCCATAAGGAAACCTATGCGCCGTGGGGCTACACGGTGATGACCGCTTATCCCGAATTGGACGTAGTGAAGCTTGAGTTGAAGATCATGAGCCTGCCGGCTGCCGGCACGGTGCTCATGGTCGGCCTCATCCTGTTCACGCAGCTCATCCTTCTCAAGCGAATGGTTCTCCGTCCGGTACGCGAACTGACGGAACACTTGAGCTCTGCCGACCTGAATACCCTGCTGACCACCGAACGTAACGACGAAATCGGCGCACTCGCGGTGAGCTTCAATCAGTACGTTCTGCGACTGCGCCAAACGCTGTTCCAGGTGCGCAAAGGATCGGTGGCCACCAGCGTCAAGTCCGATGAGATTCGCTGCATCTCAGAGGGTGTGGTCGCGCGCATGGTCGAGCAGAGCCAAAATGCGGGCGACGCCGCTGAGGCTGTTGAACATCTATCCCAGGAGATTGCCGCCATCTCTACCCACACACTCGACGCCTCAAAACAGGCGCGCGCCGCGGCGAATGCGGCACGCAACGGCGGCGAACTGGTCACTTCGGCGGTTAAACACATCCAGGATCTTTCACAGGACACGCAACAGAGCGTCGGCCGGATCGCTTCGCTCAGCGAACACGCAAAACAGATTGGCTCGATTGTAGGAGTCATTGAAGAGATTGCCGCGGGTACCAACCTGCTGGCGCTCAATGCATCCATCGAAGCAGCGCGCGCCGGCCAGCATGGGCGCGGATTTGCGGTGGTCGCCGGCGAAGTGCGGCGTCTCTCAGAGAGGACGGCTCAAGCCACCAAGCAGGTCGCTACGCTGATCAGCGGAATCGCCCATGAGACCGAGCAGGCCGCCAGCGGCATCACCTCAGCATCCCGAATGGCAGCCGAAGGCGCAGAAACCGTGGCCAGCCTCAAGAGCTCCTTCGACCGCATCGTCGACATGGTCATTGAAATGGACGGCCGTGTCGACCAGATTGCCCAGGCGGCCAATCGCGAAACCCAAACAGCCAACTCGGTGAGCGAAACCATTCAGCAGGTCGCTGCCAGCGCAAGAGAAACGGCTACGGGCGCCGAACAAGTGATGGCAGCCACCGGTGAGTTGCATGGAACCGCCCGAACGCTCGAGGGCATGGTCGAACAGTTCC
>Ga0302320_10025112_pt1 | contig 11598 bp, 10 predicted proteins | sample Bog_T0_3_FD_202130 | JGI IMG/M metagenome (GOLD analysis project Ga0302320, IMG submission 202130) | Peat permafrost microbial communities from Stordalen Mire near Abisko, Sweden - Bog_T0_3 | ecosystem: Environmental > Terrestrial > Soil > Wetlands > Peat | place: Sweden: Abisko, Stordalen Mire... | reverse complement strand
GCAGTGTCACCTTTTGCTGGGCCAGCCGGAAGACGCTTTTGATGACCTTGCCCTCGTGCATGATTTTTGCCGTCGCATCCTGGCCGACTCGCATCCGGCGACTATTCTGTCGGCCATGGTTAATCAATCGGTACTTGGACTTTATGCGGCGCAAATTGGGGAGGGTTTGCGCTTGCAAGCCTGGCGTGAGCCCCAATTGATCGCCTTGCAGGAGCAACTCAAAACCATTGAAGTTATCGCGCCGCTAAAGGAGGCCTGCACGCTGGAGGCGGTAATCACGTATCGCGCTTTGGAAAGTGTGCCTTCCGCCGGGATGGTGAAGCAAACTGTCTGGGCGCGGTGGTATCCGAACGGTTGGGGCTATCAACACTTGGCTGCCCGGGTTAACCTCGACTTCGGCCGCCTTTCCTGTTTCGGCACGGCCCAGCCGGTCATTCTTGCCGATCGGGCGGCTGGTGCCAGCAAGCAGGCTGTCGCGCTCGAGGCTGGAGCTTACGGCTTTGTTGGCAGCCTCGGGCAGCTCAACTTCGAACGGGCTTGCCAAAATGCGGCGCACAGCCAAACGGAAATCGTCCAGGCCCTCACTGCCTGCGCCCTCGAACGATTTCGCCTTGCCCATGGTGACTATCCTGCAAATCTTGACGCGTTGGTTCCACAGTTCCTGGACGCAATTCCGAATGATGTCATCGGAGGCGCCCCGCTTCACTATCGCCGCTCCACCGGGGGAACGTTTGTTTTATATTCCGTGGGCTGGAATGGCCGTGACGATGGCGGCGTGCGCGGTCAGCCGTTTCCCGGAACTGATGGTGACTGGGTTTGGCCTGATTAAGCATCGAAATATATGGTGATGGAGAACCCAGATACAATGAAAAGAACGCCACGCCTTGCGTTGGGGCCGGCCTTCACCCTCCTGGAATTGCTGGTCGTGATCGCCATCATCTCCATTTTGGCGGCACTGTTGCTTCCGGTTCTTTCCAAAAGCAAGGCAAAGGCGAAGGGGCTTCAATGTCTTTCCAATCTGAAACAATTGACCACCGCCTGGATGATGTATCCGGTTGATTATAACGACCTTTTGGTGGTCAACACGGTGGGCCCTAACACGAACAGTTGGGCGGCGGGTTGGCTGGATTTGACCGACCCGACAGATACGGACAACACGAACGTCGCCACCATTATGAGTCCGGAGGGATTGCTTTGGCCGTATTCGAAATCTTTGGCCATTTATGTGTGCCCCGCCGATCCCAACACCATTGACATAAATGGGATCAATTATCCACTCGTTCGTTCTGTCTCCATGAATCAGAGGTTGAACGGGGGAGAGTATAACAGCGCCCCTCTTTCCCTGTTCAACAATCCCAATAAATATAGCGCCATCATCAATCCCGGACCGGCCACGACCTTTGTCTTCATAGACGAGCGTGCCGACTCCATTAACGACGGATTTTTTGTCGTAGTCATGGAGGACACCGGCCCGCAGGCTGTGATCGGAAACACACCTGCTGACTATCACAATGGTTGCAGCTCAGTCTCTTTTGCGGACGGACACGTCGAAATCCACAGATGGCTGGACCCTCGAACTGAAATGCGTCCGTACCAAGCCCGCGCGCCCGTGCCGAACGACCCGGACATCGCTTGGCTCCAGGAACATAGTTGTTCACGAAAATAGGCCAGCAGGCCTGAGCGGGCCTCGGATATTACCCAGAAACGCCAGTATCTGGAATGTGCCCCGTCTGTTTCAAATCCATCCCGTGGAATTTCAGGCGCAACGGGCGCGCAGCTTGCGCCAGATCCCCGAGCCGAGCAACAGGATTGCCGCCACGGCCAACAGCCCGTTCACCGAGGGCTCCGGCACGACCGTGATGGTAAACGTGCCGGCCGGGTTGAAGTTGCCCTCGGAATCAAAGGCATCATCGCTGCCAAACACGCCGCTCCCGCCGTTATTGGCGTCAAAGGTGTCCAGTTCATTGGCCACCATCGGGTTGCCACCATCCCCGTTGCTGTTCATCACGTATTCATCCGCAGTGGTGGTGAAGGCAAACTCATAAACCTGCCACAGCGGCTCGTTCGGGTAGGTCAAGGTGTACGAGCCGGTCGTGGGATTCTGAAACAACAGCCAGTTATTATAGTCCCCGGAATTGTCCAGCCCGGTGATGGTCTCGCCGTTGAAAGTGCCCGTGATCACTGGGGTGTAGGCGGCCACCCCGGAGGGGCCATTTTGGGGCATGGTGGGATCCACCGTTAACGTGCCGGAACCGGTGTACAGCGGGCTGCTGTAGGACCAGTCGTAAATATAGCTTTGGGCGCGCGCGGATGACCCAGCCACCAGCAGCCCGAAAACAATAGTTTTAATAGTCGGTTTCAATTGACCTGAACATACGACGGTACCGCCCAATAGCAATCTCGCGCGCCCAAAGGAATACCCTATAAGAAAATGAAGTATTTAGAGCGAAACAAATAACCAACCGTCCGAGGAACCAATTAGGCACACCATGCCACTGCGACATAGGCCCAAACGGACATGCATTATGCGGTGAATAAGGCTGGGGTGGTCGACGGGACTCGAACCCGCAACATCCAGAACCACAATCTGGGGCTCTACCATTGAGCTACGGCCACCAGCCAAAGGAGGGAAACAATAATAATCCTGCGCCCTTTAGTCAAGTTTTGGCAAACAGGGATTTGGCAACCGTGCATCCTGCCCGGTGTCAGGCACCTCGTCGCCTGACCGGACTGAATTATTAGTATCCTTGAAGTTGGAAATCTGATTGAATTGCCGGATGAAGATTAGCACCCGTGTCTGCGAGTTGCGGCTGGCCAATGTTTGGAAAATTGCCAGCCGGCAGGGTTCCGGAACCCATCGGACGGTCATTGTGGAACTGACGGATGGCGACGGTGTCCAGGCCCTGGGCGAGGCGGCGCCTTCGGGGCTGTATGGCGAATCGGTCGAGAGTTTTCTTAAAGGATTGCCCCAGGTGGATGCCGCGAGGCTTTCTTTCAAAGATGTGCCGAGCAGCATGGCGTACCTGGAAAAAATTCCCCGGCTGGATTTCGCCGTAAAATGCGCGCTAAACATCGCGCTTCTGGATGGCGCGGCCAAGCACGCGGGCAGGGCGCTTTATGATTTTCTCGGGCTGGACTTTCGCGAGCATCATCATATTACGTCGTTTACGATTGGGATTGATGCGCCTGAGGTGATCCGGAGAAAGGTCCAGGAGGCGGCGCAATTCCCGGTGCTGAAACTCAAGGTGGGCGACCCGCGCGACCGCGAGAATTTTGCCGCGCTGCGCTCAGTGGCGCCGGACAAGCCGGTGCGGGTGGATGCGAACGAGGGATGGAAAACCAAGGAGGAGGCGTTGCGCATGATTGAATGGCTGGTGGCCACGGACAAAAAAATTGAGTATGTCGAACAGCCCATGCCGCGGGACGCCAGCGACGCGGATTTTAAATGGCTCAAGGAACGTTCGCCCCTGCCGATTTTTGCCGATGAATCCTGCCATGCGGTGCAGGATGTGGCGCGCTGCGCCGAGTGTTTTCATGGCGTGAATATCAAGCTGGTCAAGACGGGCGGCGTAAGCATGGCCAAGGAAACGCTGGAAGCGGCGCGTAAACTGGGGCTGAAGACGATGATTGGCTGCATGATCGAGACGAGCGTGCAAATCAGCGCGGCGGCGCACCTGGCTGAACTGGCGGATTTTCTGGATGTGGATGGGACGTTGCTCATTACCAATGACCCGTACGAGGGCGTTACGGCGGAGAAGGGGATTCTTTCCTTTGCCACGGCCAAAGAGAAACTTGGGTTGCGGGTGAAGGCGCGGGAGTGAGAAGCTCCAAATTCCAAGCACCAGGCTCCAGAGAAACTTCAAGCTCCAAGATTCAACGTGGGTTGCGGCGTTTCGGCGAAACTCGGTGGGGCGTGGCGAGGGGGCAACGCACACTATGTGCAAAACTGCCGTGTCCAGCGGAGCGCTGCGAGTTGGGACAACTCGCGGTCCGGTCAGATGGAGTCACGACCATCCCATCGGCTGGGTTTGGCCACGACCGTTGCCGCCGGGCTGGGAAGCCCGGCTCTACGGCAGCCAAGGATGGCCGCCGCTACGCACTGTAGCTGAATCGCCGCTTGACTCGGGTTTGTTGCAAAATAAACTTCATTGGTGAAACTACGTGAAACACGGGACGGAGGTGTTTTCCCGTGCGGAGAGCGTTAAATCCAGAACAAATAACTATATGAAAAAATCCTGCTTTTGCTTCCTGTTGGGCGCGGTCCTGAATGCCGCGCTGGTTTGCACCGCGGCGGATGCCCTGTTTCCAGTTGTCGTGGGGGGACGCTGGGGATTCATTAACAATTCCGGCACGGTGGTGATTAATCCCCAGTTTGACCGGGTCCAAGTTTTTGCGGAAGGACTGGCACCGGCGCGCACGGGCCGCTGGGGGTTTGTGGACACGTCCGGGAAAATTGTCATCAATCCGCAGTTTGACGAGGCGGACATTTTTAGCGAGGGCCTGGCGCCGGTTAAACTCGGTGGCGGGCCCGGGCCGGGCGTGCCTTACTATGATCCCCGGCCGTATGATCCTTTCCACATTGGCGGAGGCGGCGGCGGTGGCGGTCGTTATGGGTACGTTGATTCAAGCGGAAAATACGTGATCAATCCGCAGTTTGACAATGCGAAGGAATTTTCTGAAGGACTCGCGGCGGTCAAAATGGGTCACTGGGGGTTTGTTGACAAGACAGGGAAGGTGGTCATTAACCCGCAATTCGACGAGGCCGGGTCTTTTTCTGGCGGACTGGCGGTGATCAAGCTGGGGGGACAGTTTGGCTTTACCGATACCAAGGGATCCATGGCTATCAATCCGCAGTTTGAGCGGGCACAGGCGTTTTCCGAAGGACTGGCGGCGGTGAGGTCCGGCGGCAAGTGGGGGTTCGTCAACAAGTCGGGAAACCTCGAGATCAATCCACAATTCGAGGACGCAGGGAGTTTTGCCAAAGGACTGGCGCCGGTGCGCCAAGGCAAGCACTGGGGGTTCATTGATCCTTCGGGAAAATTCACGATTAATGCGCAGTTCGACGGAGCGGCTCCGTTTTCCGAGGGAGTGGCGGCGGTGAAGCAGTCGGGGCACTGGGGCTATTCGGATCCGACGGGGAAGCTGGTGATTAACCCGCAGTTTGACGAAGCCCAATCCTTTACCAACGGATTGGCGTGGGTGAAGACGGGCGGGCGGTTTGGCTATGTTGATTCGAGCGGGAAATATGTTTGGAATCCGACGAATTAATAATCAATGACGAATGGCGAATGACGAATTGAGGCGCGCCGCTGTTCCATAAAGGTGGCCACATTTGCGCCACCATTTCAGCCAGCGCAAGGAGTCGGCCAGCGGATGAATCTTGCTGCGGCGGAGGCTGGGAATCACCTGGACGGGAACAAATTCCACGCGGCGTCCGGCGTCGAGAAAGGCCAACAAGGTCTCGGACTCGGTTTCGAACCGCTCGGTTTCGAGCGACATCAACGACCAGGTCGGAAGGTGGATGAGGCGAAATCCGGATTGCGTGTCCGGCAGGTGTTTGCCTGTACAACAGGAGAGTTGGCGGCTCATCCAGCGGTTCACATGCCGCCGCAGCCAGGACATTTTGCGCGCTTCATCCATGCGGTTGCCAATCACCAGCGAGGCCTTGGTTCTTTGGGCGCAATCGAAGAACGCCGGCAGGTCTTCCGGGGCGTGCTGGCCATCACCATCGAGGGTTACGGCCCACGTGTACCCCTGATTAAATGCGTAAGCGAGGCCCGTCTTGAGCGCGGCGCCTTTGCCCAAGTTGCGGTCGTGTTGCAGAACCGTGGCACCAGCGGCACGAGCCAGGGACGCGGTATTGTCCGTGGAGCCGTCATCCACCACCAAAACGGCTCGCAAATGCCGGCGCACCGCCGAAATCACGGTCGCAATGCTGGCAGACTCGTTGAAACAGGGAATCACTACCGCACAGCGGGCTGGCTCGAACATGGCTGAAGAATGAATTTTATTTTGCCATGAATCGAGGTTAAATTGCGCGGCAACAGGCCAAAACACATAAATTCTTGACCGGTGCCTTTTGATGGGCAACGCTCAATCCAGACGTTATTAATGCTCTTTCCCCAGACAAATTCCCCGAGTGCGCTTCCGCGAGTGGTGGTCACTGGTGCAGGTGTGGTCACGGCTTTGGGTTTGGGGTGGAAACCCAATGCGGAGGGCTTTCGCGCTGGCCGGCGGGCTTTTCGACCAGTAACGCAATTTGATGTCAGCCGTCAGCGGGTGAAAATGGCGGCGGAGGTGGACTTGCCGGATTCACTCCCCTTAAATCGCGATTCGCGGTTGAATCAGCGGCAACTTGACCGGCTCGACCGGGCGGGAAAGATGCTGGTGCTGGCGGCGCACGAGGCATGGCAGCAGGCCGGCTGGACCAACGCCGATAATAGCGCGGAAAATCTGCCGCTGGTTTTGGGCACGACGGCAGGCGGGATGTTGCTGGGTGAAGCCTATTATCGGCAGGCAATTCAACGGCCCACCGCCTTCCGGCGGCAGGCGACGCGCGCGGTGAACTACCAGCCACAAGTCCAGGCGCGCCTAGTTTTGGACACCCTTGGGTGCAGCGGGACGATCACAGTCATTTCCAATGCCTGCGCTTCCGGCGCAAATGCCATCGGCCATGCGTGGGATCTGATCCGCAACGGCCAGGCGGAGCGGGCAATTGCCGGCGGATATGATGCGCTGGGGGAACTGGTATTTTCAGGTTTTGATTCATTGCAGGCACTCTCGCCCACTGTTTGCCGGCCATTTGATGCGCGACGGGACGGACTGGCGCTCGGCGAAGGCGCGGCGGTAGTCAACTTGGAAACGCTCGATGGCGCACGCCGGCGGGGGGCGGAGATTTTGGGTGAGTTGGTGGGGTACGGCACTTCGATAGACCAGCATCATTTGACCCAGCCTCACCCGCAAGGGAGCACCACCTTGGCTGTGATGCGGCAGGCGTGTGCCCTCTCCGGTGTGACACCGGAAGACATTGATTACATCAACGCGCACGGGACCGGCACGGTGCTTAATGATGGCTCGGAGGCACAGGCGATCAGTGAATGGGCGGGCCAGCGCGCGGGGACGTTGCCGGTCAGTTCCACCAAGGCGAGCATCGGACATTTGCTGGGCGGGGCGGGGGCGGTGGAGGCGGTGGTGTGCTTGATGGCCTTGCGCGAACAATGGCTGCCGCCACAGATGCTGTTTGAAACGCCGGACCCGGCCTGCAAATTTCCCATCGTAAAAGAACCCCAGGACGCCCGCGTCAACGTGGTGCTGTCCAATTCGTTTGGGTTCGGCGGAGTCAATGCGGCCTTGATTTTCAGGAGGTGGGCATGACGCGAATTTTTGTGGCGGGCATGGGAGCGGTTTCGCCCGCAGGCTGGAATGTCACGGCGTTGCGCGGGGCGGTGGAACAAAACAACCCGATGCCGGTGCAGTCAGTGCCGCGACCCGGCTGGGACAAACCATTGCGCGCGCGGCTGGTGCCGAACCCGGCCAGCCGACCGGAATTTCTGGGGCATCCGCGCCTGCGCCGCGCCAGTCCCATTACGCACTACGCGGCAGCCGCGGCTTTGGAGGCTGTCGCGGGCCTGCGGGCACGGGTCGGCGCAAACAAGATCAGGCTGGGTCTCATCGCCTGTTTACAGTCCGGCTGCGTGCAATATTCCTGCCGTTTTTACGATGAGACCTTGAAGAATCCGGCCACGGCGAGTCCATTGATTTTTCCCGAAACAGTTTATGCCGCGCCGACGAGCCACGTGGCTGCGCTATTGGAAAATGTGGTGCTGGCTTACTCGCTGGTGGGTGATGCCTCCGCCTTTTTGCAGGGGGTGGCGCTCGGCGCCGGATGGCTGGCCGCAAATCGCGTGGACGCATGCCTGGTGATTGGCGCAGAAGAAACCAACTGGATTATCGCGGACGCCCTGAGGCACCTGGACCGGTCGGCAATCATCGCGGCGGGCGCGGGTGCCTTGTGTTTGTGCCACGAGTTGAAGCTATCCGCCGGCGTGGAACTGGCTGCCATCACTGACGCGCATACGTATTCGACACGGCACAATCGGTCGCAAGCGGCAAGGGCGATGCGCCGTCAACTCGGAGAAAACAGCGCCCGCGAACTGCTGGTGGACGGCACGGGAAACGGCTCGCAGAAGGATGCCGCGGAAAACTCCGCGTGGAATAATTGGAGCGGCGCTCGCATGAGTCCCAAGAAAATCCTGGGTGAAGGCATGATGGCCGCTGCCGCGTGGCAGTGTGTGTTGGCATGCGATGCCGTGGCCGCGGGTAAATTCACAGCCGCTAACGTCAGCCTGGTGGGTTCCAACCAGCAGGCGCTCGGCGCGCGATTTTCACGCGCGGATTCTCAGATTTAGCATTTGTCCCCCGCATCGCCTGCGGGCAACATCGGGCCATGAGCTTGCGGGTCATATTAATTACTGGGGCGAACGGGGGCCTGGGGTACGCCATCGCGCACTCCTTTCTCCGGGAATCGGCGATGAACATAGTTTGGCTGGGTGTGCGCACCAATCGCGAGCGCGCAGACAAGCTGGCGCAGGAAAATCATGGCCGGTGTTATTGTGTCACCCTGGATGTGACGGACCCGGAATCCTGGCAAAATGCGGTGAAGGAAATTTTGGCGCGTCATCAGCGTTTGGATGTGCTGGTTAACAATGCGGGCAATCATCAAGATGCCTTGCTCGCCACGATGCCGGCGGATACGTGGCGGCGGGTGCTGGCGACGAACTTGGACGGCGTTTTCCACGGCTGCCAAGTGGTGATGCCCACGATGATCGCACAGCGCACGGGACGGATCATAAACATTTCCTCATTGAGCGCACTGCTGGCTCCGGCCGGGCAGGCCAACTATGCGGCGGCCAAGGCGGGAGTGGTGGCGCTCACGCAGTCACTGGCGAAGGAAGTCGCGCGCATCGGCATTACGGTCAATGCGGTCTGTCCCGGCTTCATTGAAACGGAGGCCCTCGAGCAATTGCGCGGGGAAGAGCGCAACGCGGCCCAGATGAAAATTCCCATGCGCCGCTTTGGCCGGCCGGAAGAGGTGGCGGCGACGGTCCGTTTTTTGGCGAGCGCTGACGCGAGTTACATTACTGGCTCTGCGATCAAGGTTGACGGCGGAATTTTGTGAATGTGTTACCACAACCAGCTTGCTCCCAAATCAATTCGGGACTAAGATGAATCGCATGAGTTCGGTAGAACTTGCAGTTCGAAAGGTGAAAAAACTGTCGGATCGCCAGGCCAGGGAATTGCTGGGCTGGCTCGCCAGCAGGCCATCGGCAGCCGTGCGTCAGCCGACTCGAAGCAGGCGAACCAAACGCCCGCGTACCATGAAAGAACTGAAGGCCTGGCAGGATTCCGTTCGCGGGACGACGGATTGGGAGCCGCCACGCATGCCGGATGATTTGGTCAAACCCTTCCGATTTTGAACTTCGTGCTGGACACGAACGCGGTCAGCGAAACGCGAAAGCCGAGGCCCAACACCGGATTGCTCGGCTGGTTGTACGCCCAGGACCCGGCTCAACTTTTCGTGACGACCATCACGCTGGCCGAAGTTTGGAATGGCTTTTATTCTCTTCCGCAAAATCACGCTGACCGCGAGAGCATCAACCGGTTCGCCGCCGAACTGCCTCGAAAATACCGCGTGCTTCACTTCGACGCGCAGGCGGCGGCGATATGGGGGGAACTGACCGCGCAGGCAAACGGGCCGCTGCCGTTGCGTGATTCCTTAATTGCCGCCATTGTCCGCTCACGGGGCCACCGCATAGTAACGCGCGATACCGCACCATTTGAGCGGTTGGGCTGCAAAGTGGTTGCGGTGTGGAGTTAAGGGGGTGGCGGCCCCCGCCTTCCGTCGCAGGCTTGAAACCAGCCGCTCAAACACAGACAATTGAAAATATTGTTTGTGAACCGAACCCACCTTTTACCCACGACGCGAGACGATGCCCGTTGACGAAAAAAATTCAGGGGCGGCACCTTTGACAGACACCGGCGGCGGCAAGGTCATCATCATTGGCGCCGGGATCGCCGGGCTTTCCTGCGGCTGTTACCTGCAAATGAACGGGATCCAGACGGAAATTCTGGAGGCGGGCGACCTGCCGGGCGGCTTATGCACCTCGTGGCATCGCGGACCGTATGTTTTTGACGGCTGCCTGCGCTGGCTGATGGGAGCGCAGCCGCCCTCGGCTTTTTACCAAATCTGGATGGAGCTGGGCGCCATTAACGGGCGGAAAGTTTTTATTCACGATGAAATCCTCCATATCGAGTGGGCCGATGGCAAAATACTCCGGGTGCCGGCTGACTTGGACAAACTCGCGCGTGAGTTCAAACAGCTTGCGCCGGAGGACGGCGCGCTGATTGACCAACTGATGCGGGACGCGCGCCGGTGCTCGCCCCTGGAGCCGCCGCTGGAAAATCCGCTGGAGCTGATGAATCCATTTGAGAAGACGAAACTGGGCCTGCGCTATTTGTTCATGGTGCCCGCCGTGATGCGCTACAAAAACCTGCCGATCACTGAGTACGTAGCCCGTTACAAGAACCGGGTGCTCCGAGAAGCGCTGCAAATCGTTGTGGGCAACGAACAGATGTCGGCCCTGGTGCTGGTGATGTTGCTGGCGTTTCGGACGCGGAACAACACGGGCTTTGTGGCTGGCGGTTCGTGGGATTTTGCCATGGCCATCGCGGACCGTTACAAGCGGCTCGGCGGCACGTTACGGCTCAACACCCGCGTGGCGTCGGTGAAGGTTGAAAACAACCGCGCCGCCGGGGTGCAATGCGCTGACGGCACGTTTGTTTCCGCAGCCACGGTGGTATCCTGCGCGGATGGGCACACGACCATTTTCAAAATGCTCGACGGCAAGTTTGTGGATAAAAACCTCCGGTACATTTACGACCACTGTCCCACTTTTCCGCCCATCCTGCAGATTTCGCTCGGCATCAAAGCTGTTTTTCCCGAAGCGCCCCACACGCTCAACCTGTCCGTGCGCGAGCCGCTTGCGGTGGACGACCGGACATCCCATAACCGGCTGGAGGTGGAAACGTTCGGCGCAGCCTCCGGACTCTGTCCGGCAGGCACAACGGTGATGACTGTTCGTCTACAGACCAACTATGAGTACTGGAGGCAATTGAAAAAAAATGATGTGCCGCGATACCGGGCGGAAAAGCGGCGAATATTCCAGGCAACTGTCGCCACCTTGGAACAAAGATTTCCGGGCCTGACGTCGCAGATCGAACGGTCGGACATCGCGACGCCGGCGACCTTTGTGCGTTACACCGGCAACTGGCAGGGCAGCTATGAAGGCTGGTTGCCAACGCCGCGAATTCTTGGCCGCCGCATTCCTTACTCGCTGCCAGGGCTGAAACACTTCTACATGGCCGGACATTGGGTGGTGGCCGGCGGCGGACTGCCGGCCGCGGCCCTCTCTGGTCGTTATGTGGCGCAATTGGTTTGCGCCCAATTCAAAAAAAAGTTTGTGCCCACGACGCCTTGAGGCGGGGATTCCACCCTTTCAACTTCCGATAGCGTTCGAGTAAAACTGTGGCCAAAACATT
>Ga0302320_10025110_pt1 | contig 11599 bp, 6 predicted proteins | sample Bog_T0_3_FD_202130 | JGI IMG/M metagenome (GOLD analysis project Ga0302320, IMG submission 202130) | Peat permafrost microbial communities from Stordalen Mire near Abisko, Sweden - Bog_T0_3 | ecosystem: Environmental > Terrestrial > Soil > Wetlands > Peat | place: Sweden: Abisko, Stordalen Mire... | reverse complement strand
TGGACTCGACCTCGCCCTGCGTGGCAAATCCCGGTGCAAGCTTGTTGAGCACAGAATGCGCGGTGTGCTTTCCCTGGCCCAGCGTGGCCAGCAGATCGGCGGCTGTTGCCACGCCATACTCGTTGGCGATGCGGCTCAGATCCTGGTCGGCGATCTGGCTTAGCGGGACCTTGTATCTCTTTGCCTCGCGCTCCAGCAGCTTGCGGCCGATCTCCACCGCACGGATGCGCTGGTCTTCATTGAGCCAATGCTTGATTTTGTTGCGGGCGCGCGGGCTTTTGACAAAGGTGAGCCAGTCGCGGCTGGGCTTGTGATCCTTCTGAGTGACGATCTCGACAATATCGCCGGTGCGGAGCTTGGTTCGCAGCGGCACCATGCGGCCATTCACCTTGGCGCCCACGCAGGTGTGGCCCACCTCGGTGTGGATGGTATAGGCGAAATCGACCGGGGTGCCGTCGGCCGGAACCACCACAACTTTTCCCTTGGGCGTGAATGTATAGACCTCGTCGGGGTAGAGATCCATTTTCAGGCTGGAGAGAAACTCGTTGGGGTCGGTCATCTCCTTTTGCCACTCGACAAGCTGGCGAATCCAGTTGAGCCGGTCTTCGTCGCGGGAAGTGACGACGCCTGCGCCCGCCTTGTATTTCCAGTGGGCGGCAATTCCCTCTTCGGCGATGCGGTGCATCTCTTCAGTGCGAATCTGTACCTCGAACTGATGGCCGCTGGCACCCATGACGGTTGTGTGCAGCGACTGGTAGCGGTTGGCGCGGGGAATGGCGATGAAGTCCTTGATGCGGCCCGGAACCGGCCGCCAAAGCGTGTGGATGAGCCCGAAGACGGCGTAGCAGGCAGCCACATCCTGGGTAATAACGCGGATTGCGAGGAGATCGTAGACCTGATCGAAGGAGATCTTTGAGCGTTCCAGTTTCTGAAAAATGGAATAGATTCGCTTGATGCGCCATTCGACCTTGGCTTCGATGTTGTTCTCGCGTAGTTGCTCCACCAGCGTGTCTTCCACACCGCGAAGGAACTGCTCGCCCTCGATTCGCCGCGACTCGACTGCAGCCGACACCTGTTCGTAGCTCACCGGATCGGTGAATCGGAAGGCCAGGTCCTCGAGTTCGCCGCGCACTTTGCCCATGCCCAGCCGGTGCGCAAGTGGAGCGTAGATATCCTGCGTTTCGCGGGCGATGGCTTCTTGGCGGTCAGGTTTCAGATGCTCCAGGGTGCGCATATTGTGCAGGCGGTCGGCCAGCTTGATGAGCACCACGCGGACGTCCGAGACCATTGCGAGCAGCATCTTGCGCACATTCTCGGCCTGGCGATCTTCGCGATTGGCAAACTGAATTTTGTCGATTTTGGTGACGCCCTCGACGATGTGGGCAACCTGATCGCCAAATTCCTCTTCAATCTCCTCGTTGGTTGCGGGCGTGTCCTCAACCGAATCGTGCAACAGGCCGGCGGCGATGGCTGTTGCGTCGAGCTTCATCTCGGCCAGCACCTCGGCGACTTCGAGCGGGTGGATAATGTAGGGCTCGCCGGAGGCCCGCATCTGGCCATCATGATGCTTGACACAGAACTCCCAAGCCTTGCGGATGAGAGAAATGTCTTCGCTGGGACGGTTGGCGTGAACCTGCTGGAGGAGAGATTCAAAACGCTGAGCGATGGAGCGCTGGTCGCTCGGCCGCGTATCAGAATCGCGCACGGCGGACTGCGATTCCCCAGGGAGAAGGGGGGGCTCGCCGGGAACATCTTCCGGGATGGCTTGCCGGACAGTCGCCATGGTTCATTATAGGCCGCAACTGCTTGAATTGCATGAAGGGCGACGTGAGCGGCAACGGAGCGGGAAGAATCGGCAGGGCCGCGCGCCCGGAACAAACTCCGGCGCGAGGCAGTTAACTTAGGGTCCGATCCTTCCTTTGATCACATAAGTCACACAATTTACTATAACTCATACACAAGAAAACTTGCATGCCGAGATATGTGTGACATGGCCGTCGAATATCAAGATCGAATGTACTAATTTGCACACACTTTTTACCCACCCTGCCAGCTCCGCTTTCGGGTTGTGAATAACTCCTGAGACTAATTCAAATCTGCACTCTTCATGCACATCCGATTACGAGGTTTATGTCCGTAAATAATGGCATTTCCCTTATTGGTACGTCGGTTCTTAGTAGCTTTTAGAAGTGTGCTGGCCGTCACATCGCGAGCATATCGGAGAAGGAGTAAAGTCCACTTCGGACTATAGGTCCAGAACCGAGGAACTTAAGATGAAACGCCTGTTATTTGCAACACTGGTAGCTTCACTTGCAATAAGTATGAGCTATGCGGATCAAACCAATGCGAAGGTCGTCATTCCGATTACCAAGACCACGCCCGTGAATGGCAAAGCGATGTATGTGAACTATTGCGCGCCGTGTCACGGAGCGGACGCCAAGGGAGCAGGCCCGGTAGCCTCCGAACTGAAGGCATCGCCTACAAACCTGACGGTCTTGAGCCGGAACAACCATGGGAAATTCCCGGACGCCCATATCGTCACCGTGCTGACTTACGGCGCGGAGATAAAGTCTCATGGATCAGCCAATATGCCCGTGTGGGGGCCGATTCTTGGTAAGATGAACGTGTCCAACTCCCAGGACAGGATGCTCAGAATCAGCAATTTGAGCAGGTACCTGGATTCCATACAGGTTAAGTAGGGTCGGCGGCCCAATTGCTCCCGGCGAAAGGGAGCACATGGCTAAGCCGTACAACCCACGACCTGAAGCAACCCAAAAGGCGTTCAAGGCTGCGAAGCCCGGGGCGCCTTTTGATCGAAGTCGCGAGCAGTCTTCCCCTGGCGAGCGCAGCCAAGGCGGCGGGTCCAGCCGAAACGAGTCCGGGCGACAAGTGTACTCCGGAGGCAGAGCCGCTCAACCGGAACGGCCTGGAATTGGCGCCATGGTGAGCCGTCGCGCCTCCGACCGGCTGAGGAGCGGCTATCTTTGGGTTTACGCCTCGGATATTGAATCGCTTGAATTGCCCGAAGCGGCCGCGGCGGGTCCGATCGCGCTGCTGCCGGTAGCCGATAACCGAGGCCTGCTGCTGGGTACGGCGCTTTACAGCGCTTCGTCGCAGATTGCGCTGCGGATGGTATCTCGCGAGGCCATCGATGAGGCCGGCTGGCTGGAATTGCTTGAGGCACGGCTGCGCACAGCCATCGGCCGCCGCAAGACTCAGCTCAGCGGCGAAACTGACTCCTGCCGCCTCTGCTTCAGCGAGGCCGATGAGATTCCCGGTCTGGTCGCCGACAAGTATGGTGACCTCATCGTTCTGCAACTGCTGACCAAGGGCCTCGACAATCCGGCAGTCCGCGAAACCTGCATCCGCGTTCTTCGGCAGGCGCTGAATCCCAAAACCATTTTGGAGCGTCCGGACCCGCGCATGCGCGAGCTTGAAGGAATGGCTGCACCCGATGGGACGCCATTGTGGACAGCCGATCCCTCCAACGCCATTACGAGTGCACAGTTCAAACTCAACGGCCTGCTCTTCCACTACGATGCCAATGCCGGCCAAAAAACCGGAGCGTTCCTTGACCAGGCGGCAAACTACAACGCCGCACAGCAATGGGCGGGGTTGCTCGCCCCAGGCGGCCGGGCGCTCGACGTGTGTACCTATCAGGGCGGCTTTGCGCTGCACCTGGCACGGGTATCAAAAAACGTGATGGGCATCGACGCATCGCGCTCATCGCTTGAAGTGGCCGAGGGCAACCTGGAAGCGAACCGGGCGCAACTGTCTGGAGCAGTGGAATGGGTGGAGGCCGACGCGTTCAAGATTCTTCGCGACTGGTCGGACGCCCACGAGCAGTTCGACACTATCGTGCTGGACCCGCCTGCATTCGCAAAAACGAAGCGCGCCGTGGAAGGCGCCCTGCGCGGCTACAAGGAACTGAACCTGCGTGCGCTCCGGATGGTGCGCCCCGGCGGCCTGCTGGTGACCTGTTCGTGCTCACACCATGTGAGCTGGGCAGATCTTGAAGGCAGTGTGGCTTCGGCGGCGGCCGATGCCGGACGGCGGGTTCGGCTGTTGGAGCGCCGTGGCGCCGCTCCCGACCACCCCGTTGTGTTGAACCTGCCCGAGACTGAGTACCTGAAGTGCCTGGTGCTGGAGGTGGAGTAGATGCAGCCTGATTCAGGCTGGGGCGTTGCGCTGGCCGCCGTGCCACGGCGGAAAGATTCGTGTGATCCAATGAAGCCTTGATTGCCTGGGTTGGGTGGAGCTGGGCTGTTCCCCTCTGCCGGGGGCCGACCGGAGTTCCGCCAAAGCTTCCTTCACTTGTGCCCGCAGAGCTTCGGCTTCAAAGGTACAGGAGCGCAGGTAGGCTGACACCGTGAGGCCGGCTTCCGCGGCACGTCTGCGCAGTTGCTCGCATTCCGTTTTGCTGAGCCGAATGGTGATGCTGGAGCATTTCAGATTTCGATCGAGCGCCGTGGACTCATTGTGAGGGGCCTCGGAACCGGCGTCGGCAAAGGTTGAGATTGCCTGCTGCGGGAATTCGGCTTCAGCCGCCGGAGACGCCACACCCTGGGATGCATCGCGGATGCGGGCAGCTGGGCTTGCGGTCTGGATGGGCGCGCGGTCGGCGGGCTCGGGGACGCGGGGGCGCGCATGAGCTCGCAAAGCGCTTTCGTAACTGATGGTGGCAAAGTCGTCTGCCAGGTCCTCGTCGCTCCAAACGGCCGCTCGCTTCTGCGCGGGCGCGGTAAGCGATGCAAGCAAACCGGCAAAGCTGGCGGAGTTGGGTGAGGGAATGGAAGCGGCTGGTTGTTGCATGCCTTGGAGCATAGCCCGATGGCCGGTGAGAAGGGTGAGAAATCTCCCATTCGGCGGGTTTGGGCGTTCCGTAAATGGAATCGCGAGTCGCTGATTCCAAAATGAAACTGCGCTTTGCAACATCCCTCGAAGGCGTCCGCCGGTTAGATGCCGCAGAATTCGCGCGCTTCGGGATCGGGGAGTATGCGTCCGGGAAGGCGCAGCAGTTCAGTTACGGCCTCTGCGCTCAGGGGGCGGGCAAAGAGGAATCCCTGGCCGAAGCGGCAGCCCAGTTGGCGCAACAGACGGTACTGTTCGCGGGTCTCGATGCCCTCTGCAACCACATCCATTCCCATCACTCGAGCGAGCTCGATGATGGTGCGCACGATCTGGAGCGGCTGGTCGCCTTCGGTCATGCGATCGACAAACGAGCGGTCGATTTTGAGTACATCGAAGGGGAAGGAATGCAGGTTGTTCAGCGAACTGTATCCGGTGCCGAAGTCGTCCATGAGCAGGGAAACGCCGAGCCTGCGCAGGCTGCCCAGCACCTCCATGGCGATGCGCATGTTGGGAATCAGGCTTGACTCGGTCATTTCGACGCCGAGTTGGCGGCTGGAGATGCCGAATTGGATAAGCAATGCCTCGATGTGGTCGGCCAGCCCGGCGCGGGAAAACTGGCGGGCGGACAGGTTGACGCCAACACGCAGCGATCCATTACGGGGATCTTGCTTGCACCACTTCTGGATTTGCCTGCAGGCCTCGGTCAGTCCCCAGTCGCCGATGGGCAGGATGAGTCCATTCTCTTCGGCCAGCGGAATAAAGTCCATGGGGGGAACAAGCCCCTTTTCGGGGTGGACCCAGCGGATGAGCGCCTCGACGCCGACAATCTTGCGCGTGGCTAGATCGACCTCGGGCTGGTAGTACAGCACAAATTCGCGCTTATCGAGGGCGTGGCGGAGGTCAGGCCCGGAGGGCCAATTGCCGGTTGCGCCGGCTGCCGCGCGGGACCGCCGCACCCCGTGCCCTGGGAAAGCGTTACGCATTCTGCGAAGCTCTAACTGGCTGGAGACCATATCGGCAAGACTTTCCAGCATGTGAAGCTCGTCCTGGGTCATTCCCGGGCGCGGCGTATGCCAGAACACAGTCAAGACGCCCAGTATTTTGCCGTCGAATGAGCGTACAGGGGCGCTGGCAAACATGGCCGCGTTGAGCCGCCTGAGAATGAGTGCCTGGGTCTCGACCTCGAGTTGCATGGAGAAATTCGAGATGATGACAAGACCGTTTTCTGCGGCCACCATCTCGAAGATGGAGTTCTTCTTTGGCAATTCGCGGATGTTCTGGCCCCAGCAGGACTTGACCCAGATCCGGCTCTCGTCGCCAAAGGCGAGTCCGGATGCATCTGCCTGGAAGTACTCTGCGGCCAGCCGGGTAATGGCATCGTAGCTGGGTTCCGGTGGGGTATCGAGAATCCCGGTCGCCTTCAGCGCGGCCAGCCGGGCGGCTTCCTGCTCCTGATCGACTCTGTTGGTCTCCAGTTCTGCCTGTTGCATCTTCACTCCAAGCTCACCGCCCCGGCGGCGGAGGCGAGTCTCCGATTACCACGAAGTCACTTGTCCCGGCGACTACGCGCCTGCGCGAGTCCTGCGGCTTGCAAAAAGGGCTGAATGTGACTCCCAGACCTCTGCCGCGAGCGATTCTCGCGGTGACCGAGGGGTGACATTGCCCTTGAGGACCAATAGCTTGAGTCCCGTATCTTCCTTATCGGAGCGGTGTGACGCCGGCATGAGGTTACGGCAGGGCGGCGTACCTGAGTACCTGTTCAGTGACTGTCGGAACCCTGCTTGCCCGCTCCCGGCTTCCCTGTTTCAGTCCACAGAAAGGTGAGTTGATCGGCATCATCCTGAATCTGCTGGTCGACACTGATCCCGGCCGAGTGGCCGCCGGAGAGGCTGTAGTGCAACAGGACCGGCCTGCCGCTGGATGAGGCCGACTGCACCAGAGCCGTCATTTTGCGCGCATGCAGCGGGTCTACGCGTGTGTCGCTGTCGCCGGTGAAGAACAGCATCGCAGGGTAGGCCGTGCCGGACTTGACGTTTTGGTAGGGCGAGTACTTGAGCAGGTACGGGAATTGCCTTTCGTTCTCCGATGAGCCGTATTCCGTCGTCCAGTAGGAGCCCACTTTGAACTTCTGATAGCGCAGCATGTCCAGCAGTGGATAGCCGCACCAGACGGCCGAGAACAGCTCCGGGCGCTGGACGATGGATGCGCCCATCAGCAGCCCCCCGTTCGATCGGCCGGTAATGGCGAAGTGTTCCGGCGACGTGTATTTGTTGGCGATCAGGTATTCGGCCGCAGCAAACCAGTCGTCGAACACATTTTGCTTTTTCTCGAACATGCCCTGCTCGTGCCAGGTCTCGCCATACTCGCCGCCGCCGCGCAGGTTGGGAAGCGCGAACCAGCCGCCCTGCTGGAGCCACCACGCAAAGGTCGAGCTCCAGTAGGGGCTCATGTTTACGTCGAATCCGCCGTAACCTGTCATCAGCAGCCGCTCGGCACCGTCGAGCTTCAGCCCCTTTTTGCCGGCGATGAACATGGGGATCCGGGTTCCGTCTTTCGACGTGAAAAACACTTGGCTTAACTCGAATTGGCTGGAATCGAAGGGGATCTTCGGCTGAAAAAAGACTTCGCGCTTGCCGGTCACAGTGTCGAGCCGATAGATGGCGGGGGGCGCGATGAACGACTCAAAGATGAAGAATGCGAAGCGATCGGTCGTCCGGCCGCTGAAGTCCGAGACCGAGCCGATCGCGTCGTAGTTGACCGTGCCGGCCGGTTTGCCGTCAAGAGAATAGACAGCAGTCTCTGTCTTTACATCTCTGAGCCGGTTCACATAGATTTTTGCTCCCACAATCGACCATGAGTCGATTGCATCCGGAGATTCGGGCACAATCGTCGCCCACACGTCCGGCATGATGCCCGGATCGGCTTTCAGAATTCGTCCCCTGGGCGACTTGTAATCGGTTTTTACATACCACGCGCCTTTGGCATAGATGGCTTCAAAACGCGAGTCGAGTCCCCACACCAGCACATCGAAGGGCGTCCCCGGCTTGGTGAGGTCGCGGTAGACGATATCCACTCGCCTTGCGGGCACGCCGCGGTCGATCTCGATGACCAGATAGCGCCCGTCGTCGGTAATGGCGGCGTCAAAAAGATCGTCCGGGCCCAGCTCCTCGCCGCGAAACTCCCGCCCGAAGATCAGCGCGTCGCGGGAGTTGCGCGTCCCCAGTACGTGCTGGTAGAGGAGCGTCCCTTTCTTGTCATTGCGTGTGTAATACAGGCTGGCCCCATCTGGCGCAAAGGTGACGCCGAAGTACCGAGCCGAGGGGAGCTCATCCTCGAGCGTTTTGCCGGTCTTCACGTTGAACACGTCAATGGCGGATTCATCGGCGCCGCCCTGCTGGACCGCATAGGCCACCAGCGCCCCGTCACGGGAAACGTCGGCGATGTTAACCGACGTGTCTGGATCGCGGCTCAGCTTTGCCGGGTCAATCAGCCGCTGGTCCGGCTTGGCGGCAACCTGAGTCTTGTTGCCTGGGCTCGGTGTGCCGGTCCAGCCATGGCGGAGATAAATTGAGAACTGCTGTTCGCCGGCCAGGCGCTTCCGGAAGAAGTAGCTGTCTCCGCGCTGAATGGGCGCGCCTGCGGCCGAGATATTTTCAAGAGCGTCCAGGTCGTCCACCACGTCGGGCCGTATGCGCGCCTGTTTGAAATATCGCGCTGTGTACGCGTTCTCGGCGTCGATAAAGGCTCGCGTCTCAGTGCTGGTGGAGTCCTCGAGCCAGCGATAGCTGTCAACGATCTTTGTCCCGAAGTAGTCGTCGGCGACTGGGATGGACTGTACGTAGGGCGGGGCGGGGAGCGTGATGCCTTCGCGTCCGTGAATGGTTTGCGCAAACGCGCCCGCTGCAACAATCGCACAAAAGACGAATCCAAGAGTCCGCCGCACGCAGTGCCTCCTGCGGACAGCTTACGCGAAAGGGGATCGAATGGTCATTGCTTCCTTAGTTTCCCAGTGCATCGATTCCGCACGCCACGAACGGTGGCAGACCTTCAGCCCGGTAGAATCTTGAGCAGTGGACAGTTCGCAGCCAACTCAACCCAGCCTGGACCTGAAATCGGGGGACTCAAAGACAGAGCGACCGGCTTCGCGATGGGCGCGAGCCATGGGAATGCTGCGCCCTTCGCACGCGCATAGCGTCTATTCGGCTTCCGTTCTGCTTGCGGCTTCTTCTTTTCTGTCCAGCGTCATCGGGCTGGGCCGCGGCAAATTCATTGCGTGGCGATTCGGCGCGGGTCCGCAGACGGATGCGTACATTGCGGCCTTTCGCCTTCCCGACCTGATGAACAATTTTCTGGTTGGCGGCGCTGTCGCCATTACCTTTGTCGCCATTCTCAACCGCTACCGAGAAAGCGGAGAAGAGGCCGAAGGAGAGCGCCTCCTGTTCACCGTGCTGAACGGGATGGTGCTGGTGTTGACCGCTGCCTCCATGGTGCTCATGTTTCTGGCCGGCCCGTTCATCCACTTTACGAACAAAGGATTCACGCCGGAACAGGTGGCGCTGTGCACGCATATGACGCGGATTCTGCTGCCGGCGCAGATCTTTCTGTTTGCGGGGAGTGTGCTGGGGGCAACGCTGCTAGTGCGCAAGCAGTTTATGTACCAGGCGCTGCAGCCGATTGTTTATAACATTTGCATCATTGCCGGGGGAGTATTTCTGGGTTACCTGGGAGTCTCCGGACTGGCCGTCGGCGCAACGGCGGGGTTCCTGCTGGGATCGTTTGCGCTGAACGCATGGGGGGCGGCCCGCAACGGAGTGCACTACCGCTGGGGCGTCAATCTTCACCATCCGGGACTGCGCATCTGGCTCAACAGGACCCTGCCGCTGATGCTCGGCTTCGGGCTTCCCTTCCTCGACCAGTACTTCGCGGGATATTACGCTTCTGGACACCCGGGCGACATTACCCGCTTGAATAACGCCAAACAACTCTTCTCCGCGCCCATGAGCATGCTTGCACAGGCTGCCGGCACTGCCTCGCTGCCGTTCTTCTCTCAGCTTTGGGCGAAAGGGAAGCGGTTTGAGTTTGCGGTGGGCGTGGCCGACGCGGTTTCTCGCGTGATCGCGCTGTGCCTGCTGGCCAGCTCTGCAATGATCGCGCTGGCGCATCCCATTGTGGGGCTTATCTTTGGCGGAGGGCGCTTTACTCCCAGCGATGTGAACCTGACCGCCCTGTTTTTCGCTCTTTACGCGCTTTCGCTCTTTCTGTGGTCGGCGCAGGCCATCTATGCGCGTTCCTTTTACGCCGCTGGAATCACCTGGCTTCCCATGCTGGCCAGCACCATCATTGTGCTTGTCGCGTTCCCGCTGTACCGGATTGGCAATGGGTGGTGGGGCACGGCAGGCCTTGCAATGGCGTCGGATGCCGGCATTGCCCTGCAGGCCATCACGCTCGCCGTGCTGCTGCACCAGCGGCGCATGGTCTCCCTGGCCAGCCTGGATTTTGCCGAGATGGGCCGCTGCCTGCTGGCGGGGGTGGCTGGCGGTGGAGTGGTGTGGGGGGCGCTTTGGGGGGTGGACAAGCTGCCGGTTCACTGGCTGCATCTGCAATCGGGGGCGCAGGTGCGGTGGACGGACCTGGGGTTGGTGATCCTGGGGTGCGCATTTTGGGCGGTTGTGGCGCGATGGATGCTGGAGAAGACCGGGTCGGCGCTGCCCAGGGTGGCGATGCGAAGGCTGGGGCTGGGGTAGGAGATCAGTGTTTCGTTTTCGATTGATTTCTTGCTATCCACGTGCGGCTAAATGCATACACAGGAAGGTGAAAAGGGCACCGCAGAGCGTGTAAAGATGCACATGCTGGCGCGTGACAACTAGTGCAGACAAGGCTGTCTTAGGGCCGTCTAAGGGTGCAACAACAGCGCAAACACGTGCGTTTTTGATGCGCATTCGCGCGCAGAAATGGCTGTTCGGGGTGAGAAAGTGATAGCACTGCATGCAGATGGCGGCTGCTTTCGGCTTGGGGGGTGGGCAGGTTGCCGGCTCGGCGCTGCCGCGCAGGGCTATGCGGCGGCTTGGGCTGGGTAAGACAGGACTAGGACAGGAATTTGAAGGTCTTGCCTTTGGGCATCGTTTTCATTCGGCGCAGGAACTCGCCTTCGTCGATCTCTTGGGGCCAGTCGAGGTTGATGAAGGGCCTAAGTTCGTCGACGCCAGGTGAGATGTAACGGAGTTCAAGCCTGATTGCGTGCAACTCTCCAAGTTGCAAAAGGTCGCGGATGAATGCTTTTCTGCCATTCCTGATGGATTTATATGAAGACCCGATCCTCTCTTCCAGATCGTCAAACTCAATGCCGTCCTCTCCAAGAAGAGTTTTGAGGATTTCGATCTGTCTCTCCCCAATCACGCGTTTCCGCCTCGTCTTCAGCCGGTTAAAGAGGCTGTACATCGTGTCGCGGAACAGTGCGCGCTGCATGTGCTTGCGAATTTCCGCCGTCAGCCGCTCGCACTGGATACGAACACCGTTCAAGGCAAAAATCAGAAAAGGAGTCAAGTCGTGGTTGCCCTGCCGGACCTCGCCGAGAATGCGCAAATAGGCTGGCTTTTCGTCGTAGTAGTAGTTCGACATCGCCACAAAGGCTCTGTCGGTCAGTCCGGCGCGGCGCAGAACAAGCGCCTCCATGGCTCTGGCTGTTCGGCCATTGCCATCCAGAAATGGGTGCATGGCGGCCAGATGATAGTGCAAAGCCATCGCCTGG
>Ga0302320_10025109_pt1 | contig 11599 bp, 14 predicted proteins | sample Bog_T0_3_FD_202130 | JGI IMG/M metagenome (GOLD analysis project Ga0302320, IMG submission 202130) | Peat permafrost microbial communities from Stordalen Mire near Abisko, Sweden - Bog_T0_3 | ecosystem: Environmental > Terrestrial > Soil > Wetlands > Peat | place: Sweden: Abisko, Stordalen Mire... | reverse complement strand
GCATCTAGATCCATCTCGTTTGTTTGGAGCCCGTGGACGGCAACGTCAGACATTACAGCCTCCGCCGATGCCTGCGCAGTAAGCTGCTTCCAGGACATCAGAGGCCTAGTAACAAATCGGGGTTATGTTGTCAATAAGAAACGGGGATTGACGGCAGGGGTCTTTTTTTGTAAAAGGACTAATTTCAGGATGTGGTGACTAATTCTTGCTTCGCGAGCCTGTTTTGTACAGCCGGGGGCCCGGCGGTCTCGCGCGGAAAATTGCCAGCGGGCGAATAGCAGACGAGACCTGCATATAGCCGATGGCGGCCGGTTGTTCATTACGCTTGTGCGCACCCTTCCGGACTGCCAAAATACGTGGCGGCCGCGCGGCCGCGCCAAGCGACGGGAATCGAGACCATGGACCAGCTGATTTATGCGCGAAGTGTCGCTGACGCGGCGTTGAAGGCGTTGCGAGATCGCAAAATTCCGCCGACGCCGCGGAATTACGAACTGTGGTTTGCATACTATGCTGAGGAAAAACCTCGTCTCCGCCAGCGTATCGACGAAACAATCAGGGCCTGCAAACGCTTCACGCCCGGGCTGCTGGATGATCTGTATCAGCAGTTCTTTGGCGCGCCGGCCGAACTGGCGTCCATCAAGGAGAATTCCCAGGAGCTGCAAACTATTGCAACACAGATGGTGGACCAGGTAATCGCCGATCGCGGAATGATTGGTGACTACGGTTCGGCGCTCGATGCGTGGACCCCTGAACTCGACGAGGTGCCTACTGTCGATGACATACGGCGCGCCGCCCTGACATTGAAAGCATCGGCGGCCGAAACCGGTGACCGGATGCACGCGTTGGAGCAGCTTCTTACCGCTTCGGTCGCGCGGATCGGCGAACTCAACGAGAAACTCGCCCGCTCCGAAAGGGAGGCGATGTGCGACCCGCTGACCGGCCTTGCCAACAGGCGGACGTTTGATATGGCCTTGCTTCGGGCAACAAACCTGGCGAGCAAGACCGGCACCGAAATAGGGTTGCTGTTCCTCGACATCGACCACTTCAAGAAATTTAACGACACCTATGGTCACCATATGGGTGACAGCGTCTTGCAGTTGGTCGCCCAGGGATTGAAGAACCATATCAAAGGCCGGGATACCGCGGCGCGATATGGCGGCGAGGAGTTCGTCATCATCCTGACAGGGGCTGGGCTTACGGCAGCAACCACGGTTGCCGAACAGCTTCGTGCCTTGACCGAGGCGCGGCTGCTCATGAACCGGACAACGGGTGAAAAGCTCGGAGTTATCACTTGCTCGATCGGCGTTGCGGCGTACCGGTCGGGTGAAGCTCCGGGCGATTTCGTCGATCGGGCCGACAAGGCGCTTTATCTGGCCAAGGGCACCGGCCGGAACCGGGTTTGCGTTGAGGAGGCAGCACCTCCGCCATCTGATAAGGTGGCTGGCTAGCCGCGGCCCGCGCAGCGCGCTCTGGCCAGCACCATCGCCTTCACCGCCTTCAGCACCCGGCCAATCGGCGCGCGGCGGTAGACCCGGGTCGGATCGTCATCGGGCGGTGTGACGACCATCGTCGCGTTCGCCTCGAACAGCAGAACTACGCCGTCGCGGCCGGTGCCGAAATCGATGCCGCCATAATCGAGCCCAGGCGCCGGCTGATGGCGACCAATGCGGACACCGCTTCCGCACCCGGGACGGCCGGCATATCACCAAGAAATCGGTGCTCTTCCTCGCGAAAGGCTGCGTCCGCCGACATGTCGGCGGTAAAGTAAGTACTTTCCAGCCGGCCGAGATCGCCGGATGGAGCGGATACAGCACGTCATCGACGATCATGACGCGGTACTTGCGCGCCATCCCGTCAGCGCCCCGCGCATCGAGATACTCGAGCAGCAGAATCTCGTCGCCCGGCAACGCGGCGACCTCGGCGGCAAGATCCGTCCGACGTTCAACGCATCGAAAATGCTGTCCCGTATGATACCCGGGCATCCGGACCAGCAGCGGAAACGACAGCCCAGCGGCGCTTGCGATGGCCGAACGGGACTTTGACACAGTCGATGGCACGATCACGCCAGGCAGACCGGCGAGCCGCCGTGCGTTCATCACCCGCCCCGCCGTTCGCACCGCTTGGGGTGGGTTGATCACCGGGGCGGAGGTGTGCGCCAACACCGCCTCGGCCCCCGCCAGGGCGGCGTCGCACAGATCGGCGTCGCCGATCGCGTTGAACACGACGGCGTGCGGCGGCAGCTTCTGTGCCGGATCGTAGAAGTCGGCATAAAGCGCGACGACCGCGAAGGTCCGGTTGTCGAGAATATACTCTGTCGGAATGTTGCCGCCGCGCGCCGAAACCAGCAGCAGAACCGGCACCGCGGGCGCGCTGCCGCGATAGGATTGAACAACAACCGCATGCCCGGCAAGGCCCTTTTGCCAATGGGGTTCCGCGGTGGCGGGGTGACCGAGTTCTGTCAGGGTCCGGGCCAGCCCCTGGTGCGCCTCGTCAAACTCCGGCTCGGCCGCAAGCGCGGCCTCAAACTGCGCTCGCGCACCGGTGAAGTCGTCTCGTTTGTAAAGCAGATTGCCGAGGTTGACGCGCCCCGGGGGATTGCCCGGATGATGGTGCACAGCCTGCCGGTAAGCCGTGTGCGCGGGGGATGGGGGTCACTTGCGAACGCCAGCGTGCCGAGTTCGTTTAGCGCCGCGAAATGGGTCGCGTCGCAATATCTCCAGATAGGCGGCCTTCGCCTCGTCATCCCGTCCGGTCGCGGCGAGCCGGCGCGCCTGCGCGAGAAATGTTCCGACCGGATCGGTCATCGTCGGCGAGAACCCGAGGTATTTCGGTGCATCTGTTGGCTCTATCTTTTATCGCACGCTTCATTCGAGCTCGCGAATCGCGGTCAGTCAGCCTCGAATCCAGGGGGGTTCCGGCTCGGGTCAGCAGCCTCCCCACGAGGAAATCGGACGCCGTCCAGAAACTTTGACAAACCTAACAAAAATAACCGTTGACCAATCCGGCCTAGCCTTGATATCTGTGTTTTACCAAAATGGTATCAGTGCGCACCCAATATGGGTTTTTCCCATAATCCCGGAACAGGTTCGCAACCTCCATGCATTTTCATCGGTTATCCTGGCGAACGGTCGCGTTGACCATCGCTTCCGGGACATTGCTATCCGGCGCGCCCGTTCGGGCAAACTCCGTTAGCGTCCAGTTCAGTCTGGCGGGGCTGCCCGCGGCAACAGGCCTGATTCAGGCTATCGACCTCACGGGAGAGGTTGCATCCGCGTCCCTGATTGCCGGTCTGCCCAACGACAGCGTCAGCGTCACGGTTGATACGTCAACCAACCAGGGCATCGTCCAAGCGTCATCGCCGGGGCTATACGCAGCGCCGGTGTCCGGAGGCAGCCTGGGTTCCCCAACCTACTGGTCGGCTCCATATTTTTCGACTGGCGTGGGAACGATCACGCTCGTTTTCTCCGCACCTCAAACCTATTTCGGCTTGCTCTGGGGGTCAGTGGACAGCGGAGCGACATCCAACACGGTGACTTTCGCTAACGTGGTTGACGGCACGGTCACACCCGTCGCGACGATCGACGGCGATGACATCATAACAGCAACCGGATCGACCTCGGCCGACGGCTTTCAGGGTTATGGCGGAAGCTACTACGTATTACTGAATGATACGATTGGCACTTTTAACGAGATCATCCTTGGCGGAACGCAGGTGTCCTTTGAATCCGCCGATTTCGAGTATGCGGACAGCCAGGAGTCGCTCCCCGTTCCGGAGCCAGCCGGTATCGCCCTGTTCGGACTCGGGGCTGCAGGCCTTCTAGCTCTGCGACGGACAAGAACGGCCGTCGCGTGACAAAGCTCTCGGGCCGTGACGCGAAGCGCCCGTCTACCTCCAAAAGCCCTGCTTTACAGGGCCTCGATCGCTACGGCTTAGCGACAGGCAGGCCCGGTTGGGGTTATGCCGCCCGTCTTTATATCACAGACCATGAGTTCTACCCCAACCGACGTTTTTGCGCTGGCTGAGCAACGGCTTGCCTGGATCGGTCAGCGGCAAAGCGTACTCGCGCAAAACATCGCCAATGTTAACACCCCCGGCTACGCCGCACGGGACGTCAAACCGTTCAGCGAATTCCTCGCCGCGCGGACGCAGCAATCGGACAGCGACTATCTCGCTCCGATCTCCACCGGCGTAGAATCTTCGGCGGACAAGACCGCTACGGGACGCTCTATCGACGGCAACGCCGTCGTCCTCGACCAGCAACTGGAGAAAATCGCCGAAACCGACACCGCGCATCAGCTTGCGACCAACTTGTACAAGAAGTATGTGAGTCTCTTTAAGACCGTTATCGGCCGCAACTGACAACCAGGGCTGAGATATGGATCCTTCCACCACCCTCGACATCTCGGCGAAAGGCATGACCGCCCAGAGCACACGCTTGCGCGTCATCGCAGAGAATATCGCCAATTCCTCGACCACGGGATCGTCACCGGGAGCAGATCCGTATCGCCGCAAGATCGTGGTCTTCTCGAACACGCTTGACCAGGCCTTGGGCACCACCACGGTTGGGGTTCGCCAGATCGAGACGGACAAATCCCCCTTCCCGCAGCGATACGATCCCGCCAACCCCGCGGCCGACGCGACCGGGTACGTCAAGACGCCCAACGTGAACTCCTTCGTCGAGATCATGGATATGAAAGAGGCCCAGCGGTCCTACACCGCGAACCTGAACGTCATGGAGACAACGCGCGGGATGATGACCCGCACGGTCGATCTGCTAAGATAGGAAAACAAAATGATTTCCAGTAACGTTACGGGAGCGGCCGCATACGCCGCGATTCAGAACGCCGCGTCACCCGACAGCGATGCGCCGGCGGCCGGCAGTGGCTCCTTCGGTGCCGTGCTGCAAAACGCCATGACAGGTCTGTCGGCCCTCGGCCAGGACGCGGACACTAAATCAGCCCAAGCATTGAGCGGGACCGGCAGCCTCACCGACGTGGTCATGGCGGTCTCGAAGGCCGAGATGGCGTTGCAGGCCAGCGTGGCCGTGCGCGACAAGATGATCTCGGCATACCAGGATATCATGCGGATGGCGGTCTGATCGGCCGCCTTTGAGCACCCCGTCTTCGCGGACGGGGCCCACTATCCCAAAATGGGGCGATCAGTTATGCTGGAAGCGCGCTATCTGTCCCACGCACGGGATCTTCCCGGCGCAAACCGGCCATGAATACCGGCGACCTTGCTGTCCTGGCCCGTGAAGCCATGATCGTTCTACTCAAGTTGTCGGCGCCGATTCTGATCGTTGGCCTGGTCGTGGGCCTCGCCATCTCGATGTTGCAGGCGCTGACGCAGATCAACGAACACACCCTGGTTTTCATCCCCAAAATGGTCGCCGTCTGCGCCACGATCATGCTGCTGGGCGGCTTCATGATGCAAACACTCGGCGATTACGCTCGCAGCGTGTTCGACCAGATCATCGTGATCGGGCTGGGGAATGGATAATCTCCCGGTCTTTCTACATACCCTACCCACGATGGCCTTCGGATTCGTGCTGGTCATCGCCCGGGTTGGAACTACCTTGCTGGTCGGACCCGGGTTGGGCGAAACCGAAATCCCGGCAACGGTTCGGGTCGCCCTGGCGGTTGTGCTCGCCGCCCTCGTCTTCCCTTTGTTGCAAGCCAACCTGCCGCCGCTGCCTGATTCCGTGCCAATGCTGCTCAGCCTGATCGGCATCGAGATTCTCGTCGGCGCGTGGCTTGGCTTTATGGCCCGCATGCTGGTCATGGCGCTGGCAATGGCGGGCGGCATGATTTCTTTCATGGTCGGTTTGTCCAGCGTCCTGCAGATTGATCCATCACTCGGTACCCAAGTGGCCGCCTTGCAGCGCGCGATGGGCCTCGCAGCCGTGGCGCTGCTGTTCGCATCCGGCCTGTATCTGCTGCCCGTCCAGGCGGTTATGGGAAGCTACGAGGTGATCCCGCCGGGCGGCAACTTCGACGCCGGCGGGGCGGCACAACTGGTCACGCGTGCCGTCGCCGACAGCTTCAGCCTGGCGTTACGCCTGGCGGCGCCCTTCGTCATCATCTGCCTGGTCTGGCAGGCTGCGCTGGGCTTTATCAGCCGTCTGGTGCCGAATATTCAGGTCCATGTCATCTCGGCCCCTGCCCAGATCCTGGGTGGCCTCGCGCTATTGAGCGTCGCCGTCGGCATTATTTTCGCAAACTGGTTGACGGGAATGCAGCAAGCGTTCTCCGCATTGCCGGGCCAGTAGAGGGCGCCGGGCAATGTCGGGCAGCGAACAGGCTGCTGAAGACCGGACGGAAGCACCGACCCAGAGGCGACTGCAACAGGCGCGCGAACAAGGACAGCTTCCGGTCTCGCGCGACGTGGCAACGCTGGCCTCGCTGGGCGGCGGAGCGGTGGGAGCGGTCGCCCTGGCCCCTGCCCTGATCCGGCGGTTGGCTGAGCAATCAGGTGCCTTGCTGGGGCAAGCCGACCGCGTGCGCCTGATGGACGGCACGATACTGGGTAGCCAGGTATGCCACATGCTGTTCTCGGCCATGCAGGTCGTCGGCGCCGTCGCTATCCCCGCAGCTGTCTGCAGCATCGCCTGTACCGTGGTGCAAACGCAATTTTATATCGGCGGCGCGCCGATCCGCTTCCAGGCGTCGCGAATCAGCCCCGGGGCTGGATTTAGCCGGCTTGTTTCGCAGCGCCATCTGCTGGACTTTCTAAAATCCTGCGGCCGCCTGGCTGTTCTATCGATGCTGCTATGGAGCGTGCTCGGCCACACTCCGGTCAAGGCAATCGGCGTCATCAGCACCGATGTGGCCTGGTTGCTGCCGGTGGCGCGTCAACTGACCGAGGATTTTGCCAGGCCGTTGCTGATCGCCTTGTTCTGCTTCGCGGCGATCGACGTGCTGCTCACGCAGTTTCAACACGCGAAGTCGTTGCGGATGACACGTCAGCAGATCCGGCTGGAGTTTCGGGACTCCGAAGGCGACCCGTATATGAAGGCCAAGCTGAAGCGCATCCGCGACATGCGGTCGCGGAAACGGATGATGGCCAAGGTCAAGTCGGCTGCGGTGGTCATCACCAATCCGACCCACTACGCCGTCGCTTTGTTCTACAACAACACCGGCACGCCGCGCGTGGTGGCGAAGGGCGCCGACTTCCTGGCCGCGCGCATCCGGGAAGAGGCGGAAACGCACAGAATCCCAATCGTTGCTAATCCGCCGTTGGCCCGCGCCCTGTATCAGGTTGAGCTGGATCAGGAAATCCCGGCGGAGCATTTCCGCGCCGTGGCTGAAGTCATTGCCTATGTCTGGAAGCTCAAGGGGCGCCGGCCCGCGCCCGGGGGCCGGCCGTGACCTCTCCACGAAACCCAAATCGGAGACAATGAATGTTCAACCCGGTCGGCTTGGTTTCCATTACTTTGGGTTCGGTCGTCCTGGACAGGCCCGACCAGACCGGTGAGTTTATCGCCAAGGATATTGCCGGCGGCTGGGCGTATCTTGTCGGCGACGCCGAAGGCGACAACCGCTGCCGCGGGCAGGGCGTTTGCGAAGGCGGCCTGGATCTCACTCTGCGATGCGGTTTCATGGCGGCGGTGAACCGGGTGCCGGAATGCCGGCTGATCCGCATTCTGGTGGAGACGCGCCAGGCGCATCGGATGATGGTCCAACTTGCCCGTAAAGATCCGCACGTCGCCGCGGCCATCGCGGGACGGCCGGTCTCCGTAATGACCCGGCCGGAGGATCGGTCCACGTTTCAGGTGCGGCACGCCGCCGAAAGGGCGGCCTCTGCGGTACTACGGACCCGCGAATATGCGGAATGGCAGGGCGGCCAAAGCGAAACCCCCGCGCCCACTGCTTTGAGCGTGATACCCGCTGTCCCGGCTCCCGACTTTGCCACGAGGGAGGTGACAACCATCCCGCATTGGCGGACACGGCTCGACGTACAGCACCCCCGGGCGCCGGACGGCGCCGCCACTGTTCAAAACCGCTTCGCAGCGGCCAAACCAACGGCTTCAACGCCGTCCGGGGCGATCCGCTCGCTCGTCAGACCTCTTGTGAACAGTGCCCGCAGCGGCTTGGTTGCGGCTGGCGTGCTGGCACCGCCCCGGGAGCATGGCAGCCGGGCGATGAAAGACTGGCTGCAAGATCTGGACAGCCACGTCGCGATGGTTACGGTCGATCTTCAGGACGTTGGAGCGTGATCCTGCCGTCTTTGGCCCCCGGGTTGGACCAAACTTTTGCAGGGATGGTTGAGACAGCAGTCCACGCCGCCCATCCGGACCCAGGCGTCCGCCGCGCCTTCATGGCGACCTATCAGGCAGTTGGGCAGGTGCACGACGCTGAGGGGGACTCCCGCCCCGCCGGCGCACGCGAGCCCGATATGCCGGCTTTGTTGCTCGATCTTGGCACGGCCTACCTGGTGGCGGAAGACCGAGACAAGGCTGAGAAATTGTATCGGCTGGCGCTGAAGCTCGACCCCACAATGGCGATTGCTCATCAGAACCTGTCCTGCATCCTGTGGGAGCGAGGCGAGAAGGAGGAAGCGCGGGTTCATCGCGATCTGGCCTACCGCCAGCAATGCGTCTTCTTCGCGCCAGCGCCCGAGGAGCAGCGGCGGGTCCTGATCCTGCACGGCTCCGGGTACGGCAACGTGCCGCTGAAATGGCTGATCCCGCAGCAGGTCAACACCTCGATCTTTTGGTTCGTGGAATACACGACGCCAGCAACCCTGTTGTCCATGCCGTCTTACGACGTCATCTTCAATGCCGTTGGCGACGCCGACATGGACGGACCGACCTTCGCAATGACCTGCGCTTTCATGCAGGCCAGCACACTACGGATGCTTAACAACCCGCACAGGGTCGCGGCCACGCGGCGCGACCGGCTGCCGCGACTGCTCGACGGGATCGCCGGGATCGACACCCCGCCGGTTATTCGCGTAACGAATGTCGATGAGGCTGTTGCAGGGATTGCCGCGAGCGGGATGGCATTTCCGGTGCTGCTGCGGCCGATCGGCTCCCACGGGGGTAAAGGACTGCATTGGCTTGACGGGCCGGGGGGGCTTCGCGCCATTGAGCCTGGCGTAGCCGACGCCTGGTATCTCTCCCCTGCCCGCGATTATCGATCAGCGGACGGATATTGGCGCAAATACCGGATGATCTTTGTCGATCGCCGCCCGTATCCGTATCATCTGGCGATTTCCTCCCACTGGCTGGTGCATTACGTGACGGCGGACATGGTGTCGGATCCCGCCAAGCGCGCGGAGGAGCAGCGCTTCCTGCGTGAGCCCGACGCGGTCTTGGGCGCCGCTGCCATGGCGTCGATCCAGGCGATCGGCGAGCGAATGGACCTCGACTATGCCGGGATAGATTTCAGCATTCTACCGGACGGCCGGGTGCTGGTGTTCGAGGCGAACGCGACGATGCTGGTTCATCCCGAGCGCGAGCCTGAATTCGCCTACAAGAACCCGTCGGTGCAGAACATTGTCAACGCGTTCGAGGCGCTGATGGCCGGATGCGCGGAGGTTGTCCACGCCGGCTGATCGCCCCGGAACGCCAGCGAGCCTACTCAGGTGCCCAAGCGCTGATTCTAGCGGCGAGTAAAGTGCTTGAAGTTTAATCGAAAAGGACAGTCGGGCATGTTCGGCGGGCCCGGTTGTTCAATACCTCAAGAACCCGGCCGGGGCAGCAACATCTTCGCCGCATCTTCCGGCGTGTGCAGATCCGTGGGGATGACCACCCACTTCGGGTAATCACGCTTGCCATGCAGGTAGCCCTGCACCACATCCAAGATATACTTGCCTATATCGGACTTGACCTCGACCGAAGCGTTCGTCTCGCCCGCCAGCATCGCGCGGTAGATGTTCGGCACGCCATCCACCGAAATCATCAAAACGTTTTTGCCCGGATGCAAGCTCGCGGCCTTCATCGCTGCAATCGCACCGAGCAGCATGTCGTCGTTGTGAGCCCACACCGCGCAGACATCTTTCAGCCCGTCGGTGGACTTGATGAAGCCTTCCATGACCCGCTTCCCACCCTCGAAGGTGAAGTCGCCGGTCTCCGAGCGAATGATCCGCATGCTGGGAAACTGAGCAATAACGGCGGCAAAGCCCGTCTTGCGCCCAATCGTCGGCGCCGCGCCGACAGAGCCCTGCAGTTCAACGATGCTGCAACGCCCGCGGCTTGCCTGAGCCAACCACGAACCGGCCAGTCGCCCCTCCAAATTAGTATCATTACCAATCCGCGCGACGAACAGCGATGGCTCCGCGTCGACCGACCGATCGGCGATAAAGACCGGGATGTGCGCAGCTTGCGCTTCCGTCAGGACTGGTGACCACCCGGTAACGACAGCCGGTGCAATCACAATCGCATCCACATGCTCCGCGATAAAGCGCCGAACGGCGGCATATTGCCGCTCGACATGACCTTGTGCGTCGTCGAAATGCAGGTCGATCCCGCGACTCTTGGCCTCGGCCCGCATGTCGGCCGTGAACGCGGTGCGCCAGTCACTTTCCGCCCCCACCTGCGAAAATCCCACGGTCTCGGCTGATGCCGCCGTCGCCATGGCAAGCAGCGCCGCGCCTAGCAAGGCAGCGAGCCGAGACATTCTGAACTCCTTCAACCGGAATGGACTTGAAGCTTCTGGTTTCCGATGTGATCGGGCTGATCGGAATATATAGGGAGACAATTCAAAATGCGGCTTGCTCCCAAGTTTAATAGGCTCCGCTCCGCTCCTATCCAGACGTCTCTCGCGGGAGAGGACAGGAAATTCATGGACTGGCGCTACGTTTGATTGATATAGAACCGTCGTGGTCAACGCAGAACGGTGGTAGCATGGCCTTACGTGACCCCGGTCGGCTTGCTGGCACTTAAGCATGTTTGTCCCGAACAAGAGTCCTGCGCCCGGCGGCAGCCTGAATATACGAGCGCTGCGACGGCATCTGATCCGCTGGACACTGTGGCGAAAGCTGCAACGGATCGGCGGCCAGGAAGCGCCTAGTTTCAACATGGTGCGTCTGATCACGCTACTCGCCGCGGTTGCGGCTGCGACGACCGCCGTGATCGTCCCGGCTTCGTGCTTCCTGGTTGCCCAGGCACGCCTGCGCGGCGAGGTCGAGATCCGTGCCTTGGTCTATGCCGGGCAGGTTGCGGAAGAGGCCCGCCGAAACCCGGATTTTTGGAATGCCCTCGCGGACACCGCCTCGGAGCTTGAATGGGGCAACCTTGAGATCGGCCAGCCGCCGGGTGAGGTCTCGCCCGGCCGCGCCGCCGAGCGGGAGCTTGTCTACTCCAGCTCTGGAAAAACCCTGATCGACGTTGCGACATCCGCAATGCCGGCGTGGCCTCTGCTTGTTGCGCATTCGACCGTAGCGGACGGGGGTACGCGCCTTGGGGAGGTGGAGATCCAATACTCGCTTCGCCGGGCGTTATTCACCGCCGCTGCCGCCGCTTGCGGATCGACCGGTCTCAGCATACTGCTTTTCCTTAGAGCCTCTTGCAGAATTCATACCGTTGCGCCAATTTAACGGAGCCTGAGGGTCAGGTTGGACTGAGATAAGGCTGCGGCTCGAACAAATTGAGCAGAC
>Ga0302320_10025108_pt1 | contig 11599 bp, 13 predicted proteins | sample Bog_T0_3_FD_202130 | JGI IMG/M metagenome (GOLD analysis project Ga0302320, IMG submission 202130) | Peat permafrost microbial communities from Stordalen Mire near Abisko, Sweden - Bog_T0_3 | ecosystem: Environmental > Terrestrial > Soil > Wetlands > Peat | place: Sweden: Abisko, Stordalen Mire... | reverse complement strand
CACCTCCTTTCAGTTGTTGACGGAAGCGTCTGATGTGGCGCGGCCGAGGCTGCGGCGCAAGCCTATTACATGCGTCGTCGGGGCCCCGCCGCCAATCCGCTACACGCCTTGCCGACCGTGCCACGAACGATCGACGCAGTTGAGCGACGGCCTGCGCCCGGCAGCCCGCCGGCGGCGGGCCGCCACGGATTGTAGGTTCAAGACGGATGGACGGTGCAAGCTGGGGATGATTTCCGCAGCGGGTTCTATCGTCTGCGACCGGCTTTCCGTGGTTGCCAGGAAAGCGCCCGTTTGCCAGGCGCCGCCGGTACCGTTCCGGCGGCGTTTTGCTGTTATGCATAACGACACACCGCATCCGCACGAAAGGCGCACATGGCTGTGAGCAACGTGGAACGACAACAGCAACGGCGACCGCGAAACGAGGGGAACCCCCGGGGGAGCAGCACCGAACAGGCGGCCGAGATCGAGCGGCTTCTGGCGATGGTGGCCGAGCGGGACCAGGTGCTGGCCGTCTTGGAAGACGCGAGGTTGGACGCCCAGAGCTACGAAAGCGCGCTAAAGGCGAGGATCGCGGAGCTGAAGGCACAGGTGGCCGGGCTGGCACCGCAGGCCGGGCGCCGGAGGACCAGCGTCCGTGGCGGGGGCGCGCCGCTGATCCGGCTGTACGAAGAGCTGCCGCTTCGCAAAGATGGCGGCTACTATCGCGACGATGCGGATTGGACCGCCGATGAGGACCTCGTCCAGGAGGTTCTTGAATCGCTGATGCGCAATCAGCCCAAGGTCCGGGCCGAGGCCGCATCACTGGTCGCCAGGCTGGCCGACCTGCTGGAGCGTTCCGGTCCGCAGTTCATAGCCGCTGCCCGACGCCATGTGGCCTTGACCAAGGTGAAAGCCACCGCCGTGGCGGCCGCCAGGGTCAAGGCGAAGGCGGCCGCGCCGACCCGGAAGCCCGCCACGAAGACCATGAAGCGCCGCAAGGCCAGGGCCGCCTGATCCCTGCCAGGACAGCCGCCGGCGCCGCCGGCAAAGTTCGTTCCGGCGGCTCCCGCCGCCGCCTGGAAGGGGCACCCACAACGGCCGGCTGCCCGCGATCGCCCCGAAGGGTATGCGGTAACCGGTTACGGCCGCAGAATCTGTCTTATGTAATTACCTCTAGGCGGCGGCCTCTTGTCATCGACGTAAACGACGGCACGAACTACGCCCGCCGCGGTATTTCGCGCGGGCTTCTTGCTAAAGACAAACCCGGCCACGGGTTCGGGCGAAGTGCCGCGCGAAGCTTTGGCGGCGCCGCAAACGCCGTTTGACCAGCCGCCACGACCTGTTACGATATCGGGCAGTGTGCGGCAGCGTGCTTCCCGTCGGCAGCCTGCTGGCCAGGCTGTCCTGTTGGAACACCGTCCGCTGCCAGACAGGGCTCCCGCAAGAAAGCCCCCGTGGCGCGCGGCAAAGGGGGTGGCCCCAAACGCCGTCGGGGTTCGGAAACCGCTGCGCCCGCCCGCCGGCGCTGTCCCGCCCCTGGCGCGCCCCCACGTGCGGGGGTGCGGAGACAACAACTTCAAGGCCCTGACCAACCGGCCCCCGGTCCGGGGACGACACCGCTGTCCGGTCACCGGCGCGGGCCCGGACCGGCAGCCGCGCGGCGGTCAGGGTGCGCATGGCAATCCGGCCGGTCATGGTCACGGTCCGCCGGCCGTCCCGGTGACCACCGTGACATGGGGGGGTGCCGGACCGGCCTGCGCCGCCACGCCGGAGCGGCAACGTGGCGCGTGCCGTTTGCGCCGGCCCCGCTCCCCGCCGCAGGGCTGGCGGCGGCAGTGGTGGCTCCGGCCAGGCCGGTGCGCCGGGAGTGGCCTCCGCCGCCAATTTTTGCTGAAGTTCCGCTTGTGATTTCATGCGGTTGCCGCTTATCGGCACGCCGCCATGGGTCGCGGCCGGCGCCCCGCTGCGGAACGGTGCGATGCCGTCCGGAGCGCGGCACGGCCGGCCAGGGCTGCCGCCGGCGCCGTCCGGGTCCGCGATGGCCGGACCGGCGCCGTCGCCAGCCGGCGGCAACGCGCCGGAAGGGCGCCCGATGCGGCTCGCCGCCGCTGCCGTTCGGGATGGCGGCCGCGCGGCAAATGCGGCTTTGCCGTCCGGCCCCCCGCAGGGCCGCCGCCGCCGCCGCGGCTGGCGGTCCAGCCGGCGGAAGGACACAAAAACCGGCGCCGGCGGCGTTCCGCCGCCGCACCGCCTCCCCCGCCCCGGTGCGGCAACGCCGGTGCGCCCACACCCCCGGTGCGATAACGCCGGTGCGCCCGCCCGCCCGCCCGCCCTGCGCCGCGGCGCGGTGATTGGCGTTATCGCACGGAGGGGCGCGTGTGTAGTGGGGGCGGCCGGCAGGTTGGACTCCGGTGGGGACCGGAACCGCCGGAACGGCGGACCGGGCCACCGCTCTTGCACCCTCCCGGCGGCGCGCCGGTCCGCAGCGCCCGCGTTGGACTCTGGTGGGGACATTGGACTCTGGTGGGGCCGGGAACCCAGCCAGGGTGCGGGGGCCTGCAGTGTCCGTCCACAGGGTCCGGAGCCGCGCCCCGGGCGCAGCGTTCCGGCATCCGGCATGTCCACCTCCCGCCGTTGGACTGTGGTGGGAAGCCGGCGGCCGCGCTCCGTGGAAGAACAATGGGTTGGCAACATTATCGATTGGACTCTGGAGGGCCATACCAGTACCTGGAATCAAATGCCTTCTTCAAATAGCTCTCCCCACCAGAGTCCAACGCGACAGGACCGGAAAAAGCTGGCACTGAACAGGTGCCCTGGGAGACATCCACCGGATCACCGGATCATCGGGGCGTGGCGGAGCGCTCCCTGCCAACCTTGACCGCCGCGTGGCCGGGGCGGCTGCCGCGCATATGGGCGATGAAACCAACGGCCCGGCGTTCCTGTTCGGCGGATGGTGCCAGGCAGCGCTGCCGCACAAGCGCCTGCCGGACGGGCAGGCGTGGCAAATCAGCACCGGGCGGGTGACCCCTGTTGCCGAACCTGGCGACCGGCCTGGCGCTGGCGGCATCCCGCAGCCGGTCGGGGTGCCTTGCGGCTCGCGGGCGAGGCTTATCTGCCCCTCCCTGCAGGGCAGGGCCATGGCGACGGGCAGCCGCGACGTGGAGCCGGGCGGCTCACTCAAGGAGTGGCCCGGCAGGATGGGCATCAGCATCGGCGGCAAGAGCCACGCGCAGGTGCGCGACCGGACCGAGCGGATTTCCCGCTGCCGGACCCGATGGAACGCGACAGCATCCCGGTCCCGCAGCCGCCGTCCTTCGCGTTGGACGCGGGTCCGCCCCGGGATTCCCCCAGGCGGCAAATCCAGTGCGGCTCTCAGGGAACAGGCCGGGCGGCGCAGCCTGTGCCGCCTGACCTTCCAAAGTCCGCTGGCAGCACGGGCTTGGCGAACCGGACGTGGACACCGCACTGTTTCCCAACAGCCTGGTGGATGGCCAAGGCAGCCTGTTTCTGGAAAAAGCCAGGCTGTCAGAGGGGTTCCCAGCTCCAGCGGCACCCCGTCCCCCTCGAAGAGAGCTGCGGTTCGGCGCCAGCTCCGGGCGGATGGACCATTTCGCGCCGGGTTTCTGGACAGCCTGAAGCTGGCGCTTGCGGTTTATCCGGCTGCCCGCGTCGAAGCCGGGGAGGCCGGGCTGGTGCTGCATCCCTCGCGGCCGCCCGTGGGCGCGAGGGTCACAACAGTCCGCTGACCGCAGCGGGCAGCGGCCCCTTCAAAAGGCCCCACCCTCCACCAGTGGCGCCGCCTTCCGGAAGGGTGCGCCAAGCCAACGGATGCCCGGCGTCGACGGCCGGCGCGCGATGGCCAGCCGATTGTTGCCCTGCCGCGCGGCGGGACGAGCCGGAAGCCGCGCCATATCCGGCGACACTCCTGTGCCGGGCAGGCAGCAGGCGGCCGCGGCGGCCGTTATGCCAGGTGGTCCCATGGCTGCGGGTCACCTGCCGATGGCGGCGCGGCCGGGCCAGTGGTTCCGCAGCGGGGCGATGCCGGTCGGGACCGTGGCCGCAACGGCCGGATGTGGCTCCCGGTGGCGTCGCACTCCGGGCCGTCGGGGCCGGAGCGGACCTGGATTTCCCCGCGATCACTGAAATCAGCCCCAGCCGTCCTTAAATGGCAACTGGTGTGCCCCAACCCGCATGGCTCCCAGCCCCCAGCGACCCCCTCCCCGTCCTCCGCTCCGCTAACGGGAGCGCCCGAGGCGGGGCGCATGACTGGCGTGCCGCCCTGGCCCGCCTGGATGGCGCCTACTCCGAACACACGCTCCGGGGCTACCGCTCGGATTTTGCCCGTTTTGCGGCATGGTGCGGCAACCTGGACCGGACCGCGCTGCCCGCCTCGGCGGAAACGGTCGCGGCGTTCGTCGCCCACCGCGCGCCCGCCTGCTCGCCCGCTACCCTGAGACGGTGCCTCGCGGGCATCCGCAAGCTGCACCGCCTGTTCCGCTTGCCGAACCCGGCGGCCGACGAGGAGGTTCTCCTGGCGCTCCGCCGGGCGCTCCGGTCGAAACCGGGGCGCCGAAGCAGGCCCGTGGCCTGACGGCCGACCTCCGCGACCGGCTGATCGCGGACTGCCCGGACACACTCCACGGTTTGCGGAACCGGGCGATGGTCGCGGTCGGCTACGACACGCTCTGCCGCCGGTCCGAGCTGGTCGGGCTCCGTCTCGACGACCTTGCGCGTCTGGACAGCGGCGCCGGCGCCATCCTCATCCGCCGGGCAAAGAACGATCCATTCGGTGACGGGCGGCTTGGCGGCCTGTCGCCGCGGACGGTCGGCCTGCTCGACGCATGGCTGCGCGGTGCCGGCATCGGCAGCGGCTGGATGTTCCGGAGCGTGCACGGAAACAGCACGGGCGCCGACGCTTTGCATCCCTTTGCGGTCAACCGTGTGATCAAGGCATTGGCAGCGGGAGCCGGGATTGCTCCGGAGACGGTGCGGGATCTTTCCGGACACTCGATGCGTGTCGGTGCCGCCCAGGATATGATGGCAGGCGGCCTCGGAATCCTGCCAATCATGAAGGCCGGCGGCTGGAAATCCATGAACGTCGTCGGCCGTTACGTGGAATCCGCCGAGTTCGGGCAACTGCTGGCGGGGCGGTTTTGCGGGTCGCCAGAGAGGCAACAGCAGCAGGCTGCCCGCGTCGCGGAATGATCCCGCGACGGCGACGATGGGGTTGCGGCGCGACGGTGTTCACCCTGCCCGCATGCCCGGCCCTGGCACTCCATTGTTTTGCGGCGCGGCAAACGGCGGCCCATCCGGTGCAGCGTGTCGCCGATCACCGCCGGATGCTCGTGCAACTCCTTTTCCATGAAGTGGCGGTGGTTGCCCTTGCCGATCGACGCCCCGGTGAACTGCGTCGGTTTCACCTCGCGCCCGGCCGGCTCGCCGGCGGCGTCGAAGAACCGCGCGCCGGACCGCTCCAGCACCGTCCAGTCGCCGTCTTTCAGGTAGGCGATGCGGCGGGTCAGCGGCGCCAGCGCCAGCGCGTCGGAGCCCAGGAACATCTCGTCATTGGCGAACCCCACCGCGAGCGGGGCGCCGTGCTGGGCGCCGACCATCAGCGCCGGGTGGCCGGCAAAGATGATCGCCAGCGCATACGCGCCCTCCAGCCGGCGGAACGCCGCGCCGGCGGCGGTCACCGGGTCCATGCCCCGGCTGCAGATGCAGGCCGATGGGCTGGGCCACGGTCTCCGTGCCGGTCCCGGTGGTGAACTCCTGGCCGGCTGCTTCCAGCGTTTCGCGCAGCTCCGCGCGGTTCTCGATGATGCCGTTGTGCACGATGGAGACGCGCGACGTGCCGTGCGTCGCTCCCGGTCGGCGCGCCATGCGTCGCCCAGCGGGTGTGGCCGATGCCGGTCGAGCCGGAAAGCGGCGCACGTTCCAGCACCGCTTCCAGCTTGCCGAGCTTGCCCTCGGCGCGGCGGCGGTCGATGTGGCCGTTCACCAGGGTGGCAATCCCGGCGCTGTCGTAGCCGCGATATTCCAGCCGCCGCAGCGCATCCAACAGCACCGGCGCCGCCGGCCGCGACCCGATCACGCCCACGATCCCGCACCTGGCCTGGCGCCTCCCCTTCCTGGCCCCACAACCCGCGCGCAAGGGCGGGCGCGTCGGGCGCAACGTCCTCGGAGATCACGCTGCCGGCGGCCACTATCGCGCCGTTGCCCACCGGGTCTCCGCAGTGGCCCGGACCGGCGGGACGGAAGGCGTGCGGGGTAAGCGCGGCCCCGGCCTCCTGAACACCGCCTCGCAGCGCCGCCGGTGAAGCCGAGCATGACCCCACCCGCCGGGCGATGGCGTGTACGTAATGGTTTCAGGCATTGGCCTTGTCGCCCGCCGAAGCACGATGGGATGCGCGTTCGAATGCGTAACAGCATCGTCGCGCACTATCTGCCCGGCTTGGCCGGTACGGCGACATCGAACGTGCGGCATACCACCGACGGCAGGACCAGGGACCTGTGACCGCCGCAGCGGTCAGGCGCGGCGGCGACGGACCAGGCCCAGGCCGAACAGGCCGGTGCCGAGCAGGGCGAGTGAGGCTGGTTCGGGAACGCCGACGAGCGAAACGTCCGCGATTTCGTTGCCGTACGACGGTAAGCCGCCCGCGCTGGACGTGTCCGTCGAACCGAAGTCCAGGGTCCCGGAGGCAGCCGTTGCGGTGATCTGGAAGGTCTCGGTGGTCCAGGGGGCGCTTAACCCAGGTTTGGCACCCGCAAAAATAAACCCCGCCTTATCAGCGGCTTACCGCCATCTTTTTGGCCGAGTGGCACTACAATCGCGTCATACAGCGCCCCGAGGCGCTTTTTTGCGCCTCGCACGTGATTGGCTGGGCGGCCAGGGGGTGTCAAGGGGGCTTGCGTCGATTATGGCACTACAGAGGAAATTCCAGAGCGGCTGCTAGAGATATCAACGCACTAATGTCTGATCGTTACGGAACGATTCTCGGAATTGCCAAAGATGGGTTAAGCTTTGGCTGTCGAAGACCGCCAGTTTGGCACCGCCGAAAGAGACGGTAAGCTCCTGCGGACCCGACCCGGGACGGACGCCGTAGCCAAAGGACAGCGTGTAGGACTGGCCGATCGTCAAACCGCCGACGGTCTGCCAGACATTGCCGAACGTGTTGGCATTGACCTCCATGCTCTGGCCGTAGACTTGGCCGCCGGGGGCGACGTAATCGCCCATGCCCAGGACGCCGGTGCTGTCGATTTCGACCACGCCGCCATCGGCCTGGTTGGTCCAGCCAAATCCCGGGGTCGAAGCGGCCGTGTACTCGCCCCAGCTGCCGGCCGCCACTGTCGGGTCGGCGAAGGAGCCGTTGGCGATGAGATTGGCGCCGGCGCGCGCCGGCGGCGCCGCGGTGCCGAGCGCCGCTGCGGCAACGATGCCGGCCAGCGCAAGACGGGTGAGTGTCATTGGTTTGTTTCCGAACAGGTGTGCATGCTGGCGGCGAGCGCTCGGCTTTGATTCGCGCCCGCTGGTTCTCACCCGTACCTTTTGTTCGGACAGCCCTATCTAGTGGACGTGTCAAAATTTAGCAAGAGCCAGTTGCGACAGCGGCTCTCAATTGGAACGGCCCAGCCTCGGCCCAATGGTCGGCCGTGGGCCGGAACGGCCACCAAATCCGCAGAAAATCAAGCCTGTAGGAGTTCCGCGACGAGACCAACGGCCAGCGCCACCGACAACTGCCCGCGGTCACCGCACGGACACCGGCTGCTTCTTCGGGCTTGTCACCAGCCACCGCTGACCAACCTGGGGTTGCCGGGCCAGAGGCCGTTGGATGGTGCGCCTGTGTCGATCTGCGCCAGGCACTTCAGTGGTGCACCAAGGCGGCGGCCGCCTTGCACCGGTCTGGAACCACATCCTTGTGCCGGTCGCCGGCGCCGTGCTGGCACCCGGCAAGCGCACCGTCAGCCAGGTGTTGCGGGTCATGGGGCTGGCTGACCAACCCGGCTTCGGCCGCTACCATGAGGCGCTCAACCGGGCGCGCTGGGATGCGCGCGACGTGGCGCGCAGATTGCTGCGTCATCTCCTGGCCGTGCTGTCGCCCAGCGGCGAGGTGGTGATCGCGATCGACGATACGATCGAACGGCGTTGGGGCGCGAAGATCAAAGCACGCGGCATCCACCGCGACCCGGTGCGGTCATCGCACGGCCAGTTTGTCAAACCGGCGGTCTGCGCTGGCTGTCTCTGGCGGTGGTGCTGCAGGTGCCGTTCGCAGACCGGCGACGGGCGCCGCCCTTCCCGATCGAACGGCGCGCGCCATCGCTTACGCAACAGCATCGTTCCACGCGGAGGGCGCGGCATCAAAGATGCATCTGCCATACTGTAAAAACTTCCGACACCGAGACGCATTCCTATCGGCGAGTTGGGTCAGGCGACGTGCCGGGCTCCGCGAGGTAAAGATGCGAACCACATCCCAGGCTATTTGCGCAGGGCGGGTAACAGCCGGAGGCTGTAAGTCGGCCGCTCGGTCGGGAGATGTGGGCGCCACTTCCCGCCGCGTCCGGGCAGCGACCGTCGGAATTCTTTACATAGTTACGATAACGGCTGGTTGATGGCGCTGTTATGCGGTTGGTTTTCCTTATAATTCCGACTTGGCTTCGATCTTGCAATGTGGCATTCCCGACGCAACGAACCGCATCCAAAGGTGACTTACTGAGATGAAGGACTTCAAGCTCGCGCTGATCGGGGCCACCGTGCTGGGCTCAGTCATCGCCGGAAGCGCGGCCCACGCCACCGTGCTCCCTTACGGCACCCTGACGTTCACCAACTATTCAGGCACCTCCGTGCTGGATACGGGCAGCACTCTGCTCGCGACGTCGGGCGTGACGATTCCGGATGGCACGATTCCCGTATTTGGCAATGATTTCTACCTGCAGTCGGCGGCAGGAATCACCGTGGCCTCGGTCTTCCACGCCCTCACCCTACCGGTAACTACAGGCTTTACAGCAGTCGGTGGCAGCGCGGTGTCGCTGAGCACCAACGACGTTTCGCCCACCACCGGCAGCCTTACCGTGACGGTCGGTTCGCTGGCCTTCGACTACACCAGCGAGGTCAGCAGCTACACGACCCTGGGGAAGGGCGCGACCTTGACTTTAGCGTTTTCCGGGACGTTGGTCGCCGATAGCTCGAACGCGGTGGCTACGCCGGCATCCTCGGATTTCGTCATTGCCATCACGCAGGCAACCCTCGGCAGCGGCAACATCAGCTACACCGCCAACCTGGACGTGCCAAATATCCAGCGGTCCGTGCCCGAGCCGATCAGCCTTACCCTCCTTGGCAGTGGCCTGCTTGGCCTGGGCCTGGCTCGTCGGCGCCGCGGACGGCGGCAGCAATAGGAAGACCCACCCGGAAGGCTGGCAGGCGGCACGCTTGCCGGCCACCGCAATTTACACAGTCATAAAAGGGCACCCGTCGGCTGCTGAGGTGACCGTCATCAACATCATCAGGGATGGCGGGCGACGCTTGGCACCGCATCAGCACCATTCCGGACTCGCAATGAACATGCCAGCAGTTTCCGTCGCGGTGTTTGCTTACAATGAAGAGAAGCTGATCGCAGCCTGTCTCGACAGCATTCAGGCCTGCTCAGGCGAGGCTGACCTATCGATTTCCGTCCTGATAAATGGCTGCACCGATCGTACCGAGTCGATCGTGCGCGACTACGCCGTGGCGCACCCAAACGTGTATCCGATCGTCATCCGTCTGGGCGACAAGGCCAATGCCTGGAACCACTACACCCACCAAGCTTCCGGGCGGGATGCCCTCATGCACGCCTTCGTCGACGGGGACGTGACTGTCACGCCGGGCTCCATGGCGGCTCTTTTGCGCGCCTTCGACGCGGACCCGGTGGCGAACGGCTGCGCGGCGCTGCCGGTGGGACAACGGTCCCGCGTGGTGGCCTATCGCCGGAAGCTCTCGGCCAACCGCGAGATGTCGGGCAACTTCTATGCCCTGCGCGGATCGTTCCTGGACGATATCAGGCGCCGGGACATTCGGGTGCCGATCGGCATGTTCGGGGAGGACGGGCTGGTCACCGCGTTGACCCGATGGAACCTAAACCGCGGTCCCGACGACTGCCGGCGCGTGACCTTCTGCGAGGATGCCGGATTCGAATACGAGGGGCTGTCGCTGTGGCGCCCATCAGACGTGCGAATCGCCCGCAACCGTATGATGCGTTACGCGATGCGGCGCCAGCATGGCAGAATGCTTTACCCGCTGGTCTCGGAGCAAGGGGTTGGCCGGCTGCCGGTGCACATCGTCGATCTCTATCCCACGAGGCTTGAGGCGCTGCGTCTCGAATGGCGGGGCATCCAGACCCTGTTCGATGTCATAGCGATCCGCCGAATCCGACTGGACGCCGTCGCTGGCGAAAGAGCCAAAGCCGAAGATCGGGCGCACGTGTACAGCTGATGCCGGTTAACGGAGCTGGGCGGGCGACAGGAGGCGGTAGCTTGCCTGCTCCGGTTCATGCTTGGCTCGCGTCGGCGCCGTTTCCATCGCGTGATCCTGCTGCCCCGAGAATTGCACCAGCCGTCGCAGCCCGATCCGCGCGGCTTCAGGATATGAACCCACAGCGTCCCACGTGAGGCCGAGACGGCATGGCACGCTGAGGCGGTAGCCGACACAAATCCCGCGCAGATTTTTGTAGGTTGGGCAAGAGAGCGGAGCAAGGCGGCGGCTTGGAACACGAACCTGCAGAGGGCAGGCTTGAACCGCGGGCCGGCACAAGTCCTGCGTAGATTCTTGTAGGTTGGGCAGGAAAAGAAGCGCGGCAAGGCGGCGCCGCTTCGGGATATGAACTCACGGCGTCGCACGTGAGGCCGAGACGGCATGGCACGCTGAGGCGGTAGCCGACACAAATCCCGCGCAGATTTTTGTAGGTTGGGCAAGAGAGCGGAGCAAGGCGGCGGCTTGGAACACGAACCTGCCGAGGGCAGGCTTGAACCGCTCACCGGCACAAGTCCTGCGTAGACTCTTGTAGGTTGGGCAGGAAAAGAAGCGCGGCAAGACGGCGTGGCTCCGGACGCGAACCTGAAAGCCCGCACGTGGGGTTTTGTAGGTTTTTCAGGGATCGATCTCCCGGAGGCCTCCATGAAGCGGCAACTTCCGGGCATTACCGAAAGTCGGCGGGAATCTCCACCGGGACAACGCAAAGCTACAAGATCATACGTCGATTCACGCAGGTCCGCCGGCAACATCAGGCGGAATGGGGTGGATTACGGCCGGGCGCCCGCCACGGGCGCTGGAAACTGGCGCCGTGGCCGCGCTTCGCCATTCGCCGGTGTTGTGGCGACGGGTGATGTAGCGCGACAAAAAACCATTACGTATCAGTGAGTTGCAAGCTCACAGCGGGGTCTTAGCACTACGCCGCCGCCCCGGCTGCAGAACGATCAGGCCGCGGCGGCGGTTGGACCGGCGTCGCGGATGTTCGGCGGCAGCGCCTGAGCGTCGCCGCGATATTTGATGGCGGTGGCGGCAAGCTTTTTGATGGGCTTCCCGCTTCCGCTTCCCGAACTCTGTAAGGGCGCACCGGAAGCGGAAGCGCGCCTCGCGCCTCAGCGCTCACGA
>Ga0302320_10025106_pt1 | contig 11599 bp, 8 predicted proteins | sample Bog_T0_3_FD_202130 | JGI IMG/M metagenome (GOLD analysis project Ga0302320, IMG submission 202130) | Peat permafrost microbial communities from Stordalen Mire near Abisko, Sweden - Bog_T0_3 | ecosystem: Environmental > Terrestrial > Soil > Wetlands > Peat | place: Sweden: Abisko, Stordalen Mire... | reverse complement strand
ATATGAACTCGACGCACGTTGTGCATGCCGCGTCTGAGAATCACGCAGGCTGGTTGCCTCTTCTGGAAATTTCGATTCGAGAAGTCTTCGAACTGATGCTGAGTTCTCAACTCGGCAAGGTGGAGGCAATTGATCACTCCAACATGAATGTTACGGCGATGGTTGGTTTGGCGGGACAGTTGTGTGGAGTTTTGAGTGTCCGGTGCAATGGCAAGGCGGCGGCGCTGATGACCTCGAAGATGCTGGGAGTCGATGTGGACAAGGTCGGCGCCGAGATGTCGGACGCGCTGGGAGAGGTGTGTAATATGGTGGCCGGCAACTTTAAGAACAAGATTTCCGGGCTTGCCGAAGGCTGCCTCTTGTCGCCTCCGACAGTCATTGTCGGAGACGATTATTGTCTGTATTCCCAGGCGGACGAACCTGGCCTGCAGGTTGACTTACTGTTTGAAGAAATGCCGATGACGGTTTCGCTTCAGATTCAGGGTTAGCTCGATCAGGGAACGATCTGTTTGGGAAGTCGCGATCGCCGCGCCCTCGGTAAACCCAGAAGGAGCTTGTGTCAGGTGAAAGGGGATGCCAGTTCTCGAATCTGGTAGGGATCCCTCGCTGCGCTCGGGAAGACAAGTTGGGCATTAGGGGCGAAGTTCCCGACCATTGCCATCAGTTGTGAATTAAAGTCTGGGCGGAACCGAGGATGGTGGCAACCGTGGTATGGATTTCTTCCACCGCTTCATCCAACTCAAAAGTAAAGCGCACCAGGTCGACCGCGTCGAGTTCGCGATGCTCGCGCGCTAAGATCGCCCACGCGGGGTCGGCAATCAGGTCGACTTTCTGTCGTTCGTAGTATCCGTAGCCTAAGCCTCGCATGCGGCAGAGCAGGTCGCTGAGATGGACGAGAGCGGCGAGCGGCTGCATTGTCTGGTCCGGTTCGACGGAGTGATGGTGAGCAACAACTTCTTTGATATCGTCTGCCAGGTTCCATTTTTCAGCGAGCGCGTAGCCCGTGTCGGAGTGGGTAAATCCCAAGAGGGCAAATTCCGCTTCGTCCAGCGGTATCTCCTCGCGGCAAGCGTGTTCCATAACCTTTTCGAACTCGCCGGAGAAGACGAGGCAATTCACCACAAACCCGATGTCGTGGAGGAGTCCAGCCATATACGCCTTTTCGTCGTCGGACGCGGAAAGTTTTTCGCTGAATTTCCGGCATACCATGGCACAACCGAGGGAGTGTGTCCAAAACACGGCAGGATCGAGGGGCCAGTTTCGCGCGGGAAACGCCTGGCCCAGACAGCAGGTGAGCAGGATGGTTTCGACCCGGCGCAATCCGAGGCTGAGGATGGCCGATTTGATCGATTTTGGAGGCTGTGCCAAGCCAAACAGAGGAGAGGCGGCCATGCGCAGGCACTGTGCGGCGATGGTGGTGTCATAGGAGACCAGGCGTACGACCTCATCCAGTTTCACTTCTTCCACCGAGTGGCTCAGCATCTTTAACAGAGGCAGAAACACGGTGGGGATGGCGGGCATGGTTTCAATCTGTTGCACACGGTCGTGAATCTTCGCATTGATGTAGGGGTTCATAGTTTTCCGCTGCTCAGGGACGGCTTCCAGTAGCCAATGCTTCCGGGAAAGTGGATGAGGTGAAACTTGTCATTCAGATTCATCAGCGATTCGGAGGTGCCAAGAAAGAAATATCCGCCAAAATTAAGGTTGGAAAAGAAGTGGTTAATGACTTTTATTTTAGAGGTGGCGTCAAAGTAGATGAGCACGTTGCAGCAGAAGATCAGATCCATGCCCTTCATAAAAAGCATTCTGGAATCGTCCTGCAGATTCAGCCGGCTGAAGGTGATCAGCTTTTTCACTTCGGGACGAACCTGCAGTTTCTTGCTGTCGATGGTCGAGAAATATTTGCGTTTAAAATATTCGCTGGTGGAACGTAACGCATAGTCGCCATAGATTCCGGCCTTGGCGGCTTCGACGGAGCGGTCATTCAAGTCCGTGGCGAGAATTTCGACCGTCCAACCTTTCAGCAGCCGGTCGCTTTCTTCGAGCATATTCATGGCCAGCGTGTAGGACTCTTCTCCAGTGGAACAGCCGGCACTCCAGATACGCAGGCGCTTGGTAAACTGCTTGGTTTTTTCGGCAACAATTTCTGGAAGAATCACCTTGCGCAGGGCATCGAGTTGCGGCTGGCTGCGGAAGAGGCAGGTCTCGCCAATGGTGATTTCATTGAGCAGTTCGCGAAGTTCCGCATCGCGAAAAGGCGCGGCGGTAAGACGGTCCCAATACTCCCGCGGGGTGCGGGCCGCCAGCTGCTTCATGCGGCGTCCACAGCCGTCGGCGAGAAGGTAGAGTTTGTCTTCCGCTTTATAGATTCCAGAAACTTTGTAGATCAAGTCCCGAATCTGGCGGTAGACCGGGTCCATCGCTTCGCTGGTCTTCGTCGAAGGGAGAATCGCCACAGGAGCGAGTTTGGGGGCAGGCGTCATTTTGCGTGAAACTCCAAGGGGGAAGAGTGAGAAGAGTGCTTCGAATCAAGCGCTGCCTGGGGAACGCGGCTCTGCCGTACGCGGCGCGTGATCTCGGGCGCGAGATTCGCCAGCGGATAGGCGGCGTCCGCCAGTCCCGAGGCATGCACGAGACCAGGCATGCCCCAGACCACAGAAGTCGCTTCATCCTGCACGATCACCGTCCCGCCAGCCTCGCGAATGTCCTGGGCTCCGAGCACTCCATCCGCACCCATGCCAGTCATCACCACGGCGAGAACATGCGCGCCGTAGGCGGCGGCCACGGAGCGAAAGAGGACGTCGACGGCGGGGCGGCAGGAGTTTTCCGCTTCGGCTTGATTAAGGGCCAGATGCCAGTTGGCGCCGGAGTGGATCACCGTCATATGAAAGTTCCCGGGCGCGATCCAGGCGTGGGCCGGCGCGAGTATGGCTCCCGCGCGACCCTCTTCGACGGGAATGGAAGAGCGGCCAGCCAGGCGCTCGGCCAGGAGCCGGGTAAAGATCGGGGGCATATGTTGCACGACGACGATGGGAACGGGAAAGTCCGCCGGGATGCCGGGCAAGAGTTCCGCGAGCGCGTTCGGGCCTCCGGTAGAAGTGCCCACGGCAACGATCTCAAAGCGGCTGCTGGAGCGTGGGCGAACGGGCGCGACGGCACGGAGTCCAGCGAGGGGCGAAAGGCGCAGCGGCCTGGCTCCGCATAAGGCCTTGATTTTTGGCAGAAGTTCGGCGCGCACGCGCTCCAGGGCACCGGCAAGGTTACCGGTATTGCTCGGCTTCGTCACATAGTCGGACGCGCCGAGGGCGAGCGCATCGATGGTCGCCGACGCTCCCCGCTCGGTCAGCGTGCTGAACATAATGACGGGCAGCCGGGGATACAGTTTGCGCAGGGCGGCCAGCGTGACCAGGCCATCCATCACGGGCATCTCGACATCAAGGGTGATGAGATCGGGCTTGAGCAGTGGGATTTTTGCCAGCGCGATTCGCCCATCGCTCGCGACGCCGACGACTTCGAGGGCAGGGTCGGCGGATAAGGTTTCGGACAGCAGTTTGCGGATCACCACCGAGTCGTCCACTACGAGGATGCGAATGGGATTCATAATCCGTTGGGAAGACTATTTTGGACGACTGTTTGGAGCAGCGCGATTGCCTTTCCCCAGCCGCCTCAACTCAATCCAATCTTTCATCGGCGCCCGGCGGAAGTCTCATGAATCGGAGAGACTCCGGTCGCCGGCAGCGTCCCTTCAATAACCGCGTTAGTAGCCGCCCGCGCCGGCTTTCGGCGAAAACGATGGGCGCGGGAAAAGTCATCCGGCTCACGGTCGCTCCCGTCCATTCTGAATTGCCCAACCAGTTCGCGAAGCCGGGCGGCCATCTCGACCAGTTGATGCGCCATGGTTTGGGTGGCTGCGGCTTCCTCGGACGTCGTCTCCGCCGCCAGCGCTACGCCCGCAATGTTGTTTGTGATCTCGTCGCTGCCGCCGGCCGCTGCGCTGACGTTGCGCGACATTTCGTTGGTCGTGGCATTCTGCTCTTCGACCGCGGTGGCGATGGTGTTCGAGATGTCGTTGATCTGATTGATGACCCGACTGATGGATGCGATCGCGTCCACGGCGGCCCGCGTATCTGTCTGGATGGTCTCGATCTTGAGGCTGATGTCTTCCGTCGCCCGGGCTGTTTCTTTGGCCAGTTCCTTGACTTCATGGGCCACGACCGCAAAGCCTTTGCCGGCCTCGCCGGCTCGGGCCGCTTCGATGGTCGCGTTCAGGGCGAGCAGATTCGTTTGTTCTGCAATCGAGGTAATCACCTTGATAACCTGGCCAATCTCGGCCGACGACTCCCCCAACTTCGCCACCGTAGCGTTGGTTGATTCAGCGACCTTCACCGCCGAGGTTGCAACCCGGGCGGCTGCGGTCGCATTCTTGGCAATTTCCTGGATGCTTGTACCCATTTCCTCGGCGCCGGCGGCCAGCGTCTGGAGGTGCTGGCCCACCCGTGCGGTGGTCCCGGAAACGACGCCGGTGAGGGCAGAGGTTTGCTTCGAATTCGCGGCGATCTGGGTGCTGCTTTGGGAGAGGTCGCGGCTGGCGGCGCCCACTTGCTCGGTCGCCACCGCCACCGCCTGCATCATGTGTTGCAGCTTGTCGAGAAAAATATTGAACCAGCGAGCCAGTTCACCAATTTCGTCGGTCGCGCCGACCGGAATTCGTTTCGTAAGATCGCCATTTCCTTCAGCGATATCCCGCAAGCGTTCGACCACGTCGTCCAAGCGCTGGAAAATGGAGCGCGACATGGTGACGGAAAGGATGGCGAGCGGCAACAGGCTGGCGAAGGCGATTGCGATAGCGGTCAGGGCGCTATTCCACCAAGCTCGGTTGATTTCGTCGATGTAGACTCCAGTCCCCACCGTCCAGCCCCAGGGAAGAAAAGTCCTGACGTAGGAAACCTTGGCGACAGCTTCAGAGCGCCCCGGCTTTGGCCAAAGATAGTAGACATAGCCTCCGTCGGAGGCTGCTGCCGCCTTGACGAAATCGACAAAGACAGCCTTGCCCGCCGGGTCCCGGAACGAGCTGAGGTCGGTGCCGTCGAGTTCAGGTTTGATGGGATGCATGACCATCGTGGGATGGCCATCATTGATCCAAAAGTAATTGCTTCCGTCATAGCGCATGGTGCGAATGATCGCAATGGCGCGTTGCTGAGCCTCGGCGCGGGAAATCTTCCCCTCAATCTGCAGCTCGTACTCGGCCTCTAGGACCGAGTACGGCACTTCCACCAGGTTCTTCGTTTTTTGCAGTTTTCCCGACAGGAGCGCGCCGTGCTGGTTCTGAATCCAACACCCGGCCACGGTCAGCAATCCGGCGGCTGCCAGTGCGATCATGATCCAGAATTTCGTTTTCAAGTTCATAGGTTTTCAGTGGCTTACCGTCGCACAAGAACCTTCGGCTAAAAGCAACGTGACGGGCGAGATTAAGCGCGCCGTTCTTCCTGGAACCAAGACAGTCCGGCAGCTGTCGCCCTCTTCTGGCAATCGCATCAGGCGCCCGCCTGGGCCGATCTGGCTGCCGGATCGCTGGCCCGAGCGGCGGTTCCGGAATTGGGCTGGTTTCGCCCATCATGGGCAGCGGCTGCGAGCTTGAACTGTTCGACCAGATGGCGGAGCTTGCCGGAAAGCTGGACCAGTTCCTGGGCCTGTTTTTGGGTATCGTTCGCGCCCTGCGAAGTGCTGGCCGCCGCCTCGGCCACGCCCGCAATGTTGCTGGTAATTTCGCCACTGCCCTGGGCGGCTTCCGAGACATTGCGCGACATCTCGTTGGTGGTAGCATTCTGTTCTTCGACGGCGGTTGCGATGGTGCTCGAAATATCGTTGATCTGGTGAATCACTCCGGAGATGGAAGCGATCGCCTCCACCGCTTCTTTCGTGTCGGTCTGGATGGCTTCAATCTTGCGGCTGATGTCTTCGGTGGCTTTGGCGGTTTCTTTGGCCAGTTCCTTGACTTCGTTGGCGACGACGGCAAAACCTTTTCCAGCTTCTCCGGCGCGGGCGGCTTCGATGGTGGCGTTCAGCGCGAGGAGGTTGGTCTGCTGCGCGATGGAGGTAATGAGCTTGATGACCTGTCCGATTTCAGTCGACGAATCGCCCAGCTTCGAAACCGTCGCCGTGGTCGCCTCGACGATGCCCACGGCGGAGGTCGCGAGTTTCGCAGCCTCGGTTGCGTTCTTCGCAATTTCCTGGATACTCGCGCCCATCTGCTCAGACCCGGTCGCGACGGTCTGCAGATTTTGACTGACGTGACTGGCCGCGTTCGATACCACATCGGCCTGGGCGGAGGTTTCGGCGGAGTTTGCGGAAATTTGCTGGCTGGTGGCGGTAAGGTCCTCGCTGGCATGGGAAACATGGGCGGCGGTTTCCGCAATCGCCTGGACGGTACGCCGGAGATTGTTCTTCATCACATTCAGCGCCCAGGTTGCCTCGCCAATCTCGTCTTCGCTTCTAACCGGCAAGTCGGCGAGTGCGAGATTGTTGTCGGCAATTGCGTTTGCCAGGTCCACGGCTGCGGATAAAGGTTTGACCACGAGCTTGCGGACCAGGGCAAACAGCGCTCCCGCCGCGGTGAGCAGGGTGAAGAGACTGATAAGAAAGATGGCGAAGGAATTGGCGCGCGAAGTTTCGACCAGTCCCTGGCTGGAGGCTTTGACGGAAAAAGCGCCGCGCAGATCGCCCGCCTTCATGCCTTCTTTGGTATACCCAAAAGGATCTTTCGTTCCTGCGGGACCGCCGTGGCAGTACAGGCAGTCCGTGGTCAGCCGCACCGGTTGCGCGTAGCGCATTACATCCTCGCCATTTTCCTCCCTGCGTTCCGAGTATTCCTTCAGCCCAGGATTTTTCTGAAAGCTTTCCAAGGCGCGGCGCTCGAAATCGTCGGGCTGATTCTTCAAATTGCGGGGAGTCAGTGACGGTGTGCGGAAGGTCATCTCCTGCGCCTCCGCATACTTCTCAGCAACACTCCAGGCAACAACCACGGGCACCTGCTGCAGGTGCTTGAATTCACTGCCCGGAACCATGACTTCAAGGTTTTCGGAAAACCAGGACTGCGTGGCGTGAGCCATACCGGTGATCTGCCGCACTTTGTCGCGGAAAGCCTCTTCCGCCTGCTGGTTAACCCGCCGCTGCGTGATCCAAAAACTGATGGCCGAGGTGACGAACAGCGTGACAACAATCGTCAATACAATCTTGGCCGTCAGTCGGGTTCTCTTCAGCATCGTTTCCTCGGGGCAATGTTCAGCCCATTTCCATTCGTCCGCAGGCTCGAAGCGGCCGTAAGAATTTCATCGGCGCCAGGCGGAAGGCTCATGAACCGGAAAGGCCGCGTCGCTGTCGCCGTTCCTTCAATAACCGCCTTTAATAACAGCTTTCAATAGCAGCTTTAGGAGCCGGCCCGGGCCGCCTTGCTGCGGACTGCGCCGCCGGTCGCGGCATTGTCTTCCGCACTGATCTTGAACTGCTCGACCAGGTGACGGAGCTGGTTCGAGGTTTCGACCAGTTGCTGTGAGGCTTTTTGGGTGTCGGTCGCGCCCCGGGTTGTGCCCTGCGCCGCCTCGGCGACGCCGCCAATGTTGCTGGTAATCTCGCCACTGCCCTGGGCGGCTTCGGAGACATTGCGCGACATCTCGTTGGTGGTCGCGTTCTGCTCCTCGACCGCGGTGGCGATGGTGCTCGAAATGTCGTTGATCTGGTGAATCACTCCGGAGATGGAAGCAATCGCGTCGACCGCTTCTTTCGTGTCGGTCTGGATGGCTTCAATCTTTCGGCTGATGTCTTCGGTGGCTTTGGCGGTTTCTTTGGCCAGTTCCTTGACTTCGTTGGCGACGACGGCAAAACCTTTTCCAGCTTCTCCGGCGCGGGCGGCTTCGATGGTGGCGTTGAGCGCGAGGAGGTTGGTCTGCTGCGCGATGGAGGTGATGACCTTGATGACCTGTCCGATTTCAGTGGAAGATTCTCCGAGTTTGGAGACGGTGGCAGTGGTGGACTCGGCGACTTTGACGGCGCCGGTCGCGATCTTGGCCGCTTCGGTCGCGTTCTTGGCAATCTCTTTGATGCTCGCGCCCATCTCTTCGGCGCCGGTGGCCACGGTTTGCAGATTCTGGCTGACGGTCTGGGCAGCCTTCGAGACGACGTCAGCCTGGGCGGAAGTTTCCTCAGAGTTGGCGGTAATCTGCTGGCTGGTCGAGTTCAGTTCCTCGCTCGCGCTCGCCACCTGTATGGCACTCTCATTGATGTCCAGAATCATGCGCTTCAGGCTGCCGCTCATTTTGTTGATGGCCACAGTGAGGTCGCCAAGTTCGTCGTGGCTGCGGACTTTGAGATCCTCGCGCGTCAGATCGCCGGCGGCGATGGCCTCCGCCTGAACCAGCACGGACTGCGTTGCTCCGGCAATACCACGGCTCAGGAAAATGGCCACGAAGATGCCGATGCCGAGGGCGGCGAAGGTGGTGACTGATAGCGTAAGGACGAGAGAGCGGTTCGCCGCAGCCAGGGTTTCCTGGTTCTCCTTCAGCAGCCCTTCAAAGCTGTCTGCCATGTCCCCAAGCGATGCCTTGATGGCATCGTTGACGGGGATGGCTTGGTCGGAGAAATCGCTTCCCGCTCTGCCGATGGCATCCCGCTCGCTGCCCGACGCTTGCTCGATGCCCCGGTCCTCGAACTCATGGAGTTTGGGGAGTTGCTTCTTCAGTTCGGCTAGCCGGTCACGATTCGACTGCACCGTCCATCCAGCCTGCAACTGATCCATTTTCGTAATGTCTTTCTCGATTGCATTCCAGGCTTCCCCGAGAAGCCTTTTGCCATCGGTTCTTCTGGTTGTATCGGTCCCGGCCAGCATGGCTTGGCGAGCCTTGCTCGCCGACTGATTCACGTCTCTCTGCAGTTCCCGGATAGTGGTCAGCGTGGGCACTCGAGTAGTGAGTATAAGGTCCTGAATCTGTCTGATGTCGGACGACTTCAAGTAGGTCATCGCAGCGCTGAGGACCATCAAGGCTAGAATCACGCCAAAGCCCAGTCCCAGTTTCTTGCCAAGTGTCAGTTTCATTTTTTTCCCCAGCTTCCCAAGCTCAAGATCGGTAAAACCATGGCCGGAAGACCGTCCCCGGCGCGAACATTGCATTGCTTAGCGGTGGCAAGCCCTGCTATAACCCCGCCGCCGCATCCGCCGCATCCGTCATCTGGCAGGCCTTTTCGATATCCAGCACATGCAGAAGGCGATCTTTCAATTTGTGGACGCCGAGGATCATGCTGCGCACCGAGCCGCGCAGAGTTTCTGGCGGAGATTCGAAACTGTCTTCCTCGACTTCGACGACATCGCCGATTTCGTCGACCAGCAGGCTGACTGCCCCGTCCTCGGAGCGCACCACGACGTTCATGGGACGCGCGCCCGACGTATCCGGAGGCAGGCCGAGGCGCCGCCGCAGATCGACGGCAGTGACGATCTGTCCCCGCAGGTTGATCAGCCCGCTGACCACGGACGGGGCGAGCGGAACCTTGGTCATTTCGAGCGACCGGATCACTTCCTGAACGCCCTTCAATTCCACTCCAAAGAGCAGCTTGTCGAGATAGAAAGTACAAAATTGTGAGCTGTGCGCCATGATTAATTCGCAACCTCCGCTGTTTTGGCCAGAGGAACGGGCCGGACGGCACCGAGGTCGGCGCCGCGCAAGATGGCCGGGATATCGAGCAGTTCCGTGATGCGTTCACCGATGACCACCGAATACAGAACATTCGGCCTCGTGGCCGCCGACTGCACGTCCGCCCGGTCTTCGACAATATCCAGAATCTGGTCGACAACCAGTCCAAACAAACGCCCTTCCTGTTGCAGCACCAGCACCTGAATGGGGCCGGAATCCGCCGCGGGCGGAACCTGCAGCGCGCGCAGCCGGTTGCGGCGCTCTTCCATGACGACATTCAACCGAATCAAGGGCAGGATTTGCCCGCGATATTGGGTCACCCACTGGCTGCCCGACATTTCCACCTGGGTGACGGGAAATTCTTCGAGGCGGGCGAGGGAGCTGAGCGGGATCGCCATGCGCGAGTCGCCGAGGCCGGCAAAGAGCAGAAAGGTGCGCTTGTTCTCCGCCGTCGAGCCCGCCTGCTGCGCCTTCTCGGTCAACTGGCGGTCGCGAGTCTCGGTCACTACGTTTGCCCGCTGGGCCAAGCCCAGCACGTCGAGAATGAGGGCCACGCGGCCATCGCCCATGATGCTCGATCCGGCAAAAGTTTTTACCGTCTTCAGTTGTTTGCGCAAAGGCTTGACCACAATCTCTTCGGTATCGTTGATCTGATCGACCACCAGCCCGAACTGGCGTCCATCCGCTTGCAGAACTACGATGTTGACGGCGGCCCCGGCTGCGGCCTCGCCGGGGGAAGCGGGGTCGTTCGCGAGTTTCAGTTCGCGGCTGAGATAGACGAGGGGAAGAAGACGTCCGCGAAGGCGATGGACGGGCGCGCCATGCACCAGTTCGATGCCGGTCGAAACTTTGTCCGCCTCAATGCGGACGAGTTCGAGCAGGCTCACCTGCGGGATGGCGTAACGGTCGCCGGCGCAGGTCACGACCAGCGCCGGAATGATGGCGAGCGTCAACGGTATCTTCACCCGCACCGTCGTACCCCGGCCGGGCGTGGACTGGATGTCTACGGTACCGCCAATGCGCTCGACATTCGTTTTGACCACGTCCATGCCCACGCCGCGGCCGGAAACATTGGTCACTTTTTCGGCCGTGGAAAAGCCGGGAAGGAAGATCAGATTGAAGACCTCGCGCTCCGGCATGCGCGCCGCCTGTTCGGCGGTAATCAGGGCGCGCTCGACTGCCTTCCTGCGGATGCGGTCGAGATTCAATCCGGCGCCATCGTCGCTGATTTCAATGTTGACTTGCCCACCCTCATGAAAGGCGCGCAGGATCAGGCGTCCGGAGGGATCTTTTCCAGCCTGGGCGCGATCGGCGGGGAGTTCGATGCCATGGTCGACGGAGTTCCGCACGAGATGGGTAAGCGGATCTTTGATGGCCTCGATGATGGTCTTGTCGAGTTCCGTCTCCTTGCCTTCCATCTCGACGCGTACTTGCTTGCCACAGCCAAGCGCCACGTCGCGCACCGTGCGGGGAAACTGGTTCCAGATATTGCCGATCGGCTGCATGCGGGTCTTCATCACCGCTTCCTGCAGTTCGGTTGCGATCAGATTCATGCGTTGCGAGACGGCCTGCAATCCGGTGTCTTTCATGGTGCTCGAAGTCTGCAGAAGCTGGTTGCGCGCGAGCACCAACTCCCCGACCAGGGTCATCATCTTGTCCAGCACATTGACGCCAACCCGAATGGTCTCGGAGGAGGCTTCGCGGGGACGCCCCTCGGAGTCCGTGGGCGCGGCTTTGTTGGCCGTGGGCGCGGCGGGCGCGGTGGGATGGGGCGCCGGAGGGGATGGAATTTCGCTCGGCGGCAGGGAACTGGCCGGTGAGGGACTCTTCAGCGCAGCGGTCTCCGCCGTTGTCTCCGCGAGAGCCGCCACGATTGTCTTTTCTGCTTTGTTTGCCGAGGCGACGTTTACCTGGTCAAT
>Ga0302320_10025105_pt1 | contig 11600 bp, 11 predicted proteins | sample Bog_T0_3_FD_202130 | JGI IMG/M metagenome (GOLD analysis project Ga0302320, IMG submission 202130) | Peat permafrost microbial communities from Stordalen Mire near Abisko, Sweden - Bog_T0_3 | ecosystem: Environmental > Terrestrial > Soil > Wetlands > Peat | place: Sweden: Abisko, Stordalen Mire... | reverse complement strand
GAAACCATCCAAGCGCGCCGCTCGTGGTGCAGATCAGTGGTCTGGGTACGGTCAATCCCAGTCTAAACGACAAAGTGCTCGCGCCTGGCGTCAACTACACTGTGACCGCTTTGCCGGGCCGTGACTGGATTTTTGCCAACTGGGTCGGTGGTACTTCACTGCCTTACACCGTCCTGAGCACCCAGGCAACGTACACATTCACCATGCAAACGAACCTCGTGCTCCAGGCCAATTTCATCACCAATATCTTTCTCAGCGCCCGAGGCTCCTACAACGGCCTGTTTTATGGCAGAGTGGATGGCGAACCCAGCATCAGCGATGAAACCGCCGGGATGATACGCGGACTGACCATTGGCGCGGACGGCGCATTCAGCGGCAAACTGCTGCTCAATGGAGCGAGTTACACCCTGCGGGGCGCTTTTGACGCCAACGGCCAGACGAGCGTGTCCGTTCCCCTCGCCATCGAGGAAGCGGGAAACCTGAATGTTAGCATGGATCTGAGCAACCTATGGAACAACAATGTTGCAGTGAGAGGCATCCAAGGCCAGGTAGCCGTGTCTCCCTGGTATTACTTTCCCCCAATTCCAATCCCAACCAATAGCCCCATTCCTCTTGTTCTCCCTGGGCCGGTTCCGGTTGGAGGTTGGACAAGCTCACTCTTTTTGTTCGCCTCAACGACAAATAGAACATCAGAGGAATACACACTCCTGTTGCCACCAGGCACGAACCAGACCGGGCTGCCTCCGGGAACCGGATATATGGTGATTACCAACCACGAGGGGACGTTGCGTCTCGTCGGCGCGTTGGCGGATGGCACCAGCATTTTTCAATCCGTCCCGATGAATGCAGCCGGGTTCGCGCCCCTTTATTTTAATCTCCATACAAATACGGCCCTTTTGCTAGGATGGGCCAATCTTAACGCCAACGCCTCCGATGCTGGGAACTTTGAGTCGGAAGTTTCAGGTGGCACAAATCTAACCTGGATCAAGAAGGCATCCGATGGCCTTTTCCCAGACGGGTTTACCAATAACGTCGTCCCGAATCATTCGGTATGGACGAATCAGCCCATGCTTTCGTTGGCCGGCAGCCAACTGGAAATTTCGGAAGGTCCACTTGGGACCAAAAGCCTCATCTTCACCAACCTTGAACTCGGCACCAGCCACATATTGAGAGGCACAACGGCAAGCGGGTTAAAAGTGAAAGGCCGGTACAATCCCAAAATGGGTCTTTTGGCGATCACCTTCGAGAACGGGAACGGGAACAAGACCAGTGCTGGAGTTGCCGCGCTGCTTCAGAGAGCCAACGGTGCGGCAGGCTACGGCTTTTTCACCACCGCAACGAACGCCGGTTCCATCTCGCTGGTGAGGACGAGCCGCGGACAACTTTTGTCTGATGACTTCACAGTTGACAGCAGCCTGAACACAGCGCTGTGGGCAACGCCGTCGGGTTTCCTCAGCGAACTCGCTGCGGGGAGCAGTTCACCTGGCAGCACGTTGCTCAACCCAGTATTAAGCTTTGGGTTGGACGGAATGCAGATGGCCGGCGTCAATGGTAACTACCAGTTTGCGGGAATCCAGTCGCTTGTCGCGATTGCCCCGCCTTTCACCGTCAACACAACCGTGATGGGCACGGAATCGTATGGAAACGCGTTTGCGGTTTTTCTAGTGAACAGCAGTTTAAGTCAGTGGCTCGACATACACGGCGACCTCAATCCGGCCACTTGCTATCAGAATATTTGGATAAACCACACGGCGAGTGATATCCCCTTCTCGAGTTTGGGAAATCCGTTCTACAGCAATCCAAGCCTTGGCGTCTTCTACACGCTACAGATTTCCGTGGATGTGCATGGCGATGCTTCGGTATTGTTGCTTAACGCAAGCGGGGTTGTTCTCGCCTCACAGGACGGTCTATCTGTCGGCAACGGCCCATTCTACTTGGTCTTGGCCCAGCGAGAAGGTTTGCCATGTGTCAGTGGGCCTCTCGCAGCTACCTGGCGATATGTCGAGGCGGTGTCGGGTGAATAGTGAAATCGTCTCAACGGCTTGACAGACGAACATTATTAACTTGCGTTGCGTTAAAGTTGTTAGCTATAATGCTAGCAAGACGGGCGGAGAAAACAGGATTGGCGGCGCTGTTTCCACCCACGGGCAACTTCCTTTTCCGATATACATCCCGTTTCAAGGCGCCTTACGGTTCAAGGGCGTTTTAGGTGTTTATTAAAAAATGGGCCGTTGATTTCCCCGCTTTTTTTCTCCGTGTTCTCCGTGCTCTCCTGTTCAAAATTCCTGTCTGAGTTTTAATGCGTCTGCCCTGCGGCCCTGCCGGTGTCAAAAGCTGGGATTGACACCTGCTCGAAATGGTTACAGAACAATAAGTTGATGAGTCCAAAGAATAGGCCACAATGAAAAGATGGAACGGGATCGTTTGGGTATCTTTTAGGTGTCAGTAACTTTTGACACTAAGCATTGTCAGATCGGTGACGGTAAGGTGGCCAGCCTCCTTCGCAACATTTGAGAGACGCTCTTTACTGACTTGCCGTCCGGGAAGGTCAAAATGGCGGCGCTCTTCCGAGCGCCGCTACGGGGCGGGAAGGGTTGGACTAGGCGGCGAGGAGTTTTTTCAGTGCTTTGATGTCTTTGTCGATGCCGTCCAGACCGGGGAATTTGTTGCTTTCCTCTTCGACGATGTACCATTGCAGGGCGGAGGCGCCGGCGCAGGCGGTCAGGACTTCGTCCCACTTGACGATGCCGTCGCCAATGGTGTCGCCGCGGGTGTCGGGGATCCAGTCCTTGGCGTGGACGCTGAGGATGCGGGAGCCGTACTTTTTGAGGTAGGCGGCGGGGTCGGCCCCGGCGTGGGCGCAGTGGCCGATGTCCAATTGCACGAAAACGTCCGGGCTGGCTTCGCCGAAGAAAATGTCCTCGGGCATCACGCCGTCCAGCGCGGTGAATTCCTGGAGGTGATTGTGGTAGCCGAGGCGCATGTTGTGCGGCTTCAACTTCTCGGCGATGGCGCTGAATTGACCGGCGGAACGCTTCCAGTCGTCCGCCGTCTTGACGTTGGTCAACATTGCGATGATGAGCTTGTTATTGCCGATGGTGGCGTTGTATTCGATGGCGGCATTCAGGTTGTCGCCGAGAATGGCCTGCAAGCCGCCCTGGATGTGGGAGCCGCAGACTTTGAGGCCGTTGTCGTCCAGAATTTTGCGCATGTCCGCGGCGCTTTTGCCGCCGTAACCGGCAAATTCGACGCCATCGTAGCCGAGTTTCTTGACTCCGGCGAGGACTCCGGGGACGTCCTTGCCGAAATCGTTGCGCACGGAATAGAGCTGCACGCCGATGGGCAGTTGCTTACGGGTGGCGGCGGTGACGGCGGACGGTCCGGCAAAAAGAGCGGCCGCGCCCACGGCGGCGGCGCCGACGAATTCGCGTCTGGTGAATTGATTCATAGGAGGAAGAACTGCTCGTGGATGGGGTTAGGGGTTGGAACCGTGGAAAGGCAGGAAACTGTTAAAACAGTTTCTGGCCTGGTCCGATTCGTAATCACCCGGCTAAAGCCGGGTGTTAATGAGATTTTGCGGCGGAGTGGCATTGGCTCTGGCACTAGACTACCTCCCAGCCTTTGCGGAAGGTGGGGTGGACGAATTGGGCGGCGCTCTTGTCGTTGGTGGCTTTCATGCCGGGGCCGTCCCATTCGAGTTTCTTGCCGGCGCGCATGGCGACGCAGCCGAGGAGCATGATCTCGGTCAAGTAAGCGGCGATGTCAAAATTGGAATATCCGGGCGCGCCTCCTTTGCAGGCGGCGATCCATTCCTTGTGATGGGCGGTGTCGCTGCCACCGCGGCGTCCGGTGGCCATGAACTGATTGCGCGGAATGGTTTGGGGAATTGCCGCCACCGCCGGATGAGCGGCGCCAGGCGTAAACTCCTTTTCGTCATTCAACTTGAGATCGAAGGTGGTGCCGTAGTCGTCCGGCGAAAAGACCTTGCCTTTGTCGCCTATAATAAGACAGCCGCTGTTGGGGATGTTGTCGGCGATGGTCAAAATGTCCGCCGTGATGTCGGCGTGCGGTTTGTTGCTGTTGTCGTGGGACAACGGGCCGGTGCGCTTGCCGCCGTCGTACCAGCGGAAGGTTACCGGCGCGAGGCCGTCCCGCGAAGGGAATTGAAAGCGGATGATGGACTGGAGGGGGTAGCTGTCCTTCGTCAGTTCCACCGTCTCCGCTTCGATTTCGGTCGGGTAACCGAGTTTGAGCGCGCGGAAGGGAAGGTTGCAGGTGTGGCAGGCCATGTCGCCGAGCGCGCCGGTGCCAAAATCCAGACGGCCGCGCCAGTTGAAGGTATGGTAGTAATTCGGGTACTGCCCGCGACCGCCCGAGGCGTTGATCTTGCCCTTGAACGGGCGTTCGGGCGCCGGGCCAAGCCATAGATCCCAATTGAAGCCTTCCGGTATCGGGTCGGCGCCGTCCGGACGTTCCAAGGCCTGCGGCCATATAGGACGATTGGTCCAGACGTGGACATCGTGAACCTGCCCGATGAGTCCGGCCTGGATGACTTCCACCGCGCGGCGCAAACCGTTCTCGGCGCTGCCCTGGTTGCCCATTTGCGTGGCCACGCCGGTTTCCGCCGCGAGCTTGCGCAGCAGCCGCGCTTCATAGACGGAATGCGTCAGGGGCTTTTGCACATAGACGTGTTTGCCCATTCGCATGGCCGTCGAGGCGATGCAGGCGTGGAGATGGTCGGGCGTGGCGATGTTCAGGGCGTCAATGGACTTTTCCTTGTCCAGCATTTCGCGGAAATCCTGGTAATAGACGGCCTTGGGATATTTGCCGCGGACGTTGGCGCCAATCTTCTGGTCGGGATCGCAGAGGGCGACGATGTTTTCGTCGGCGCAGCAATCGGCGTCGCCGGCGCCCTTGCCGCCGTAGCCGACGATGGCGATGTTCAACTTGTCGTTGGCCGAAACAGCGCGAGGCCGCACGCGGGGGGCCGGTGGCGGCGGCGAATCGCATCCGCCCGTGGCCGCCACGCCGGCGGCGACGGTTGACATGAAAATGAATTTACGGCGGGAGATGCCGTCACGGCGGTCTTGCTCGGAATGGTTGGGGTTCACGGAAACCACTATTAACAGACCGCCGGCAAATCTCAACCAATTTTTTATCCGCAAAACTAACTAGTGAACCATGGCCTGATAGACCATGTTGACGTGGAGGGTTTCGTCGGGCGGGCCGGCGGGCAGCACGAAGGGGGATCCAAACGGTTGCCATCCTTCCTGAATCATCTTGTTGACCTCGTCCGCAATCTCGCCGGAGGGCGCGACGACGAGTTTGTACTTGTTGATCGGCCGAAGTTCGGGTTGGGCGGGCGTGGTCATATTTTCCTGGTTGAGCGGCCATCCGTCTGGCGTCACTCCTGGCGCGCTTCGTCGCCGGCTTGAACGTCGCCGGTGACAATATCCGCCACGGTATTGTTGTCGGCCTGGTATTTGGCGTCCACCTTCACTTCGGCGACGCGGAGGCCATTGTGGTAAATGTGAAGCTGGTCGTTCTGCTTGGGCAATTGTCCCGGTGGAAAGCTGATGATGACAAACTGGCCGTCGTTATCCACTTTGGCGACCGTTCCCGTGAGATGGTAGTCGGGGGTGATGATCGGCTTGGAATCGGCGGAGCCGGCCGCGGCGGATTTTGGTCCGGAAGACTTGTGGGTGGCGCAACCGCACGCCAGGAGAACGCAGGTTAACAAGCCGAGAAGTTTTTGCATGGATGGATTTAAATCGGCCAAGGGCAAATCGTCAAGCGGTGGCTAATGTGGATTGTGTAGTTTGAAGATTCGGAGCGCGGCTTTGTGAGCCGCAGCGTGTCCGAATAGCAGCACAGAAGCAGCTAAATCGAACGCGTCAACTTCGGGGAGGATGCTGCGTGTCATAGACCCGCGCTCCGTCAAATTAGGACACTTTATCTTTATATGACGCAACCGGGGCAGGGAAACAAAAAGGCCGGACTTTCGTCCGGCCTTTTCGCACACATCAACAAAACTAAAATCTTCGCGCTGACTGGCGGCTGTCGAATCCGCCATCAACCATGCGATCAAGATACAGGAGGCTGGAAATGCTGCCAGTCACCAGTACTGGTTACAGGGTCCGAATCGTTAGCGACACGCATGATCTGCCACGGGACGGGTGAGATTGTGGGACGCGCAACGTGGCGTCGGCGAGACGCCTACGCGTGCGGCCGGGACGGTCGCGCTCCCCGGAAAGTCGCCAACGATTCGGGTTACAGGGCCCAAATATTGCGACTCCGGCGCAGACGGGCCAAAAGCCGCCGGTCGGCAGCGGGGAAGGCGTAATCGGAAAGTTGCGCGGCGGTAATCCAGGCCAGTTCGTCGCAGTGGATCGGTTTGGGTTCGTGGCGCAGCCAGCGGCAGTGGAAGAATTTTAGCCGCACGGAGCGATCCGGATAGTCGTGGACGAGATCGGTGATGATCGGACCGACCTTGACCTCGATGCCCAACTCTTCCCGCAGCTCGCGCTGGAGGCAGCGGACGAAGGTTTCGCCGGGTTCGCGTTTGCCGCCGGGAAATTCCCATAGGCCGCCGAGGTGCGTGTCAGCGGAACGGCGGGTGATCAACAGTTTGCCGTCGCGGAAAACCAAGCCGGCGGCGACTTCGATGGGCTTGGATTTTGCGGCGCTGGCTTTCCTGAAGGGCGCACTCACGGGGCATTATGGCGGTGCTTTTCCAAGCGCCGTTACGCGTGCGGGGAATTATTTGGGCGGGGGATTCGTCGAGGGCGACGGCGGAGCGGTATTGGCAGGCGGCGCCATCAATTGCATCTCCGACGTGGACGGAGCCATCACGCTGGGGGCGGCGACGCCCGGGGCCTGCGGTTGCTCGCGGTTCGGATTGAGTTCCGGGTGTTTGGCGAAAAGCAGGCGCAGGCGCTCGGTCGCCTCGGCCACCCACGGGTCGCGCGGATCCTTGATGCTGGCCAATTCGCTGTAATACGTGACGGACTGGGCCGGCTTCTCGGCCTCGCTCAAACGTCCCAAGGTCAACTTCACCGGCATGACGATGTTGGGCATGGAGGCGTAAAGAGTGTTGATGGTTTTGTATTCCTGAATGGCCTCGTTGGTCTTGCCCTGCGCTTCCAGGGCTTCGGCCACGCAGACCTTGGCCTGCGGCACCAGCGGGCTGTTTGGGTTGTCGGTGATAAACTTGTTGAACGCGGACTGTGCCTCGGGGAATTTGTCTTCGAGGTAGAGGGAGCGGGCGGCGAGCAGTTGGGCGACGGCGCCGGCGCTGGTGCCGGGATACTCGTTCGCCACGGCCAGCAGTTTGCCGGCGGGCGGCGAATCCGTGGCGGAGTTCTGCACCAGCAGCGAGGGAACCGCCATCAGCGCCATGTTGGCGTCGGCTTCGTTCTCGCCGCTTTTCCAATTCGAATAGCCAATGACGATGGCGATCACGGCCACCGCCGCGCCGACGATGGTGATCACCTTGCGGTTTTCTTGAAACCACGGGATAAACTTATATAGTGCTACTGTCGGATCCGTTTCCATAAAAGGCGGAAGATACTCAGGGCAGCCTTGAAAAAGGCAAGTTAAAATGTTTGATGCTCAGAGTGTGAGTATAGGGGAAAGCGGGGGCAGTGCAAAGTATTTTGAGCAACACCCGATTTCGTCATTCGAGATTCTTGCGCCATGATTCCGGGTGCCGATGGAGATGCATCACTGCAACGATCACGATCTCGTCGTGGTCAATGGCATAGATAATCCCGTACGGAAAACGGTGCGTCCGGCAACGGCGCACCTCATTGTCCAAGGCAAACCACGCCTCCGGCTGCGAAAGAATCCGGCGGATTGTGTCGCGGACCTCCTTGACGAAATCGTTTCCAAGCCCGGGAACACGGCTGTTGTAGTATTTCGCGGCTTGCCGCAATTCCCGCTCTGCCGGCGGCAGCAGCCGGAATCTCATTCTCGCAATTCCTCTTCTATGGCCTTCAATGCCGCGTCGCCGTCTTTCGCCACAAGCTGTCCCGCTCGAAATGCGGCGAGCCGGTCTTGCGATTCCAGCAGCCAGGCGCGATCAATCGAGTCTTGTTGCGCCGGGTCCAGGCTGACCCAAAGTGCGTCGATAATATGCGCCCGCTCCAACGGCGGCAGCTTCAGAGCTTCATTTGCAATAATAGCACTATCCATGACTCGATCTTACTCTTCCGTTCCCAAAAGGCAATGGGCAGGGCTGCCGGTGCCCCCAATTGGACGCGTCACCGACACCGAAACATGCCGTGCTTCCGGCAGGATGAATTTCTTGACTTCCACCCGGACGCGGGCGGGTTTGAATTCCCGGAGAATCATTTCGGCGATGTCCACGGCGAGCGTTTCGATCAGCTTCCAACTTCGGCCCTTCCCGAAATCCAGCAGGCGGCGGCTTACGGCATAATAATCAATGGTCCGGTCCAGGCAGTCGCCCACCGCGGAAAAATCGTGCTCCATCTCGACGGTGAGTTCGAGGCGTTGCGCCTGGGCCCGTTCCTCGTCCGGCACGCCGACGTGGAATTGGACGGTCAGATCCTTGATGACGATGCCATCCATGCCGCCTAGCCGTTGGACTGCGGCGCGGCGAGTTCGCGCCGGTTGAAAAGCAGCACGCCCACCACGCCAAAAATGCCGCCCATCAGCAGGACAATCTGGCCGAAGGCGCGCCCCAGTTGGCCCCAGGTAATGCTGTGGCCGGTGCTCAGGCTTTCCACCGGGGAAAAGTCCTGCACGAGATTGACAATTTTCAGGACCGCAGCGAAAGCGGGCACGGCAACGCTGTCCACAAACTTCTGCATGACTCCGGGGGGATCTCCGCTGTAGGGGAAGATGGACTTCTGGTCCTGGACGGCGCTCAACGTGCTGGTGGAAAGGCCCACCAGCAAAACCGCCAGGGAACAAAAAGCCGCCACCGGGAAGGAAAGAAAACTGGCCGCAGCCAAACCGATGGCGGACAGCAAAATCAGCCAGCAAAGGATGATCATCAGTCCGCGAATGAAGTTGATGCCGAAGGTGCTTTCGCGATAGAGGACCTCGAAACCTTCGTTCACCGGAAACGTGAGCGACACGTTGTTGGCGTTAAAACAAACCACCGTGAGAACGCCGGCGGAATCGAGCAGCGGGGTGATGGGCAGCTCCTGAAAGGAATTGGGGGGGAGGGTTTCATCCAGAACTTGAGCATTCGGGGACTCCGGCGGACCGATGCGCCAGAACAGGCGGCAGGTCGCTCCTTCGGCCGGGTCCGGGTCCCCCGTAATCCGGAACTTGACGCGCAGTTGCATCGGCTCTTCCCGAATCTTGGCCGGAAGACGACTGAGATTGATCTTCCAGGTCTTGTAGTTGGTCGAACTCAGTTCTTCCACCTCGGCCAGCACCTGCTTGCTGATATAATTGGCCTTCTCCCGCAAAACGTCGGGCGACGGATCTTCATGCGGATGGTCCTGACGCCACGAAGCGAACCAGGCGTCGGCGAGCGCCTTTTGCCGGGCGCTGAGGTCGGGCGGACGCTCCTTGGCGGCGGCGCGGGCCACAAAAATCTCGCTGCGAATTTTGTCGCGCTGATCGGCCGGGAGTTGGTTGGCGCGCCAGTTGAGCAATCCGTAAACCGCCCCGCCGGAAATCGCCAGCAGCATGGCGTTGAGGGCGAGGATGCCCATGAGTTTGCCCAGCCACACCTGCCAGCGCGCGATTGGTTTGGAGCAAACCACCTGAATCTGGCAATCCTCCACATCCCGAGCCAGCGTGCCGCAGGAGAGCCAGAGGGTGGCGAAGCCAAGCAGGACTGTAATTGCCGTCAACGTGTAGGTCAGAAGAATTTGGCACAAACCCTCAGCGGTATCGTCGCTCTTGAGAATCAGCGGCAAGCCAATCACCGCCGCCCCCAGCAGCACCGCCATGACCCAGAAGAGCCGGTAGCGGAAGGCCGACTTCCAGGTTAATCGGGCGATGGCCAGGATGCGCTGCATGTGATGGGACCGCCGCGGCTATTTCCGAACGTCTCCCTTGCCGAGGAGGGAGGAAAGTTTTTCATTGGCCTTGCCGAGATCAACGGGCGGAGAGGCCGGCGCCGGCGCTGGTGCAGCCGGTCGTGTTTCGGCGGGCCTGGCCAACCCGGCCAGTTTGGCTTCGTCCACCTTCGGAGCACTAGCAGCGTGCGCAACCGGCTCGGGCAGCTTGGGAGCGACGGGCGCGGTAAGACGTTCCAGGATTTTTTCGGAAGGCGGCGGCGCTTCGGCATCGCCCCGCAGATAGGCGGCGACGCTGCTGCCTGAGGTGGCACCGGACGTTTCCGACAAGCTTGCCTTGGCCTTGCGCACCACCTCCAAAAAATAGCTTTCCAGGTTTTGCGTCGGTGTGTCCACCACGACTCTGCTGCCGTCCACATCGCGCCGGATAATCTCCAACGCCCGTTCCATCGTCTCGCGCGAGATGGCCGGCATGGTGATCGAGATGGAGTCCGGCTGGGCCAGCAATTCTTCAAGCGGCCCCATCGCCTGGACTTTGCCGCCGTAGTAAATAATCACCCGGTCGCACACGTCTTCCACATCGGAAAGGAGATGGCTGCTTAGAATCACCGTTTTGCCGCGCGAGGCCAGCGTCAAGATTAAATCCTTCACTTCGCGGCAGCCGATGGGATCGAGGCCGGCGGTCGGTTCGTCGAGAATGATCAGTTCGGGATCGTTGATCAGGGCCTGCGCCAGACCGATGCGGCGTTGCATGCCTTTGGAGAATTCGCCGACGACCCGGGTGCGGACTCCGCCCAGCCCGACCATCTCCAACAGCTCCTCCGTGCGGCGTTTGCGCTGGGCCGGAGGCAGGTCGAAGAGGTTTGCGAAAAAGTCGAGCGTCTCGCGCGAGTCAAGAAAACGGTAGAGGTACGATTCTTCGGGAAGATAGCCGATCAGCCGCTTGGTGCCGACATGCCTAGGCGAGTGGCCGAAAACTTCGATGTGGCCGCGGGTGGGTGTGAGCAGCCCGAGCAACATTTTTACCGTGGTGGATTTGCCGGAGCCGTTCGGCCCCAGCAGTCCGAAAACTTCGCCGCGGCGCACTTCAAAATCCACGTTGTCCACCGCGCGCGCCTTGGGCCGGCCCCAAAAATCCTTGAACACCTTGGTCAGGCCGCGGACGGAGACGACCGCTTCGCTGGATGGCGGATTGCGGGTTGCGGATGGCGGATTTTCCAAGCTGGTGGGCATCGCGGGTTAGGCGGGTGTGGGAGCCAATTGTGGACGGGGCGTCGGCGGCGCGGACGGCGGTTCGGCCAGCGGGGCAAGATGTGGTTCCAGTTCTTCGCCTTCGCGCACGAGGCGGGCGCTGTTGAAAACCACCAGCAAGGAGCCGCCCACGTGCATGAACGCGGCGACAATCGGGGAAATGTAATTCATCGCCGCGAGCACCAGACCGCCGATGACGAAGAGAACGCCGATCAGAAAGTTCTGGTTGATAACGGCGCGGGTCTGGCGGGAAAGGCGAACGAGGAACGGCAGCCGGCGCAGATCATTGTTCATCAGGGCGATGCTGGCGCTGTGAATGGCCACTTCGCTGCCGGCGGCACCCATGGCGAT
>Ga0302320_10025104_pt1 | contig 11600 bp, 10 predicted proteins | sample Bog_T0_3_FD_202130 | JGI IMG/M metagenome (GOLD analysis project Ga0302320, IMG submission 202130) | Peat permafrost microbial communities from Stordalen Mire near Abisko, Sweden - Bog_T0_3 | ecosystem: Environmental > Terrestrial > Soil > Wetlands > Peat | place: Sweden: Abisko, Stordalen Mire... | reverse complement strand
GGGTTCGGCGATAAATGATCGTTTTGGGCCGGTTCACGATGTCGGCGGGGTGAACATCAGATAGGAGAGCGACAGCCGCACCGCGCCGGCGGAAAACGAGCCGCCGGCCGAGGTAAGGATCAGGTTCGTCGCGCTGTAGATCGGCAGCGGCCCGATCAACCCCTCGTTGGTCGATCCGGCCGATATGCTGAGGCTGGAGCCGAAGGCGCTCGCAGATCCGGTATAGCCGACGCTGAACGAAGTCGCGCCCGTGATCGCGGTCGTGACGCGCGCCGAACACGCAAACACGAGGGCGCCGGCCGGAATTTGCGTTCCTGCGTTGACGCTGGCGCCCGAGAGCGCTGAGACGACCTGTTCGAGGATCACGAGTTGCGCCAGCGCGCCATTGGCGCTTTGCGCCAGCGTCGCGCTCGCTGGCGGACTGGTATGGTTGAGGATCACCCAACCGTTCGAGCCATTGGATTCGAGTTCGATCGAGGCATAAGCAGAGGCGATGGCGGCAGAGGTCGCGCCGTTGATCGTGTCGGATCCGGCGCGGGCGATGGTGATGGTGTCGGTCGCCGAACAAAACCCGGATTCGTCGATGATCGACAGCGTCGCGCCCGCCGGATAGGCCGAAGCGGCGGGCAGAGTGACGGTGCGCGCGGCGGTGATTGCGGAATAGGCAATCTGACGATCAGTGATCGTCGCCGTCGCGTTGACGTCGGAGATCGAGCGCGAGGTCTCCAGCGCCATCGCCCGTCCGCCCGCCGTCGCGCCGTCCTGCAACACGAGCCGCGTGTTGGTGGTGTCAACGACGAGTTCGGCCAAAGCCCCGGTGAACGCGGCGACCTGAGACACAGTTCCGTTGCGTAATTGCAGTTGCTGGGCCAATCAAGCGACTCCGGGGTTGAGGGGGGCGAGCAGGGAGTGACGAGAAGCGACTGGCGAATAGTCGGCGCCCTTCTCAATTCGCTACTCAGGCGACTCCCAAGGATAGCGAATAAATCACCGGCGCCGTGACCGAGCCGAAATTATCGGAGACTATGACCGAATCTGCGACGGAGCCGAGATTGACGGGGAAGCCCGTTTCCAGCTCGGCCCAGATCGGATTGAGGGCGCCGTTGCCCGAGGGCGTGTAGGTATAGGCAGGGCATGTGCTCAAAGATTCCAGCCCGGCGCCGAAGACGTTGAAGCTCTGGAATTTGAAGTAGAGCGCGACGCCGATATATTGCTGAAGCAAGTTATACTTTACGACAGCGCCATCGAGCCGGGCGAATTGCGCACCGCTGGAATGACTGGCGCCTGTCGTTCCGTATAGGGCCCGCGCGATGTTGGTGATGTTGTATTGATAGGCGGAGGTCAGCGTCGCGGTTTCGTAAGAGAGCAATTCATTGTCGACCAGCGCCAGCGTGGAACCGCTCTGCGCGCTGGCTTGGCTCGTGCCGGACAACGTCGCCGCGGACTCGGTGAGGTTCACCGCCAAAGTGTTCGTCGTGTCCCAGCCGCTGGCCGCTGCGAGGTTCGCGGTCAGGGGTCCTTGCCGCAGCGATTGATTGATGACGGCTATCTGCGAATAGGTGACGTCGTCGACCGACAATAGGACGTTGGCGCCGCCCCAGTTGGGATCGTTGATTCCGCTCGCGCCGCCCGAAGCGCCGACCCATACCTGCGCGACGCCGCCGGTCAGCGCCGTGGGCGGTTCGTAAATCAGCGGCGTATTGACGGGGTCGGCGGTTGCGCCCTGGTTGCCCTGATAGCCGTTCACCCCGGAATTGCCGTAAAGAACAGGCGTAGAAACGCCGACTGTCAATTCTTCGCATTCGAACGCCAGCAGACCCTTGTCGTCTTCCTCGATTGTGACGACCCGGACGGGATAGGCCGAAAGGCCTAGATTGGCGTCGGTGATCTCGACGATGTCCATCGGGTCCAGCAGGCAATATTCGGCGCTGAGTTTGAACTGGAATTTGGCGCGGACATAGAGCACTCGTTGCAGGATCGCCTGGGCGACGATCGGGCCGACGACGATCTCGTCGCAGATTTCATGCGCGGTGATGGTGGAGCCGACGCGTGGGCCGTAAAGTTCGATCTGGCTCTGATCGCGCGCTTCGACGGGCACCGTTCCGTATTGGTTGAGGCGCGACGAGACTTCGACGCGCTGGATGTTGGGCAAAGAGAACGGGTCGGCGCGCGACACATTGACCGGATCCTTGTTGTCCTTCTCGTCGACGAAATCGAGGTCGGTCAACGAATAGATCGGCGTCAGATTGGGCGTGTAGCCGGTTGCATTGGTCGAGGTGAAGGTGATCTTCACTACTGCTCCCCGGTCGCCGGGGGCGAATATGTAGGTCCCGGCCGGGATCAGCCCCGTCGGCCCGATGGAATAGGTTCCGGTGACCGTCGGCGGTTGGGTCGCAGTGTAAGTCAGCGCCGCGCCGGTGAAGGCGTAGGTGACCCCGCCGTCAGAACCCCAGGCCGTGGACGAACAGACTTCCACTTCCGGGAAATAGGACCGGCCGCCCGCGGCTTCCGCTGGTTGCGGAACGTTCGCCTGCACCGTCTTGGCGCCGCTGCCCGAGGCGATGGCGACATCGCCATAGGGGATGAAGTTCAATTCGCCCTGCGACCAGACTGCGGCGCAATTGCAGATTTGCAGCCATCGGGTCAGGATCGAGGACGCCTGTTCCTGCGTCGACAACACGGGGCTGATGCAAACGCCTTGCGCCGCGCAATAGCTTTGCAGGGAAGAATCGCCACTCGAACCGTAGAGCGTCGTCATGGCGATCGACGCCGGGTTGAAGCCGCAGCCATACTGCGCGTTGGTGAGGAAATCGTAGATCACTTGCGCAGGGTCGGCGTCGTAGCCGTTGTAGCCGGTGCCCTTGAGGACGCCCTGGACCTCGAAATTGTGGTTGCCGATGGCTGCGCTGTCGCCGAGTTGGTAGGAGGGCGCGAAGACATAGGCGACGCCGCGATAACCGAGCGCCTGGGCGGGATAATTGGTAGTCACATACGACCAAGCAACCTGCGACGCATTGCCGTTTTCGAGCGACAGGCCGAGGTCGGACATGATGTAGATCGATTGGTCTTTCCAGATATACTGGATGCCCTCGATTTGCCCTTCGCAGAGCCCGATGATCAGATCTGCGCTGTAGCTGTAGCCATTGCCGTTGTTGCCGAACAGGCCGCCCTTGCCGCCCGGGCCGCCCAAGGTCTGGAAATTGTCGTACCAGAGCACGTTTCCGGCAAGCTTGTTCTGCCCCCAGACCACCGGGATCGGCAAAGTCGACGTGCTGGTCTGGATTTGCAGGCCGGTGTAATCGGGCTTGACGTTGGGGGAACGGAACCAGGACATGGGGTCTCCGGCGAATAGCGAATAGCGAATGACGAATAGCGAATGGCGAGTGGCGGGGGTACTATTCGCCATTCGCTATTCGCCCCTCCCCCCAATAGCTGAAGAACTTGCGCGGCTTTTCTGCCAGGTCCGGACAGCGGTGGACCTGATCCTCGACGACACGGCGCGCCGGGGCGAAGGCGTGGACGATCGCCAATGGGTCCGCGACCACGACAATGCCGCCATGGGCGAAGCAGCGGCCGATCTTGAATAGCATGATGTCGCCGGGCAGTGGCCCTGAGCCTGTCGAAGGGTCCACCTCGCGGGCGCGCGCCAGCAGGTGACCCATGTAGCGCTCCTCGTCGCGGTGCAGGAACCAGTCGCGTGTGTAGGGCCGCGGGTCGAAGTCTTCGATTAGACCAAGATCGGCGAATACGCGGATCAGGATCATCGCGCAATCGACGCCGGCGCCCTTGACGTCAGCCGCGTGGTGGTAGGGGGTCCCGAGCCAGGAACGGGCGGCGGCGACGACGAGGGAGCGGCAGTTGGCAGTCCCGTGATTTGCGAGCAAATCACTGTGCAGTGGGCCGTCGGCGACAATCGTCAAGTCAAGCATCCCGGTCGGTTTGCGATTTTGTGCAATTTCGCTGGTCCGGATTGCCCATTGCCGAAGCCCGACTGCCTTCAGTATGACACCTGCGCTGGCGGCACCCACGGAAACCCCTTGAAATTGGGCAGGTTGGCGAACCGGCTCTGGCAGGTTCCCGAAGTGTGGTCGCAGCCGTAAGCGACCGTGAAGCCGTCGCCGGTCCCCACGGGCGAGGGCAGCGGATACATCAGCGTCAGCGAGACACCGGCGATTGCGCTCTTCACAGTCGCGCGCAGGTTGGCGTTGAGGCCGTATGTCCAGATCAGCGACCCCTGTGCGTGCGCCGCCAGCGCGCCGGTCCAGTTGATCAGGGTTTGCGTCGATCCGGAGGCGACGGTTCCGCTCGCCGAATAGGTGGCCCGGACGATAGTGCATCCATTGTCGTAAAGGGTGTGGACGCAAGTCGGCGAATAGAGGTTGCGCGGCATGTCGTAGTCGAGGATCACGAGGTCGCTCGCGACCGTGATCTGCGCCGAGGTCCGGCCGACCGCGTCCACCGTTGCGACGCGGCCGTGGAACAGTATCACGCCGCCGATCACCGGTCCGCCCGGCGTTGACATGAATACGCGGTCACGTTCCACCGTCGCGGCGTCGAACGCGCCCTCGCGGATCGCGTTGAGCACCGGCGTGCCGGAAATCAAATCGGTCGGCCGCGCCGCAATGTTGATCTGTTGCTTGTCGACTTCCAGGCCGGTCGAAGCCTTGTATTTCAGCCCTTGGACCAGCGGCCCGGTCGCCGAGAAGGTCGCGCCGTTATAGACGATCGGTTGATCGAAATTCGTCCAGGTCAAAACCGTGCCCGTCGCGAGCGTAAAGGTAAAGCACTCGGCGTAGGCCAGCGGAGCATCGATCGCGGCGCGCGTGGCGTTTATGGCGGCGAGGACAGGAGAGGAGCTGGTTTTCATGGGAGTTCCGAACGAATGGCGAGTAGCGAATAGCGAATGGCGAATTGGAATTGGCGAAGGGGAGCGGACTATTCGCCATTCGCTATTCGCTACTCGCCCTAGGATCCCCTAACGCTCCGAAATTTCAAACTCTCGACCTGCCAGAGGTTTGACATGAATTGGTCGAAATCGACGCTGTCGTCTTCGAACCGGCAGAGAAAGCCGAACATGCCCGTCCAGGTCAGCGCCGCGCCGCTCGTTGGCGCAGTGGCGAATGTCACGAGGCCATTGGAAATCGAATAATTCGCCGACGAGACGACGGAGCCGTTATCCTTGATGACGGGCGCGAACGCCGAGATGCTGAAGCCGGGAAAATAAAGTGTCGTGGTCATGGTGACGGGGGCGACGATGGCCTCGACGAAGCCGCCGAGCGTGCGCGTCAGTTGAAACGAAGTCGTCGTCCCGTCGCCCATGCCGAAGCCCTGAGAAGTGACGGTAAAGTCGGTTGGATCGTAATAGACGAAGGTTCCGAACTGGCCGCCGCATTGCAGGAACAGGCCCATCAGCGCCTGCATCGATTGGGCGCCGAGCGATCCGTATTGGCCATTCGCCGTTCCGTCCAGACCGTTGAACGGCATTTCGAACTGCCAGACCGGGTTCTGGTAAGCCGCCGCGCGGACCTCGCGCCCGGAGACGTGCGACGCAACGATCGTCGACATCTTGGGCTTCTTGTGGACGCTGAAGCCCTGGCCGGTGAGCACCGGAAAGACGAGATTGGTCATGGGCGCACCATTTGCAATTTGATCGTCCGCCAATTCCAGAGCAGCGACATGAAATTCTCCAGATCGGCGACATCTTCGGCGAAGCGGCAAAGCCACAGCAGGCCGTAATCGGCGGTGACGACGACCCCCGCGCCGGGGGCCGCCGTGAAAGTGATCGTGGGGCCATAGCCCGACGAAACCGACCAGCCGGAGCCCAGTGGGACTCCGTTCAGATAGACCGCCGTCACGCCCGCAGTCGCCGCGACCGGTTCCGTGTAGGCGCCAAAAGCGCGTACCAGCACGAAGGTAGTTGTCGACCCATTGCCGTTGCCAAGAACTTGCCCAGCGACGGTTGAGAGGCCCGGCGGCGCAATCCAGAAGGGCGCGTTTTGGCCCTGTTGTTCGGCGAAAAATCCCGCGATGGCGCGCAGTTCCAACTGTGCGGCGTCGGCGTCAAGCAAATCGTATGTGAGTTCGATCTCATAGACCGGGCGCGCGCTCGTCGCTCGCCTCGTTTCACGACCGGAAATGTGTCCGATGAGAGCCGTGGCGAACCGCGGCTTGACGTGGACCGACCAACCCTGGGCCGATAAGGACGGGAATGTCGGATAGGCTGCGGGCGTCGGGTCGGCGCTCGGCGCGACCGGCGGCAGTGTGGGGCCCCGGCCGTTCGCCCAATTGCCGAAAGGCCAATTTGGAGCGTCGCCCCAAACGCTCGAAAGCAACGGAAAGGCCGGAAAAGGGCGCGCGTCCCAATTCCAGACACAACAGAATGCGAACTGCAGCATCACGACCCCACCGCTGGTCGCATTGTGGCCGTCGGTGTTCCAATATTCGTAGATCGCTTGCAGGCCCAGACCCGCGATCGTGTCGTCGGGTTGTGGCAGAAGGCCGCCGCCGGGAACCGGCTGCCAAATCGACCAATAGGGCGTGCCGCTCGCAATCGACGACGGCGCATAGAACAGGTTCGGTTGATTGGCGCCCTTGTCGACAGCCGGGATACCGTATTCGAGGAAGATCATCGGCTTTGAATTCGCAACCCACTGCGTCGCCGGTCCCTGCGGCGCCCAACCCGAACCGGCGTCATAGACGGCCTGATGACTGTTGTTCCACCACCAACGCAGTTGCTTGTTGGCTAGCAGTTGCTGGTTTGCGTAATAGGGTTGACGCGTTTGCGCGAGACGGTCGCCCTCAGGACGGGAAACGATGAGGCCCGAGCCGTTGGGATCGAAGCCGGCTCCGGCGTTCGTCGAATTGGCGTAATACCAGTTGAACTTCTCGCCGCCTTCGATGTTGGCTTTGAGATAGGGCTTCGAATAGATCGTGGGCGCGCCGCTGAGAGCCAGCCCATTCAGGGCGTTGGAGGCGGGCGGCCAAGTCGTGGGCGCGGGGCTCTGCCAGTAAATCTCGTCGAGCCCTTGCTCGCCGGTGACCCAATCGCTGAGCGGCAGATAGTTGTCGAAGCTCACGAAGTCGATATTGGACGACGCATAAAGAGAATCGAGATGCGGCCATTGTCCATTCTCACCCGGATGCTGGAATCCCATCCACACCGACCAATCGGCGGAATAGGTGATCAAGTTCGTCAGAGTCGAAAGACCCTTCGGGAAACCGGCGCCGTCCAAAATCGAGCGAACGTCGGCAGCGAGCTGAACCAGACCCGCTACAAAAGGATAGTCCCAGACGGCATGTCCGCCGCCATCTGTCGTTCCGGCTTTCGTCCAGGCTGGCCCGCGTACGCTTTCCAGGCCTCTCAACTCGGAGCCGAGCGCGAACACATTCACGCCGCCCGCGACCGTCATCAACCAGGCGTAGTGCAAAATCATGCGTCTATAGGTGTAGTCGGTCGGCGAACCCGAGTAGGCGACTGTCAGGTTGGTCGAATCGGGCGTAAAATCGGACGTCGTCGCTGTGCCGAGGAAAGCGGTCATCGCGCTCGTCGCAACGCTGGCAAGGTCCGGGGCGTAGGTGATTTCGCCACGCCAGGGCCGGCCCGAGGACGTCATGAGCAGGAATGGGTAGAAGACGACTTTGAAACCGCGAATCTTCAAATCGCGGATGCAGCGGACTATGCTTTGATCCGAGGGGGTGCCACCGTAGATGAACTGTCCCGACGATGAGGTCGGAATGGCGATCAGACCGCTCGATCCCTGGTTGAGGCCGGAGACGCGCCATTCGTCGGCTCCTCCGATGCTCGGTTGAAAGGCGCCGCCTATATAGGTCGTCGACGGATAGACGTGGTTGGATCCGGCGACAATGCCGTCGCAGAACCAGGCGCAGACGAGGCTCACCGTCGTGCATTCCGGGTGAGCGACCTGAAGTTGGTCGATCGCGAAGGAATAGTCCGTCTTCGGGCCGCCGGGCGCATAGTAGGTATTGATCGGACCGAGCGCGCCTTCCGTTATGCGTCGAGCGAGATAAGCGACCGTATCGTAAGTAAATTCCCCGGTCGAGGGCAAAAGGTGGACGCCGATGAGGAAAGTCATGTCGTAGCCGTGCGCCGCAGCGTCCCATGGATCGTCTCAAAGAGGTGACTGGTTGTTGCGTCCCGGTTCCTCAGAGCCGTAGCCGCTTGGCGCCGAGCGCGGCGCCATGTCGCACGGCTTCATCCATGGCTTTGATCATTGACGACGAATTCGACCGCATCCATTGCGAGACGGACCCTGAATCGATGGCGGAGACGTGAAGGTGAGTCGTCGGCGCAATATGAACGGCGCCTGAGGAATTGGCTGTGTCACTTGACAACATTTGCCGGAACGCGCCGGCCTCATTCGAGGGCATGATCAGTTCGTTGTGATGCACCAAAGTCAGCATGTCCTGGGGAACTTGCCACATGCCGATGTCTGCGGAAGCCACGGCGCCGGCCATGCCCGCCACGGCGCCGTACGCGCCCGCGGCAGGACCTGCCGCTGCCGGACCCAGAAGAGGAGACAGGAAACCGAAAACACCGGCGAAGGCCTCGGCCGCCGACGACAGGATCGACCGGACCATCGCGGCGCCTTGTGTTGCGAGGGACGCCGCGGCGCCACCCTGCTCGGCCGCCGTTCTGGCCGCGACGCCCGCCGTCGTTGCTGCGGTTTTTGTCGCCTCGCCCGCGAGATATCGGACGACTGTCTTCTCGCTCCATTCAATGAAGTCAATCAGCAATACTTCGAGCGTGTTGCTGAACGCCTTTCGCCAGGCCTCGGTTCCCGAAAGCAGCCCTTTCAATTGGCCGTTGAAGGCGCCTGAGATCGACGAACCGAAAGTCTCGTAATCGCGATATTGCGCGTCAAGGGATTGTCGGGCCAGAGCAGATTGTTGATCTTGATACTTTCGATCGGCCGCGAGCTCCTGGTCGAGAAGCTTCACCTTTTGCTCCAAGGACATGGAGCCGATTTGCCCATCAATCTGCAAGGATGAAATGGCCGCGGCGTGTTCCTGGTCGAGCGCGGCGCGCGCCATGCTCACCTTCTCGTCCACGGTAATTTGATGCTGACGCAACTCCTCGGCAAGCGTCGCCATCTTCTCCCTGAGGCCGCTCTGAGCCGCGCTGACTTCCGCGCGGCTAGCTGCCTGAGCCGCGGCCGCGGCTTCCTGATAGGCCTGTTGGTCGCCCGTGCGCAATGACTCGGCAGCCTGGGCGCGCGCGGCGGCAAGCGTCTTTTCAAGCAATGAAACTTCAGACAGGGACGCGCCATAGGTCGCGATCGGCGTCGCATCGAAGGCGCGCGTCATCGACTCGCGAAGGTCGGAATATTGCGCGTTGAGTTGTTGCGACGGCGCGCCGAGGCTGGCCAAGGCTTCCCGCGCCTGGGAGATCCCAGATACGAGATCGCCAAGGGAGGCGGAAAAGCTGACGGAAATCGTCGTGTCGGTCATGAGCGTCTCCGCGGCTCGGTCCGGGGGCCAGTCAACTACAATCGGCCGCCCGGAAGCGCCGCCTCGAGATCCGATATGGAGGGCGCGCGACGGCGTTCCTGAGGGGCAAGCGGGCTACGATACTGCATCGCCGCGGCGAGCAACCAGTGGACGGGCGGATGTTGCCGCCATTGAGCGCGCAAGGCGAGAAATCTGGGCAGCGTCAGGTTGTCCAGCGCCTCTTCCCAAGTCCAACCGGTATTGGCGACGACCTCGGCAATCAGGTCGTCGAAGTCGATTTTCCCTCGTTTGGCGACGCCTCCACCGCCGCCTCTTTTTCACGCGGTCGCAATCCCGCGGCGCGGGCGATCGACGGAAAGGCCGAAAGAAGGTCGCTGACGGAAAAGGTCAGATCTTGAAATGCCTCGAAGCTCAAGTCGCGATCGACGCAGGCAATCGCCAGCCAAGTCGCCTTGGCGAGCGCTTCGATTTCGGATTCGCCCAGAGCGGCGACGCTTCGGGCGGACATCTCCGCGCCGCCGGCTTCGTTGTAGATCTTGAACAGCGCAGGTTGGATCGATTTGATGGCGCGAAACGGCAGGTGGGGAAGGCTCCAATGACGGCCAGCGAGATGAACCGGAAAGGTTTCGTCCGTCACGCGGCGTCTCCGAAGCTGATCTGGCAGACCTGTCCGGCAGCATTGGCGAAACATTGGAAGTCGAGCTCGGGAACCATGAAGTCCTCGAGCTTCGTTCCCATCGCAAGTTTGTCGGCCACGCAATTGTAGAGCAGCATGGAGAACTGCTTGCCGGTCGTGGGATCCGTTGCGAACAGATTGGCGGAAAAAGTGATCGCGGGGCCAATGAGGCTGGAAGCGATAGTGAAACTCTCGCCGCTGCCGGAAACCGCGTAAACGTACGAAATCAGCACCGCGGCGCCGGCGTCTCCCGAGGAGAAGGTGTAGACACCGCCACTCACCGTATATTGACCCGTCGAGGGCGAGGACCCGACCTGCTTGAAAGGCAGCCCGGTCGAGGCATAGATCACGCCCTGGTCGGAGACGAAGGTCGTGTGATTGGTCGTCGTGTAGGTGTAGGGCGAAGAGGACGGCACGACCGCGGCTTCGCCATATTGTGTCTGCGCGCCCCCGACCGCGGGAGCGATACCGAAGAACAGATTGCCGAGCGCCTGGCCGGAAATGCGGGCCAGCTTGGCCTTGCCCGTCATTTTCCGCGTGCCCATGCCAATCGCCACGGGAAAATTGTTCTGTCCATAGAGAGATTTGGTGCTGACGGAAATGTTCAGAGATATTTCCTGAGCGAGACCGAAATTGATTGGCGAGCCGCCTTGCGGCGTGCCAATCAGCACGCCGGAGCCAAAGACGAACATGGTTGGGTCTCCGTGATGGTTTTTGGGGGATCGCCAGGTTAGGCGTCGGGAGTGCGGGGTGGGCGACGTGATGAGGGTCTATTCGGCGACGGGCATCGCGTTAAGGACTAAAAGAACTGTTGTTATCGCGTGACGCGCGCGAGCCTCGCTCATCCCAAGACGATGACGTCGAGCGTCGCCATGTCGCGGCGCAGCGCTATGTTGATGGTCAGCGCGACCTGCTCCACCGGGCTCATGTCATAGAGCCGAAGCGGGCGCGGATTGCGCGGCAGATAGTTCAGTTCGCCGGCGAGGAAATCCGCAGCGGGGACGCCGTGCAAGACTTGTTGATAGGCGGGGTCGGGCGCTTCCGGCGCGCGACCGTCCTCGGCAATCAAAGCCCTAGCCAATCAATTTCACGAAACTAGATCGAGCGAAGCTATTATATAACGGAGCGTCAGCTCGTGTGAACGATCTTGGAAGGTTATTGCGAACTGCCTGGATGTAAAGCCATCGTATAACTTAATATCTGCGCGTCGTATTGCGAAATACGCATTGATAGCGGCCCTATGAGGCCCGGGAGTGATCCATTATAGTTTCCGGACAACGACCCTGTTATTATCCAATCGTCGCCGACCTCCACGATCGACAGCGGCTCGTTCGCAGAAAGGCTCTCGACGCCTTCCATATAACCGTGCACCAGACTAGCTATTTGAATGGCGGTTTTTTGGCTTACCAACTTGATCCCATCGAGGCGGCGAGCAACTATACTGAAGTCCGCTTGG
>Ga0302320_10025101_pt1 | contig 11601 bp, 9 predicted proteins | sample Bog_T0_3_FD_202130 | JGI IMG/M metagenome (GOLD analysis project Ga0302320, IMG submission 202130) | Peat permafrost microbial communities from Stordalen Mire near Abisko, Sweden - Bog_T0_3 | ecosystem: Environmental > Terrestrial > Soil > Wetlands > Peat | place: Sweden: Abisko, Stordalen Mire... | reverse complement strand
ACGCGAAGGGGAATGAGCCTTCTCCATCGTTGATTATTGATTAGTTCGCTCGTGCGGAGACCGTTCCTGAGTCCCGCCGGCTTCGGCCGGGGGACGGCCTTTTGTTTGTTTTCCTCACTTTTTTTTTTCGCCCCCGGATTCCTCCTATCCCATCGCAATTCCCGCGTTTACCTTGGTTCGGCCGACAGTGGACCGTGGCCACGCCTGAACGAGCTTGAGAACCGTTCCGGGATGGTTTTTTGCTCCCTGACGGTCCGTAAATTTCGTGTTTCCCGCTAACGTGCGTTTTTTTCCAGCCGTGCCATAATGGGCTCGTTATGGAAAAAATATTGATCGAGACGATCGGGGGTTGGTTGGAGATTATCCGAAAAAAAACACCGGTGGCGGCTGACAGAAGATCACGGTGGAGCTGCGCGAGGACCACCGCCACGCCAGTCTCGCGCCGCGATACCGTGCGCCCCACGAAAGCCCTGGCAGAGGTGGCCCGTTCATGGGATTCACCGGTAAAGGATTGGAATCAACTCATTTCACTTGAATTCAAGCCATTTTAACCATCGAATTTTTTTGGGTAAAACCCCCGCCGTTGCGAATACGCGGCAAAGTGCTCCCCAACCGGATCGGTTCAGTTTGGGAGGGTAGCGATTGTGCCGGGGAATTTTGCGCGGAACAAGGCGTGAGTCACGCGCACATCCGTCATGGATCTGTAAGGGCCGAACATCGAAGTCTCTGCGCAAAAAGATCAAGCAAGCGTGACCGACCCAATGGAATCGTTCCGGCCCCGGCGGGGTGGGCGATTAGGCTCATTCTGCCCGGACGCAACAATTTTATTGGGCGCGGCCTCCCGTCCCCCTCATCTTTAGGGTTCACATTGGACGTGAATGCCGCTAAATTCCGGAAATAAACATGCCAGACCCCATTCCTTATCTCGACCTGCGGGCGCAAATCAAACCATTGCGCGCGGAACTTGATGCCGCCATTGCCAGAACCATCGACAATTGTTCCTTTTGCCTGGGACCGGATGTGGTCCAGTTTGAAAAGGAATTCGCGAAATTTTGCGGCGCGGAACATTGTGTTGCTTTCAACAGCGGCACCTCCGCCCTGCACGTCGCCCTGTTGCTGCTGGGTGTGGGCCCCGGTGACGAAGTCATCACGACTCCCTTCACCTTTGTGGCCACCAGTTGGGCCATTTCGTATGTGGGTGCCCGGCCGATCTATGTGGACATTGACGATGCGACCTTCAACCTGAATCCATCCCTGGTCGAGAAGGCGATTACGCCGCTCACGAAAGTGATCATGCCGGTGCATCTGTACGGCCAGCCTTTCGATATTGATCCGATCAAGGAAATTTGCGCGCGGCATAAGCTGCCGCTGGTGGAAGATGCCGCCCAGGCTCATGGCGCCAAGTACAAGGGCCGCGTCATCGGCACGTTCGGCGAAATTTCCTGTTTCAGCTTTTATCCGGGAAAAAATCTCGGCGCCTTCGGCGAAGGCGGTGCCCTGGTGACCAATAACGCGGCCTTTGCGGCCCGCGCGCGCTCCTTGCGCGAGCACGGATCCACCGTGCGCTACTATCATGACGAGGTCGGTTTCAACTACCGCATGGAGGGAATCCAGGGCGCCGTCTTGGGAATCAAGCTGAAGCATCTGGCGCAATGGACGGAAGACCGCCGTCGCGTGGCTCGCCGGTACGGCGAACTACTGGCGGACACGCCGCTGCAACTCCCCCGGAATGCCAGTTTTGCCGAGAGCGCCTGGCATTTGTACGTGGTTCGGCATCCGCGCCGTGACGAATTAAAGGCGCATCTCGACGCCAATGGCGTGGGCTGCGCGCTGCACTATCCGGTGCCGCTCCATCTGCAAAAGTGTTATGCCAATCTGGGCTATGTCGCCGGCGACTTTCCCGGGGCGGAAAAAGCCGCGCGCGAATGCCTCAGCCTCCCGATTTATCCCGAGTTAACCGAGGCCCAGCTTGACCGCGTGGCCGCGGTGGTAAAAGCATTCTTTCGCTAGAAGATTTATTTATCATCAAAACCGGCGCCCGCCATAAATTCTAATGGCGGGCGCCGTCTCATTTTAGGATGATTGGCAAGACAGATGGGTGCCGACACCCGTGCCCGGGCCGGATCTTTCGCCGGTGCGGAAAAAATAATTTCTTGTCCATTTAGCACCTTATTTTGTCCCCGCCTGCGCCGGAAAGCCGTCATTTGCTGGCGGATCATGAGAAAATCTAAAATCCGGGATGGGACTTTAAAGTTTTGTTTACCACGGGATGGGGCCCTCGCGGAAGGATGGCAGCGCTTATGCATTGGTGGCTGGTGTTATGAAAAGCGCCGTAAAATCCGCCATTAAGAACCTGTTGGTTTGTCTCTCCGTTTTTGCCAGCCTCGCCGCGGGCTCCCAGCGAACGCTCGCCGTGCAAACCGCGCCGCTGTCCTGGAACCCCAGCAGCGACACCAACGTGATCGGCTACCGGATTTATTATGGGCCTGCCTGCCAGTCTTATACGAACAGCGTGACGGTGGGGAACGTTACCAACGCCGTCATTACCGGCCTGGCCGACGGGTGCACCTACTATTTCGCGGCTAAGAGTTATGACAGCGCCGGCAATGAGAGTGAATTTTCAAACGAAGCGTCGATTTCCAGTTCCAGCGTGGCGGCCACCGGCGTGGTTTCCCTGGGCACGTCTCCCTTTGACACCAGCGGCGGCCGGTACCGGTTCAGCCTCGGGAATGGCGCTCCCGTGGGTGTTTCGATTAATCCCACCAATGGAATCCTGAATTGGGCGCCCGGGCTGAGCTACGGTTCGACGACCAACTATATTCAAGTCATCATCGCCGACAGCCAGACGCAGAGTTCGCCTATGATTGAAACCTTGGTGGTCACGGTGGGGGCGATTCCGACGGGCGATTATCTCGTTCTCAGCCTGCCCACGACGGCGGTTCAGGCTGGACAATTTGCCACGGTTCCGGTTTGCCTGAATTCAAGCGCCGGCGCCACCAATCTTCTCTTCACGTTTGCCTGGCCGGCCAACGCGCTGACGAACGTTTCCCTGACCCTGAATGACCCGAACTTGAGTGGCGCGGCTTTTGCGGTCAATGGCATTCTGAACGTAGAAATCAGCAACGGGTCCATTGCGGCGGGAAGCAATGTGATCGGCCAGCTACAATTTCAAGCCATCGCCGGGCAGGATTCGGCCATCGTTTCTGTGCCGGGTTCGGGGTCGCAATGTGTCAAAGCGGATTCCAGCATTTACACCAACGCGGTCGGTTCCGGTTTCGAAGTTGCGGTGATTGGTGCTCAGCCGCTGCTGGAGCCGGCGCCGTCGGCGACGACTGACCATGTGCTGACGGTCTACGGCAATCCGCAGTCGACCTATCAGGTCGAGACCGCGACCAATTTGACTTCGCCCGTGACGTGGGGCCTGGCAGTGACCTTTACGCAAACCAATTTGACGCAGACCGTTTCCGTTCCCAACGGCAGCCCGGTAGTATTTTATCGGCTCGTTCAGCAGTAGAAAACCAGCCGGCCATCCGGCCCGGGAAAGTGCGGATAAGAATCTATTCTAGTTGCATCTTTTCAAGACAGTTTTAGACAGACTGTCCCGAAGAGTTTCAACGCGCGCGGCACACGTTCCGTGGTTTTTGTGCGGGGTGGATGATGGCCGACTTTGCGGCTATCCCTGAAACATGCTGCTATCATTGGCTTTTGGACGATGTTACGGCCGTTTTTGATTCTGGCGGCAAAATAATCGGGAGAATCCTTCGATGTCCAAAAGAGTTGGCAGCGATTCTGCATTAAGGATCGCAATGATGTTTGCTATGGTTGTCAGATCGAAGAAAGCACTCAGCGTCATTGCTCTGTGGATGGTGTTAGTTGGGTGTGCGCAGTCAGTGATTGCTGCTCAACAAGTTGGACTTGCCTGGAACGCCAGCACGGATTCCAGTGTGAGTGGCTACCGAATCTATTACGGACCCAGCACCGGTTATTATACGAATGCGGTCACGGCGGGGAATGTCACCAGCGTTACGATTGCCGGGTTGGTCGACGGTGCCACCTATTTCTTTGCCGCCAAGAGCTACAATGCGGCCGGAGTCGAAAGCGGTTTTTCCAACGAGACAATTTTTACCGGTTCGCCAGCGCAACCCGGCAAGATTTTGCAGTTGAGTGCCAACTCTTTGGCGGTCAGCGGGCAGTATCGGTTTAGTTTTGCGTCGCGCGCCCCCGCCGGGGCCTCGCTCGATCCTGCCACGGGAACTTTTACGTGGACGCCCGACTTGAGTCTGGCGGGGACGACAAACTATATTCCGATTTTCCTGACGGATACCGCCAATTCCGGGATAACGAATGTTGAGACCCTCGTTATTCAGGTGGGCGACTATTTTAACATTCGGACGGGGCCGATCGTGACATCTGCGGGAAACGACGGAAGGGTTCCCATTATACTTACCTCCAGCTCTGCGATTACCAATGTGGTATTTGACATCGCTTGGCCTGGAACGGTTTTGTTGGATCCGACATTATCCAGCAGTCTTCCGCAAGCCTCGGCCAGCCTGCAGAATTTCGGGACACACTTATTGCTCCATATCTGGACAGTGTCCGGACAAATACCGGCAGGAACGAATCAGATTGGGCTATTAAGTTTCCATGTGGCTGCTCAGCCCGCTACCGCCGACCTAAGTCTGGCTTCCCAGGGAGCGTCAGCCACCAAGGCCAATGCGACGCTGTTCGGGTCCCAGAACAGCTCGGTGGGCGATGTGGTCGTGGTGGGACGTCAGCCCTTATTGAAGCCGTCCGCAACGTTAAAATCAGGAAATTCGCTGACGGTCTATGGCAACCCTCAATCCGAATATCAAGTTCAGGCGTCAAGTGACTTGCATTCATGGGCCACGGTATTGGCCTACCAGCAGACCAACCTGACCCAGGAAGTGGCATTACCGCCGAGCGGTCCAATAGTTTTCTACCGAATTATTCAACCGTAAAACTCATTGGCACAACACGTGCTTAAGACAATGGTAATATGACACATAAAGAACTCACAATGGGCAAAGGTTGGCTTCATTATCAAGGCGTTGGCTTTGATTTTGCTGGTATTGTTGAAAAGTTCCGCTCGCTGGCGAAAGTGAACGTACCTGTTGGTTATCAAGATGAAACAGGATTTCATACGGGTGCGGCGCCGCGTGAGAACGAAGTAAAATTTCCGTCCGAGTGTTAATTTGTCGCGTGGGCGGAATCTTGCCATCAGGGCATCCTCTTCTGCCATAAATATGCCTTATAATTAGGCATGGTTATTGGGTCGTGTTGGTCACGGATTTGTAACATCTTCGCAAGTTTTTTCGTCTTTCTTCCGTAGGAGCGGGACACCACAAGAGCTCTTGTATGTCCCATATTTTATGAAAAAATGGCAAGTGGTGGTTTTTTTAAAGAGGTTTTAGCCATGAAAATCGGGTCTGAAAATTCCGTTTAATTTCTTTGTAGACAAAAGGGGCAGAGTTGTATAATTTAAGGACATGGAGCTTGGCTCGGTAGTGATGAGTAATTGGCAAATATAAACCGTCACGGACAGTGAAAGATTTTTTATGAATTTATGGAGAGTCGGCTGGAATAAATAAAATAATAGGAACTGGAAAACATACTCAACATTTTTAGTAATCAGAAAAACCCGAAACTAAAACCCAAAATGCATTTGCCATCCCCAGCTTGGTATAGCGCGCGCACAAAGCCCAAGCATGAGCACATCGCCGCTGCCAATCTTCGTAAGAATCTTGGTCTGGAGGTTTTTTTTCCAAAGTTTCGCATCGAGAAGATGACGCGCCGGGGCGTGGCCCGCGTGGTGGAGCCGCTTTTCCCTTGTTATATTTTTGTCCGGTGCGTTTTAGAAAACAGCATGGCCGCCATTCAATACAGTCCGGGCATTAGCCGCCTGGTTCATTTTGGCGGGAAGATTCCTTCCGTGCCGGATCCAATCATCGGAGAACTTCAGGAATGTTTTTGTTCGGACGAAGCAATCACGGTGGAACATCATCCGGAGCCCGGGGACGAGGTGACCATGACGTTGGGAACCTTTGCGGGAATGCAGGCATGCGTCTTGAGAAACCTCCCGGCGAAGAAGCGGGTACAAGTATTGCTTGATATCTTGGGTCGGCCGACCCCGGTCGAAGTTGAGAGGCATGCGATTTCATTAAACCGGAGTATTTTGACGAATCTGACGCCGCTGATGGCGACGCCGGCGAGTCGGGAGATTTTGTCTGCTTGAATACGGGTATAAAACAATACGAAATCGGGGCCGCCTCTGGGCGGGCCGCGGATTTCGAATGCGGGCGGCTCAGCACGAGCAAGTGCGGAGCTTTGTAAACAAACGGGCATAGATGAACTCAACTGAACACAAATCAATACCGGGCTGGAAGCGGGCGTTGGACATTGTCCTGATTATCCTGGCGCTGCCAGTTTTATTACCGCTGGCGGCCATTATTTCGCTAATCATCTGGAGAGTCTCTCCGGGACCCATTTTATTTCAGCAAGAGCGAGTGGGCTATCGGGGACGGGGATTTATGTGCCTCAAGTTTCGGACCATGCATTGCGGGGCCGAAACCAACACCCACCAGGGGCATCTGCAGGATTTGATGGCGAGTGACGCGCCGATGGTTAAAATGGACGCCAAAGGAGATTCCCGAATCATTCCCGGCGGCAAAATACTCCGTTCGGCCGGGTTGGATGAACTACCGCAACTGATCAATGTCTTAAAGGGTGAAATGAGTTTGGTCGGACCCAGGCCTTGCATTACTTATGAGGCCACGAAGTACCTTCCGTGGCAGCGGGAGCGGTTCAACACGGCTCCCGGTCTTACCGGTTTATGGCAGGTGAGCGGCAAAAACCGAACGACGTTCACGCGAATGATCCAGCTGGACATTGAATATTCCCGGAAGCGTAATCTTTGGCTGGACTTCCGAATCATTATCATGACTATTCCAGCATTGCTGGTTCAGATGTGGGATATGAAGCAGGGGAAGAAGGCTGGGACGCGTCCGGTATCATCAGAAGGCGTTATCCCGGCTCGGGCCACCAATCATTAATTTTGACGGACGGCATTTTTGTTGCTTATGGGGGCTAGGAGTCGAATAACGGCAAAAACAGCCTAAAAATATGACAAAGCGTATCAAAGTTGGTGTCGCCGGGTGCGGGTATTGGGGCCCGAACCTGATTCGAAATTTCCGGTCGCTGCCGGATTGCCATCTTAAATTGATGTGCGATCTGAACACGGGGCGGCTAAAACATCTCAAGTCATTATATCCGGAAGTTCACGCGGAAACGGACTACAAGCACATGCTGAATGGCGCCGGCCTGGATGCGGTTGTCATTGCCACGGGGGTGGGGTCTCATTTTCCCATGGCCAAGGCAAGTCTTCTGGCGGGGAAACACACTTTTATTGAAAAGCCAATGGCGTCCTCGGCAGAGCACTGCGAAGAGCTGGTGGATATTGCGCAGAAAAACGGGCTGATTTTGATGATTGGCCATACTTTTCTCTACTCGCCCGTCGTCCGGAAAATCAAGGAAATCATCGACCACGGTGACATCGGGGAAATCCGTTACATTTGCGCCCGGCGTTTGAATTTGGGGCTGTTCCAAAAGGATATTAATGTTGCCTGGGATCTGGCCCCCCACGATCTTTCGATCATCTTGTCGATCATGGGTGAGCAGCCCATCACCGTCAATTGCCGGGGAAGCGCAAACATCACGGCGGGGGTTGAGGATGTGACCACCATGTGCCTGACTTTCGCCAATCAACGCTCGGCGATCATTCAGAGCAGCTGGCTGGATCCGAGAAAGGTGCGGGAAATGACGATTGTCGGCAGCAAGCGGATGATCGTATATGACGATCTGGCGCCGCTGGAAAAGATCCGGGTTTTTGACACCCGCGTAGAACGTCCGCCGCATTATGACACCTTTGGCGAATTCCAATATGCCTATCATTACGGGGACATGTATGCCCCGTACATCAAGCAAGAAGAACCGTTGAAAACTGAATGCCAGCATTTTCTGGATTGTATCAAGCACGGAACCACCCCGGTTAGTTGTGGCAGGCGCGGGACCGAGTTGGTCCGGATTTTGGAAGCGTCTTCCGAATCTCTTCGTGCGGGCGGTGGTGCGATAAATTTCTTAAAGTCGGCGGGGGCTCCGGTTCGGTCGGCCCCGAAGGCGGAATCGACCAGGGTCAAATTGCCGAAGGTGATTCGTTCCAAGGGCCGTTCAGCCGGGGCGACGCGCAAAGATCGGCTCCAAATATTACTGGCCGGGGCCGGAGATGGCCATGGAGTGAGCCATGGCAATGGGCGAAGCAATGGCAACGGCCATTAATCTCCACCATTGATGAACACGTCCGATCAACCGCTTCAGCGGATTGCTGCTGATGTGAAGCTGGGCCGGAATGTACGTATTTACAGTTTCACGAACCTCTACGGGTGTGAAATTGGTGACGACGTGAAAATTGGAACGTTTGTTGAGATTCAGAAAGGGGTAAAAATCGGCAATTTCTGCAAGATTTCCAGTCATAGCTTTATTTGCGAGGGCGTCACCCTGGAGGACGGTGTCTTTATCGGGCACAACGTGGTTTTTACGAATGACCGCTATCCGCGCTCAACGAATGAAGTCGGCCAACTACAATCCGAAGCGGATTGGGTGTGCACGCCGACCTTGGTTAAACGCGGAGCCTCGATCGGCTCCGGAGCGGTGTTGCTTTGCGGGATTACCATTGGTGAGAAGGCGATGGTCGGTGCGGGTAGTGTGGTCACGAAGGACGTGCCTCCAGGGAGCACGGTGGCGGGAAATCCGGCGCGAATTGTCAAACCGCGTCCCGCCAAGAGCTAAGAACCTGCAGGTAGACGCCATTGACCGCAGCAGACGATTGCCAGGAATCACGTGCAAATAATGACGCCCTGGTCTGCGCCTGGCTGGGATGGCTGGGTGGCCAATCATCCTCAAACTGGATTTTTTCATACGGCGGCGTGGGCTAAAACGCTATTCGATACGTATGGGTACACGCCAGTTTATCTGGCGAAAGGGAGTCCAGGGAAATGGACGACGGTGTTTCCCCTGATGGAGGTCAGCAGCTGGCTGACGGGCCGCCGCGGGATTTCCCTGCCATTTACGGACGAATGTGCGCCGATCACGGAAGATGACGCCGCCGCCGGAGAGCTTTTTCAGGAAGCACTCGAACTGGCGCGGGAGCGACGCTGGAAATATCTCGAATATCGGGGCGGCCGGGAGAAGTTCAAGGGGGCGACAGCCTCTTTAACATTTTACGGGCATCGGCTGGACTTGACCGCGGGTGAAACGAAGATTTTTGGTTCGTTGGAAGGTTCCCTTAGACGCGGAGTTCGGAAGGCGGAAAAGGACGCAGTCACCGTGGAGATTTCCCAAGCCGGCGAAGCCATGCACCGGTTTTACGACCTCCAATGCAAAACGCGGAGGAGACACGGCTTGCCGCCGCAGCCGTTCACCTTTTTTCTGAACATTTACCGGAATATTGTGTCGCAGGACAAGGGAATGGTGAGTATTGCGCGGCACCGCGGGAAGCCGATTGCCGCAGCGGTGTATTTTTATCTGGGCAGGCAGGCGGTTTATAAGTTTGGGGCCTCGGATTTCGCGTGGCAGCAGCTGCGTCCCAATAATCTGGTGATGTGGTCCGCCATTCAATGGTTGATCCAGCGCGGAATGACGAGCCTGAATTTTGGGCGGACTTCGTTGGCCAACGAAGGGCTGCGGCGCTTCAAACTGGCGTGGGGCACGCAGGAGGAAACGATCGAGTACGTGAAATATGATATGAAGCAAGGCGGCTTTACCACGAGTGCAGATGAGGTGTCTGGCTGGCATAACCGGGTTTTTCGGGTCCTGCCCGGCAGCCTGTCGCGCGTCGCTGGCCGGATCTTGTACAAGCATTGGGCATAATTTTGATGATTTTTTTTGATGAATCGCACTAGAATGGGAAATGAATGAATAATGAATAACAGCCGCCATGCCGAATCTCCGGTTGGGATCAGCCCGGCCGACATTTATTTTGTGATTTTCCGCCACAAATGGAAAATCCTCATCCTTTCTCTTTTGGGATTTGCCGCGGCGGCCGCTTATTACTACACGAAGCAGCCGCCCTACCAGTCGGAGGCGGCGCTGCTGATCCGGTATGTGGCGGATACGCGGAATGTCAATCCCAGTGAAAACAGTTCCCGCGTCACTTCCCTGATCGATCTGGCGGACAGCGTCATGAATTCGGAAATGGAGATCCTGAGCACGTTTGATTTAGCGGCCCAAGTGGCCACCAACGTCGGGCCGGCCCGCATTCTGGCCAAAGTGGGCGGAGGCAGCGACCCCATGCAGGCGGCGGGAGTGGTGCGCAGTGGCATTAAAATCTTGCCGGCGCACGGCAGCAGCGTCATTCACATTATTTTCCGCCATCCCGACCCGACGATTGTCCAGCCGGTTCTGGCCGAGATCATCAACCAGTATCTCGAAGAGCATGTGTCCATTCACAATTCGGTCGGTTTCTCCGACGATTTATTGACGGAAGAAACCGTTCAGTTGCGGGCGCAAATCAGCCAGACGGAGGACGAATTGCGTATCGCCAAGACGAACGCAGGAATCATTTCGGTGCCCGAGGAAGAAAAGGCCTATTCCGACGAGAACGCGCGCATTCGCGAGGAATTGTTCAAGGCGGAGGCGGAACTCGCCGAGCGCCAGGTGGCGTATGCGCAGCTTTCTGGTCAACCGATTGTCCGGCCCGTTTCGGCGGGCAGCAATACTGTGGCGCTGACGCCCGCTCAAACCAATGTTCCGCCAGCGGATCTGGATAAATATAAGAGCGCCTGCATGCGGCTTAAATTCCTGGAAAACCGACAGGAAGATTATCTTTCCAACCAGGGCTATACGGAGGACAACAAACTCGTGAAGGAAAACCAGGAGCAGATTTCGGAAATCACGAATGTAAAAACAAATCTCGAGAGCAAATACCCCGGGCTGGTGCCGCTTGACACGGCTACGGTGGCTGCCACTTCCCCCGCCACCCCGGCCAGCGCAACCCAAACCGCTGATCCGGTGGCCCTGCTCACATTATCTACGCGCATCCGGACCTTGCACGATCAGTTGACTCAAGTGCAGGCCGACGCGGCGGCCCTGGACAGCGCCCAGGCGAAAATCTCCGATTTGGAGCGAAAGAAGCAGATTCAAGAGGGCAACTACCAGTATTATGCGAATAATCTGGAGCAAAAACACATCGACAGCGATCTCGGCCCGGGAAAAATTTCCAACATAAAAACGATTCAGCAGCCGTCACCGCCTTCCAAGGATTACGGAAAATTTTACAAGAACGTCGGTTCGATGGCGGTGGGCGGCGTGGTCATGGGATTGGGGCTGGCGTTTCTGATCGAATTTTTCCTGGACCGGACGATCAAGCGTCCGGTGGATATCCAGAATAAATTGAAAATCCCGTTTTTCCTGTCGATTCCGGACTTGGGCAGGCGCCGGGGCAGCCTCGTGGCATCCGGACGAAAGGAGCTGGCGTACCGCAATTCCCAAAACGGGGGAAGTGCCAGCCATGCGGTCACCCTGCCTAAT
>Ga0302320_10025100_pt1 | contig 11601 bp, 14 predicted proteins | sample Bog_T0_3_FD_202130 | JGI IMG/M metagenome (GOLD analysis project Ga0302320, IMG submission 202130) | Peat permafrost microbial communities from Stordalen Mire near Abisko, Sweden - Bog_T0_3 | ecosystem: Environmental > Terrestrial > Soil > Wetlands > Peat | place: Sweden: Abisko, Stordalen Mire... | reverse complement strand
CTGGGTTCATGCCGAACGGCTGGTGCACAAGCTGGACACCTTCACCGACCTGCATCGCGCAGCGCAACAGAAGGTCCGCAAGCTGATCTGGGACTTTTACGCCGCTCTCAAGCTTTATCAGGCCAACCCCGGCAAACGCCGCCGCCTGGCACTGCGGGCACGGTTCGACCGCATCTTCCGCCGCCGTACCGGCTTCGTCACTTTGGACCGCCTGCTGGCGCGGCTGCACGCCAACAAGGCGGAGCTGCTGATGGTGCTCGACCGCCCCGAGACACCGTTGAACACCAACGGGTCCGAGAACGATATCCGCTGCCATGTCACCCGCCGGAAGGTCAGCGCCGGCACACGCAGCGACTCGGGCCGCGATAGCCGTGACGCCTTTCTGGGGCTTGACAAGACCTGCGCCAAGCACGCCATCGCGTTCTGGGACTATCTTGGCGACCGGCTCAACGTGCCCGGTCATCTTGTCGTGCCGTCGCTGCCGGAGCTCGTCCGTTGCCGCGGTCAGCCGGCCTGATACAGGCTGCTGCCCGGGGTTTTGCCCCTATTACGGGTCACGCGCTTAAGTATCTGATCGAAATCGGTATTTGAGATACGGGGAATCCTCCCTTTGACCTGCGAAAGACGGCTAGGGGCAACCGTGTAGAGGTGATTGCAGACCACCCAACTTCTTTGCCCATCAATTGATACCGATAGCTGCCACGCCCACGGGCTGTCGCCCTGCGGCTCAGTCGTAGTCGGTACCACGAGGCACGGGCCATGCAACGTATTCTTGTAAGACAGTACCACAACCGGGCGGGTCTTCCACATCTCCGGTAACTGGGCATCAAGCCAGAAGTCGCACCAGTAGATTTGCCCGTGCTTAGGGGCCGCGATGATCCGCGGCTGAACCCGCTTCGGCTTCTGCTCTGGCTCCGGGCCCTTGGGGGGTGGAGCGGCTGCATCCTCAGCCATCGATCAATCCTTGACACCATAAGTCATAATGTCCTATTATAAGGGCGTATAGCCTACTGATAGGGCGTTTAATCAACACTGCCAAGGATAAACAAGACGATGCCACCCATCCCGAAACTCGTGAGGACGCCGGACGAACTTAAGGCCGCCCGGCGGGTTCTCGGACTGAGTGCCGACGACTTGGCCACTATGGTGCTGCGTATGGGCGACGGCCGCACGGTGCGCCGATGGGAAACAGGAGACAGTGAGATCCCGGGTCCGGTGATCGTCGTGCTGGAAACCGCGATGGATTTCCTCTCCCAGAGGGAGGCGATATCCCGGCAGCTTGAAATGATGCACGCCGGCAAAATGACCGTCGGGACAATGCATTTCGGCAACATGGAAAAAAACAACACGCCCGTGCGCATCGCCCAACTTGAAGACGCTAGGAACTCGCTCGACGAGGCGCTCGCGATCCTGACGAGGCAACCGCCGGGCGATGGTAGCTCGACGGACCGCGTGCACTGGTATGATATGCGAAGGCTAAGCTACGGCCCCGGCGAGAAACACAGTTGGTCATTACCGGGCGAGACCAGCCCAGAGGCGGCGCTCGCGTATTTCGAGAGAGACGCGGGACTCCCCAACGCCTTGGAGATCTGCGACGACGACGATCCGGCGGCCGAGTTCAAGCTAGAGAAACGCCCGGTTCTTCGCACACAGTCGGGGGCTTCCCAACACCTTCGGCCCGGCAACGACGTGCTGGGAACCTTCTACATCAAGCCCGCAGTTCATCAGGGAAGATACAAAATCGAGATCATGCAACGGGGCCTCGCCGGGCCAATCAGGGAGAAGACTGTCGAACCCGCTGATCTCGAAAAACTCAAGGTGCTGGGCCACGATTTCTTTAACAAGGAATTGGGGCAACAAGGGGTCGTTGGCGTCCATTCTGTCCGTGTGTGCGACAGCAAAGGGCGGGTCATATACAGGAAGTCAGCGGGTGACCTGTGACGACGGAAGCATCCGGGAAGCTATGGCGGGGCGGTAAGGGCATACCTCCCAGCGTTCCAATCCGACGAAGTTCGCTCTATGTCCCATCCGAAAGACGGGTGCATGGGCGGTCGGAATCCTGACAGCGTTAAGCGACTATCTCAAACCGGATTCCATCGTAGGGGGACCGGCAAGGCGGCCATTAGTAAGGGCCGTCTGGGCTTCCGCTATGAGCGTATCGCGATCCGGCAGGATGGGGGAAGAGGCTGCAGACCCCGGCACCGTAAATTCATAGGTTTCGAGTAGTTGACTGCCCCGCCAACACTTTACATAGATCTTCCTTAAACCTGTCATTCTAACCTCCTGCCACCCGGCCGCGCTCCGCGCGGCGATACCCTGACCATTCCGTCCTATCGGGCAAGCGCCGCCTTCCAAGTCGCCCGCGCGATGTCTGCCACCCATGCCCGATCAACCTCGTTTACCGCCCGTGCGGGAGGGAATTGAAGACCGGGAGTACCGGTTGCGGCGACAAGCCCGGAGTCGTCCATAGCAAAACGAAGCGATGCGAGGGTGGGCAATTGGCCGCCCTCATGAAGCTCAAACAGCACGGAGAACGGGTCGGCCTGTGGCGGGAACCGAAACAAGATAGGCGACCCCTGCCGTGCAATATCATCGCCAACATCGCCCATAACGGTTGTTACGATGAGACTGGCTATCGAGTGGGCCTGACTGACACTTCCCCACGAACTGCGATGCTGCATCCGCTGCATCTCAATCTCCTGCCGCGCATGCTCTTGTTCTAACTCACGCCGCGCCGCTGTCGCCTGGCGGTCGCGGTAAGCCTGCATCGCTGCGGCAACGTCATCGTTCGACCCGTCCATTGCAGACCCCTCGAAATGCCAGCTACCCAATGTAGCGGCGGGTCCTATGATCTGGGGTGCGGCAGCATGAACACAAGGGCAACAGGGGAAGGCGGTGACGTGCTGCCGTAACGGGTCGTGTGTGGGTTGCCGCAGAAGCCGTATCTGCACGATCAGACGCGGGCCTCGACCACTCTATGCGTAACGGAAGGCCGCTTGGTTGGTTCCGGACGATCCTTACAACCGTGACGTCAAAGCAGTCCGACAATCTCGGTGTCCAGCCGCTTGGGGTCGGTGACCAGGCCAAGATGGCGGCCCTCCTTCTTGCCCTGATGCGCGACCTTCATCAGCGCGAGCGCCTGCCGGATCACCTCCGAGCGGCTGCTGCCGGTATCATCCGCGATCTCCTCGATCACGCGGTTCAGTTCGGGCGACAGCAGCAGGTTCAGGCGAAGCGTGTCGGTCATGGTGGATTGATCGCCTGTTCTGCGTTGCGCACCCGCCTTTATTCCAGCAAACGCCGCACCATCCCCTCGGGGTCGCGCATGAAGCGGCGCATCTCGCGCCAGTGCTGGATCTCCTCCAGCGGCTGCCGCGTGATGCCTTCGCCATCGATCCACAGCCGGTCGCTGCCGGGGTGGCTCATCAGGATCGGCGAATGGGTGGCCACCAGCGCCTGCGAGCGGCCGTCCTTGTGCAGATCGTCCAGCAGGCACAGCAGCGCCATCTGCCGTTGCGGTGACAGTCCGGTCTCCGGCTCGTCCAGCAGATAGAGCAGCCCCTCGCTGGCATCGACGCGCGAGGTCAGCAGCGACAGCACGCCTTCGCCGCGGCTCTGCTCATCGGCCAGCCGCCATTCGCCGGTGGTTGGCATCGGCAGCCGCCCGGCCCTCGCCATTGTTTCGTAGAAACGGTCGGCGCGCAGGAACAACCCGCGGGGACGGCGCCCGCCGGCGAAGCTCACCTCGACCGCGGCGGACAACGCGGTCGCCTCGCGTTCGTCCTCGGTTTCGGCATAGCTGCCGCCGCCGCCGGGGCGGATGGCGCAGCGGGCGGCGATGGCCTCCAGCAGGGTGGTCTTGCCGGAGCCGTTCTCGCCGATCAGGAACGTCAGCGGGCTGTTCAGGCGGACCTCAACCGAACCTTGCGCCAGGAAGGCCAGCCGTTCCACCCGTTCGCCGCCGCGTGCGGGATCGACCCGGAAGCCGTTCAGCAGCAACCGGCTTGCCGGTGGCTTGCGTGCCATAATGCCAGTCCCCATCGGGCGGTTCGCGTCGCCGCGATCCTTACACCCGCCGGGACTGGTCCTGGAAGGCGTTACCGCCCGCCATGTCGCACCGACAATCGGTGGCGATCCTTCGCCTGCTCCAGGAAGGCCACGACCTGCGCCCGCGTCACCGACGGAAATCCGTCGAGAAAGTCGTCGGTGGCTTCACCGGCCTCCAGATCGTCGAGCAAGGTCTGCACGGGAACGCGCGTGTCGCGGAACACGGGCTTGCCACCCATGACGTCCGGATTGCGTGCGATGACCGGTTGCGGCATCCGCACACGCTATCCCATCGCGCGCCGCCCGGTCAGTGCGGTCGATTCGCCTTCAGGAAGGTCCGCACGTGACGCACCGCCAGGGGCACCAGGTCCTTGGGCTCCTTCCAAGGGTAGAGGCTCACCTGGGCGTTCGGCGCGAGACGGGCTGACTCCATGGCCACGGCATAGGGGTGCGCCGGGACATCATCCGGCAGGACCAGGACCGGCGTCTTGCAGGCGCGCACGAAATCGCGTGTCACGGTGATGACGAAGTCCGGGTTGGCGCGGTACATTTTGCTCAGGAAGGCCTCGACCGTCGCCATCGTCACGTCCGGCCGGCGGGCGCACAGGGCCGGGCCCCAGCCGGCCATGTTGTTCTGGTAGAACAGGTCGGGCATTTCCGAACGGGCCCCGCTGGGCTGCGCCAGCACGCCGGCGACGACCCGGTTGGGCGCGCGCCGCAGCAGGTTCCAGATGAAGGGGCCGCCGATGCAGAAGCCCATCACCATGAATTCCCGGATGCCCAGGTGATCCATCAGCCCGAGTTGGTCATCGGTGTGGGAGTCCCACGGCCGGTCGATCTCGAGCGGGCCGGACGAGTCGCCGCCGTTGGCGTTGCGCAGGTCCATCGCGATGCAGCGGTACTCGTCCTTGAATTCCGTCATCGGATTGAACGGCGCGCCGCTGGTGAAGAATCCAAGTGTCGAGTTCAGCCCGCCGCCGGGGATGATCAGCAGGGGGAAGCCGGAGCCGGCCTCTTCGTAGTGGATGCGGACGTCGCCTTTTTGGTAGATCGGCATGGCAGTTCCTCCTGGCTCTGTGTGGTGCGGCACCTGCGCGCATTCGCGGGTTCTGAGCCAAATCCGTGGCATTTTTCGCTTCAAGCGTCCAGGCCGGTTTTCGCGCCGGCTCAATCGCCGCCGTCACGCCAGGCGGTAAACCCGCGTCGCCGTGCCGCTGAACAACGCCGCCTTCTCCGCCGCCGAAGACCCCGCCGCCAGGCGTTTGAAGGCGTTCCACAGGATCGGGTAGCTGGAACTGACCCCGTCCGGCGGGAAGTTGCTCTGGAACATCGCGCGCTCCACGCCGAAGGCGGCAATGCAGGTCTCGATATAGGGCTTGTAGGCGGTCGCAAGGTCCTCCGAGGACGGCGGCATGTCCCGCGCATAGAAATCGAACATGCCCATCAGCATGCCCAGGCCGCCCAGCTTGACGACGACGTTGGGGGATTTCGCGAGTTCGGCGATGTTGGCCTTCCACTGCGCGAAGGTCTCGGCTTCCTTGCCCTTGTACGGCCCGATCCCGACCGGACCCCCCACATGATTGAGCACGATCGTCGTCCCCGGAAAGGCTCTGGCGAGATCGATCAGGTCGGGAAGCTGCGGATGGTACAGCCAGGCCTCGAAGGTCAGGTTGAGCGGTGCCAGGCGGGCAAACCCGGCCCGCCAGGTCGGATCGAGCATCTGACCCTTGATCGGATCGGTGCGCGCCTTGGCCAGCGTGTCGCTGTCGTCGCGGGTGACCGAGTGGCGGATGCCGCGAAACCGGCCGTCGCCGGCAACGATATGGGCTTCCAGCACGGGCGCGACCGCGTCACCCAGCCGCAGGTCGGCGTGGCCGACGATGCCGGAACAAAGCCGGCTGGGTCCGTAATGACCACTGGCGCTCATGGCGGCGGTGCCGTTGACGAACTCGGTTTCGCCAACAGGTTTCATCGCCACCGGCCCGTCGGCTCGGTACATCGAGCCACACTCGATGAACACGGTTTTGATGATGGTATGGCCGCTGCCGGTCGTGGCGAGCAGTTCCGGCAGCAGGAACCGGCTGCCCTCGTGGTCCCACAAATGGTGGTGGGGATCGACGATCGGCAAATCCGGTTCGATGGCCGGCTCCTGCCGCAACGCGAGCCAGGCCGGGTTGGGGTAGTAACGGGGATTGGCGGGCGAGTTGACCGCCGCGCCGGCTTGGGTTTGCGCGGGGGCGTTGCGGGGTGTCAGCGCCGCGCCGCCCAGCACGCAGGCCGTCGCGGCCAGCATGGTGCGGCGCGATACGGATGGCCGCGGAACCGTTTCGTCTGTCATGGCTGTTTCTCCCGGCTGGGTTGGTGTGAACCCGTTCTTGGGCGGGATGGTAGCGGCATTGGCCGCGCGGAGTCACTTGCCGTAAGCCAGCAGGAGGTTCGGGATGAGGCTAAGCCCTGTCCTCGGCTGGAGCACACCAACTGACCATTCTGGTAAGCAGAATAAAACTAGTACCTATTTGATCCTCCATCGGCGCCCAGAATTGGACGCCGAAACACAGTCTGGCGCAAGATTGACTCAGGAAATATATCGATGGACGTCAGGGTATCACGGTGCAGTTCTTCGCGTTACGGGCCACTCGTTGCAGTCAGGTGTTCCAGGAGTCGGCGCGTGGCGAACACGACCGGCGCGCTCAGCCGGCTCAAGGAAACTGGCTTGACGCCGTCCGAGATTGCCGTAAGGCTCTGGATCAGTCTCGCCAGCGTCTATCGGATTTTGGCGGAATAGACTGGCATTGTTCGGCAGGAGGCGGTGTGATCTGAGCGAGGTCGCCGGAAGCTCGCAAGATAGTATCCAGTGATGGCCGCGGGCGGGCATAGGTATTTTCCGAGGGTTGACGCCATCGGGTTGCCCAGGGAGTCTGATTTTGCGAGAGATGCTTTCCTCTTTGCGGTGACACAATCTCCTCGATAATTGGCGTACGGTCGTCCCGAGCTCGACTATACGCCATTTTTGTTAAACCTGGCAGGACTGGCGCAGATGACGGAAGAGCCCATATTCATCCGAAGGCGCATCTCTCATCTTGCTGCCATGTCGAAACTTGATCTGGATGACGAAAATCGTGCAAAAGTCCAGCGATTGCTTGGGGAAGCACAGCGACGACTTGACATCGCAACGGCTGGTGATGCAAGGGATTTTCCCGTGGTTTGTGTGGGTGGCTCTGCCGGTGGACTGGATGCCTACACCCGGCTATTGCAACATCTACCGCCAGATATGGGTGTTGCAATTATTATCGTAAATCATCTTAGAGTGGTGGCGACCCAACTCCACGAAATTCTTCCACGCTACACGGCTATGCCCGTCGAATTGATCACAGAAGGGTTGGCTCTTCGGCCCAACGTTGTCTTCATCATCCCAGCACAGCGTGATCTGCACGTACTGGATGGTGAATTCCGTCTAAAGCCAATATCGAAGCCCAGAGGGTGGCCCGACGTGATCACAGTCTTTCTCCGCTCCCTGACCCGGAACTGGGACGGAAAGATTATCGCGGTCATAGTCTCTGGTTACGATGGCGACGGTGCGGCGGCGTTATGTGGTATCAGAGAAGTGGGAGGCATAACCATAGCGCAGAAACCTGAGACGGCTAGCCAACCCGATATGCCAGATTCCGCGATAGCAAGCGGGTGCATAGACTTTGTTCTTTCTCCCGAAGATATTGCACAGAAGATTGTCCGGATTTCGGACCGGCTTCCACAGATGTAGGCGAAACGGTTTCCCGATGAAGATGGCAAGCTGGCGCTTCTCTTTCCGCCGCCTGACTCACCTGAACTCAACCCCGATGAGACGGTTCGGGTCGGGCGCTCAATGAAAAATCGCGGGGTGGGCGTGCACCACGAAAGCGATCAGGTCTATATCAGTGGCAAGACAGTTATCCGCGCCACCCGATGCGGATTAGCCAGCCGAGCCGACCAGGAGGGACCAGCAAGTGAAAATCAGTCGAAAACGCCTTTTTCTCGCGGTCGCGGTTTGCGTGGGTCTGGTCATGAGCGGCCGCGCCACGATGGCGCAGCAGAATGCGCCGCCGATTTCGTCTGAGCAAATTACCCGGATCCTGGAGAGTCCGGATCGCAGCGCGGCCGATCGCACCAACGATCTACGCCGCCACCCCCAGCAAATGCTGAGTTTTATCGGCATTCGTCCCGGCATTGTCGCGGTCGATCTTAGCGCGGCCGGCGGCTACACCACGGAGTTGCTGGCCCGAACGATCGGATCTTCAGGCAAGGTTTACGGCCAGAGTCGGCCGCGCGATCCCGACAAGCCTTCAATTGTTCCCGCCACGTCCGAGGGCAACAGCCATCCGAACGTGGCTCCCGCCGCGGCGCCAGCGGGCGGACCGCGTCCTTCCCCGGTCGCGCTGGCAGATCGCGCGGAAAAACTGAGAGCCGCCGCGATTCCGGCCGCGCCGATCGTCGCGGTCATTCGTCCGTTCGAGGATCCCATGCCACCAGAGCTGGCAGAAGGGCAGGTCGATCTCGTGACCTTGATGTTCAATTATCACGATCTCGGATATATGGGCGTGGACCGAGCAGCGATGAACCGCGCGGTGTTCCGCGCGTTGAAACCGGGCGGTCTTTATGTGATCGCCGATCACGCGGGCCGGCCCGGCACGGGCATTTCCGAATCCGGCACCTTGCATCGTATTGAGGAAACGTTCCTGCGCCAGGAAGTTGAAGCGTCGGGCTTCCGGCTGTTGGCGGAAGGAGATTTTTTGCGTAACCCGAATGACCCCAGGGACAAGAACACCCCGGACCCGCCCCAGCCAAAGGACGAGTTCGTGCTTAAGTTTGTGAAGCCCTGACATGTCGCATGGCAATCGCGGCGATACTGGCGATGCCGGCCGGCCCCCCGGAACATCGCCGCGCGTCAGGCCGCCGCATGATCGTGGCCAGGAATCGTGATCCCGATGCCTTATCGAAACTCATAGGCGCAAATTTCGATCACGTTGAATCGTCCTCGCATCCTCTTGGCCGGCTTGATCCAACCACGGGGGTCTCGGAACGGGACACCCTGATCATATCGGGCTCTGGCCCGGGAAATTGGCCCGCGAATGTCTGCTTCCTAATCCCGACTGCCAACGGCCGAGGCGGTCGCGGCATTCGAGACGGTGGCTCCGACGTCCGGCCCGAGCGCGCCACCCCCTTGGGTTCGGCGACTGCCCGGTGCGATTGACCTCCGTGGCGCTCCGTGGCCTCGTTCTTGCTCCGTGCTAAAAAACCGCGGACTGGCGGACGCAACCGGCGATGCCAGAGGGGCTCCCCTGACGAGGCCACCGCAATACCAACAACGAACGCGATAAGAGCCTGATTGAACGCACATGCCGGCCTTCCCCGGTTCACGGGCAGCCCCGAGCCCCTCGATTTGCGCTCGTTTGGCGAACTGCCCACACTGGGACCGCCACCAAGAACAATCTTGCCGGGAGGGCTTCCCATGAGCCGACACATGACAGGCGCGATCGTGCGGGCCTTGCTGCTGGCCAGCGTCATCGCCGGGACCGCCCGCGCCGAGACCCTGATCGAGCAAAGCGCGGAAGCCCGCCTGCAACTGGACTTCCACGTGCCGGATGCGGCGTTGCAAAAGGCGTTGCCCGCGGGGTGGGAGCCGGCGATCGCCACCACCGGCCCGGCCAAGGACGCTAACCTGCGGCTGATCTTCGTGGACCGCATCGGCATCACCGGTCCGGACGGCAAGCCGCTCGCCCCCGGCAGCAACCGCATGGCCATCCTCGCTGCTCCGGTGAAACAGACGGCAACCGGCGTCACCGGCCAGATGATCATCGGCGGCCTCACCGAGAACCCCACGGATGCGCCCGGCCCCTTCGGCGTGTACCAGCCGGCCACGGTCCATCGCATGGACCGGTCCTATCAGGCCACAGCGGGGGAAGAGACCTGGGATTTCCAGGCCGCGGGCGGCGAGCGCCTCACGGTCCACCTGACGTACGAACGGGGCGCGCCGGTGCGCCTTGGCAGTGAAACAAAGTTCTTCTCCGGCACCGATCCGGCCAGCTACCAGGTGGTCCGGATCGAGCAGGGTCTCGACATCATGCGGAATGTGACAACCCATGTCCCGGACCACGTCCGCAGTTTCGAATACACCGCCTCCGGCGGCCGGTTCGCGGCGTTGTTCGACGGCACCGAACGGGTTTTGAGCTGGGATTCGATCCCCTGGCACAATCGCGCGATCTACCGGCCCTGACCCCGCGGCCGGTTCGGCTTCAAGCCTTGCGGTCGCCACCGGACCGCGTCGGTGTCGCCGGCAGCGACGTCCAGCCCGCGATGATGCGGGCCTGATCCAGTGCCTGCGCGTCGTCGGTGATGCCGGCGAAGCGGCGGCGCAACTCAAGGGCGGCCGACAACGCGCCATCCTGCTCGAAGGCGGTGCGGATCGCCGTGGCATCTGATTCGGTGACGATGAACATGCCTGCCAGCATGGCGATGCGACTCGCGGCCGGCAAGCCTGTCGCCGGTGAGACGCGGTTCTCGGCCCCCCGCCCGCCAGGGCTGATGCACGGAAGAACCGGTCCGGGATTTCCGGGGACCTTTCTGTAAGTCATTGACCGGGCGTGCCTCGGGCGTCTAATGTGGGGACCCGCATCATTCCGTCCACGGTGCCGACGCCGGCCACCCCGGGCCGCGCCAAACCAGCCAAGGAGGCCAGCGCGCACATGAGCGGCAATATCCAGAACAAGCTGCGCCAGGTTCGCAAGCCGCGCGTGCATATCACGCTCGATGTCGAATCCGAGGGGCAGGTCAAGAAGGAACTGCCCTTTGTCATGGGCGTCATGGGCGACTTCTCGGGCGATCCGCGCAAGCCGCTGCCCTCCTTCGCCGAGCGCGGCTTCGTCACCATAGACCGTGATAATTTTGATACCGTAATGGCTCGGATGAACCCCGGCCTCAGCCTCAAGGTGGACAACAAGCTGTCCGACGATGGCTCGCAGGTAGGCGTGGACCTCGCGTTCTCCTCGATGGAGGATTTCTCTCCGGCGCGCGTCGCCGAACAGGTGCCGCAGCTCAAGGCGCTGATGGAAACCCGCGCCAAGCTGCGCGACCTGCTGGCGAAGGCCGACCGTTCGGAAGAGCTGGAAAACCTGCTCGAACAGATTCTGCAGCGCGACGACGACCTCAAGAGCGTTTCGGCGGACCTGAGCCGCGGCCCGGACAAGGAATAAGACCATGTCAGAGAGCCAGTCCGCACCCGGCGCCGCCGCCACGGCCCAGACGGTCGAGTCCGCCGGCCTGCTGGAACAGATCCTGTCGGCGACCAAGCAGACCGAACGCGACCGCGCGACGGAGCTGGTCCGCACCCTGATCGAGCAAGCCGAGGCCAAGACGGTCAAATTCGACCGTAACCTCAGCCGCACGATCGAACTGGCGGTCGCCGAGATCGACCGGCGGATGTCGGCGCAGTTGAACGAGATCATGCACCATCCCCGCTTCCTGAAGCTGGAGGGCAGTTGGCGCGGGCTGCACTACCTCGTCAGCAACTCGCAAAGCATT
>Ga0302320_10025099_pt1 | contig 11602 bp, 10 predicted proteins | sample Bog_T0_3_FD_202130 | JGI IMG/M metagenome (GOLD analysis project Ga0302320, IMG submission 202130) | Peat permafrost microbial communities from Stordalen Mire near Abisko, Sweden - Bog_T0_3 | ecosystem: Environmental > Terrestrial > Soil > Wetlands > Peat | place: Sweden: Abisko, Stordalen Mire... | reverse complement strand
AAAAATAAAACACAAAACAAATAAATTTTTTTGTGATTTAAAAAAAAAAAAAATCAAACCAAATAATTTTATTTAAAAATAAAAAAAATTCACGAAATAAGTATAATTAATAAATTTTTCAAGAGGCTTCCCTTTATGTCCATTAGTTGTTTAAAGAAGACTCAATCCCCCAGTCTATCAAATAAGTTGCCGCGGCTACAAACGCCCCTATCAACAGTGTCTCCCCCTGACACATACCAGGTCCTCTTAGTAAACAAAATCTTAATGACCCCCATGAAAAACAAAGTGAAGCCGTCAAAACTGTTGAAGCAACAAACAGTCCATATTCCAACCCACTGATTTTTGCCACTCTGAAGGGTAGCAACGGAATGATTCCAAATACCATAAAGGCGATGAAGGTCACTATGCCATTTTTAGCTGGAGATTCATTCGAATCCACAAGTCCCAATTCCTCTACCATCATTATGTCTACCCATGCTTTTTTGCTTTTGGCAATGGTTTCAGACATTATTTTTGGGTCCTCTTCTGAAAATCCTCTCTCTTTGTAAACTTCGGCCATTTCTAATTTCTCCCCTCAGGGTTATTTTCGATCTCCGATTCTTCTCTTTTTTGTTAAATCAATTTCTGATTTGCTCGACAGAAAATCTCCCAACCCCATTGAGATCCCATCGCCTATCATATTAAAGATCCCCAAAATCAATATGATGCCAAGATTAAAGGAAGCTCATAAACTGCACTTTTTAGAAATTCACCACCTTCTTTGTGTTTTTCTTTATGAGTTTTCAACACACGGCCTTCTTCCAACATGAGCTTCCTTAGAAGCTTGAATCACCTGAAATATGGGCTTTGCGGGGCTTCTTCAAGTTTCTGGTGATCATAAAAATTCAAGATATTAAAAGTGGGTCTTAAGAAATTTGCCAAAATTATTTGTTTCAAAAAAATTTGATTTTTTTTTTAATTAAGGTTTTCAAACCTCAAAAGAAATAAAAAATAAAAGATATTTAAGATTTCTGTAGGCAGAATCCTAAATGCAAGGCAAAACCATAGCCAACACGCTTCCACAAAAGGAGTTGAATTTGTTTAAACAGCTCATTGTAATATATAAACAAAATTTTATCCCATTTATTTTCACCCAAACTCTAGAAATTCTATGAAACAAAACAATATAAAAAAGGACTCAAACAAGCAGATAAAATCCTGGAAAGTTACCATGACCATCCAGGCACTATTAATTTAGATGAATTATCTAATTTGCTATTTTTAGAAACAACATCTATGAAAGGACTCTTCTTATATTTGACAGAAAAGCAAGAAGAGGGAGTGAAACTTGCCAAATCTGTAATAATTATTTCTTTTTTTCAATGTTATTCAATATTTTTCCATATTTTTAGGCACTTATGAAAAGTTTGAAAAGTGAAATATGTTGGCATATTTATGGCATAATTAATCGTAACATGAGAAACTACGCTGAAGCAGTCAAATGCTATCAAAGTGCCTTGAAAATCGACCCTGAAAACGGCCAAATCCTGAAAGACATGTCATTATTGCAGGTCCAGATCAGAGACATTGACGGTTTATATGACACCAGATTGAAATTGCTGCAAAATGTGCCTAAACAACCAACGAATTGGATCGCCTTTGCAATTGCCAATCATTTGAAGGAGGATTACAAGGAAACCTTAAGTGTTTTGTCATCTTTTTGGAAAATTGTCGGAGAAAATGAGCTTAAGCCTTATGATAAGAGTGAGCTATATCTGTATGAAGCTATGATTTTAGAGGAAAGTGGGGATTATGATGCTGTTATCAACCATTTGAAGAAAAATGAGAAGTAGACAATAAATTTTGTTAAAATTATTGATTTTTAATTATTTTCATAGAAATATTTTGGATACAATTGCCTATAATGAAGCTTTAATCAATAACTTGATCAAGAAAAATCAGTCAGAAGAAGCCATACCTTATATTAAAAGTCTTTTGGATATGAACCCTGATAACCATGATTATCATGATCTGTTAATGAAAGCCACTAATCCTGAAGATAAGGCAGTTTTTTTCGACAATTTGTTGAAAGATTATCCACAATCAACTTCTATTAAATTAAGAAGATTACAAACTTTATCAGGAGATCATTTCAAAACAGCTCTTAATGAATATATCAAGCCTTATTTTGAAAAAGCACAGCCTTCTTTGTTTTCGGAAATCAAAAGTCTTTACAAATGCGCTGATAAAATCCCATTGATTGAACAAGTTCTCCTAGAAACAGAATTGAATGCAGCCACTGGAGCCAACCCCTGCTGTTTATTATGGAGTTTCATGTTATTGGCACAACATTTCGATCATTTGCAACAATTTCAAAAAGGTCTGGACTACATTGAAAAAGTAATTTTCTTAATTATTTAATGATAATTTGAATAATCTTCTAGGCAATCAAACATACCCCTACTTTAATAGAACTTTACTTGATCAAGGCAAAAATTTACAAGCATTTGAAAGATTTCTCCCATGCAGACCATTGGGCCAACTTCGCACGCAAATTAGATCTCGCGGATCGTTACCTCAACAACAAAGGCATCAAATATAGTCTACATAACAACAAAATACAAGAAGCTGATACCTTGATCAAGCTTTTCCTTCGTGATGCTTCAGATAATAACGTCCATGACCTCCAAACCATTTGGTTTGAAATCCAAGTAGCCAAAGCTCATCTTCGTCAAAATGAATTCGGCCCAGGACTGAGACAACTGAAATTCGTTGAGAAACATTTCAATGATATGTACGAGGATCAAGTAAATTATAAAAAAAATAGAAATTTGATGGATTTTTAAAGTTTGATTTCCATACCTATTGCCTCAGAAAATACACTCTCAGAGCTTATATGCAACTCTTAAGATATGAAGATAATCTTTTTCAGAACAAAACCTTCATGAAAGCATCGTTGTTCATGATGAACGGACTCTTAGATTATAAACAGCATAAAATAGAGGAAGAAGCTAAAAAAAAAGAAGAAGGTGGTCAGGATAAAAAAAAACTAACTGGAGCAGAAAAGAAAAAACAGAAAAAAGAAGAGGAAAAGAAAAAACAAGCGGAAGAAAATGACCCAAATCGTGAAATAAAGAAAAAACTTGATTTGGATGGCTGGAAGTTGCTATCAGAAATGAAGGATCCTCTTGAAGAGGGACTCAAATTCGCAATGAAGGTGCTGGATTTGAACCATAATAACAATAAGAAATTGGGAAGTGATCTGTTGTTTGTCTGTTTTAAGATATTTTTGTTGAGTAGGAAGGTCGGTTTGGCGTTGAAAACTTTGAAGAAATTGATTAAGTTGAATTTCGATGAGGTCGTGATTCATGATTGCAAGATGAAATTTTTGTTGTTTGGTAAAAATGTTTAGAATTTTGGCCAGTTTACTTAATTTATCTAGTTGAGAACAATTTGGAAAAAACTGAAACGAACCCTTGTTTGAAGGAGGTTTTATTGGAGGAAGCGACTCTTTTTTTGCAAGGGAAAAAAACCAATGATTTGAATGAGGAATTTTTGAAAAGCAATGGCTCAATCAGAGCCAAAATTATTGGTAATTTAATTAATTTAATAATATTGGTTTTTGAAATGTGAAATTTATTGAAAGGATTGGAAAATTGGTTCGTTTTCAATAAAGTTGCAAATGTTGAGGAATTATGGGGAAAGTATCTGGATTTAGTGAAGTCCTCCAATGATTTATCATGGAATGTAAATAAAAATAATTGAAAAAATGTGAATTTTTTTATTTTATAAAGGATGCTTTCTTTTTATATGATCATTTCCAAAAGGACAAAGGGTTCTTCCAGAAACACAAGACAGAGATACAGGTAAAATGAAAATGATTTGAAAAAATAAAATTTTTTTGTTGTTTTGCGGTTTTTCATTGTTGCAGGAGATATTATCGAAAATGTTCCCATTGACTCCATATTTTAAAGATCATGAAATCGAAGAAAAGCCATTGGCACCTCCCCCTCAAGAAGAGGATCACAAAAGCGAAAACCCTTAAAAGTTAAAGGATCTTTTAAAAAATTTTAAAAATATCTCAATATTTAATTATCTTTAGGAAAAAAAAAATTAATTAATTTATTAAAATTAATTATTAATTTTAAAAAATAAAAAAAAAAAAATTTATAAAATTTTTTTAATCCTAAAAATTCTGAAAAAAAAATAATAAAACTTTTTTTAAATAAATTCCATTTTCAAATGTGGATTTGTAGTAAAATATTTTTTAAAAATCAAAGAAATTCAACAAAAAAACCTTTATATGACAAGACAATTTTGATTCAAATTCCTCCCTTTAAAATTTTTTATTAATTAATAAATTTTATTGAAGTTTCTACAATCTACATAAAAAATCATGGGTTGTACATCATCTCGCGAGAAGAACGTCCTTCTAAATCTTGAGAGCATCTTGCAAAAATATACCGAGATCGCCAACAATAAAGACCTAATCCTTTCAACCTCAACCGAAAATGACGAAAAAGATGAAAGTTTATTCCCTAAAAATTGCTAAATCAACCCAATTTTTATTAGATGACTACTACCAATTTGCGGCTAAGCTCATCACCAGTAAGCCTCTAAGTCCTTCTCTTTTGAAAGAAAAGAGGAAACTGAGAAGTGCCCTCCCCTATCCCTTTTATTTGATCGGTATATTAAAAATAAAGACATGATGTTGAATTTTTCCTCTTAAACTTGTTTTTTAGGCTGGAAATTTGAAAAAAAAATCATTGCAATCGGTTCCGCCTATGAATACAAGACCATGAATGAAAAAGTAGCAGTGATTCAAGACATTTTTGCTGACGCCCATCTGATCGAAGAAAAATCTCTGGATCTTTTGATGCTCCAATCACTGTAAAAAAGTTTTCCAAACTGTTTTTTTAAAAATTTATTCAGCCTTGTCAAAGCCTTGACCACCATTGTCTTTGAAATGGAAAAAGTTGACCAAGTGCGTTTTGAAGGTGACCCATCGCTTTTCTTAGAGCTGACCAAGAGCAAAACTGAACCAAAACTGTGACTACTTCTTCTCATAAAATTATCATTTTTTAATAATTCCTTAATAGTTCCTTCCAACAATACTCTCAGCTCAAGGAAAGCAGCTCCCTCTTAGATCATAAGCCCATCCCCCTAGAACTTAACCTCTTTGAAAAAGTGGGCGACACAGTTACTTCAGGTGTTAGTTTCGTAGGAAACGGTGTGGTTTCCGGTGTTTCAATGGTTGGAAACGGAGTTGTTTCTGGTGTGACTGCTGTGGGTTCCGGAGTGGTGACTGCAGGGAAATTCGTGGGGAATACAGTAGTCACTGCAACAACTAAAGTCGGGGATGCGATTATTCCAGGGAAGAAGGAAGAGAAGAAAGAAAATGAGATGGAATTGAATAAAAATGATCAGCATAAGGAGGAAGAAAAGGATGAGAATCATCATGATGAGAAACATGATGATCACCATCATGAGGAACTCCATATTGAGGAACACCAAAATGATGAACACCATAATGATGAACACCACAATGATGAACATCACCATGAGGAACATCATGATGGACCCCATGAGGAACATCATGATGGAAACCATGAAGAACCGCATGAGAACATTGAAGAAAAAGATCAAGGACATGATGAAGATCATCAACAAAAACATGCTGAGATTAAGGAAGTGAACGTTGACATCAAACATGAGGAAAAGGAAGGCATGGACATTGAAAAAGTTACCCAAGCCGAAGAAAATTAAGAATAATCTCTTAAGTTTTAACAAGGAATTTTAACAAAAACGAAAAAAGAAAAATTAAGTTAAAAGAAAAGAAAAAAATTAGCTTTCTAAACGTTTATTATGGTATAGGAAATTTTTTCTAATTAGGATGATTCGATCTCGAGGAATGAAAAGGCCGTATTGATTGTCGAAATCAGGAATTCAATGAAGGCATGTTCGTTTGTAGGTGCATATTCACTAATTTTTGCTTGAATGTTGAAACTCTTGCGAGCAAATTTCATCACAATTAAATGAGTTAACTCGGACATCGAATTCTTCACAAAAAATCCGAATTTTTTGTATTGTTTCTCCATTAATTCATCATCAAATTCCTGATCGGGCATAAGATCCATTAGACAATTCTGAAAGATCTTTTCAACAAAAAGAAGCTTCTTTATGTATTGGAAATCGGAGACTTGAGTTCTTTTGCCTTTGAACTTGAGAAAACATGGTCTTTTCCAAGTGTCGGCAAATTCACTACTGTTTTTAGGAAGCAGTTGTACGAATTTCCAGATGGAATTAGGTAATACCAGAGAAAAAACAAATTGAGACCCTTCTAAACTATAAAAATCTTAAAAAATTATAAATTGAAAAAATGGTACCTGTAAGAGATATCGAAAACTATGGGTATTAAGAAAAGATTTTTAAACCCTAAAGTGATTTCTTGAGAGATAATTTGCGCTGGCACCATATTTAAGCATGAAATCTCAGGAAATATATTCTCAACAAGCTCTAAAAAAAAACCAATCTTTAGTTAATCCTTTGCCTTCATCCTCCATCCCCCCCCCCCAAGTGCCTGTCCTTGCACACCCTTGTGTACCACCCTGTCCCACCTTGCACCATCCACCATCTCCCCCGAAAAAAAATTCCCCTCACTAAAAAATCCCCCCTTTATGAAATAAATTTGTTTGTTTATTTTACCAGGTTGTTTGTAAACTACCCATAGATTCTCCAACATTCGGGCCTCTAAATTTTTCACATTTAGCTGATATTTTAGCCAGAATCCTCCTGTTTCCGCTTTTTCCAAAACATTTCGAAAAGAAATCTCAATATTCCGTGTCCTCAATAAAACCCCTTGATTTTGAATCAACGCCATGAAATTGTTTTCAGTGTTCATATCCTGCTTTAATTTCTGCAGAAATGCTGCATAATAACTACTGTTCAGTAGTTCGTTCATTGCTCTATCCATAGTATAAGGCTCTTCTAGGTCTCTTTTATTGGTTTCCTCGATTATGGTATTTCTAAATGAGGCTGACACCTCCTGATTCACTTTCAATTGGTATTTGAGGTCTTGCACTTCTTTCGATTGTCGATCATATTTGAACTTTAGAACCTTGTTTTCAAGCTTGATATCCTCATCTTCGTCAAGGAAAGTACGACCTTTGTTAAGTTTTCTTGACGCATTGGCTTTAAAAATCTTGGTCGATGGACTTTCTTCCTTTAAAATCACAGAAAGATGTGATGATTTCAAGGCGATCGAGGATTGTTCTGTCAAGACCACTGGTTTACAGACCAAGGATAATGCTAAAAACAAGTTATATCACACACAATAAAGTAGATAAATTTACCTGAATTCGGACAATGTAACATTTGTTTCTTTTTTTGTTTATGATAGGTCTCCAGACTAAAGAACTCAAAATCCAAATCATTTACTTCGATCTCAGAGGGCAATTTTTTCCTAATACCATCTTTTTTCTCCACATCCTGGCCCTCCTTTTCACTTTCAAAGTTGAGGTATCTTTTATCGTTTGATCTTAAAAACCCATGGACAGACATCCCAGTAAGTCCGACCCTCCGTTCAAATCGCACACTATTTATGGGCCTCCTTTCAAAACATACCTTGATTTTATTGATAAGATATTGCAAAATCATGACAAAAATGTGGAAACAACGTCTGAGAGACTTTTTGATATCAGATTGATAATATATACTCAGCCAATAAAACATAAAAATGAGGTTAAAACATAAAGAAAAAGCCAATAACATCCCTTTCAAAGTATAATTTATAGCGTCTTGTTGGCTTAAAATTGCTAGAAACATCGTTCCAGTTAAAGAAATCAGGCTGACTTTTTCAAGAGTATTGAGTTGATGGAGAGATTTTCTCAGATATGGACTACAATGTACTTGTAGATAGAGGAATATCAAGAGGATCAAGAACATAAACATTACACTTATCGAGAATATGGAATAATATACTGCAACCACAAAAGTGTTGATTAAAGAAAGTATGATTTTCCGACAAAGAATCACAAAATCCCAATAAAAATAGTTATTCTCATAGCTCAAATAGAAAAATCCATATTTTATCATAGAATCCTTATTATTCAATTCTTTCTTCTGATAAAGATACACCAAATTGAAGAATATCATCACAGGAAATCCCAAACCAAAGAGAAATATATAGGGAACCACCAAACCGTCCCCCCATCCTTCATGAGTTTCATCCCAACAACGAATCGAATAATCTTTCACCAAACGGAAATCAGTGAAGCCCGCATATCCCACATCCCGGCATCCAAAGGTTTCCAGCGCCACTGTGATGAAATCTGCGTAACATATAGACAATATTATGACGTAAGTGCTTTCTAAAATGTCTTGTTCAGTCTTCTTCACGAATTTCAGATAAAACTTGATCTTCCGGGTCAAATAATTCCTATAATACCCATAACAGATGGCTAACAAAAACAACAACGATAGCCATAAATTAATTATTTTAAGATAATGTGTATGGATCTCTATCCCAAATGCTGTGAACAAACAAGTCCATGAGTAACTTTCGCTGATGTTGGGAGTGACCCCAGTTGCTATCATGACAGAATTAAATAAACTTCTATTCCATTCAAAAGGAAAACTTATGATAATATTCAAGACTTGAATATGATTCATTAGAATCTTTATGATAGTCGAGCTGATGATCTCCTCATTCTTCAAGAATCCTGCTGCGGAACTCGCACACATCGTTACAGCTCTATGCAACGAATACACCAACAATCCTATTCTTAGGACCAAGAACCCGAATAAATACAAATAATATAATAAACTAGCACATTCAGTGCAATAATTACCATTAGTTATCCCATAGCCATCTTGACATTCGGCACATAAGACCCCCTGATAACCCTCTCTACATACCCCTGTGGATTTAGACATATCAAAAGTCGTACCTGGATCTGGTTCATATCCCAAACAACTTGAAGGATTAGGACATCTAATGAACACATCGCTCAGGTTATTTAATCGCCAATACCCGGGCTTTGGACTAATATATGATGCCCCGTAACATACGAAGTTATCATCATCACCACATGGCAGGCATTTATCAGAAGAGTTACTATCAAATGAATATTGACCCACGGGGCATTCCTCGCATCTAAAATCGTCAGTTGCACGTTCCCCGACGTCACAAGCCCTGAAATCCAATTCTAACTCAAGATTGCTTTGTTCAGAAGAATTTGAATTATAACTCAATATGTAATGAAATTGGGAGTTGGCCCTTGGCTCTTCTATCAAGGTTCCAACTGAACATATGCGGTCATTGCCAACTGGAGACATAAGTAATGGACTGGTTATTTGCGAATGATCAGATATTGTCAGATTGGAATTTATCATGTAGTTTTCAAAAGAGCGTTGTTGATAATAATCCAAACCTATTATGCAAAATAACCCGGTGTAATCGTTCCCACTTACTAATCCGGTCAATCTCAAGGATTTTGTAAAATCATCGTTTGAATCTGATAAAAAAACTATTGTTTGGGGGAATGTGGCAATTGTATTCCCAGAATAAAAGGCCTTATTCCCAGAATAAACCACGGAATCCGAATTGCTTGAATTAGGGTTGGTCTCTATAAATAAGGCTCCACCTATTGAAGCCTGGTTGTTGTATAAATCTATCGAGTCAAAGGTGAGATTTGTTATGTTGCAATCTACAGCCTCACATCCGAGGAATACAGCACCTGCCTTACTGAGTTGGTCCTGGAAGTCCTGTGCAAAATTATTGAAGAATTTCGACCTTTGTATCTCATTATTCAAGAACTTTGAATAGAAGATCGCTCCGCCTTGAAATGCTTTACTCGAAAGAAAACGGGTTCGGTCTAAAAATGACCAATTTTTCTTAGTTTCCAATCTACATTCTTGGGAGGCGAAAAGACTACCCCCATATTTAGCTTGATTTCGAACAAAAATGCTGGATTTAATCCTTAAGTAAGAAAACGTTTGATTGTCACAATTCAATGGGGTAAGATTATTTGTTTCAAATTCTACACATCCCCCAGAATCAATCGCCCAATTTAAAATGCAAAGAATCTTAAAAATTCTGACTCGAGAATAGTTTTGAGCAAGGATAGCAGCTCCTTTCATAGCGAATCCCCCCTGAAACTGGCAATTAGAAATCTCTAAATGAGTAGCCGTCACGAAGATAAAGCCTGCAGGTTTCTTCAATATGTCGAAAGGCAATAAATAAGAGGAGAAAGTAAAGGGGAAGTCTGAAGAATGGTCATGTTCAAATACAGAGTTCCGCACAGAAACTTTGCAGTTTTGCGCAGAAATTATCAAATATCCCTTGGATTCAAATGAAGCGTCTCTTATAAAAATCGTCGAATGGGACCCTTGGAGAAAGACCATTGAATTACTATGAAATTTCATTCCAGAAACATTGAATTCTGAGGCTGTCAGACTTATAAAGACTGAACTGTTGTTTAGATAATTATCTTTGAAAGTGACGTTTGCTAATTTGGAGAAATTACAATACGAAGATGAGATAAATTGTGCATTAATGCCTGATATGATGGAGTTTTCAATGGAAACCTCTGCATCTTCGCAATTCACTTCATAGTATTGTGTGTCCTCTCGCATATTATCAAGATTCGCCACCTGGATTTTCATATTACTGAGTCTCAAAATTGACCCAAATTTCACTTTAAACCCATGACTGTTTATCAGGGATGTATTAGAAACAGTTATATTATTGAAACAATTGACATAAATACCTGCTATGAATTGTGTGGAAATGATTTTCGTGAAACTTATATTAAAAAAACTGCCTACATTGCCTGATGATAGATAAAATGCCCCTCCTTCCAATAAAGATTGCACATTATCTACACTACCATTTATTATGACCACAGAATTTTCGCTAATTCCATATAAAAAACCCCCAGATAGCCCTGCAATGGAGTTGTTGATCTTCACATCCACAATAGATACACGATTGTTCAGTGATAAATAGACTGCCCCACCATTCTCTTTAGAACTCATGTTAAGAAATGTGAGGTTTCTCATATAAAGCTCGTTCATTTCTATGAGCAACACCCCACCACCATGATTGGTCGCTTCTCCGAAAGCCAAAACACATGATATCATTAGCAATTTGTTCTCAAAAGCCAACATAGCGAAGGCTCCAAGCAATCCTTGGCTTTGTAAGACAAGATTTTCAATCACGAAAATTATATTGATATTCTGAAGATTCATGATACCGCCTTTATAATCTGATCTGACATCCATGAAAATGTTATTAGTAATTGAGGCGTTGTTCATATAATCCAATAGAACAACGGCTCCCGATGAACTACTCATGATTTCTTCAAAGAAACTAGAGTTCACATTAAAATCGTTGAATTGGGTCAGGTAAAACACCCCTCCTGGATTATTGTTGATAAATGCTTTGAAAAAACAACCTTCAATAAGGAAATAATTCAGATAATTTGCTTCCAGAAATGAAAAGAACAACCCAGGCCATGAAACCACCGAATCATTCATCAAAAAGCTATTATTCTCTGAAAGGGAGAAAAGTCTCTGATCGTTGAGAGCGTCAGGTTGCACATAAGTAGCATTTTTGAATGCG
>Ga0302320_10025097_pt1 | contig 11603 bp, 3 predicted proteins | sample Bog_T0_3_FD_202130 | JGI IMG/M metagenome (GOLD analysis project Ga0302320, IMG submission 202130) | Peat permafrost microbial communities from Stordalen Mire near Abisko, Sweden - Bog_T0_3 | ecosystem: Environmental > Terrestrial > Soil > Wetlands > Peat | place: Sweden: Abisko, Stordalen Mire... | reverse complement strand
CACGGTCAAATCGCCCGTCGCCTCGATGAATTGAGTTACGACGTAAGGCAGCCAGAGCAAATCATCGGACATTCGCGTGCGGATTCCGCGACCTGAGGGCGGATGCCACCAGTGCTGAACATCGCCTTCGACGAATTGATGCGCTGCCGCCAGCAGGATTTGGTCTCGAGCGGCGGAACGTTTCGAAACCGCCAGGGCCATCACATCCTGCAGCTGGTCTCGGAAGCCGTAGGCTCCGCTGAGCTGGTAGAACGCGGCGCGGGCCCAAACGCGGCACGAAAGGGTTTGATAGAGCAGCCAACGATTCAGCAAGACGTCCATGCTCGGATCGGGAGTCTTCACTTGAACGGCGGTGATGATATCTTCCCAGTTTTTTGTGACGCTTCGGAACAGTGCGTCGATATCAATACTTCGATAGCGTGCGATGAGCTGGCGAGCTTGTTCCTTGTTTGTTCCCTGGCCGAGCAGAAACGTAATTTCAAGGCGCGCGCCGGGACGGAGCTCGACCGTTGTCTGGAGCGCGGCGCAAGGATCGAGTCCCGCGCCGATCCGTCCGGAGAGCGGAGTGCCATTTTCGAGCGCTGCGGGATGTTGTGCGGAGCCATTTCGGCCGAAGAATTCGGCACGATCGGCGGTGAAGGACGTCTGCTTTCCACACAAATCCGCGAAAGCGACGCGTCCTCCAAATTCGCCCGACCACGGACTGCGAACCAGAAGAGCTTTTGATTGCGGATCGACTTCCGAAATCAGATACGGCGCGGTCGAGCTGCGCGAGCTTCCGAGGACCCACTCGGCGTATGCGGTAATGGATATTCGCCGCGTTCGTCCGGACTCGTTTTGCAGCGTGAGACGGGAAATTTTTACGGAGTCTTCGGGAGGAACGAACTGCAGTAGGTCCAAGTTGATGCCGTGAGATCCATGCTGGAAGCGGCTGTAACCTTGGCCGTGCCGCGCAACGTAGCTCGCCGCTTCGTCCCGGATCGGGAGCGCAGTAGGCGTCCACACTTCGCCGGTAGATTCGTCGCGAAGGTAGACCGCCTCGCCAGGGGTGTCCATCACGTGATCGTTGGACCACGGCGTGAGTTGGTTTTCGTGGCTGTTCTCGGACCATGTGAAGCCCGCGCCAGACTCCGACACCAGGAATCCGAACGAGGGATTCGCGACGACGTTCACCCATGGCTCCGGCGTGCGCAACCCTTCGCTCAGTATCGTGACGTATTCACGGCCGCCCTCGGAAAATCCTCCGAGCCCGTTCGGAAACTGCAGGAAAGGCGAGGGCATTTGGAGGTCATGCCGTTTGCTTGGGCGCGCCTGCTTGGCCGAATTTGACGAAACCGGATCCGCCGATTGGGTGCGGAGCACTTGTTCGGCCAGCGTGCCGCGGCGGCTGAGCAACACCACGCGGGCAACTGCCTGGAGCTGCGTTCTGGTTTGTGGGGGGACAAGATCGCCCCGCAACAGATGGATCTTGCCGCTTACTCCGCTGGCATCCGGGGAAAGCCGCAACTGGCTGCCGCGAACGAGCGCCTCCAACGATCCCTGCAGTTCCTGCACATACGAGGCGGCTTTTTCGTTGATGATGACCACGTCCGCGGACATTTGTTTCATGCGCCAGTATTCGTGAGCGCGGAGAAGTTGGCGGATGATATCCACGTCGTCGGGATCGTCGATGCGAGCCAGAACAATGGGGAGGTCGCCTGAAATTCCCTGCGACCAGAGCGTGTTGATATCGAGCGGAGTCTGGCTCAAAACGTCCGAGGAAGGCCGAAGCGAGGAATCGCAATAGAGCATGGCGTTGGCTAGGCGCTGGAACATGTGCGCCTCTTCGGCGGTAATGCCCAAGTGGTGCAGCTGTACCTGGGCCTGAGTCCAGGCAAGCGTCAGGGTCCGCTCGAAAGTGCGTGTGTCTCGGTATTTGTCTGCGAGATCGAGGATTTCGTCACGCGACGATGCGACGATCGTGGAAAACACGAGGTGAACCGTGTGGCCAGGAGGAATCCGAACGGTGCGGCGAAGACTGATGACCGGATCGAGAACCGGACCGACAGTGTTTGACAACGGACGGCCATCGACGATGGAAACCGGATTTACGAGAGTTCGTGCACGACCAACAAAACGTGACCGGTCTGTTTCGTACTGAAGCTCACCGACAGTTTCGCCGTCCACTACCACAACGTGAGCGGCCCAAACGGAAGGTTCATCGTCGGATCGCTTGCGGCGGGTGGCGAGCAGCGCCCCCACGGAAGCGACGAATTCGGTTTCAACGAACAAGTTCGCAAATGCCGGATGCGCGATGTCTGCTGACTGGGAAATCAGAGACAGCTCGGCGTAGGAAGTCACCTGAATATCGCGGGAGCGAACCCCAAGGTTCGTGATTGAGACCCGGCGAACCTCGGCGTCATCTTCGGAAGAGACGACCACGTCAAGCGAAGTTGTGAGCGAGCGGTCGCGCCGAACGATCTCGGCATGATCTTCGAAAAAAGCGGCTTCGTAAGAGTCCGGCTCGACGCCACTTGGCTGATAGCCGGCCGACCAGACATTGCCGGTCTGCTCATCGCGCAGGAAAATGTACTGGCCCCAGCAATCGCGAGTGGCGTCTTCACGCCAGCGCGTGACGGCGATGTCGCGCCACCGGCTATAGCCAGAACCCGCCGACGTGAGCATCACGGCGTAGCGGCCGTTTGAGAGCAACTGTGTGCGGGGCGTGGGATCGTTGACGTTTGTGAAGCGGCGCACGACGGGCGGTACCGAAGCCCGCACCTTCGCTGCAGCGGAAACTTCTTCGGCGCGCGGGCGAGCGACCAGCACATCGCGCGGAGTTCGCTCCTGCAGCAGCAACTGCGTCGCTTGAACGATGGGCTCGGCGTGGAAGCGGCTTTGCATTGCTCCGTCGTTCAGAATGTCCGCAAGAGCAACGATCGACATTCCCTGGTGATGGGCCATATAGGCTTTTATCACCGCGACAGACTTCCCTTCCGGCAGGCGGCTGGCAGTGTAATCGAGAGCTTCGTAGAATCCGTAGACTCCGCGGCCTCCGGCGTCCACAATGCGTTCGAAATTTGCGGTCGCTGTCGCAGGGTCGATCATCGCAGCAAGCGCGGTAGCGTAGGGAGCAATCACGAGGTCTTCGATCAAACCGCGCTTGAGCCCGAGTCCCGGCACGCCAAAGCTCGAATATTGATACGTGAAATCGATGTCGCGTGCGTTGTAGGCCGATTCCGAAATACCCCAGGGTACGGCACGCTCGGCACCGTACTCGATTTGGCGCAACACCACTTGGTCGTACGTTTGGCTAAGCAGACTGTCCCGCGGTGAACGCATTACGAGAGCGGGCATCAAGTACTCGAACATCGAACCGGACCAAGAGATCAGCGCCGAGCCTCGGCCGACCGGAGTGAGCGAGCGGCCGAGATGGAACCAGTGTGAGGACGGCACGTCTCCCTTTGCGATGGCGATGAAACTGGTAAGGCGTGCTTCGGAGGCAAGTAAGTCGTAACAGTTGGGATCGAGCGATCCGTCCGTGCCACGAAATCCGATGGCGAACAGCTTGCGCGTCGTGTCATAGAGAAATCCAAAGTCCATCGCGTCAAACATAGACTTGCTCGTGTTCGATATCGCGCGCAAACGCCGGAGGAGGGATGTCGCTTTCTGCAAGGATGCTTCGAAAGCGCGCGTCATTGCATCGATCCGCCCCAGCGTTTCCCAATTCACGGGAGACTCCGCGCTCATGCTTTCTTTCCGTTCGGTCAAGAGACGGATCGCAGCTTCGAAACGATCTGGCGCATCTTCCAGGGAGGGTAGCGTCTGGAAAGCAGGCTCGATGGCCGCCCATTCGGCCGAATTGCCAGCTTGCCGTTCCGCCACCGACAGAACTTCGCTATCTTCAAAATGTAGCCACGGAATGGCGATCTTCGCGTCCCGGGCGTGGCTCTCGATCGTCAATCGGGCGGTTTCGGCCCAGGCGCGCACTTCAGCATCCGCCGAGCCGCTGAACTCCTGCGTCAACGCCTGGGCTATATCGGCGACGGTTTGCGCGCGTTCGCGCAGTTCGACAAAGCGCACTGCCCATTCGCTGGGACTTTCGGGGGACGGCGACAGCAGAGTGGCGAGAGCTTCGACGGCGTTGTGGAGTTGTTTTCGACTGACGGTTTGCGTGCGGCGCGCGTCGGTGGTTCGAGCCATCGCATCGCGCAACAGCTGTAGGACGTCGGAAAGTCCGTCGAACATCCGGCTTCCATCCCACGGCTCACGGCACAGTTCACGGCAACCGTTGGAAAGCACCAGAAGGTGTCCGGCAAGATTTCCGCTGTCGACCGAGGAAACATATTTTGGGTCGAGCGGGCGAAGGTCTTTGGTGTCGTACCAGTTGTAAAAGTGGCCGCGGTAAAGCTCCATCTTGCTGAGCGTCTGTAAAGTAAGCTCTACGCGATCGACAACATCACTGGCTCCACTCCAGCCCAGGTCTCTTGCGCAGAGCGAAGACAAAAGATACAAACCGATGTTGGTCGGCGATGTGCGGTGCGCGATGACGGGCTTGGGATCTTCCTGAAAATTATCCGGCGGCAGATAATTTTGCTCGGCGGTGACGAATGTTTCAAAGAAGCGCCATGTCGCGCGGGCGATCTGGCGGAGCGATTGGGCGTCGGATTCGGTGAGCGGTTCCTGGTCCGGCTGGGTCGGCGGCATGCTGATCCAGCGAGCCACCCCCGGGGCGGCAAGCCAGAGTGCCGCGAACGGAATTGCGACGGAAAGCGCGTGGGGCCGAAGCAGAAATACACCTGCCAACACCAGCACTGCCAGAAAGACGCTGGAAATCATGCGCCGGTAGATTCCTAGAATATTGAAGTCGGCTTTCCGCCCAGCTTGCGCGGCGGTGGTCCACTCGAGCAGATTTCTGCGCGTGAACAAGATGCGGGCGAGCGTTCGAACGATGGCGTCTGCCATCAGCCAGGATTGAAAGGCAAGCATCGACACAGTGATGCCGATTTGCGCGAGGCCGACATAGAGGTCGGATAGCACATTGCGAATGTGACTGCGTTTCGAGATGCCGCCGAGGCGCGGGTTCAAGCCGACGAGAAACGAGATTAAGGCTGGGATCGATATCGTAGTGAGAATGAAACGCGTCCACATCCAGGGACTGAGCTGAGGAATGAGCCATCCGGCGACCATGGTGAGGAACATGCATGGGGCCGAGAGGGTGCGCCGCAAATTGTCGATCATCTTCCAGCGGCTGATCGCGGGAATGTGAATGTTGCGAGCCTGCTCTTTTGGTAATCCGCCGCGCCCGAAAATCCAAGGGAGAAGTTGCCAATCGCCGCGCGCCCAACGATGCTGGCGCGAAGCAGAGACTTCGTAATGAGAGGGAAATTCGTCGAACAATTCAATGTCCGAGGCCAGCGCCGCACGCGCGAAAATTCCTTCAAAAAGATCGTGGCTGAGCAGCGAATTGTCGCTCACTTTCCCGGTGAGCGCGGTTTCGAAGGCATCGATATCGTAGATACCCTTTCCTGTGTACGAGCCTTCGCGGAACAAATCCTGATAGACGTCGGAAACGGCGGAGGCGTAGGGATCGATGCCGCTCGGCCCGGAGAAAATTCGCTGGAAGAGCGAACCCTCGCGATCCGTGGGCAACGACGGAGTGATCCGAGGCTGAACAATCGAGTAGCCATCGACGACGCGTCCGGCTTTCGCGCTGAACTTCGGTTGATTCAACGGATGCGCCATCGTGCCGACCAGATGATCCGCAGCGCCGCGCGGCAGTCTGGTGTCCGCGTCGAGCGTAATCACGTAGCGGACATTTTGCGGGACTTCCGGCGCGTGTCCGGCGATGGGCAGAAAATTCGTGGTCGTTGACCCGCGAAGCAGCTGGTTCAGCTCATGAAGCTTGCCGCGCTTGCGTTCCCAACCCATCCACTTCTTCTCTTGTTCGTTCCAAGTGCGCCGTCGATGGAGCAAAAAGAAACGGTCGCCGCCGCCTGGTGCGGGTCCGTGTGTCTTGTTCAGGGCGGCGATCGATTCGGTAGCGCAGGCGAGAAGTTCTTCGTCGCCCGGCATGCGCTCGGCTTCTCCGTCGAGCCAATCGGAGAGCATGGCGAAACGCAAGTCGCCATCTGGATTCGCAAGATAGTGAACTTCGAGATGTTCGACCTGCTCCTTGATGCTTTCCTCCGAAGTCAGCAAAGTAGGCACGGCAACGAAAGACCGAAGTGATTCAGGCACGCCTTCGCGCAGTTCAAGCCTCGGCAACGTTCGAGGGCCGAGCAGGTCGGTGACTGCACGATTGATGAGCGAAATCGCGAGGTCAGAAGCAGGAACGGCGGCAAGCGAACCCATCAAAACAAGAAGCCAAGTGTTGACTCCCTTCTCAGCGGCATGCAATAGCGGCAGCGCAAGAATGGTTCCGGTAAGAAGCGCGATCGTTCCTAGATATCCCGGCACGGCGCCGCGAACGTATAGGCGAAGCAATCCGCGACGCCACGGAATTCGGAATCCAAGTTCGCGCTCAAAATCCACGCGGCCGTGCGAAATCAAGTAGTAGCCCGGATCGGAATGCCGCCCGTCGATAGGTTGGCCGTCCGCCGAGCGCTGGCCGCGAGCCTGCCGCGCGCGAGAAACGGCTCGCTCGGCGACTTCAATTTCGGAATGGTCGGAACCGCGGGATAAGTCTTCAATCGCGTGGCGGTAATAATCGCGCGTGGCGAAATCCATCTCGGCGTAACCGCTGCCATCGCGCAGGAGCTCATCAACCAAACTCACGCTCTCAAAAAACGTCTGCCAATCGAAGGCGGACGTGAGGCGCATGCTGGTGATGATATTGCGCACGGTGACGCTCATCGCCGCCTGTTCCTGATGCTCGGCGCGAACAATCTCGTCGGATGTCGTTTTCTGTGCAGCGAGCCGTTCGTCAAGCCAGACCAGAACCGGCCCGACCTTAGGGTCAAGATCCCGCAAACGTTGGACGAGTTGGACCGAGAAAGCTCGCTCGATCGGCTGGTTCTCGAATTCCTTCAGCAGGAGCTCAGCGGCTACTTGCGTCTGCCCACCCGTTCCAAGTAGGCGGTCGGCGAACAGATCTGCCTGCACGCGGGCGTTTCTGCTGCGCACCAGGCGTTCTGAAATTCGGCGAAGATTTTCGACCAAAACGACGCGCAGGGTGATGGCTACGGCCCAGAGCTCGCCGATCGTCAAGGCTTGAACGCGCTGATAGGCCATGACAAACGAACGCAGAAGTTCAGGATCGAACCGGCTGTCGGTGTGAGCGACGAACGCCCAGGCAACGCCGAAAACGCGCGGGTATCCTTCGAGATGTCCGGTGGAAAGCTTTGGGAGTTTCCGGTAGAAGCCAACCGGGAGATCGTCGCGGATTTCGCGCAGTTGCTCTTCGACGATGAAGAAATTATCGACGAGCCATTCGGCGGCAGGAGTGATGACCTGGTCTTGCTGAATGGAGAGTGCGGTGGCGCGATAATACTCGAGGAGAACTCGACCGTTTTCGAGCACGCGCGGAATCAGTGGGCGCCCGGCGTCGGTGCCGCTGGAAATCGATTGCGCCGCCGCCAGGCTTTCGGCGTGCTGCTCCAGCCGCTCGGAACTAAATAGCTCGGCGCGGATGGGGTCTTCTGGCTCGCTAAATACCGGAAACGTCGATTGAGTTACGCTCATAGCGAAGGCCGGACGCTCACAAAATCTGCAGCGGATTCACGGTATGTTCTCCGTGAATTTCATCTGATACCTATCGTGTTTCCATGCAAGAAAACCGGGCGGGCGCGATGAAACGGAAACAAAAAGCGTCGCAAAGATGAATCACTCGGAAGTTTACAAGAAAACCGAAATCACCGGCGGACATATCTGCGGTTCCGTCAAGGAGCGAACTGACAAGAATCATCGGGTCTTATTGTATTACGGCGGTATGGTTGAGGAACCATACAGCGAATTCCCTACTCCGGTGCTACGTTATGCGTATTCGCATTGGCCGTGATTGGGCGGAAGATTCACCGGCGGAATGCACACTTGAAATGGGGGAGGCCGGGGATGTTTTTAATTTTGACGATTGTGCTGATGATTGCTCTGGTTGGATCGCTACCACGATGGCCGCATAGTCGAAGTTGGGGATATTTCCCGAGCGGCGGAGTCGGACTGGTGCTGATAGTACTGTTGGTGCTATTCCTGCTCGGGAGGCTGTAAGTTCGAAGCTCCGTACGTCATCGATTGACCCGAGCCGCTACGACTTGGCGCGGACGAACCGGCGACAGCACACGGACGGTAATAAGAAATGCCGGCAGGCAAAATGCGATGGTCATCGCGACCCACATCACCGCTCCGGCGATTTCCTGGTCTGCCAGGGGCGCGAGCCCCCAAATGCGAGGTGCATCCGCGTAAGAGGGATACAGCAGGCGCTCGGAAAAACAGAGGTACGCCGAGACAGCGCTACCTGCGATCGCGCCGAGCAAAAGGTACAAAGGAATCGACCATCGAGGCCATCTCGAGACGCTCGGCCACGGCTGGATGACCGGCCACCAAAACAACACGGAGGTTCCGAAGAAGCAGATGTGCTCGACGTCGTGCCAACCACCTGAACCTAGGGCGAGTTCAAAGGCTGCGGGAATGTGCCAGGCGATCAGTGCGATCATCGCCGTTATCCAGCAGAACAAAGGATCGGTAATCGACGTCCCCACCCTTTGAACCGCGCCGTTCCTCAAAAACGTCCCCAACGCACCGCGGACAAATCGCTCGGGCAGTCCATGAAGAAGAGGCATAGCGGGCGCACCGAGTAGTAGCAACGGCGGTGCGGCGATCATCAGCGAGAGATGTTGAATCATATGCGCGAGGATCGACAGATCGTCAAACGCTTCGAGCGGCGAACCGATCGCGAGCCACAGCCACAGCAGACCCAACAGAAATGAGGCGAGATGCCACGCGGAGATTGTGGCCGGGCTTGACGAGCGCAGGCGAAACCATCCGCGTATGTAAACGATCGCGACAAGGATGATCGCGACATTCACCCCGAGCGGCAGCGACCAGCAATGGAGTACGGCTTGTGCGGCGGGCGTCATCGAAACACTTTACGGGTGGCCGGCCGGCGGATTTTCGGGCGCAGGAGTTGTCGCGAGTGAGTCCGAAGCATTCAGAGCCGGCGATTGGCCAGATGGTTTTAGAGTTTCAAGAAAGGCGACCAACGCCGTTGTCTGCGGTGGGCTGAGATTTTTTCCGTATGCGGGCATGTTGCCTCCCCCCTGGATCACCTGCCGGATCAACTGATCGCTTGTGAGGCGCAAAGCAACGGTGTCGAGCGCAGGGCCGCGCATGCCGCCTTCGTTGCCAAGAGAGTGGCAGTTATGGCACTGCTTCTGCTGGAAGACGAGCGCGCCCTGGCGCTCGACGGCATGGCGGCCTTTCAGATATTGCGAAGGAATCGGGTCCGAGCTCCAAGCATCCATGATCGGACTCCACGGCGTATAACTCGATAGGTGCGTGAACGTGCCGAGCGCAACGGCGATCAACAGGACCGAAATCACGGCAACCGGACGGCGCTTCCAGCTCTTTTCGCCTTCACCGAAAACGAACGGGAGGGCGAGCAAGCCTCCGATGATGAACACGGGCGCAATTAGCAATAGCGGTGTTTCGAGCGACGGCGGAAGTAGCGCCAACAGCGCATAGAGCCACAAGAAAAAATAATCAGGCCGCGGAATCGCCTGGATATTGGTCGGATCGGGGCGGCCGGTGGGTCCGAAGGGGCCGAAATACGCGGCGCAACCGGCGATGCACAAAATCAAAATCGCGGCGAAGAAGATGTCTTTCCAGACGGCGTAGGGGACAAACGGCGCGCCGTCTTTTTCGATTAGCTCGCGATATTCCTTTTCGTACGTAGCGCGGCGAACGACGCGTCCGGGCATCGGCCATTCGTTGATTCCGAGCTTGAGCACCATCAACAGATGAACCGAAACGAGCCCAATCAGCAGCGCGGGGATGGCGAAAACGTGAAATGCAAAAAATCGTGAAAGAGTAGCGCCCGCGATAATCGGTCCGCCGAGCAGCAGATTCACGGCGAACGGGCCGATGACTGGTACGCGACTGGCGATCGACGCGCCGATGCCGAGTCCCCAGTAGGCGTCCTGATCGAAACGCAAAACCTGCCCGGTGAAGGCCATCCCCAGCGTCATCAAGAGCAGAAAAATTCCGATCACCCAGGTAAGTTCGCGCGGAAATTTGTACGCGCCGAACAAAAACACCTGGACCATGTGGAGCAATACGATGGCGACCATGAAATTCGATCCCCACCCGTGAAGCCCGCGCAAAAACCAGCCGAGCGTTACGTCGTGATTCAGGACTTGCAGGCTGTCCCAGGCGTGTGCAGCGGATGGAACGTAGAGCAACGCCAGCAAAATACCGGTAACGACTTGTAGTCCGAAAATCACGAGCGCGCCGCTGCCGAAAACATAAAACCAGCTCGCGGTGCTTTTCGGGACCGGATGTTCCATGGTTTCGCGGAGTGCCGAGCCGATCTGCAGGCGCGCGTCGAACCAAGTTGCGACTTTTTGAATTAAGCGCATGGCGCCTTTGAAATCTTGATGAGCGCGGCATCGCCGGGAGTCGAAAGCGGGCCTGCTTCGATCATCAGCTGGCCGTTCTCGATTCGGTGGTTGTAGGTAAACAAGCCACGCTCGGGCGGACCGGATGCGCGCGAGCCGTCTTCATAGTAGGCTCCGCCGTGGCACGGGCACATGAAAAGGCCCGACTGTGGAAACCAGCGAACGGGACAACCGAGATGCGCGCAGTTGATGGCGAATACTTGAAATTTTTCGCCGTCAATATGGCGCACCCAGCAAGCCGTATCCGCTGTTTGTCCATCGGACGGATCAACCGAAGGATAGCGGTAGGTGGCCAGACGCGTTTGGCCGGCGGGAAATTGCGACAGCGGGCCGAGCGTGAGCCATCGAGAGTAGCCGGACCTCCGTCCGCGAATGATCGGCGACATCAGATACCCGACAATAGGAATCGCAAGAAATGCGCCAACAAGGACGTTGGCCGCAATCGCGATTTTCATCAGCGCGGTTCGGCGGGACAATCCGTTTTGTTCCACAGTCATTGGGCTCCATTCGGCCGCGCGTTCGTTACGTAGGGCTGTCCGGGAAACGCGACGCGCTTTGAACCGAGCCACGCGACAACGTCTGAAATTTCCTGCGGACTCATGCATTTGTCCTGCACATCGCCACACCAATTCGGCGAACCGAGATCGCTGCGGCCAACGATGACCGTGGTGCGTAAACCCTGATCGCTCACGAGTGCGAGAAATGCGGGATCGACGATCGAGCCGCCGCCTGGACCACCCTTCCCTGCCGGACCGTGACAGGCAGCGCAAAAGGTGTGAAATGCTTCTGCGCCTTGTGACGTGTTGCCCGGGGCCGCTGAGGGATACGGCGGGACCGGCGCATGGGGAAGTGCGCTCGAACTGCTCCAGCGCGTTTGCATTCCCTGAACGATCGCATCGATCTGAGCGTCGGTAAGCAAACCTCCGGCGGACTGAGCGAAGGCCGGCATGGCGGTTCCGGTTACCCCGTTGGCGGTGGCGTTGCGAATCGCCGCTGTATCTGCGAATGCCAGGT
>Ga0302320_10025096_pt1 | contig 11603 bp, 10 predicted proteins | sample Bog_T0_3_FD_202130 | JGI IMG/M metagenome (GOLD analysis project Ga0302320, IMG submission 202130) | Peat permafrost microbial communities from Stordalen Mire near Abisko, Sweden - Bog_T0_3 | ecosystem: Environmental > Terrestrial > Soil > Wetlands > Peat | place: Sweden: Abisko, Stordalen Mire... | reverse complement strand
CCCCACACTCGGTCGCCCTCATGCAGTTGCGCTTCGCTTCGCTCGCTGTGACCTGCTTACGACGGGACTTACACCCGTAAGAGTGCGCCCATGCTGGGCGCACACGAAACAAGGGCCGGGATTGCTCCCAGCCCTTGCGTTTGCTTGCTAGATTCTGCCGGAATCCGGCCTGGAGGTTAAAGCGGCTGCACGTCGGCGGCCTGCCATCCCTTGGGGCCCTTCACTACGTTGAACTGCACGGCTTGGCCTTCCTGCAAGCTCTTGAAACCACTCGAGTTGATCGCAGAATAGTGCACAAATACATCTTCGCCGTTCTGCCGCGAAATAAAGCCGAAGCCCTTCGCGTCATTGAACCACTTCACAGTACCTTGTTCCATTTGATCGTGTTTCCTACTCTTGAATTGCGCTGGATGAATCGGAGCGACCACTGGCAGAATCTTGCTTGGTTGGGCGAGTACTGCTCACGCCCGCTTCGGCCCTAACGCTGGTCGTAGTGTAACATCCCTGTGGTCAAAACGAACCACGAAAATCCCGCGCCCCGTCCCATTCCGGCGCCTTCCCATTTGGAACCTGTTGACTCTCCTGGCGTTATCACCCCACTCCCGGCTGTGTTACTGTGAGAGGTCGCCATGCCTCTCGATCCTGTCCCCGGCCTGTTAGCCCGCGCCACTGAGCTGCTTGAGCGGGAGTTCGCCTCCCTGCCCGCCATCGAATCAGCTGCCCCAGCCCCAAATCACCCGGCCATGGCCCGTGTCCTCGAGGCCGCCGCCCACCGCCTGGGCGACAACTACCCCTACTTCCATCCCCTTTACGCCGGACAGATGCTCAAGCCGCCCCACCCCGTGGCCCGCGCCGCCTATGCCCTGGCCATGACCATCAATCCAAACAACCACGCCCGCGACGGCGGACGCGCCAGCTCCGAAATGGAAATCGAGGCCGTCCGCGACCTCGCCGCCATGTTTGGCTGGCCAGAATCCGGAGGCGCGTTCCTCGGCCACCTCACCTCCAGCGGAACCATCGCCAACCTTGAAGCCCTCTGGATTTCCGGCCAACTTGCCCCCGGCAAGCGCATCGTCGGCTCGGAACAGGCGCACTACACCCACAAGCGCATCTCCGCCGTCCTCAAGCTCCCCTACGCAAGCATCCCCGCCGGCAACCGCGGCCGCATGAGCCTTGACGCGCTTGAAGCCGAGCTGCGCAAAGGCGATGTCGGCACGGTCGTGGTCACCCTCGGCACCACCGCCATCGGCGCCGTCGATCCCTTGACCGAAATCCTCGCTCTCCGTGCCCGCTACGGCTTCCGTGTCCACGTGGATTCGGCCTACGGAGGCTACTTCCGCCTCATTCCCGATGCCCTCGACGAGCCCGCCCGCCAGGCCTACGCCGCCATCGATCAGGCCGACTCCATCGTCGTCGATCCCCACAAGCACGGCCTCCAGCCCTACGGCTGCGGCTGCGTTCTCTTCCGCGACCCCACCGTGGGCCGCTTCTACAAGCACGAGTCGCCTTACACCTACTTCACCTCAAAGCAGTTGCACCTGGGCGAGATCAGCCTGGAGTGCTCCCGCGCCGGCGCCGCCGCGGTCGCCCTGTGGGCCACGCAGAAGCTTCTCCCGCTCGTCCCGGGCGGCGAATTCGCCCGTGGCCTTGCGCGGGGCCACGCCGCCGCCCTTGATCTCGATCGCCGCCTCCGCGCCGACAACCGTTTCCAGCCCCTCGCCGCCGGAGCCCCCGAGCTCGACATCGTTGTCTGGAAGCTCAACGCATCCACGCCCCAACGCGCTTCCGAACTGGCGCATGAAATTTTTCAAGCTTCCGCCGCGCGCCATTTGCATCTCGCCCTTGTAGAATTGCCGCTGACATGGTTTCAACCCGAGGCTGTGTCCGGGGACGCCGGACTCGCCACCGTCACCTGCCTGCGCTCGGTGCTGATGAAGCCCGAGCATGAGGCCTGGTTGGGACGCATATGGGACCGCCTCACCGCGGCCACCGCGGAAACCATCGGAGGGTAGCGCGTATGGCAGGCACCGGTGCAAATGGGTCCGGGAAGGAAAACGTTGTCATTCACTCCGGAGACTGTACCGTCACCTTCCTCCCTCTCCTCGGCGGAAAAATTGCCTCCATCGTCGCAGATGGACATGAGCTCCTTCAGGCCCCGCTTGCCCCCTACGCCCCGCGCACCCGGACCATGGCCTTCGACGAAGGCGACGCCAGCGGATGGGACGAGTGTCTCCCCTCCGTCGCCGCCTGCACCGTCCCAACCGCCGCCGGCCCAGCCCCCATTCCCGACCACGGCGACCTCTGGCGTGTCCCCTGGCAGCTCGTCGGCTCCAGCGCCATCTGCGCCACCTTCCGCGCCGCCTGCTTCTCGCTGCCCCTCGAATTGCAGCGGACCACAACCCTGGTCACAACCCACCAGGGCTGGTGCCTCCGCGCCGACTACACCCTCACCAACACCGGCACATACCCAGCCCCATGGTCCTGGGCCGCCCATCCCTTGTTCACCGCCGAACCTGGAGACGTCCTCTTCCTCCCCGATACCATTCGCCACCTCCGCCTCGAAGGCTCCGGCGGCCAGCGCCTCGGCCAATCCGGCGCTCAGGTCGCCTGGCCCATCGCCGCCCTGGCCCACGGCGGAGAGGCCGATCTCAGCCTGGCCAAGCCGCCTGAGTCCGCCATCGGCGACAAGCTCTTTGCCGGCCCTCTCGCGGCCGAAGAAAACTGGTGCATGTTGGAGCGCCCCCGCGTCGGCCTGCGCATCCGTGTCCGCTTCAGCCCCGCGGCCACGCCGTACCTCGGCCTCTGGATCTGCCATGGCGGCTGGCCCAGCCGGCCCGGTCCCAAGCAGACCTGCGTGGCCCTCGAGCCCGCCACCGCCCCCGTTGACTCTTTAGCCCTCGCCGGACCCTGGTCCCGCGAGCTCGCTCCCGGCCAATCCGCTTCCTGGCCCATGATCGTTGAGATTGAATCCATTTGAGGTGAACTCTGAAATGCATGATCCCGCCGTTTTTCGTTCCATGCACCTGGCCCGCTTTCACGCCGAACCGGCTGTCTTCGTAGCCCCCGGCCGCGTCAACCTGATCGGCGAACACACTGACTACGCCGAGGGCTTCGTCATGCCCGTCGCCATCGACTTTGCCACCCTCGCCGCCATCTCGCCCCGCACCGACGGCAAAATTGTCCTCTACTCCGAGAATTACTCAGACGATGGAGAGCGCGCCTTTGACGCTGATGCGCCGATGAAACCCTCCAAGCACTGGACCGACTACCCGCTCGGCGTCGTCGCCATCCTCACCGCCGAGGGCCACAAAATCCCCGGCTTCAGCCTCAGCCTCTGGGGCGACATTCCCCTCGGCTCCGGCCTCTCCAGCTCCGCCAGCGTCGAGGTCGTTACCGCCCTCGCCGTCCTCTCCCTCATCGGCGCAAGCTATCCGGGGCCGGTTCTGGCCAAGCTCTGCCAGCGCGTCGAGAACGAGTTTGTGGGCACCAGTTGCGGCATCATGGACCAGTTCATCTCCGTCAACGGCAAAGAGAATCACACCCTCCTCCTCGACTGCCGCGACCTCAGCTTCCGCCTCGCGCCCATCCCTCCGCACGTGGCCCTCGTCATCGCCAACACCATGGTCAAGCACTCCATCGCCGGCGGCGATTACCCCACCCGCCGCAGGGAATCGGAGGCCGCTTGCGCGGTCATCGCCAGCCACCGTCACGGCGTCCCTTTCCTCCGCGACGCCACGCTTGACGATCTCGCCAGGTGGGGCCATGAAATGGCGCCCAAGTCCCTCATGCGTGCCCGCCACGTCATCAGCGAAGACCTGCGCACCGTCGCCGCTGAAAAGGCCCTGGAAAAAGGCGACCTCAAAGAACTGGGCCGCCTCATGGCCGAGGCCCACAAAAGCTATAGCGGCGACTTCGACGGCAGTTGCGTCGAGGCCGACCTCATGGTCGACCTCGCCCAGGACATTCCCGGCCTCATCGGCGCTCGCCTCACCGGCGGAGGCTTCGGCGGCTGCACCATCAACCTCGTCGAACAGGATCAGGCCAAGGCCTTTGCCGAGGAGTTGGGCCGCCGCTATGCCGCCAAAACCGGCATCGTCCCCCAGATCCACATCTGCCACGCCTCGGGAGGCGCCCACCGGCTGGAGTGACAGAGCAAGCCTGACTATCCCAAAATGACTGGGTGCCCCAGGTCTCCGGGGTCCCCACGGACAGGCCTTGGTCCGGGGGTGGAGGTCCCCGGCGTCCCGCGGACAGGTCTTGGTCCGTGGGGCGGAGATCCGGATCTTCGGACCTGGGAGACCAGCTCAAAGGGTTTGATAACCGTAAAGTGTAGCGTTATAGTTAATAGATAATCAGGTCCTTCCGTCATGCCGGGCTTGAAGAATTCTACAAGACCGACAGCAAAGCCGGGATTCAACCCCATCATGCCGCGAAGTTGAGGGTGCAGTTGACCGCGCTCAACGAAGCAAGAGGGCCATCCGATATGGCGACCCCGCTTTCGTGGGGATTGCATCGGCTGCAAGGCAGCGAGCGGCATTGGTCGATCCGGGTCAACGGCAACTATCGTTTGACCTTCACCTTCGAAGGCGAAGACGCAATTCTGCTCGATTACCGGGATTACCACTAAGGAGACGATATGCCTACGGAAATGTACAATCCGGCCCACCCAGGAAGGGTGCTTCAAGAATACCTGGAAGGAATGAACATCACCCATGTAGCCAGGCATCTCCATGTTTCGCGTGTGACTCTCTCAAAGATTCTCAATTGCCGTGCGGGCATCTCCGCGGAGATGTCGCTGCGACTGTCCGCGGCCCTGGGGACCCATCCCAGCTTTTGGTACGACATGCAATCCTCGTATGAGCTTGCGCAAGCCAAGCGAAAAAAAATCCCAAAGATCGCGCCACTCAACAAGGCCGCATAGGCGCGCAAGCGCCCACCGGCTCAGCTACAGTATCTTTACGCATTCCTTACGCCTGCCCATCGCAAGCCGCCGGCAGATTCTTTCATGGGAGAGAAGTTTTCACCGTACTTTGTTCGTAACCCCAATAAATCGCGCCATCTGCCGGCGTTTCCCATCTGGCGTTTCCCTGAACGGGTCTTCCACAACGCGTCCCACCGTGATTCATCCGCTTCCTTGCTAAAATCGGAAGGAGTTTGCCCCGATAAAGACCGGGAGGGGTTTACATTTCCCGGCGATTTGTTGAGAACCCCTATTCCCAGTTCGCCGCTCGGCATTCTTCAAGCGGCGTGGAGGCGTGAAAAGCATGCAACCGACTTCTTCCAAGCCATTTTCTTACGAAACGTTCCCTACATCCGGCCTGGTTGCGTACTTCTCCATGGAGATCGCGATCAACCCCGCCATGCCTACCTACTCGGGCGGCCTCGGCGTCCTGGCCGGAGATACCCTCCGCTCCGCTGCCGACCTCGGCGTTCCCCTGGTCGCTTTTACGCTGCTCCATCGCAAGGGCTACTTCCAGCAGCATCTCGACACATCCGGCATGCAGAGCGAGGAAGTCCAGTCGTGGAATCCCGCGGACTTTTGCATCGAGGAGCCGGCGCGGATTACGGTCTCCGTTGAAGACCGCACCGTGACCGTGCGCCCCTGGCGCTATAACCTCGTCGGCCGTTATGGGCACATCGTCCCCATCTACCTCCTCGACACCGATGTCGATGGCAACTCCGGATGGGACCGCGGGCTCACCGATCACCTCTACGGCGGCGACAGCAACTACCGCCTCCAGCAGGAGATCGTGCTCGGCATGGGCGGCGTGCGCATGGTCCACGCCCTGGGCCACCGCGTCAATGTCTACCACATGAACGAGGGCCACGCCGCGCTGCTGACTCTCGCGCTTCTTGAGCGCCAGTTAGGCGGCGGCCCGCTCGGCGCGGCCACCGAGTCGGACATCGAACAGGTCCGCAAGAAGTGCGTCTTCACCACCCACACCCCGGTACCCGCCGGCCACGACCGCTTCTCCACCGAGCAGGCCATCCGCATCCTCGGCGGCGATCGCACCGCGCGCCTTGAAAAGCAGGGCTGTTTTCGCGACGGCATGTTGAACATGACCCTGCTCGCCCTCCGCTTCTCGCGCTACGCCAACGGCGTGGCCATGCAGCATGGCAAAGTCTCCCGCGAAATGTTCCCCGAGTTCGCCATCGACTCCATCACCAACGGCGTCCATGCCCCCACCTGGGTCTCCGAGCCCATCCAGCAGTTGCTCGATGAACACATTCCCGCCTGGCGTCGCGACAATCTCTACCTCCGCAACGCCATCGACCTCCCGGAAAACGAAATCGCCGACGCCCACGCCCGCGCCAAGGAGGATCTGCTCTCTGAAGTCGCCACGCGTACCGGCCTGGTCCTCAACCCCAACGTGCTCACCCTCGGCTTTGCCCGCCGTGCGGCCACCTACAAGCGCGCCACGCTCCTGTTTACCGATCCCGACCGCCTGGTTGAGATTGCCACTGCCGCCGGCGGCTTGCAGATTCTCTATGCCGGCAAGGCCCATCCCCAGGACGAGCCCGGCAAGGCCCTTATCCAGGGCGTCATTAACACCGCTGCCAGGCTCTCCAACGATGTCCTGCGCATTGTCTATCTTGAAAACTACGCCTGGGACCTGGGCGCGCTGCTCACCGCAGGCGTCGATGTCTGGGTCAACACGCCCAAACGGCCCTACGAGGCCTCCGGTACCAGCGGCATGAAAGCCGCCCTCAACGGCGTCCCCAGCCTCTCCATCCTCGACGGCTGGTGGATCGAAGGCTGCATCGAGGGCTACACCGGCTGGGCCATTGAAGACGGCGCTACCGACGCCGAGGAAGCCGATGCCCTCTACAACAAACTCGAGAAGGCTGTTGTTCCCCTCTACCGCGACGCACCGGAGAGCTGGGCTCGCCTCATGCGCAACACCATCGCCCTCAACGGCTCCTTCTTCAACACCAACCGCATGGTCAAGCAGTACACCCGCAACGCCTACTACCCCGTCAAGCTCATTGAGCAAGCCAAGGTGCAGCAAGAGATCTTCGCCGACTGAGCCTTGATCTACGGCATGGGCGGCTTGGGGAGCCCAGCAAGAAACTCCGCCGGCGTCAGAATCTGTATTCCGCGCCACCGATGCAGCACCGGCAGGTCCTCATCGCTGCTGACCAGGGCATCGGCCCCGGCCGCAAGCGCCAACGCCAGGAATTTTTTGTCGTTGGGGTCGCGGCAGGGCGGATCGACCGCAGCCAGGTCGGCGAACTCAACCGTAAACAGTAGCGCACGCCGCCGTATGGTCGCGACAAATGCGCGGCGCGACTCCTGATTGCGATAGCGATCGAATTTACCACGGTCCAGAACCTGCTCCAACTCGGCCAACGTCTCGACGCTCGCGCACAGGGCAAAGGACTCCATTGCTTTCGAAAGTGCTTGATCGGGTATGGAACCTGTGCAAATTGCTGCGCTCACCAGCGTACTGGTATCCAGTGCGACGCGGTGCCTGCGGCTCATCGAAGTCCATGCACCATGCGCACCACGTCCTCATCGGTGAGAGCGGCGGCGGCGGCTTTTTGGGCTGCGGAGGTACTCGCCTCGGCTTGGGCTCGCCAGGCCTCAAGATCTGCCACAGCCTCGCTGCGCCTGCGCCGAACGTCCAGCAACTCGTCCATCTCCTCAGGTGACACGACGAAGGCCGTAGGCCGCCCATGCCGGGTAATCGCGACAGGTTCGCGCTGCACCGTATCCAGCAGCCGCCCAAAGCTGTTTTGCGCTTCTACCGAAGTCATTGTCTTCATCGGACACCTCAAAAACTAGCTAATCTGGATAATATAGCTAAGATGGCTAGTTTTCAAGCTCGCTGCCGAATGCACTGGTCCTACCCGACAGCCTGCCGCAAAATCGTCTTCACCTTCTCCGGCGCAGTTCGCCGCGGGTCGCCGGGTGCCCCGCCCCTCTCGCGGCCACAAGTGCCGGGTGGTGGCCACAAATCCCAATCAGCCACCCATCGACCAGCCACAACAGCCGGGCATTTCCCCTACCCCATCGGTTGCCGGATAATCGTCTTCAGCTTCTCCGCCACGGTCCGTCGCGGATCGCTCAAGTAAATCTCATGGTGTTTCCCGCGCAGCTCCTTCCCCGCCGCGTGGATGAACGCGTGAATCCGTTCGATCGTCGGCCCCTCGTCGGAATACGGCCCCAGGTAGAGAGTCTGTGCCGACGGCCCTTCTTTGAGCGTCTCCAGCCGAACCCGGTCCAGCGCCGCGGGATTCTTCTTCCTTCGCACTTCCTCAAATGCGGCGTCCAGTTCCCGCTGCCCAATGAACTCCGGCTGCAAGATCATCGCCGTCCACTTCCATGCCGATTTCTCCGCGCGGTGAAACGCCCCCGGATCGTCAGACCACCACAAGCCCTCCAGCGGCATCACCCCGTAATCAATCGTCCGCGAACTCTTCTTCAGCGAGAACTTGAGCGTATAAGAAAGCGAGTAAAGCGCCTCGATCGCCTCCTGATACGCCAGCGAAGTATTCGGATCGCCCTCGCCTTCTACCATCAGATACGTCAACGGAGGAACATCCACGGTCACGATGGGGCCAGGCATTGCTCCATACAAATGCTGCCATTTCTTCTTGAGGTCCAGCTTTTCCATGGCTCGCCTCCGCGCGGCAAACCGCCGGCGAAAGTATAGCGCGAGATTTGACCGTATGCCGTGACGAGGAAGAATTGGGGAGGCGGACGACCAATGTGAAATCCCATGTCTCAGATTCCAAACACAGGGCTGCCCGGCCATTCAGAAACCACGCCTGAAATCCTGGCACTGCCCTGAAGAGCTAAAAGCTAAAAGCTGCCCTCAGTCTCCCGCCGCCTCTTCCAACTCCGCCCCCAGCCTGTGCAGCTTCATCACCTTCCACTGCAACCTGTCGAAGAACAGATACACCACCGGCGTCGTGAACAGCGTCAGCATCTGCGAAACCAGCAGCCCGCCCACAATCGTGATGCCCAGAGGCTTTCTCAGCTCGGAGCCCACGCCCATGCCGATCGCCAGCGGCATGCCGCCGAAAAGCGCCGCCATCGTCGTCATCATGATCGGCCTGAACCGCAGCAGGCACGCCTGATAAATCGCCTCCACCGGGGGCAACCCCTGGTCCCGCTCCGCCTGCAAGGCAAAGTCGATCATCATGATCGCGTTCTTCTTCACAATGCCAATCAGCAGAATAATGCCGATCAGCGCAATGATGCTCAGCTCGGTTCCGGTTAGCAGCAGCGCCAGAATCGCGCCCACGCCCGCCGGAGGCAACGTGGAGAGAATGGTCAGCGGGTGGATCAGGCTCTCGTACAAGATGCCCAGCACAATGTAAACCGCCACCAGCGCCGCCAGAATCAGGTAAGGCTCGTTCTTCAGCGAGTCCTGGAACGCCTGCGCGGTCCCCTGGAACGTGGCGTGAATCGCGCTGGGCATGTTCATCTCGCCTTGTACTTTTTCCAGAGCCGTCACGGCATCGCCCAGCGCCACGTTCGGCGCCAGGTTAAAGGTCAGCGTCACGGCTGGATACTGCCCCTGGTGATTCACCTGCAGCGCCGTGCGCTGCTGCTCATAGTGGGCGATGGTCGACAGTGGCACCATCGCCCCCGTCGACGACTTGATGAAGATACCGTTCAGCGCGTCCGGGCTGAGTTGGTACTTGGGGTCCACTTCCATGACCACAAAGTATTGGTTCAGCGCGGTGTACATCGTCGAGACTTCGCGCTGGCCGAAGGCATCGTAGAGAATGTTGTCGATCGCTGCCGCGCTGATCCCCAGCCGCGATGCGCTGTCGCGATCGATCACCAGGTTCGCCGCCAGTCCCTGGTTCTGTTGATCGGTAGACACGTCGCGCAACTCCGGCATCTTCCGCGCCCGCGCCTCCAGTTGCGGAGCCCACGTGTTCAGCTCCTGCAGGTTCTCGTCTGAAAGTGTGTACTGGTACTGTGCCGCGCTGCCGCGCCCGCCAATCTGGATGTCCTGCTGCGCCTGCAAGAACAGCGTTGCGCCGGGAACGCTGGTCAGCTTCCGCCGCAGCCGGTTCACCACCTCATCCGCGCTCACCCGGCCCGGCCGCTGATTAAGCGGCTTCAGCGCGATAAACATGTTGCCGATATTCGAACTGCCGCCGCCCGGCCCGTTGCCGCCCACAAACGCCGTCACCGAGCCCACCGCCGGATCGTCCAGCGTCATCTGCGCCAGTTGCCGCTGCTTGTCGCGCATCGCCGGGAAGCTGATATCCTGCGCCGCCATGGTGCGGCCGCCCAGCCGCCCCGTGTCCTGCTGCGGGAAAAATCCCTTGGGCACAATGATGTAGAGATAAATGTTCAGGAAGCCCATGCCGATCGCCACACAGAGAATCAGCACTTGGTGCCGCAACACCCAGCGCAGTGCCTGCGCGTATTCGGCATGGAGCTTGTTGAACATCCGCTCGCTGGCGCGGTAAATGCTCCCGTGCCGGCTCTCGTCCCGCGACTTCAGAAACTGCGCGCACAGCATCGGCGTGGTGGTCAGCGACACCATCAGAGAAACCGCGATGGCCACCGATAAAGTCACGGCAAACTCGCGGAACAGTTTACCCACAATGCCGCCCATCAGCAGAATCGGAATGAAAACCGCGATCAGCGACGTGCTCATCGACAGCACCGTGAAACCAATCTCCTTCGAGCCCTTCATCGCGGCGTCAAAGGGCTTCATCCCCATCTCCAGATACCGCGTGATGTTCTCGATCACCACGATCGCATCGTCCACCACAAAGCCCGTCGCGATGGTCAGCGCCATCAGCGACAGGTTGTCGATCGTGTACCCGATCAGGTACATCACCCCGAACGTGCCCACCAGCGACAGCGGCACGGCCACCGACGGAATGATCGTGGCCCACACCTCGCGCAAAAACAGGAACACCACCAGCACCACCAGCAGCACGCTGATCAGCAGCGAAATCTCTACGTCGTGCACGCTCGACCTGATCGTCGTCGTCCGGTCCACCGCAACGTCGATCTTGATCGTCGGCGGAATCGCAGCCTGCAGATGTGGCATCTCGGCCATCACCGCGTCCACGGTGTCGATCACGTTGGCGCCGGGAATCTTGAAGATGACAATCAGAATCGCGTCTTTGAGCTGCCCCGGAGGCCCTTTGACCGGGTTGATCCCGCTCACGCCCGCGGTGTGAATGTCGGCCACGCCGTCCGTTACTGTGCCCAGGTCGGCTACGCGCACCGGCGCGCCGGTCTGCCGGTTATAGCCGGCAATAATCGGCGCATAGTCGCTCGCGTTGAATATCTGGTCGTTGTCGCCGATCAGCCAGCGATCGTTTGCATTCTGAAAGGCGCCCTTCGGCCGGTTCGCGTTGGCCCCGGCCAGCGCCACGCGCACCGCGTCCAGTCCCACGCCGTTCGCGCCCAGTTGCATGGGATTCAGTTCCACCCGCACCGCCGGGCTGGCGCTGCCGCCCACAAACGTCTGCCCCACTCCCTGAATCTGCGAAATCTTCTGCGACAGGATTGAGTCGGCCATGTCGTAGATCTGCCGCTTCGGCACCACGTCCGAGGTCAGCGTCAGAATCAGAATCGGCGCCTCCGCCGGATTCGCCTTCCGGTAACCGGGATTTTG
>Ga0302320_10025094_pt1 | contig 11604 bp, 9 predicted proteins | sample Bog_T0_3_FD_202130 | JGI IMG/M metagenome (GOLD analysis project Ga0302320, IMG submission 202130) | Peat permafrost microbial communities from Stordalen Mire near Abisko, Sweden - Bog_T0_3 | ecosystem: Environmental > Terrestrial > Soil > Wetlands > Peat | place: Sweden: Abisko, Stordalen Mire... | reverse complement strand
CGCCGAAACTGTGGCGCCGTAAAGGACGCCTCCCGGGCCGGCCACAACTCCTGCCGCGGGGTACGCGCCGCTATCATTTCCGCCCACGAATGCATATAGCGTGGTTTCCTTCCAGCCTTCGCCCGCAGCGCCCGGCGGCGACAATTCAAAGACCGTGCCGCAACCCGCGCCGAAACAGTCCAACGCGCCGCCGTAGTAAGTTGTGCCGTAGAGCTGGCCGCTCGCGCCGAAGATCAGTCCGGCCTTCGGATTGGCGCCGTCCCCGATGGCTCCAAAATCGTGCAGGATACTCTCCTTCCAAACCCCCTCGTTAGGGTGAGCCGACGGCCGCAACTTGAAGACTGTACCCGCATTCGCCGTCCCGCCAGCGGCCGTGGTGCCGTAAAGGTCGCCATTCGATCCGAACACCAAGGTGCCGTATGGATTAGCGCCATCGCGGCCGCCACCGAGGAAACCGTAAATCACCCGCTCCTGCCACGCGCCACCCGCTGGCTGCGGCTTCAACTCGAAGACCGTCCCGGCGCCTGCTGTCCCGCCAAACGCCGTGACGCCATAGAGGGTCGCGTCCGCGCCGGCCACCAAGCCTGCATATGGCTGCGCCCCGTCCAGCGAACTTTCGGACTGGAAGCTATAAAGCGTGGAAAAAGTGGCTGTGCGAGTTTGCGCGAGGGCGCACGGCGCGAACAGCGCGATACCCCATACCGAGGCGATGCCAAGACCACCCGATGTTTTCATTTCGACCAATTGTGCTGTATGGCGCGTCGCAATGCAATCTCCGCCGCGCGCGACCGGTACTAGCCGGCGGCGACCGACTGCCGGATGAACGCTACAATTGCCTCCAGCGACGCTCCCGGCTGAAACACGGCCGCCACGCCCTTCTGCTTCAGCGCTTCCACATCGAGATCCGGCACGATGCCGCCGACGATCACCCTCACGTCCAGCATGTCCTTCTCCCGCAGCAGATCCATCACCCGCGGCACGATGGCGTTATGCGCCCCGGAAAGGATCGACAATCCGATCACCTGCACGTCTTCCTGCAACGCCGCGTTGACGATCATCTCGGGAGTCTGCCGCAGGCCCGTGTAGATTACTTCCATACCGGCGTCGCGCAATGCGCGCGCGATAATTTTTGCGCCGCGATCGTGGCCGTCCAGCCCCGGCTTGGCCACCAGCACTCGAATCGGCACTCCCACCGGCACTCCAATCGATGCATTCATCTAAATGTGCGCCGTTTCCTGGTACGTGCCGAACACGCCGCGGAACGCGTCGCAAATCTCGCCCAGCGTGGCGTACGCGCGCACGGCATCCAGAATGAACGGCATGGTATTTTCGGTGCCCTCGGCCGCGCGCCGCAATGCGTCCAGCGTCTTCTGCACGCTTCCATTATCGCGCCGCGCGCGCAACGCCGCCAGTTTCGCGATCTGGTGCTCCTCCGCCGTCTGGTCGATCTGCAATAGTTCAATAGGCTGGTCCGCGGACTGGAACGCGTTTACCCCCACCACCAGTTTCTCCTTCGATTCCACCGCGCGCTGATATTGATAGCTGGCGTTGGCGATTTCACTCTGCGGGAAACCCTTCTCAATGGCCGCGATCATGCCGCCCATCTCGTCGATGCGCCGGAAGTAATCGCGCGCGGCATCTTCCATATCGAGCGTCATGCGCTCCACGAAGTAGCTGCCCCCCAGCGGATCCGGCGTATTGGCAACGCCGCTTTCGTAGCCCAGAATCTGTTGCGTGCGCAGCGCGATGGTTACCGCCTGCTCGCTCGGCAGCGCATAGGCTTCGTCGAGCGAATTGGTATGCAGCGATTGCGTGCCGCCGAGCACCGCCGCCAGCGCCTGTATCGCGGTGCGGACCACGTTGTTGTAAGGCTGCTGCCAGGTGAGCGAGCATCCCGCCGTTTGCGAATGGAAGCGCAGTTTCAGGCTGCGCTCTTCTTTCGCGCCGAAGCGGTCGCGCATGGCGTAGGCCCATAGCTTGCGCGCCGCGCGGTACTTGGCGATCTCCTCGAAAAAGTCGCTGTGCGCATTAAAGAAGAAACTCAGGCGCGGCGCGAATTCGTCCACCTGCATGCCCCGTTCGAGCGCCCATTCCACGTACTCCATGCCGTCGCGCAGCGTGAACGCGAGTTCCTGCGCGGCGGTCGAGCCGGCCTCGCGAATGTGGTATCCGCTGATTGAGATCGGATTAAAACGCGGCGTGTGGCGCGCGCCGAATTCAATGGTGTCGGTGACCAGCCGCATGGAAGGCCGCGGCGGAAAAATATATTCCTTCTGCGCGATGTATTCTTTCAGAATGTCGTTCTGCAGCGTGCCGGAAACCGCCTGCCAGTCCACGCCTTGCTGCTCGGCCACCGCCAGGTACATGGCCCACAGCACCGCGGCCGGAGAGTTGATGGTCATCGAAACCGTCACACTGCCGAGCGGAATCCCGCGGAACAGAATCTCCATATCTTCAAGCGAAGAGATCGACGCGCCGCACCTGCCCACTTCGCCTTCCGCCAGAGCGTGGTCGGCGTCGTAGCCCATCAAAGTCGGCAAGTCGAAAGCCACCGACAGTCCGGTCTGGCCCTGCTGCAGAAGATATTGATAGCGGCGGTTGGTTTCTTCCGGCGTGCCGAAGCCGGAGAACTGGCGCATGGTCCACAGCCGCCCGCGATACATGCTTTCATGGATGCCGCGCGTGTACGGAAACTCACCGGGAGCCGGAAGGTCCCGCCGCGCATCGAAATCGCCCAATTGTTCCGGCCCGTAAAGTGGATCGATGGTCACCCCGCTGATGGTGGTGTACCGCTTCTCTGCGACTGCCATGTCCATATCTTAGCGAACTCCCGGCGCGGTGCTACGATGGCACTATGCCGCAAGCCCTGATTGAGGTCGCGTGCCCCTGTTGCGCCACAGTTCTGAAGATCGATCCGGAAACGCGCGCCGTGATCGCCCATGCGACGCCGGAAAAACCGCCTCCCATCGAAGATCTGGCCGCCGCGGTGGCCAAGCTGAAGGGCGAGGCGGGACGGCGCGACGAAGTCTTCCGCAAACAGTTTGAAGCCGAAAAATCGCATGGCAAAGTGCTCGAGAGGAAGTTCGAAGAGCTGCTGAAACAGGCCAAAGATAATCCGGATCAGCCGCCGCCCCTCAGGGATTTCGATTTGGATTAGTAAGCTACCATACACTTTGGCGCAACCACCACGTCTCTTCCTTATCGATTCCTTCGGTTTCATCTTTCGCGCTTACCATGCGCGCGCTCGCAGCGCCGCCCCCCCCATGCGCACCAGCGCGGGACTCTCCACAGAGGCCGTCTACATCTTCAATAACATGCTGCGTAAGCTGGCCAAGAGCTACGCGCCGGAGTATATCGCCGCCGTCTTCGAGAGCGGCGCGCCGGTCGCGCGCATGGCCGAGTTCGCCGAGTATAAGGCCAACCGCACCGAGATGCCGCCGGATCTGGGCGAGCAGATCCCCCACATCCGCCGCGTCCTCGAGGCCATGCGCATACCCATCCTGGAATACGAGGGCTTCGAAGCCGACGACGTCATCGGGGCCATCGCGCGCCGCGCGGAGGAGGCCGGCATACAGGTGGTCATCGTCTCCAGCGACAAGGATATGATGCAGATCGTCAGCGAGCGCGTCTCCATGCTGAATCCCGCCAAGGACGACGAGTGGTACGACCCGGCCAAGGTGAAGGAATTCCTCGGTGTCATGCCGGCCCAGGTGGCCGACCTGTTCGCGCTCAAGGGCGACGCCATCGACAACATTCCCGGCGCGCCCGGCATCGGCGACAAGGGAGCGCGGGAACTGATCGAGCGCTTCGGCTCGGTGGAGGCGGCCATTGAGCGTGCCGCCGAGGTCGAGCGCAAGATGTATCGCGAGAGCCTGCAAAATAACGTCGAGCGCATCATGATGAGCAAGCGCCTGGCAACCATCGATACCAACGTGCCCATCGCATTTGCGCTCGAAGCGGTGCGCGCGCGGGAGCCGGACCCGGTTGCCCTGAAATCCGTCTATAAGGATCTGGAATTTCACAGCCTGCTCAAGGAACTGGGGCCCGGCGAAGATACCCGCGCGCGCGATTATCAGGCCTTTGAATCGGCCCCGGCGCTCGCCGCATGGCTGCAAGCGATTCCGCCCGGCGCGCCGGTCGCGGTGGCCATCGCGGAATCGGCCGCGGGCGAGTTCGAGATGATCGGCGCGCAGGCAACCATCGGCGCTGCGTGGCGCACCGGAGAAGCCCGCTCGGCGCCCCTCGAACCGATCCAGGCCCTGAAGCCGTGGTTGGAAGAGGCCACGCATCCCAAGATTACCTGCGACGTGAAGTCCGCGCTGCTGGCGCTCGATAAGCTGGGCGTGCAGGGCGCGGGCTTCGATCGCGATGTGATGCTGTACGCCTTCCTGCTGGATGCCGACCCATCCGGCTGCCCGCTCGAAGAGCAGGCGCGCCGCCGCTTCGACCTGAAGCTTGGGTCGGCGCCCGAGCAGCATGCCGATATCACCCTGGAGGTCGACCAGGCGCTGCGGCCCGCCATGGCGGAGCGCGGCCTGGACAAGCTCTATACCGAAATCGAATTGCCTCTCGCGCGCGTGCTCGCTCGCATGGAACGTGCCGGTGTGCGCATCGACCGCGCCGAACTGGCGCGCCTCTCGGAACTGATGGAGCGCGACATCGCGCGGCTTACCGCGGAAGTCCACGCCCTGGCGGGCAAACCTTTCAACATCAGCTCGCCACAACAGTTGGGGCGAATTTTGTTTGAGGATCTGGGGCTTCCGGCGCCGGTCAAATACGGCAAGGGTAAGACCGTTTCCACGGCGGCGGACGTGTTGGAGGCACTGGCCGCCGACCACCAGATCGTGCGCAAAGTGCTCGAATACCGGCAGCTCACCAAACTCAAGGGCACCTATGTGGACGCCCTTCCCGCGCTGATCGATCCCTCCACCGGCCGGTTGCACACCAGCTTCAACCAGACCGGCGCGGCCACCGGAAGGCTCTCGTCGTCCAACCCGAATCTGCAGAACATCCCGATTCGCACCGAGTTGGGCCGCGAGATCCGGGCGGCCTTCGTCCCGCGCGCGGGCTGGAAGCTGATCGTCGCCGACTACTCCCAGATCGAACTCCGGCTGCTGGCGCACATGTCGGGCGATGCGGTGCTGGTGGAGGCGTTCCGCAACGGCGAGGACATTCACACGCGCACCGCCGCGGAGGTGATGGGAGTGCCTCCATTGATGGTCACGCCCGAAGCGCGGCGCAACGCCAAGGCCGTCAATTTCGGCATCGTGTACGGCATCAGTCCGTTTGGCCTCGCCGCGCAGTTGGGCATCACCCAGCGCGAGGCTCAGGTTTACATCGAAAACTATTTCGAGCGTTATGCGGGTGTGCGGAATTTCATCGAGGCTACCAAAGCGGAGGTCCGCCGCACCGGCGTGGCGCGCACCCTGTTGGGTCGCGAACGGCCCATTCCGGATATCAACAGCCGCAATCCCAATGCGCGCGGATTCGCGGAGCGCACCGCCGTGAATTCGCCCTTGCAGGGCACTGCGGCCGACCTCATCAAGCTGGCCATGGTGCGCATCGATCGCGAGATGCAGCGGCGCGCCGGCCAAGCCGCTATGCTGCTGCAGGTCCACGACGAACTGGTCTTCGAGGCCCCCTTGGCCGAAGCCGCCGGCATCGCCGCGCTGGCCAAGCGCGAAATGGAACAAGTTTATCCGCTGGAAGTGCCCCTGCTGGTGGATGTCGGAATCGGCGACAACTGGCGCGATGCGAAGTAGCCCGCTAAAACCCTTTGCTATTCTAATTCATAAACCATCGGTTTTCTTATTGCATCCAAAGGGACTAGAGGTCCTAGAACCATTGAAAACAAGCCCAAAACGTGCTTTTTCGTCAAATAAAGTTGCCCTTGGTTAATCTTATAGATTGAACTTGAATTTCTTTCGGGATATCATTATCGAGTTCACGGTTAATTAACTGCATGGCCAGGGGAGGTTCATAGTCTCAATGGTTAACGAATCGATAGCACTAGAGTCAACTCAATTTGAGTTGGCGACCTTCGGAGAGGTGCTCTACGCTTTTAGCGCCCTCCGTTCCACGTCTGGACGCCGGCGCGCCGCTCGCACCCCCATTGAGTTGCTGCCCTGGGAAAGCATGCAAGGCGCCGCGGCGGAATGCGACTCACTTCCGGAACCGCGTAAAGCGTCGGCTCCCTCGCCTGCCCGCATCGACAGCGCTCCCGAAGCCCGTCCCGCCAAGTCCCGGCGCGCTTCCGGCCGCTGCCATTGCGGACAATGCCGCAACTGCCAGGAGAACGCCCGCTGGGAGCGTATCTTCCAGGAAAAGTTCGCCAATTCCGATTACTACCATCATGACATCCGTGTCCGCTACGCTTCCCCGTTGAGCAGCGTGTAGCCCCTGCCGCGGCGGCCGCCCGGCAGGCCGCCCTACTATTCTGACTTGCACCGTGGGGCGGCTGCCGGACTGCTCGGTAAACTGCTGAGCCGCGCGCAGCAAGCGGTCTTAGCCCTTTCTCCGCAGCCTGCTAAGGCCGGCGACCTTCGGCATAAGCGTTAAGATTTCGGACGCAGACCACTATACTGGTTGCATGGCTACCGCGATCACACTAGTTGAACCGGCGCAAAACGCATTCTTAATCGAGTTGGAAAAACGCGCCAACCGCCCCAATCATTTCTTCCGTGCCATGGCCCATCTGCCCGAAGTGTTGAAAAACTTCGTGCCGTTCTACGGCTCCATCATGGGTGCGGGTTCCGTGGACCGGCGCACCAAAGAGCTCGTGTACTTGACTGTTTCCTACACCAACAAATGCGCCTATTGCACCGCCGCGCATGTGGCGTCGGGCCGCAAGGCTGGCGTCGGCGAGGATGAAATGCGCGCGCTTCAGGCTGAACAGGTGGACGGATTCAGCGAGCCCGAACGCGCCGCCATCGACTATGCGCGCGAATTGACGCGCACCGCCGCCGCCCCTCAAACTCGCGCCGCCCTCGCCGCGCATTTCAACGATCGACAGATCGTCGAACTCACCCTGATCGCCTCCCTGGCCAACTTCACCAACCGCTTCAACAATGGCCTGGATCTGGCCCACGAACAGTAAGTGGCCATCCTCAGCGGCATCAACCCCATACTCGAAAGTCTCAAAGCCGGCCGCCCCCTCGATCGCATCCTGGTGGCCAAGGGCGCGGCCGGTGCGCGGCTCCAGGAGATCATCGACCTGGCGAGGCGCGCCTCAGTGTCGGTGCGCTTCGAAGAGCGCGGCGCGCTGGACCGCCTGGCCGGGACACCCGCGCATCAGGGCGTGGTCGCCATGGGAGCCGCCCAGCGCTACGCCGAATTGGACGAGATCGCGCCCGCCGCGCAGTTATTAGTCGTGCTCGATGGCTTGGAGGATCCCCACAATCTGGGAGCCATCGTGCGCACCGCCCACGCCGCCGGCGCGGCCGCCATCGTCATCCCTGAAAGGCGCGCCGTCGGGTTAACCGATGTGGTCGCCAAGGCCGCCGCCGGAGCGCTCGAATACATGCCCGTGGTGCGTGCCACCAACATCAACCGTACCCTCGAAGAATTGAAGCGCCTGGGCTACTGGATCTATGGCCTCGACGAGCGCGGCGCCGAGGATTACGACACGGTCGATTACCACGCTCCCACCGCGCTGGTGTTCGGCGGCGAAGGCAAGGGTCTGCATGACCAGGTGCGCAAGCACTGCGATGTGCTCGTGCGCATCCCCATGGAAGGCCATATTCCGTCGTTAAATGTATCGGTGGCCGCCGGCATCGTGTTGTTCGAGTGCAAACGTCGTCGCCCTCGAAAATAGAAAACCCGCCACATAGTAGAATCAGGTGTCTATGCGAAAACTGGTGTGCGCCTCGTGGCTGGCCCTCTCTTTGCCCGCTTGGGCCGCCCAGCCTGTTCACGCGCGCCACGCCATGGTGGTCACCGTGGAGCAGCACGCCACCGGCGCGGCGCTCGCCGTGCTCGAATCCGGCGGCAATGCGGTCGATGCCGCGGTCGCGGCGGGCCTCGCATTGGCCGTCACGCATCCCTCGGCCGGCAATATTGGCGGCGGCGGATTCATGCTGGTGCGCTTCGCCGACGGGCGATCCACCTTCATCGACTTTCGCGAGCGCGCGCCGGAGCAGGCCTCCCGCAACATGTATCTGGATGCCTCCGGCAAGGCCACCGAAGACAGCGTAGTGGGCTATCGCGCGGCCGGAGTTCCAGGGTCGGTGCGCGGCTTCGAGTATGCATCCAGGAAATACGGCCGCAAGCCTTGGGCCGAGCTGGTCGCTCCGGCCGTGGCGCTCGCTGAAAAAGGTTTTCCCGTCTCCTACGGATTCGCCAAGTCGCTCCGCGAGTCTTCCAAGTTGGGAAAATTTCCGGAATCGGCGCGCATCTTTCTGCGCAACGGCAAGCCCTACGAAGCCGGCGAAATCTTCGTGCAACCGGAACTGGCCCGCACGCTCCAGCGCATCCGCGAGCACGGCGCGCGCGATTTCTACGAGGGCGAGACCGCGCGCCTGTTGGCGGCCGACATGCAACGCCACGGGGGACTCGTCACCCTCGCCGATCTGAAGAATTACACCGTCGCCGAGCGCCCCCCGCTCACCGGCCGCTATCGCGGGTACGACATCATCACCTCGCCGCCGCCCAGTTCCGGCGGCCTCGGCATCCTGCAGATGCTGGGTGTGTTGGAAGACTCCGGATACGAAAAATCGGGAGCTGGATCCGCCGCTGAGCTCCACTACCTTGCCGAAGCCATGCGCCGTTATTTTGCCGACCGCGCCCTGTCCATGGGCGATCCCGATTTTGTAAAAGTGCCTCTCATGGGCCTGCTCGACCCCGCCTACATCGCGCAACTGCGTAAATCCATCGATCCCCAACACGCCACCCCCAGCGCGCAAATTCACGGCAAACAACTGGGCCCCGAAAGTAGCGAGACTACCCACTATTCCATCGTCGACGCCGACGGCAACGCGGCCGCCATCACCTACACCTTGAACTTCGGATACGGCAACGGCGTCACCGTTCCAGGACTTGGTTTCCTGCTCAACGACGAAATGGACGATTTCGCCGCCAAGCCCGGTGAGCCCAACGCTTTCGGCCTGGTTCAAGGCGAAGCCAACGCTATTCAGCCGCGCAAACGCCCGCTCTCTTCCATGACCCCCACCATCGTCACTCGCGGCGGCAAGCTGCAACTGGTGCTCGGCACTCCCGGCGGGCCCACCATCATTAATACCGTTCTCCAGGTGCTCGTCAACGTCGTCGATTTCGGAATGAATGTCCAGGATGCCGTCGACTTTCCGCGCATCCACCACCAATGGCTGCCCGATCAATTGGTCATGGAGCGCGGTTTCTCGCCTGACACCATTGCCCTGCTGAAGGCCCGCGGGCATACCGTCAGGCTCGTGAGCGGCATCGGCGAAGTGGCCGCCATCGAGGCGCGCGATGGTCAGCTCGAAGGCGCCGCCGACCCTCGCACCGAAGGCACCGCCAAAGGATACTAAGCATGCAACACGTTCTTTCCACGCACCTTTTCATTAATCACCGGCTCACCGTGGCGCAACTCGATAAAATCCAGCATGCGGGCATTCCCGCAGTGGAGATTTTTTGCGCGCGGCAGCACCTCGACTACCGCGATCGCAACCAAATCGCGGAGCTGGGCCATTGGTTTCACGATTCGGATTTGAAGCTGCATTCCATCCACTCCCCCATGTATAACGACGAATTCTGGGGCCGCTCCGGACCCCAATCCGTCATCACCATCACCGAGCCCATTAAAGGCAAACGCCTCGAAATGGTGGATGAGATCAAACGCGCGCTCGAAATCGCCGAGACTATTCCATTCAAGTACATGGTGCAGCATATCGGAGTCTCCGGCGAAGAGTATTCGGAGCGCGCCGTCGACTCCGCTTTTTCCGCCCTCGAGCAGATCAGCCTTTTCGCCCGGCAGCGCGGCGTCCAGGTGCTGCTCGAAAACATTCCCAACTCGCTCTCGACCGCCGAGCGTCTGATGCTCTTCCTGGAACAGACCCACTTGGATCTAAATTTCGTCTTCGATCTCGGGCACGCCAACCTTGGCGAAGGCGTTGAGCCGGCCTACAACGTCATGCGCGACCGCATTCGCTCCACCCACGTCCACGATAACGACGGCAAGGCCGACCGGCATCTGTTTCCCCTGCTCGCCGAAGGTGGCACCATCGACTGGAAAAATGCCATGGACCTCTTACGCACCCGCGCGGATCAGTATCCGCTGCTGCTGGAACTGAAAGAAGCGCCGGAATTTTCGCTGTCTACCGCGGTCGAGGTATTCGATCGATTGGAGAACCTGTGAGCGCCCCCCGCATTACCATTGCCGAAGCCCCCCAACACGCCGGCGAAACCGTACAAATCGCCGGCTGGCTATATAACATGCGCAAGTCGGGCAAGATCGTCTTCCCCATCGTGCGCGACGGATCGGGCATGATCCAGTGCGTGGCGGTGAAAAGCGCGCTCCCCGAAGCCCTTTTTGAAACCATCAAGGACCTGACCCAGGAATCGTCCATCATGGTCACCGGCAAGATCCGCGCCGAGCAGCGCGCCACCGGCGGCTACGAAATGGACGTGGAAGACGTTGAAGTGGTGCAGCGCGTGCCCGAATCCGATCCGTACCCCATCACCCCCAAAGACCACGGAGTCGAATTCCTGATGGACCGCCGCCACCTCTGGCTCCGCAGCCAGCGCCAGCACGCCATCATCCGCGTGCGCCACGAAGTCATCCGAGCGGTGCGCGACTATTTCGATTCCCATGCCTTCACCCTCGTCGATACGCCCATCTTCACCCCCGCGGCCTGCGAAGGCACCACCACGCTGTTCGAAGTGAATTACTTCGAAGACAGCAAAGCCTATCTCACCCAGTCGGGCCAGCTCTATAACGAAGCGACGGCCATGGCCTTCGGCAAGGTCTATACTTTCGGGCCCACCTTCCGCGCCGAGAAATCCAAGACCCGCCGTCATCTGACGGAGTTCTGGATGGTCGAGCCCGAGATGGCTTACGCCAGCCTCGAAGACGTCAAGCGGCTCGCTGAAGACATGCTCGTGTTCGTGGCCGGCCGGGTGCTCGAAAACCGCCGTCCCGAACTGAAAATATTGGAGCGCGATGTCGCGAAGTTGGAAGCCATCCAAGCGCCGTTTCCGCGCATGACTTACGACGAAGCCGTAAAGGTTCTGCAAAGTAAAGGCAGCGAAATTCAGTGGGGCGGTGATTTCGGCGGCACTGACGAGACCCTCCTGAGCCAGGATTTCGACCGTCCCTTGATGGTGGACGGCTACCCTTCGGCGGTGAAGGCTTTCTACATGGCGCCCGACCCCGCGCGCCCCGAAATCGCCCTCGGCGTGGATGTGCTCGCGCCCGAAGGCTATGGCGAAATCATCGGCGGCGGCCAGCGCATCCACGACGCCGAACTCTTGCTGCGCCGGATCGATGAGCAGCATCTGCCCCATGAAGCCTTCGACTGGTACATCGACCTGCGCAAGTACGGCAGCGTGCCGCATGGCGGTTTCGGTATGGGCATCGAGCGCTGCGTGGCCTGGCTGTGCGGCCTCGAACACATCCGCGAAACCATCGCG
>Ga0302320_10025093_pt1 | contig 11604 bp, 12 predicted proteins | sample Bog_T0_3_FD_202130 | JGI IMG/M metagenome (GOLD analysis project Ga0302320, IMG submission 202130) | Peat permafrost microbial communities from Stordalen Mire near Abisko, Sweden - Bog_T0_3 | ecosystem: Environmental > Terrestrial > Soil > Wetlands > Peat | place: Sweden: Abisko, Stordalen Mire... | reverse complement strand
GGCAGTTTCCGCGCGCAGTTCCACGCTTGCGAGAAACTCTCGCGAGAAACCCATCCTCACAAGAGGACTATCGGCAGTCATGCGAAAACGGATCAGTGGAAAAGGGGAGTCTTCACCGCATACTCCCACTACTGTTTAAGCAGTTTGAAGGCGTGCGTCCATTGGTTGTGCAGAAAGCCGGGGATGCACCAGAGCATCGAAAGCGGCTCAATAGCCCGCGCTGCCTCCGCGCCGCCCATATCGGCTGTTTCCCAGCCCAGTTCGTCTAAAAGCGCGGTCACGGTCAGCTTGGCGGCTTCATTGTTGCCGCAGATGAACATGGTGGGTTTACCGTCCTTGAACTCGGGATTGATCATGCGGGTGCTGCCCACGGAGTTGAATGCTTTCACCAGATGCGCATCCGGGAACTCGCTCTGCAACTGCTCCATGAGGGATTCGTTTGGGCCGGTGAAGAAGGGCAGGACGCCGTTATTTGGCGGCGCATCCTGGATTGGATTTGTAGTGTCTGCGACAGTTTTGCCCTTGAGGTTGCCTGCGCCGGCAAGCTGAAGGGCCTCAATAGCGGCGGGGCCTTTCACGGAGAGGACAACCAGATCGCCGAATGCGGCAGCCTCGGCAAAAGTGCCAGTGAGTGCCTTAGGATTTGCAGCGGCCCAATCGGCCAGCTTCTCAGGGGTTCTGGAACCAACTTTCACCTGATGTCCGTTTTTGATAAATCCCGCAGCCAGGGTTTGCGCCACGATGCCTGATCCAATCAATCCAATCTTCATTGCAATCTCCTCTTGTGCTTGAGATTCGGACCGCGCGAAAAAAGCTCAATTATTTTCGCCTCGAGGATGGATCTCTTTGTGCTCGCTTTTTCGGGATGGCAGCCTTCCGGCCCGATTTCTGGTTTTTCTCCACCCGCAGCTTCCAAGCCGTGTGCAGCGCCCCGCGCAGCGAATCCTCATCAGCTTCCGCAAGCCGAATGTGCGTAATCCCCATCCGCCCCCATCCCCCATGCACGGGCAAAAACAGATCCGGCCTCTCCGCAATAAACTCCGCCTGCAGCTCGGGCGTAATCATCAGGTTCCCGTAGCCCTCTTTCACTGAAGCCAGCGTGGCAAAAATCCGCCCGCCGACACGGAAATCCACCGCCCCCATGTGCGAGCCTTCCTCCGCGCCTTCCAGCGACAGAGCAATCCGGCGAAAATCAGCTGAGGTCATGAGTTAACGATAAACTTCCCGGCGATTGCCGATGCGAACCACAAGAATCCGAACCAATTTGTCTACGATGCTGGCGATGATCCGGTAGTCGCCTACGCGGTACTTCCATAGGTCGCCCAGCTCAGAGCCCTTTAACGCCTCACCAATGCTGCGCGGGTTTTCGATGTGCGCGAGTCGCTCGAAGAGGAAACGAGAAAGCGGCCGCGCAATCTGCGGATCGAGTTCCTTAATTTGACGCGTGGCCCTTGGGCCCAACTCAATCAACCATTCCAAGGTCCTTGATCACTTCCTCGAGCGGAACCGTCTTCACGCGTCCTGCTCGAATATCCGCCAACTCCTGCTCGGCAAAATAGATATCTTCGAGATCGTCCAACTGCTCAAGAATTGCCTGACGCACATAGAAAGATTTTGTGCGCCCGGTTTGCTTCGCCAACTCATCGAGCCGTTTCTCAATCTCTTCTGGAAGCCGTATGGCCAGCATGGATTCCTCCTCAATCAGTTGCTATACAAGTATAACATAAATTCTATACCACTCATTCCTCAAGGCTTTCCCGCCAAAGTCTCCCCCGCAAACTCCTCATTGAGCCAGTCGGAAAACGCCCGGAACTCCTCATCTCGGCCCAGGAAATCCCGCACCATCTCGCGGCCGGGTTTTGACCCGCCCTGTTCGAGAACGAGCTTCCGATATCGCTCCCCGGCATCGCAGCCGAGCAAATCCTTCGCGTCAAATTGCGCGAAGAAATCCAGCGCAATCACCTTGTCGAAGGCATAGGTGTAGTAGTTGGACGAGTAGCCGGTGAGATGCCCGAAGCTGGCATACATGCGATTCCCTTCCATCCACGTCCACGGTTGCAGTGATGTGTAGAGCCGCTTTGTAATTTCGTCCAGGTCGATGCCCGATGGATCGTGATCGTGCAAATCGAGCGAAAGCGTTGTGTAGTAAAGCTGCGCCCGCACCCAATCCGATCTGCCAAACGCCCCGGCCGTCTTCATGCTTCGAATCAGCTCCGCGGGCAGCGTTTCGCCGGTTTCATAATGTTTGGCAAACGACTGCAGGAGCTTTTCATCGCGGAAGAACTCCTCCAACATCTGCGATGGCACCTCGATAAAATCCCCCTCCGTCGCGAAGCCTGACAGTCCAGCCCACTCCGTCTGCCCGCCAAGAATCGCATGCATCAAGTGTCCGAATTCATGGAAAAAAGTTACAACGTCGGAGTATTGGAGCAGGCCGGGGTCGCGCGGGATTTTTTCGGCTTCAGCCTGCTTCTGCTGCGCGGCGCGGGCCTCAAGCTCGTGCTGCTGCGGTGGGATAGCGTCCGGTTCGCCGGACGTGATTTCGATTTCCTGGGCTGAGAGCGGAGCCGGCCCCGAACCTCGGCCCGGAAAATTGCAGATCAGCGCCGCTTCAGGCAGGTAGCGGCCCCGAACGCCTGTAACCACCGGCGCGGCGGAGAACCACTTGTCCTTGCCTTCCCGCGGATGCATGTCGAGGTAGAAGCGGCCAACTGCCTGCCCCGCGTCAAAGACATCGAAGACCGAAACGCTCGTGTGCCAGCTCAGGGCTGTTGCCGGCCGGAACTCCACCTTGAAAAGTTTAGCCGCCGTTTCCAGCACTCCCGCCTGAACCTTGTCATAGGGAAAATACGGGCGTACGGACTGGGAGTCAAAGTCGAAGGCCGAGCGGCGAAACTGCTCGTACCAGTATCCACGACTGACGATATCGATCTCGGTCAGTTGGGGTTGGCGCGTGCGCGCGAAGTCCAGCACAAGTTGGTGTTCCCGGAGCGCGCCTGTGCGGCTCGCCTCCTCCAGCCGCGCCAAAAAAGTCCTCACATTTGCCGCCGACCCCATCATCTGGTCCGCGGTCGCCAAATCCGCCCAGCTCGGAAATCCCAGAATCGTCGCAATCTCCTGCCGAGTGGCCAGCAGATCTAACAAAATCTGCTTATTGGCCGGGTACGCGCGGGTGTTGTAGGCCAGGAACATGCGCTCGCGCAGGGCGTCATTTGAGGCAAAGGTCATCACCGGCTGCATATCCGGCTGGTCTGTGGTCAGTATGAGGCTGCCATCTGCATCCAGCGGGTGCCGGCCAAGGTAGTCCGAAGGAAGCCCGTCAAGCTCATCGGAGGTCGCGGTGATGGTCTTGCCGCCCTCTTGGATGTTGCGGCTGAACTCAAGCGAAAGCCGGGTAGCCTTCTCATGCAGCGCCTGAATCCGGTCGCGCGTGGCCTGGTCCTTATCCACGCCGGCCAGCCGATAGCTCAACAAAGTCCGTTGCACATAGTGCCTGGTAGCGGCGCTGGCGCCGTCCGGACCCGCCTCGTCCAGGCTCATGGCAGCAAGCGCCTCATAGACCTCCCGGTTAAGGCTCAGGGCGCTGCCGGCAAGTGCGATACGCTGAGCCTCGGTCCGGGCCTGGTCGCGAACCTCTTTCACCTCGGCAACGGAGTTCAGAATCCCAGCCTGCGCCCCGGCAAGGTTGAGCTGCTCAATGGCCACGTCGTAGAGCCGCAAGGTATTGTTGGGGGTTCGAGAACCTTCAACCGCCTTGAGGGCAGCCAGTGCAGCTTCATGGGCGGCCAGCCTGGCGCTCACCCAACCGGTAAGGGCTGTTGCAGAAGCGGCAGCTTCAGTGTCCCAGGCGTGGATCTCTTTTGTAGTTAAGGCGGTGGTTACTTCGGCAGGCCTCTCAGCGCTCATTTTGTCAACTATCCTCTAATAACTAGGTTGCCACAACTAGCCGGCCCCGCGCACCGTTTGCTCTTTAGTTGCCAAATCGGAACAGTTTGCAGCGAAAGTGTTGCATAAGGTGGCAAAGCACTTTAAGATGCGTCAAATAGCCTGAATGCCTATGCTTAGCCACATCTCGGCCCCTAGCCCACCCGCGTCAACAGCCGCACCGGTGCCGGCTCCGGCTCCGCGTCTGCGCCTGGGTAAACTTTGCGTCGCCGTACAGGCTGCCACGCTCGACGAAATGATGGCTCGCGCCGAGGCGGCCATCAAGGACGCAGGCTTCCTCGAGTTCCGTCTCGACTCTCTCGCCAAGCCTGCCACCGCATTGCCCCTGATTGAAAAGTTTTTCTCCCGGCACAGCGATGTCATGGCCATTGCCACCTGTCGCCGCAAGCCAAACGGCGGCGACTTCACTGGCTCGCTCAACTCGGAACTGGAGATCCTACTCAACGCCGCCCAGGCCGGCTGCCAGTTGGTGGACCTTGAGGTGGAATCCGCCGAGCAGACCACGAAGCCCCAGTTGGCCAAGTTCCGCGCCGCGCTTCACGACTCGGGAACCGCCCTGCTCATCAGCTCCCACGATTTTTCCCGCACCCGCAAATTCGACGGCCTCAAGGAAACGGCCGCGCGCATCGAAGCCTTCGCCCCGGATTACGTCAAGGTAGTCACCACGGCCCGCACGCTGGCCGACAACCTCGCCATGCTTCGTCTCATCGAAGACCGATCGCTTGAGTCGAACGTCATCGGCATCGCCATGGGCGAGGAGGGCCTTATCTCCCGCGTGCTCGGCCCGCGCGCAGGCGGGCTGTTTACGTTTGCCTCCTCCGCCGACGGAGCGGAAACGGCTCCCGGCCAACTCACCGCCCGTACCCTGCGCGACATCTACCGCCTGGAGCAGCTCGACATCGCCACACGGATTTTTGGAGTAGCCGGCAATCCCGTCGCGCACTCCCTGTCGCCGCTTATGCACAACACCGCCTTCCGCCGCGAGAACCTCAACTCCGTCATGCTCCCGCTCAAAGTCAAGACCCTTGACGATCTGCTCATCGTCGTACGCGACCTGCCTCTGGTCGGCCTTGCCATAACTATGCCTCTCAAACAGGAGGTTCTTCCGCACCTGGCCAACATGGACCCGCTTACCGCCAAGATTGGCGCCTGCAACACGCTGCGCACGGGCGCGGACGGCAAGCTCTACGGCTTCAACACCGATGTGGCCGGCATCCTGCGGCCGCTGGAAAAGCGCATGAAGCTCAAAGGCGCGCGCATTCTTGTGCTGGGCGCAGGCGGCGCGTCCCGCGCGGCTGTCTTCGGTCTCGTCGATCAGGGCGCAGAGGTCTTTGTCACCAACCGCACGCACGAAAAGGCCGTAGCCCTGGCTAGGAAGGCCAAAGCCAAGGCCCTCAAGCACTCCTTGCTCGCCAAAGAACGGTTCGATGTAATCATCAACAGCACTCCATGCGGAATGGCCGGCAACAAGGATCTTTTGCCCATCAAAGAAAACGACCTCAACGCCAGCGTGGTCTTCGACCTGGTCTACAACCCCATCGAGACTCCGCTCCTCAAGCTGGCAAAGTCTCGCGGACTCCATACCATCAGCGGCGTGGAAATGTTCGTGTACCAGGGCGCGCGCCAATTCGAAATCTGGACGGGCAAGCCCGCGCCTGAATCAGAAATGATGCGGGTTGTGGAACTCGAGCTCAAGCGCCGCGGCTAAAGATCCGGATTCATGCGATACTTGTATCGCATCCTCCTGGAGGAATCGCCATGGCCGCCGTTTCCCTTCGCCTGCCCGAAGATCTCAAGATTCGTCTCGACAAGCTTGCCAAACGCACGGGGCGCAGCAAGACCTGGTACATGGTCGAAGCCATCAGTGAAAAACTTGAAGACCTCGAAGACCTCTATTTGGCCGAACAGAGAACCCGTGCGCTACAGGCAGGACGCAGCCGGACTCATACGATAGATCAAGTGGAGAAACGCCTTGGCCTGGCGGATTGAGTTTGAAAAAGAGGCCGAGAAAGAGCTTCAGAAACTGGATAAGGAAGTCGCCCGTCGCATCATCAAGTTCTTGCGACATCGAGTTGCCGCCCTTGACAATCCCCGCACCATCGGCCACGCTCTGAAAGGTTCTACCTTAGGCGACTACTGGAAATACAGAGTGGGCGATTACCGCATTATCGCCGACATTCAGGGTTCAAGGGTGTGCGTTCAGGTTGTGCGCGTTGGAAACCGGCGCGATGTGTATGGGTGAACATGTCGCATCCGCACTTTCGAAGACCATCCATGAAGGAGGCAGAACACTATGGCAAACCGCAAACCATTGATTGACGAAGACGGAGAGGTCAGGGAGATAACGGCCAATGATGTGGCCCGATTCAAGCCTTTTTCGGAACTAACGGAATTCGAACAGCATCAACTACTAAATCTACGCAGTCGCGGCCCGCAGAATAACCCAAAGTAAATTGCCATCACACCCAGGGCCAGCACCGAGTGTCTTTCTAGAGCAGAATCCGAGTAACAGCGCCCATTGGAGGATAGTGAAAGGTGTCATTTTCTTAAGGAAAATGACACTTGACGGGCGTGCAGTTGGGTACATCTACTCGGATTCTGCTGTAGTCCCTATTCTCGCCTCACTACCGTTTCTTCCCGTTCCCCTTGCCTTCTTTCCCCTTCTTGTCACCCGTCTTCTTCTCCCCTTCATGCATCACGGGAATCGGGCCCGTATCCGTCCCAATGCGCGTCAATCGCTCGTCAATCAGCGCGTATGCAATGGTGCGCGGCGCTGTCGGACGTACAATTCCAGACTCCGTATCCAACTTCACGTTTCCGTTGCCCGCAATGATAAAACTGAACGCCGGCACATCGCCCTGCGGCGTCGATTGCTTAAAAATCCGCACCGGCAGAAACCCTTGAATGGGATGCAGCCGGAAGCCCGTCTCATAGCGATGCCACTTCCGATTCCAGGTAAATAGCCGCACCTGATCGTAGTCGAATGGCAGGCCGGACTGCGGGGGAGCCATCACCGTCAGGTACTCCGTGATCACGCCGTCGGCTGATTTGGCCTTGGGATCATTGACCTTTGCAAAGGGCCATGCGCCGATAAACCGCTGCCCTTCCCCGTAGGCCTCAATCTCATCCGGCACATCGGCTTCCAGTTCTTTACCCAGCAGCCAGCCCGTATGCCCCTCCTGATCCCGAGCCAGCCACCAGTCTTCCATCTGCGGCGGCGCCACCGGCTCGGCAACCTCCGGCACAGACTGCGCAGCCAACTGCGACCCAGCCCCTTGCGACACCGGCGCATGCGATGGCGTCGATGCAGCATTCGATGCTGCCCCCGCGCTCTTTGCAGCATTTGCCCCGCCCGCGGCATCCCCTGACGCATTCTTTGCTGCTTCCTTTGGCGCAACCGGCTTTGCAATTGGAGCCGCCGCAGGCGCCTTGGACGCCGATGCCTTGGCCAGCAGTTCCACCTTCGTCTTCTCCGGGATCAGGTAGAACCGCTGCTTATCCCGCCCCGGCGCAATGCGCATGGAAAGATCGGAGTTCAACACCGCGGTCGCCGTCACCGGATCCTGTTTGTGCTCCGCCGCCAGTTGTACAAACGCGTCGTAGACCTTCTCGTCAATCACATCCCGTTCTTCTATCCAGCCACTCTCTTTCTTGGCCGTCGTCACCCGAACCCAGCGCCGCCCGTGCTCAACAACCTGAAGCCGCTGCCCGTTTTCCACTTCGGCCACGCGATTGGATACTGTAGCCACGCGGTCGCGCAGAAACGCATGGTTGACCGACACATAGACGTACTCCGTCTTCGGCGGATTCAGCCGGTCGCATCCTTGAACCAGCACAAATGCGCACAGCAACAGCAATGCAAGCCGTCGCGCCCACCGACGCCGGCCTATCGAGAGAAGATGATTTGGAATTTGAATGGGCACTGCCTGAAGGTTCCTACCTGAGAGTAGCACTTGCGCAGTGGACAGTGAACAGAAGACAGCAGACAGTAGACTGTAGGCAGATATCGAGAAATTAAGAATATAGGCTCAAAAGCAAAGTTCTTAACAAAAAAATCAACTACCACAGACTGATCACTGTCGACTGCTTTTACGGCAGCGCAACAATCGCAGTCGGCGAGCTCCCCGTGCTGGTAAATATCTGCTCATCCAACTGCCCGAGCGTCGTGGAGTCGAAGGTGTAGGAAGAAAAGTACGGGCTGCCCAGCGAATTGGCGGCGAGTAGAAATGTGTTCGAGCCGTCTTCGGCCAGCGCAAATGGCTGAATCCCCGAAGCAACGCTCGTGCCCGAGCTGATGGCATACGTGGAACTGCCCGAAATCGAAAAGGTATTGATCGTACCTGCCGTCGACGTCCCCGCCCCGTTGCCGACGTAGACGTAGGTCGAGCCCACAGGCAGTATCGCGTTCGGCGCGAGGCCGCCGCTGGCAAGCGGGGAACCGGTCGCATTCTGCAGCGTGCTCCCGATGGTGCTGTACAGAATGGCCCGCAATCCTCCCGATGTGGCGCCTGTGTTTCCCAGCGACTCGCCGATGTAAAACAGCCTTGGGGTTGTGCTGGGATCGACCGCCACAGACAGCGCCGATCCACCCGCATTCAACACTCCAACCGTAGTCGCGCTCGTACCGAAAGGACTCGAACCCGCCGCCGTGCCTGCCGCAAATGGAATAATGATCGTGCCTCCCGTACCCAGCGCGACAAAAATGTACTTATCGTCCGGGGAAATTGCGATCTTGCCGTATTGCACCGCCGCATTGGCAATCGTGGCCGTAGTGGTAGCTTCGGTGCCGTTCACTGTCCCTGTCGAGCTGTTGATCGGCACAGCCGCAAGCGTTATCCCGCCATTGGTCGATGCCTGCTCGGCCTCGATGAGCCATTTCCCGCTTGTATCCACCGCAATTGCCAGCGCGGCAGCATCCGTCGTCAACTGGGTTGCGGTGCCCAGCACGCCCCCTGAGATGGGATACACATACACGCCGGCAGCTGTGCTTACATAAAGAAAATTCCCAAACAACGCCATAGAGTAGGGCGCTCCCGGAAGAGTCACCGTGCCCCCGCTGATGGCTGTCAGTTTGCCCGAAATAATCTGCTCACCCACAATCTGCGGAGTGGACGAGGTTGCATTCAAAACATAAAAATCGGTGCTTGTGGCAGTGGAACAACTCGTCGTGCAGCCCTCGGTCGTCGAAGTCAACGGACTCCAGAACCCGGCGCAGCCCGCAACAGCCAGCGCCGAAGCCGATGCAACCGCGGAAAGCAGCGACACCGCGCCATTTCCCAATCTCATTTGGAAGCTCCTCTGCCCGTCCCTGCCAGTTTACCGCGCCGTACGCCAGGCCGAGCCACTCCATACTGAAGACGCTTATGGGGTTTCCATCGCTCGTCCCAGAATGGCGATCCCGATGGTTGTCCGGCCTGAAACCGCGCCCCATTTGCAAAGCGCTAATCGCGCCAGATCAGAGACTCAATTTGTATTCGGGCAAGATGTGAGCCTCAGCCGCCATCCGGAAAAATCCATGCATTCCTTCCACGCACTCCTCATCGAGAACGTAATGAATGTTTTCGGTGAGGTAAGCCCGAATCGTCTTCTCGGGGATCGCAATGCGGCCTGACCACTCCGCGACGAGCGCGTCGATATTCTTCAGCCCATGATCGCGGGAGGCATTTAAGTCCTGAGCAACACTCACGTCCAAAGGCCTGCCCCGCTCAGTATTACCCCACGCAGTGGTGCACCAGACAGCAGAGACAAACGCCAGTCCCGTGGATTTGCGCCATTCCTCGGCCAGGTCGAGGTAGACCAATTCCTCTTCCGTCCGCTCCAGCCGATTGTTACGCTCCTCAAGCGCCAGCAGTGCAGGGTCGCCGATCAGCACCGCCGCGTCCGCCCTTGCCAACATCGCATCGAGGTCCGCGGCCATGGGCCGGAACACTGCCACACTGTTGCCCCATAAGCGCATCAGCAGGCGCGCGTAAGCAACTGTGGTTCGGCTGGCCGTATCCGCCGCCACCGTCCGCACCGCGGCAATCGGCTGCGCCGCACGCCGGACTAACAAAAGCGACCGCACCCGACCCTTCGCAGCGATCGTGCACCCCGGCACAACCCGCAGCCCTGGCGTAGTGGCCAGCGCCGCAATCGGAATCAGGCCAATGTCGGCAGTGCCCGCAGCCAGCCGATCGGCGCACTCCGATGGCTTCATGCGGTCAATCCGATACCGCCCTGCCAGCTCGGCACTAAGCGGCGGATGCTCAAAGTCCCACATCAACGGCGCAGGGTTCAAAAAATCGATGGCCGCTATTCGCAGCCGCGTATCTGGCTCTTGGCTCACTGCCTCTAGAGTACCAACCCGGTTACAAACCTTGTCCGCCGCAGCTCGAAACACGCCAACCGCACCAGGAAAGCCTTGACAGCAACCAGCCCGCAAGGTAACTTGAGCACTAATTACCTTTGTGCAAATTCTGGTGACCGATGGCCATTATTAAGTTGCCTAAATTTCTGACAATGCCCGGATATCGCGCACAGAATGCCGCGGAAGACCTCCCTCCGAAAGCGGTTCTGATGAAAGCGCAACTCCCATGACGTCAGCTTCGCAGATCGCAGCAGCGCCGGCGCAAGCCGCGCCCGCCAAGACCGCGATCGACGAAAACCTCCTTGCCTGGCTGGCGCTGGTCATGACGCCGGGGCTTGGCCCCAAGCGCATTCTGGATGCCATGCGGCAACTTGAAGCGCCGGCGCAGGTGCTTTCCCTGCCGCTGACCGCGCTCGAAGGGCTGCGATTCCCGGCGCAGGCGGCGCAGTTCATCTTTGACGGCAAGGCCCGCCGTGCCGCCGAGGAAGAAGCCCGGCGCTCGGAGGCGCTGGGAGCCGGACTGGTGACGTTTACTTGCCCAGAGTACCCGGAGCGCCTCAAAGAGATATACGACCCGCCGCCTGTCCTCTGGGTTCGCGGCGACGCGCAACTACTCAGCCGCCCGGCCATCGCCGTTGTTGGTACCCGGCACCCCACGGCCTACGGCTCGGGCATTGCCGAGATGCTTTCGCGCGACCTGGCCGCGCGCCGCCTGCTCATCGTCAGCGGGATGGCGCGGGGCATCGACAGTTGCGCACACAAGGGCGCACTGGCCGCCCGCATGCCCACCGTAGCCGTCTGGGGCACGGGAGTCGACGTCGTCTATCCCAAGGAGAACAAGAAGCTGGCAGAGCAGATTTTGGACACGGGCGGCGCCATCGTGAGCGAGTTGCCCATGGGAACCTTCCCCGCCCCGCAGAACTTCCCCCGCCGCAACCGCATCCTCAGCGGCCTCTCGGTGGCCGTGCTGGTCGTTGAAGCCAGCGAGAACTCCGGAACCCGCGTCACCGCCCGCTGCGCAGCCGACCAGAATCGCGACCTCTTTGCCGTGCCCGGCAACGTCACCAACAAAGGCTCCTGGACTCCTAACACATTGATAAAGCAGGGCGCTAAGCTGGTAGCAACCTGGGAGGATGTCTGGGAAGACCTGCCGTCGCAGGTGCGCCTCGAACTCGAAGCCCTGGCCCCGCCTGAATCGAAATCCGGCACGCAAGCATCTCTATTGCCTGAACCGGTCCTGCGGCCCGAGGAATCCATGGTTCTGGACGTTCTGAAAACCGACGAGAGCCTGCAGATGGACGAGATTCTCGAAC
>Ga0302320_10025090_pt1 | contig 11605 bp, 9 predicted proteins | sample Bog_T0_3_FD_202130 | JGI IMG/M metagenome (GOLD analysis project Ga0302320, IMG submission 202130) | Peat permafrost microbial communities from Stordalen Mire near Abisko, Sweden - Bog_T0_3 | ecosystem: Environmental > Terrestrial > Soil > Wetlands > Peat | place: Sweden: Abisko, Stordalen Mire... | reverse complement strand
AAGATGATCGCGATTGTATCGCGCACGATTTTCACGGGTCCACATCGGTAGCTCCTCAAACAGAGGGAGCCGCGACATGAATCACAACCGATTCATACGAATCAAGAACTTTCGGGACGGACACTGAACGCGGCCTTCGTTCGCAAATGCGTAGCCGGTTCCATCGTGAAAGTCGCCTTTGGGAGGTTCCAAGATGCGCGTGGGCGCCCGGCAACCCGACGGCCGGCGTCAGTCGCGCGGATTTTCGGCGATCTCGCGAGCGCGTCGGCTTTGGATCGCGCTTTGTTGAACGCTGAGACCGGAGTAGGGCGTCGGTAATCATAGAAAGCCCAATCCCCACTCACGGTTTGGTCGATCTCACGCCATGTCGGCTGATCCCGTTTGGCATGCGGCCATTTTCTCGATGACTTCGGCTAGACACTGTTCTGAATTAAATGGTACTACCATTGATCAAGAGCGAGACGCCGCGCCTGCGCGCGCGGCGCCCGAACCGCCGAGACAACGGGAGTTCATGGCCATGAAAGGCTTCGACTATATCGTCGTGGGGGCGGGCGCGGCGGGATGCGTTCTCGCCAACCGGCTGTCGGCCGATCCGTCCGTGCGCGTGGCTCTCGTGGAGGCCGGCCCGTCGGACAAACGGTTTCCGGTCAATCTCAAGACGACGTTGCCGATCGGCAACATATTTCTGCTTCCTCACGCCAAGTATAATTGGCAGCACATATTCAGCGGCGGCCCCAGCATCGACAACCGTGAGATCGCTTGTCCACGCGGCCGATTGTTTGGAGGCTGCACTTCCGTCAACGGCACGGTCTATATGCGTGGACACGCCAGCGACTATGACGACTGGGCGCGGTTGGGCAACGAGGGTTGGAGCTGGGCTGATGTACTGCCGGTGTTCAAACGTCAAGAGAACCGGCCCGCCAGCGGCGGCGCGTGGCATGGTCAGGGCGGCGAACTGGACGTTCAGAAGCTTGCTGAGCCGAATGTGCTGGCTCAGGGTTTCGTGGACGCCGCCGCATCGGCTGGCCACGCCCGCAACGATGATTTCAATGGCGCGTCTCAGGACGGGTTCGGTCATTTCGATCTCAACCAGCGCGGCGGCGTCAGGCTGAGCAGTTCGCGCGCGTTCCTGCATCCCGTCCTGTCGCGCAAGAATCTCGTCGTGTTCGCCGACACGCTCGTCGAGCGCGTCAACGTGAAGGGCGCCCGCGCTGTCGGTGTGACCGCCATCCATAGCGGCGTCCGTTTCGAACTCGCCGCCTCACGTGAGGTCATTCTCTCGGGCGGAACCGTCAATTCGCCCCAGTTGCTCATGCTTTCAGGCATAGGGCCCGATTCGGATCTACGAAAGCTCGGCATCGCAACGCTTGTTGACCTGCCCGGCGTCGGCGAGAACTTGCAGGATCATCCGACGGTTTCCGTCGCGATGGAAAATCCGAGCGCGGAATCCTATGCTCTCTCATGGCGCACGGCCGCTCGCGTCATCGCGGCTCCCCTCCGCTATTTGTTGTCGCGGCGAGGCATGTTGGCTTCGAACGCGGCGGAGGCGGGCGGCTTTTTTCGCTCCGTTCCGACACTGGATCGCCCGGACCTTCAGATGACCTTCATGGTCGGGATGAAGGAGAACGCACGCACGCTTCCGCATCGACACGGCATGGTCTTGCATGTCGCCGTGCTTCGTCCGCGCTCGCGCGGGACCCTTACGTTGACGTCCTCCGACCCTTCGGTGCGCCCCCTGATGCGCCCTCGGTTTCTCGAGGATCGCGGCGACGTCGATGCGCTCGTCCGCGGTCTGAAAGAAGCGCGGAGGCTCTTCGCCATGCCGGAGATTTCGCGCTTCGCGGGCGAGGAGTTGGCGCCGGGCAAGGCGATGAATACCGACGCCGAGTTGGAGGCCTATGTCCGCGTCCGGGTCGCCACGACCTATCACCCCGTGGGAACCTGCAAGATGGGTCCGTCGAGCGATCCTCTGGCCGTCGTCGACGCGCGTTTGCGGGTTCACGGAGTCGAGGGTCTGCGTGTCGCCGACGCTTCCATCATGCCCAATATCATCGGCGGCAACACCAGCGCGCCGAGTATGATGATCGGCGAGCGCGCCGCGGATTTCATTTTGGGTCGTGACGAGAGCGCCGGAGCCCGCTTCGCGCGTGTCGCGGTCGCTGTCTGAGCGGCCAACAAGGAGTTTCAACAATGAACAAACACCCGCTGCCCGCCTTCCTCGATGGCCGCGTCAAGCCGCTGTTCATCGACGGCAAGTCCGTGCCCGCGATCGGCGGCGGCGCCTTCGACACCATCAACCCTTCGACGGGTCGACGATTGGCGCAGGTCGCGCGCGGCGAGAGCGCGGACATCGACATCGCCGTCGCCGCGGCGCGGCGCGCGCTGGAGGGGCCGTGGGGACGGTTCAAGCCGTTCGATCGTCAGCAGGTCATGTTGCGCCTCGCGGACATCGTCGAGCGCAACTACGACGAACTGGCTTTGCTCGATACGCTCGATATGGGCGGCCCCATTTCGCGCACGATTCTGGGTCGTCGTCGCGCGGTCGCGCTGCTGCGCTTCTATGCCGGGCTCGCGACATCCGTGCATGGCGACACCATCGCCAATTCCGCGCCGGGGGACGTCTTCTCCTACACGCTGAAGGAGCCGGTCGGCGTCGTCGGCGCCATCAATCCGTGGAACGGCCCGATAGGCCTCGCGATCTGGAAGATATGCCCGGTGCTGGCGTCGGGTTGCACGATCGTCCTCAAGCCGGCCGAGCAGGCGCCGCTGTCGCCTCTGCGGCTGGCGGAAATGTGTATGGAGGCGGGTATCCCTCCCGGCGTCGTCAATGTCGTCACCGGTTTGGGCGACGCCGGCGCCGCGTTGGCCGCGCATCCCGGCGTCGACAAGATCGCCTTCACCGGGTCGACCGAAATTGGTCAGAAGATCGTTCGCGCCTCCGCCGGCAATCTCAAGCGCATGTCGATGGAGCTCGGCGGCAAATCGCCGAACATCATCTTCGCCGACGCCGATCTCGACGCGGCTGTGCCCGGCGCCGCGATGGCGGTGTTCCAGAACTCCGGCCAGATTTGCAGCGCCGGCACGCGGATGTTTGTTCAGCGCGGCGTTTATGACGAGTTCGTCGAGAAGGTCGCCGCCTACGCCAAGGCTCTGCGTGTCGGCGACCCGCTCGAACCTGACACGCAACTGGGACCCGTGGTCTCCTCGGAGCAATTGGAGCGGGTGACCAACTATCTCGACATCGGCAAGGCGCAGGGGGCTCGAACGGCGGCTGGCGGCGCGCGATTGACCGGAGGCGCGCTGGGAGCCGGCTATTTCGTGCCGCCAACCGTGTTCGCCGATGTGAAGGACGACATGCGGATCGCGCGCGAGGAAATCTTCGGCCCCGTGCTGTCGGCGCTTCCGTTCGACGACATCGACGATGCGATCACGCGCGCCAACGACAGCGTATACGGCCTCGCGGCCGGCGTCTGGTCGAAGAACGTCGACACCGTGCATCGCGTCGCGCGCGCCCTGCGCACCGGCACCGTCTGGGCCAATTGCTATCAGGTGATGGACCCTGCGGTTCCCTTCGGCGGCTACAAGATGAGCGGCTTCGGCCGCGAGTCCGGCGTCGAGCACATGCAGGAATATCTGCAGACCAAGGCTGTTTTCCTGAAACTGGATTGATCGCGCATGCAAGCTCATGAGGTGGATCCCGGGTCGCTGCCGGGCGACGAGGAGCGTGAGATGCTTCGCGACTCCGTGCGGGAGTTGTTGCAACGGGCGGGCGCGGCGCCCGGGGCCGAAGACCTTTGGCGCGGTCTCGTCGAACTCGGCGCGACCGAACTCGGCGTCGATCCGAGCGAAGGCGGTTTGCGAGAAATCCTGATCGTCATGGAGGAGTTCGGGCGCGCGGCCTCGGCGGCGCCGTTCATAGGCCGCGCCCTGACCAACCTGCTGTCGCGCCGCATCCCCGCCCTCGCGGCGAACGCCCGCGGCGCCTCGCTGGCTCTCGCCTTCGGTTCCCTCGATCCCAATCCTGGCGCGGGGTCCGCGGACTGGGTGGATGGGCGGTTGAGCGGGAAGCTCCGCTTCGTCGATGCAGCGTCGAACGCGACCTTGATCGGCGTCGTCACAACGACACCTTCCGGCTTGGTCGTTGTCGATCGACGCGAGCCGGGCCTGATCGTGACGCCCACGCGCGCGATCGGCGGAGATGGTCTTTGTGAAATCGTCGCCAGCGACGTCGCCTCTGATTTTATCGCCATGGATCCGGCGACCCTCGCCGACTTGCGGGACCTCGGGGCGCTCTGTTGGATGGCGCGCGCTCATGGCGCCGCCCGGCGCGCTTTCGATCTCGCGGTGGATTATGCGAAGGAGCGCAAGCAATTCGGTCAACCGATCGGCCGATTCCAAGCGATTCAGCACAAGCTCGCCGATGGTCTGATCGCGCTCGACGGCGTGCGCCTGACCCTCGCCAACGCCGCGCGCGCCTTCGATCTCGGCACTGCGGACTGGCGCTATTTCGCTTCCGCCGCCGGCGCCCATGGCGGTGACGCGTTGAGACGTGTTTCGCTCGAAACCCACCACGCTTTCGGCGCGATCGGCTATGCCGAGGACCATGAGGCGCCGCGCCATTTCAAGCGCGTGCACGCGGATTGTCTCGCCATCGGCGGCGCCACGCGAGCGCGCGAGGCGTTGGCCGCGCATTTGCTGGATGACCCCGAGGGAACATTGCCCGAGTACGATCTGGGCGCCGCGGGCAACGCGTTTCGCGCGATCGTTCGCGATTGGTTGGCGCGCAACTGGAGTGGAGAACGCAAGGCGGCCTTCGATGCGAAACCGTTCGAGCATCGCGAATTCGATCCGAGTTTCGCGCTCGACATGGGCAAGACCGGTTGGATCGGCCTCGGCTGGCCCGTCGTATTCGGCGGACAGGCGCGAACGCCCTTGGAGCAACTCGCCTTCATGGAGGTGATGGAGCGCGCCGAGGCGCCACGAATCGGAGCCGCCGTCCAGGCGAACGCGTTGATGATGTTCGGCGCGCCGCAGCAACAGGCGAAATATCTGCCGGAAATCCTGCGCGGGGAGGCGATGCACGGGATGGGTTACAGCGAGCCCAACGCCGGTTCCGATCTGGCTGCATTGACGACCAAGGCGACGCGCGAGGGCGAGCACTGGGTGATCAACGGCCAGAAGATCTGGACGACGACATGGTGGGGCAAATACATGTTCCTCGCCGCGCGCACCGATCCTGACGCGAAGCCGAAGCATGCCGGCATAAGCATGTTCATCGTGCCCATGGACACGCCGGGCATCGACATCAGGCCTTCCAAGACGATGTATGATGGAACGTTCGCCAACATCTTTTACGACGATGTGCGCGTGCCGCTCGATGCTCTCGTCGGCGAAGTGAATGAGGGATGGAAAGTGCTGACCGGGGCGCTGGCGAATGAACGAGGCGTCGTCGGCGGCGGCATCGTCTTGAAGGTGGCGCACGCCTTTGATTTGCTCTGCCGGGACATCCGCGAGTCGGGACGACAGAGCGATCCGTTGACGCGCGACCGTATCGGCGCGCTCGCCGCCGACATCGAGGTCGGCCGGCAATTGATGATCCATTGCGCGGAACGCGCGGTGGAAGGGATCACGCCCCCCGAATTGGGCGCCATCAGCAAGGTGTTCTCGGGCGAACTGATGGAGCGCTTCGGCGAGTCCGCCCTCGATTTGCTGGGCATGGGCGCCGCTCTCTCGGAAGGGTCGCCCGGCGCGCTGCGCAACGGTCGCTACGAACAGGGACTGCGGCACTCGCTGATGTGGGTGATCTCCATCGGAACCAATGAAATCCAACGCAGCCTGATCGCCCAGCGCGGCCTCGGACTGCCGCGATGAACGCGGGGCGGCCCCACCGGCGTGGCTTGCGTAAATTGGTAGAACCATTTATCTATTGCGCGAAGACGTAAGCCTCGGGTCGAGACCGACGCCGATCCACGAAATCGACGGGAGGAGTCATGGCGGCAAATTTGCGAAGCCCTCGCGTCGCCGCGCGCTCCCCGTCGCGCACGCGCGAAGCGCTCCGATGATCGCGGTGCAGATCGCCAATGCCTTGGCGCTCGCCTCGTTGCTGACCCTGTTGGCGAGCGGTCTCGCGCTCATCTACGGCTTGCGCGACATCATGAATTTCGGCCATGGCGCGTTCTACATGATCGGCGCCTATATCGGTCACAGCGTGGCGGCGCGCACCAATTTCTGGTTGGCGGTCATCGCGGCGCCGGCGGCGCTCGCGTTGCTGGGGGTGGTGTTCGAATATCTCGTGCTGCGACCCCTGCGCCACCGCGGCGCCATCGACGTGGCGCTCGTGACGTTCGGGCTGTCGCTCATCGTTCAGCAAGTCATCGTCTATCTCTACGGCGGCGCTTCGCTCAGCGTCTCCGCGCCGGCTTCGCTCAGCGGTTCCGCGTCACTTTGGGGCGCGACCTATCCCACCTATCGCCTCTTCCTGATTTTCGTCGGCATCGGAGGTTGCCTGCTCCTCACGGCATGGCTGCGTTGGACGCGCGTCGGCATGTATGTTCGGGCGGCGAGCCAGCGCCCGGAGGTCGCGCGGATGATGGGCGTCAACACCAACCGGCTCGGCCTGCTGGTGGTTTGCCTGAGCACGGCGTCGGCGGGCCTCGCGGGCGTGCTCGCGGGCCCCTATCTCTCCGTGGACCCCAGCATGGGCGGAACGATCCTGATCTCCTGCCTGATCATTGTCGTCATCGGCGGCGTGGGCAGTATCGGCGGCGCCGTCGCGGCGTCCGTTCTTTTCGGCTTCATACAGGTCATCGGCGCTGTCCTGCTTCCGGGTATCGCCGTTCTCACGCCCTATATGCTGTTGATCGTCGTCTTGATCTGGCGACCGGGAGGCCTCGGCGGGGGGCGGTTGGAATGAGCGCGCCCGTCGATGTCAGCGCGGCCTTGGTTGCCAAATCGATGGCGGTTTCGCGATGGTCGGCGCCGGCTGCGCTCGTCATCCTCGCGGCGTTGGGCTTCGCCGTTCCACTCTGGCTGCGGAGTTCCTTTTACCTGGGTCTGGCCAACCAGGGTCTCATTCTCGGTGTGCTCGCGCTCGCGGCGGGCTTTCTCATGCATCAATGCCGAATGGTGATTTTCGGCGTCGCCGCGTTCTATGGCGCGCCCGCCTACCTATTCGCGATCGCGAGTTTGAACTGGTCGTGGAGCCCCAACGCCGCGGCGCTGTTCGCTATTCTCGGAACGATGCTGGCGTCGCTGGCGATGGGTTTCGCCATTGTTCGCGCCAAGCCGCTCGCGTTCGCGATGTTGACCTTAGCGATAGGCCAGATGCTTCGTCAACTCGTCCTGATCACCGGTTTGCGACCGATCACCGGCGGCGAGGACGGACTCAATATCGTTTTCAACGGCGCATTTCTGGGCCTCTCACAGAGCGCGCTCGCCACGCCCGCGCGTTTCTGGCCCGTCGCATGGACCGTCGTCTGCGCTGTCGTGCTGATGGTCTTCGTGGCCACGCGCTCCCGCTTCGGACGCATCTTACGCGCGACGCGCGACAACGAAGAGCGCATGCGCTTTTCCGGTTACGACACGTTCGCCCCCCGCCTCGCCGCCTTCGCTCTCGCCAGTTTCATCGCGACGTTGGGCGGCTTGCTGCAAGTGCTGAATTCGAGTTTCGCGTCGCCCGAATTGCTCGACTTTTCGCTCGCCGGCAACGTCCTCGTCTCCGCGTTGATTGGCGGCGGCGCCAGCGTCGTCGGCCCGATCGTCGGCGGCGTCGCCTTCACGCTCGGCCTCGACCAGTTCGCGGCGAGCGGACATCTCGAATTGTTCACGGGCGTGGCGATCGTCATCGTGATCGCGGCGCTGCCGGACGGTGTCGAAGGCATCGTCGCGCGGCTCGCGCGGCGGCGGGGAGGCGGCGATGCTCAGAATTGAGGATCTCTGTCTGCACTATGGCAATCTGCGCGCGCTCGACGGCATAGATCTCAGCCTGTCGCAAAGCGGTCGCATACATGGAATCATCGGCCCCAACGGCGCGGGCAAGTCCACGCTGATGGATGTCATTTCCGGTCGACGGCGTGCGACGAGCGGGCGCGTCTGGTTTCGTGGCGTCGACGTCGGCGCGCGCTCGCCCGCCGAGCGGCGGAGGCTTGGCATCTCCAGATCGTTTCAGCGGACCAGCATATTCCCGACCCTGACGGTGATCGAGCAATTGGAGCTCGTCGCGGCGCGTGTCGGCGGCGACGACATCGAAAAGGTCATCTCCGCGCTGGAACTCAACCGCGTCCGCAACGAGCGCGCGGAAACGATCGCGTATGGCGATCAACGCCGCGTCGACGTGGCGTTGGCGCTGCTCGGCAATCCGCGGCTCTTGTTGCTCGACGAACCCGCCGCCGGCCTTTCGCGCGCCGAAACGACCGCGCTGTTCGAGCATGTCGCGGCGCTTGTGCGCGAGCGCGACGTCACCGCGATGATCGTCGAGCATGACGTCGAGGCGGTGTTCGGCTTTTGCGACGACATCACCGTGCTCGATCTCGGCCGCTTGTTGATGACCGGCGAGCCGGACGAGGTGCGACGAGACCCCAAGGTCATCGCCGCCTACCTCGGGAGCGGCGCATGAGCTTCCTGGCGTTCGAGTGGCTTTCGGCCGGGTACGGAAGAGCCGTCGTATTGCGCGACGTCGATCTCGTCGTGGACGAGGGCGAGACCGTCGCGTTGGTCGGGCGCAACGGCGCCGGCAAGACGACGCTGCTGCAATCGTTGTTCGGCGGTTGCGCGATCCACGGCGGCGCGATTCTCATCGAGGGACGTCGTCTGGAGCGCGGGCCCGGCTTCGCGGCGCCGCGGCGCGGCGTATCGATCGCGCCGCAGGGTCGCATGATCCTGCCGCATCTGACGATCCGTGAAAATCTGTTGCTGGGCGCCGCCTCGGGCCGCCGAGGGCCGTGGGATATCGATGCGGTCTATCGTCTGTTTCCGGTGCTCGCCGAACGGGCCGCCAGTTCAGGCGCCGCGCTCAGCGGCGGACAGCAGCAAATGCTGGCGATCGGCAGGGCGTTGATGGCCAATCCGCGCGTGTTGTTGCTCGATGAGCCCACGGAGGGGCTCTCGCCGGTCATGGTCGACGGGATCGTCAAGGTGCTGATGGACATCCAGCGCACCGGAACGGGGATCCTCGTCGTCGAGCAGCATCTCAGCCTCGTGCGCCGGATCAGCTCGCGCTTTGTCATCCTGTCGAAGGGGCAAGTCGTCGGCGGTGGACCGACAACGCAAATCGGATCGCCTGAATTCAAGGAAGCGCTCACGTTCTGAAGCGCGACAACAAACAGGAGGAAACATTCATGGTCTCGAAATATGCTTTCATCGCCGGCGCCGCTCTGGCGACGACGCTTTCCACGTTCGGCGTGGCTTCGGCCGACGAGACGGGCCCGATCAAGATCGCGTTTCTGGCGATCGACTCGGGCTCGTTCGCCGCGCAAATGGAAGAGAACATCACGGGCGTGAAATTCGCGGTTGACTACATCAACTCGCTGGGAGGGGCGGGCGGACGCAAGTTCGAACTGGTGATGGGGACCGACAATGGCACGCCCGCCAGCGCGGTCACCGCCGCGACCCGAGCGATTCAACAGGACGGCGCCAAGATCGTGATGGGCATGTTCACGTCCTCCATTTCCGCTTCGCTCTCGCCCAAGATCGCGGCGCTCGGCGCCGTGATGATCGATCCCTGGTCTCAGTCGGACGATCTCATCGGGAAAAGCTGCGGGACGAACTACTTCCGCACCTCGACGAGCAACAGCATGATCGTCAACGCGGCGAAGGAGTTCGTGAAGCAATCCGGCATCAAATCCTGGGATCTGATCTCGGTCGACTACGCCGCCGGGCATGACTTCGCGACCAAATTCGGCACCTTCGTCGGCGACGCGGGCGGCAAGGTCAACGCGAGCCTGTTCGCGCCGCTCGGGACGACGGATTTCGGCAGTTACATCTCGCAGTTGCAAGCTTCGCCGTCCGAGGCGCTGTTCGTGACCATCTTCGGCAGTGACACGACCGCTTTCACGAAGCAACAGGCGCAGTTCGGCCTGTTCAAGAAATACAAGCTCGTTCTCGGCAACGGCTTCACCAGCCCCTCCTGGCTCAACGCGCACGGCGATGCCGACCTCGGCGTGGACGAGACGCTGAGCTACGATTCGAGCCTCCCGACGCCCAAGAACGAAGCTTTCGTCAAGGCGTTTCACGCCACCCATGTCGAAAACCCCAGCTACAACGACGCCGATATTTTCGCTGGCGTCGAACTGGCCGCCGCCGCGATCGACAAGGCCAAGTCCGCCGAGGCGGAGCCGCTCAAGGCCGCGCTCGCGGGGCTGAAGACCAGCACGATCTTCGGCGACGTGGAGTTGCGGGCCGCCGATCATCAATTGGTGCGTCAGGTTCTGATCACGGAAGTGGTCAAAGGCGCCGATGGTAAGCCGGCCTTCACAGTCAAGGCGAACATGGCCGGCCCCGCGATCATTCCGCCCCCCAGCGCCGATTGCAAGATGTAATCGCCGCGACAACCCGCGCGGTGGACATTCTGGACTTTCCAAAGGTAGTACCGATTGGCGGTCGGGCTCGCGCGTCGCGCGTGACCCGCCGCGGCCGAAAGTGGGAAAAGCCGAATGACTGATAACGCGAACGGATTCCGTCGTGTTCACGTCGCCAGAGCCTTCGAGGATATCGCGGGCCAGATTCGCGACGAGTTGACGCAAGGAAGACTACGCGCGGGTGATCGCCTGCCGCCCGAACGGGAACTGGCCGGCCAATTCGGCGTCTCGCGCAACACGCTGCGCGAGGCGCTTCGTTCGCTGGAAATCTCCGGCCTGATCACCTTGAAGAAGGGCGCCTCGGGCGGCGCCTTTGTCAAGGACAGCAGCGGCGAGGTCGTGGTGTCGGGCATTCGCGACATGTTCGCGCTGGGAGCGGTCACGCTCGGGCAAATCACGGAATCGCGCATCTGGATCGAATCGGCGATCGTGCGCGCGGCTTGCGAGCGGCATACCGACCAGGACGTCGCACGGTTACGGGAGAATATGATTTTGGCCGCCGACGCGGTGAAGCGCAAGGACTTCTTCGCCCGCGCGGAAAAGCACCTGGAGTTTCACTTGATACTCGCCAAGGCGACGGGCAACCCGATCATGGACGTAATCATGGAGTCTCTGATCGGCGTCATGCGGCAATTCATTCTCACCATCGGGCCGCACAACATCGTCGATTACGCCTTGTCCTCGCGACAGCGCTTCATGACGCATTTCGAGGCGCGGGACGCCGAGAGCGCGGTCAAGGAAATGGAAGACCATCTCAAGCGGGTCAACCGCAATTATGTGAAAGTGCTCGGCGCCCGGAGCAAGACCAAGGCGTAGGGGCCGCAAAAGCGACCCCTGTACCTATCTCACGCGGTTTCGGAAGTCTTCGCGGTTGTTCTCTCGAAGTGTAGCGTAGCGGAACGTAGGTGTGCCTGGCATGGGCACTGGATTGGAGGTGAAAGTCCTTCGCGGGGCGAGATGGTAGCAACCGCGAGTCGGAGGCAACTGCACGCAGTACTCGCCGTCGTGAGACGCCGACGCTGGCGCCGTGA
>Ga0302320_10025088_pt1 | contig 11606 bp, 14 predicted proteins | sample Bog_T0_3_FD_202130 | JGI IMG/M metagenome (GOLD analysis project Ga0302320, IMG submission 202130) | Peat permafrost microbial communities from Stordalen Mire near Abisko, Sweden - Bog_T0_3 | ecosystem: Environmental > Terrestrial > Soil > Wetlands > Peat | place: Sweden: Abisko, Stordalen Mire... | reverse complement strand
CATGAAGCTCGACCACCCCGGCGTCATGAAGGTGCTCGCGGAGGGAGACGGCCGCCAGGTCTACATGGTGATGGAGTGGGTCGAGGGCCGCCTCCTCCGCAAGGCCCTTGGCGATGCCCGCAAGTTCCCCCCGGAGCGCGCCATCAAAATAACCGTCGCCGTGGCCGACACCCTCGACTACATCCACCGCAACGGCGTGGTCCACCGCGATCTGAAGCCGGAGAACATCATGATCGACGGCGAGGACCGCGTCAAGCTGATCGATTTCGGCATCGCCGGCCAGGTGGGCGCCAAGCGCCTGACCTTCGCGAAGCTCTCGCAGGTGGTCGGCACGCCCGACTACATCTCACCCGAGCAGGTCAAAGGAAAACGCGGCGACGGCCGCAGCGACATCTACGCCCTCGGCGTCATGCTCTATGAGATGCTCACCGGCAAGACGCCCTTCCCCGGCGCCAATCCCTTCGCCATCATGAACGAGCGCCTCCTGAACCACCCGATTCCCCCGCGCGAAGTGAATCCCGAAATCTCCCCCGAACTGCAAGAGGTCATCTACCGCGCCCTCGAACGCGACCCGCAAAATCGCTACTCCACCGCCAACGAATTCGCCTGGGACCTAGAGCACCTCGACCAGGTCGGCGTCGCCGACCGCCTCGAGCTCCACGATTGGAAGCGCCGCCGCACCCCCTGGCTCCGCCGGCTCCTCTTCTACGTCAGCATGGCCCTCATCCCCATCGTCGTCTTCGGCTTGCTGCTCTGGGTCGCGAAAAAGGGCGGATAACTGCCGAAGCCCTGCAAGCACCCGCCCCCAATGCGCTACCCTCTTGTTTGGCCCACATTCTGATCGTCGACGATGACGCCAACACTCTCGCGTCCCTGTCCCGCGCCTTCCGCCTCGCCGGCCACGCCGCCACCGTCTGCGACAACGCCGCGCGCGCCCTCGACCTCATCAAGTCCCAGCCCTTCGACATGCTCCTCTCCGACGTGGTCATGCCCGGCAAGGACGGCCTCTCCCTCCTCGAAGACCTGCACAATCTCGGCGTCTTGCTGCCCGTCGTCATGGTCTCCGGCCAGGCCAACATTGAGATGGCCGTCCGCGCCACCCGCCTCGGCGCCGTCGATTTTCTCGAAAAGCCGCTCTCCACCGACAAGCTCCTGCTCACCGTGGACAACGTCCTCAAGCTCAAGCGCCTGGAGGACGAGAACCGCGAACTCCGCCAGCGCGCATGCCCATGGTCATGCAGGCCAAACTCCTTCGCGTGCTGGAGGAAAGCCAGGTCGAGCGCGTCGGCGGCGACCGCGCCATCCCCGTCGACGTCCGCGCCATCGTCGCCACGCACCGCAACCTCGACGACCTCGTGAAACGCGGCGCTTTCCGCCAGGATCTCTACCACCGCGTTTACGTTTTTCCGCTCCTCTTGCCGCCGCTCCGCGAGCGCATTGAGGACATTCCCGCCCTCGCCGCGCACTTCGCCGCGCGCGTGTCCGAACAGAACGGATGGAAGCCCAAGCCCTTCGCCCAGGACGCCATCGAGGAATTGCAGCGCTATGCCTGGCCGGGCAATGTCCGCGAGTTGCGCAACGTCGTGGAGCGCCTTCTGCTGCTGGCCGATGGGCCCGTGGACCGCGCCGCCGTCCGCCGCCGCGCCGCTCCTCACCAGCCCTCTCGCCGGGCGCGTCGACCAGTTCGAGCGCCAGCAGATTCTCTCCGAGCTGAAGCGCCACAACCAGCGCATGACGGACACGGCCAAAGCCCTCGGCCTCGAACGCAGCCATCTCTACAAGAAGTGTCAGGCCCTGGGCATCGATCTCCGCGCGCTGCGCGGCGCGCCGGACCCCCCGGAATCGCCTGGCTATTGAATCGTGTACGGCGCCTTCAAAGCGAACGGCGCAATCTCCACGTCGAACTGGGTCCCCCCGGCGCCGGCCATCCGATAAGAGCCGTACATTGTGCCCGTGGGGGTCTTCAGTGGGCACCACGACGAGTATTTGAACGACTCGCCCTTCGCCAGCACCGGCTGTTGCCCCACCACTCCCGGCCCTTTGACTTCTTCGCTCCGCTCCAGCGCGTCCGTGATGATCCAGTGCCGGCTCAGCAGTTGCACCGTCTCGGCGCCGAGATTCGTGATGCGGACCGTGTATTCGAACACCCAGGCCCCCTCCAGCGACCGCGAGTTCTCCGGCGAATACCGCGACAGAACTTCCACGCGGATACTCTTCGTGATGGCTTCGGAAACCGGTGCGAGTTCCGACGGTGACCCAGGCATACTTCCCTTGCTCATGATACCTCAGGCCAACAGCGCCGGCAGTTCCGCCGCCGGCGTCCGCACGCCCACGTAAAACGTGCCGAACAGCGCGTACACCGCGCTCACTTCGTCGAACCGCATCTCGTAGATCAGCTTCTTGAAAACCAGCGGATCCTCCGCGAAGAGGTCTACGCCCCACTCCCAATCGTCGAACCCTATCGACCCGGTGATGATCTGCCGCACCTCGCCCGCGTACCGCCGGCCGATCATCCCATGCTCGTGCATCAGCCGCTGGCGGCTGGCCATGGGTTCGCGGTACCAGTTGGCCGTCTCGCCGCGCCGCCGGTCCATCGGGTAAAAACAGAGGTACTTCGCCGCCGGAATCTCCGGCCACAGACGCGGCGCCATGGCCTGCCGCTGCCGCGCCAGCACGCTCTCAATCTCTTTGGTCCACTCCTCCGAATGCGGCTCCACCCCGCGCGCCGCCAGCGCGCCGTAAATCTTCGCCGTCGATTCGTACAACCCCAACTCGACCACGGAGAGATAGGAACCCGTCGGCTCCAGATAGTCCGACAGCCGCAGTCGCGCGATCTCAAGCTGCGCCTGGTTCAGTTCCTCGAAGCTGCGCCGGAAATGCGCCAGCAAAAGGTCGCCCTTATGCCCCAGCAGCGAGTACACGGCGCTCTGGCGTCCGTCCGACGGCCGTTCCATCTCTCCCAACGCCGCCGCGGCTTCCTCCAGAATCCCGGTCCGCTCGCCTTCCGGCAGCGCGCGCCAGGACGCCCGGCGGAAACGCATCATCTGGTGCAGCACGCTGGCGCCCTCCACGGTCAGTGGGACAGGGGGCATCGCGGTTTCTGTGGCCGGCTCGGACGTCATAGACCTCCATTATAGGGAGATCCTGGGAATCCGGTCGGCTGCTCCCCGCTTCCTCCGCTTCCTCCGCTGCCTCCGGTCTTGACATCGTCGGCTCCGCGCCTTCGCACCTCCGAGTCCAAGTTTCCATTCCGTGCGCCCCTCCGCTTCCTCGGCCACTCGGGTCTTGACGTCGTTAGCGTTCCTCCGCGCCTTCGCGTCTCCGCGTCGAGCTTCCCTTTCCGCCGCCGCGTCGAGAGTTCCATTGCGCCATGTAGGCCTCCGACGCCGCCGTCTCCAGTACTCGATTCTCCTCCGTACGCCACTCTTCGGCGCGCCGTTCCTTCAAACGCTCCAACAGCCTGCAACGCCGGCGGGCCTCCAGCATGGCCGCCTCCCGCTCCGCCAGTTTCTTCACCTGCGCCGCGCGTTCCCCGGCGAACTCGGCATCCCTCTCCTTTACCCGCAGCCGAAAGCTGCCCAGCGCCTCCAGATCGCGCCCCGTCACCGGGTCCCACGCTCTCACCTGCAACTCGGCCTGGATTCCGGAAGCTTCGCATTCGGCGCACTGCCGGTCGATCTCCGCCAGCGCCGCCGTTTCGCGTTTGAACTTGATCTCCTCGATTTCAAGCTGCGTCTGCCGCCACTCAAGGACTTTCCCTAATGGAAACCGGAAGCTTGGCATGAGCTTCTAATGCGCTGGCGGCTTCGCCTGAGCCTCCTGCCGGCCGCCTTCCAGACGCGCCGCCAGTTGATCCAGGCGCGCCAGGGTCTCCAGGCGCTCGGCGTTCGTCGAATGATCCTGCCGCAGAAACTGCATCAGTTCGGGGCGCAAACGGATGCTCGAATCGAGGACCGGGTTCGACCCCGCCACGTACGCTCCCAATTGGATCAGGTCCTGCGAGTCGCGATAAACCGACAGCGCTTGCCGCAGCCGCCGCGCGGCGTCCTTTTGCGGCGGCGTCGCAATCTGCGACGTCAGCCGGCTCACCGAGTTCAGAATGTCGATCGCCGGGTAGTGTCCTTCGGCCGCCAGTTGCCGCGAGAGAATGATGTGCCCGTCCAGAATCGCGCGCACCGCATCGCAGATCGGCTCGTTGAAGTCGTCGCCCTCCACCAACACCGTGAAGAACCCCGTGATCGACCCCCGCTTGAAGTTCCCCGCGCGCTCAAGCACCCTCGGAAGCAGGTTGAAGACCGACGGCGTATAGCCTTTCTGGCTGGGAGGCTCCCCGGCCGCAAGCCCAATCTCCCTCTGCGCCATGGCTAGTCGCGTCACCGAATCCATCACCAGCAATACGTTGGCGCCTTGGTCGCGAAAGTACTCCGCCACCGTCAGCGCCAGAAAGCAGGCGCGCACCCGCAACGGCGCCGGCCGTTCCGACGTCGCCACCACCACCACCGACCGCTTCATTCCCTGCGGCCCCAGTTCCTTCTCCAGGAATCCGCGCACTTCCCGGTTGCGCTCCCCGATCATCGCAATCACCGACACGTCGGCGGAGTTCTGCCGCGACATGGCACCCAGCAGCGTGCTCTTCCCCACGCCGCTGCCGCCGAAGATCCCCATGCGCTGCCCCTGCCCCACCGGCAATAGCCCGTCGATCGCCCGTATGCCCGTGACCAGCGGCGTTACAATGTGTTCGCGGTCCAGCGGGTTGCCCGACGTGCCGTACAGGCTGTAAGAGTCCACCGCCTGGATGGGCGGCCCGTCGTCCATGGGCTTGCCGAAACCGTCGATCACGCGGCCCAGCAGCCCCGGCCCCACCTCCACCCGCGACTCCTCGCCTCGCGCTTCCACCGCATCGCCCGCCTGTAATCCGTCTATCTCATCGAGCGGCATCGAGAGCACTCGCCCCTCTCGAAACCCGATCACCTGCGTCCGTATACGCCGCCCGCTTTGCGTCGCGATCTCGCAGAAATCCCCAATCGCCGCGCTCGGCCCCCGCGATTCCACCAGCAGCCCCACCACGTCGGTCACCTGCCCGGTCCAGCGCAGCGGCGACACCCGCTCCAGTTCCTCCCGGTACGGGACCAGAGAGATTCTGTCGTTCACGACGGCCTCCGCATGCGGTCCGCCAGACCGCGCTCGATTTCCCGTAGTTGCGATTCCACCGAAGCGTCCAGATTGCCGCGCTCCGTCTCCAATACTACCGCCCCCGGCTCGCGCGCGCCGTCCGCCACAACCTCGACCGCCAATCCGCCCGCCTCCCGCAGGCATGCGGCCACCATGGCCGCGTGCGACGGGTGCACCCTTACACGCCGGATCTCCTGCGATTGCATCTTTTCAAGCGCCCCCAGCACCAGTCCGTGCAGCGCCTCCGGATCTACCGCCACTTCCCTGCGCAGCACCCGTCGCGCAATGGCCAGCGCCAGCGCGATCAGATCGGCCTCGGCTTCGCGCCGGAAGCGAGCCCGCAGACCGCCCATTTCCTCAATCGAGCGCGCCAGCCGCCCGAACACCGGCTGCAACTCGGTCATGGCCTTCTGCCGGCCTGCGGCTTCCCCTTCGCGCGCGCCCGCCGCGCGAGCCGCCTGCGCCCGCTGTTGACACTCCGCTTCCATCTGCGCCAACCGGGCGGCAACCGCCGGCGCCGCCTCTGCCGCGCTGTTGCCTTCCTGCCCCACCTGCCGCCATTCCAACGGCGTGTCCGGATGCGGGTCCCCCGGCGCCAGCACCTTACACGACATACTGCTCCCCGACCGTGCCCTTCAGGCTGATCACGCCTTCCGCTTCGAGTTGCCGCACCAGCGCGATGATGGTCTGCTGCGCCGCCTCCACTTCTTTGATCTTCACCGGCCCCAGCGCGTCCATATCCTCCCGCAGCATTTCCGCTCCGCGCTGCGACATGCACGTCATAATGTGGTTCCGCAGTTGTTCGCTGGTCCCCTTCAGCGCCACCGTCAGCACCTTGCGCTCCACCTTGCCCACCACTTCCTTCAATCCGAGCGGATCGATCAGCAGCAAGTCCTCGAACACAAACATCAGGTGCCTTATGGTCTCCACCAGGTTGGCGTCCTGCTGTTCGATGTGGTCCAGGATCACCCGGCTCGACCCCGAGTCCAGCCGGTTCAGCATCTCCGCCACCGCCCGCACGCCGCCATAGGATTCCCGGCTGAACTCCCCCAGGGCTTTCAGCTTCGATCCGATCACGGACGCGATCTTCATGATGATCTCCGGCGAAATCTGGTCCAGGCTGGCCATGCGTTGCGCAATATCCGAACGCATCTCCGGCGGCAGCGAAATCAGCAGCGCGGCCGCCTGCGAGGGGTTCAAGTGCGACAGCACCAGCGCGATGGTCTGAGGGTGTTCGTTGTGAATGAACTTCGCCAGTTGCTGCGGGTCGGCCTTTTGAATCGCGTCGAAGGAAGCCGCCTCCGACCCCAGCGCCTTCGACAGCCGGTCCAGCATCCGCTTGGCCACATCCGGCGTGAACGCGCGCAGCAGCAGCTTGCGAGCGAATTCGATTCCGCCGCGCGCAATGTAATCCCCCGCCATGGTCAACTGGTGGAATTCCTCCAGCACGGTCTCCGCTTGATCCGCGGAAATTGCCGTGATCCGGGCTACCTCCCGGCTGACCGTCTGGACATCGTCTTCCCCGAGTTGCTGCAACAGGTCCGCGCTGGACTGTTCGCCCAACACCACCAGCAACAGCGCCGCTTTGCGCACGCCCGGGATCGATTCCGCCTTTGTGGCGTTGAGAATCATCTGGCGCCCTCGCCGCTCATTAGTAGTTTCCGTCCTCCCGGATCCAACTTTGCAGAACGTGAGCCGCCAGACCGGCCTCTTCCTTGACCTTCTCGCGCAAGTGCTTGGCCAGGACTTCCGAGGTCTTGGTGATTGCCGGCGCCAGCTTCAGTGCGCTCAACGCCTGAGCGTCCAGCCGTTGCTGCTGGGCCTCCCGCTCCGCCAGTTTGGCTTCGAGCTGTTGTTCCAAATTGGACTGTCCGGCGGCCTGTGGAATCTGCGCCGGAGCGGCGTTAGGCGAAGCGGGAAGCGCCGCCGGCGCGCTCGCCTCTACCAACGGCTCCGATCGGCGGCGCATCAACGCCAACACCAGTATCAGCAGCACAACCCCGGCGGCCCCTCCGCCGATCGTTAGCGTCTTCCGGTCCAGGACCAGCGACTGGACTGTCTTGGCCCCCGGAGCCGACGGCGCGCTGGTCTGGGGCGGCTCCGTCAAGAGCGTGTTTTCAAACGGCAGCGTCTCCACAATCAACTGGTCGCCGCGGTCCGCGTTCAGTCCCGTTACCCCAGCCACCAAATCGTGGATCGCTTTCATTTGTTCCGGCGGCGGCGGCGTCAGCACGCGCCGAAACGTACTGCCGGCCTTCTCCCAGCTCACCGTCTGGTCCACCAGCACGGCCAGCGACATCTTGCGCACTTCGCCCGCCGGCAGGCGGCTCTTCTTCACCGTGCGGCTGGTTTCGTAGGCGATGTTCTCCGTCACCCTCGACGTGCGGCTTGCGCCCGTCCCCGGCCGCGACGTGGGCCGCGGCAGCGTCGAGGCCGTTCCCGGAACGCCCCCGGCCGAAACCGGACCCGCCGTGTCTTCGGTTCTCTGCGAACTCACCATCACGGAGTGCGCCGGATCGAAAATCTCCTCGCTCTGTTCGCCTCCCGTAAAATCGCAATCCACCGACGCGCCCGCGCGAAACCGCTCCGCCCCCAGCAGCGGTTCGAGCGTGCCGTTCATCTTGGCCACCAGATCGGCTTCCACCTTGTGCCGGTAGTCCAGGACGGCTTCGGACGGCTCCGGTCCGTCCAGACCCCCCGCCGCTTTCGGCCTTCCCAGAAGGTTGCCGTTCATATCCAGCACCGAAACCCCGTCCGGAGACAGCCCTTCCACGGCGCTCGCCACCAGATTGTCGATGGCCGCCACATTCTGCGGCGCAAGCCGCGCCCCGGGCCGCAACCGAACCAGCACGCTGGCCTTGGCCGGCTCCTGCTGCTCCACAAAGACCGATTCCTTCGGGAAGGTGATGTGGACGCGCGCCTGCTCCACCTCGTTCAGCGACATCACCGAACGCTCCAGTTCCCCCTCCAGCGCCCGCCCGTAGTTCACATGTTCGGTGAAATCCGTCGCGCCCAGGTTCGCCTTGTCGAACAGCTCGAAACCGATCCTCCCGGATTTCGGCAGCCCCGCCGCGGCCATCGAGATCCGCAGTTCCGCAATCCGCGCCGATGGCGCCAGCACCGAAGCCCCGCCCTCGCCCAGGCGGTATTCCACCCCGCTCTCCTTCAGCTTCTGCACCACGCCGCCCGCGTCTTCCGGCGCAAGCCCCGTGTACAACGGCCGGAAGTCCGCTTCCTGCCGCCACTGAACCAGCGCGTAAAGACCCGAGCCTGCCAGCGCCGCCGCCAGCACGATCGTGATCCGTTGCCGCAAAGAGAAACTGGCTAGAAGCTTCTTCATCGTCTGCCTGAGGCCTTGCCCCCTCCATCGGCGGAATGCCCCCAAAACTACATCTGCAGGCGCATGATTTCCTGGTACGCGCTCACAACTTTATTGCGCGCCTGCAGGAACAGATCGAACGACAACTGTGCACGCTCGGCCGCCAGCACCGTGGTGTGTACGTCCTCGCCCTCCCCGGATAGGAACCGCCCCACCGACGCCGAAGCGTCCTGGGCCGACCCTTCCACTGTCTTGATCGCCGCGGCAAAGATATCCTGAAACCCGCCGCCCGCCGCGGGCGAACCAGCCGGCCGGATCGAATCCACGGCCGTCGGCGCGGAAATGGGAACAATGGGTGCGCTCATCGCAGCCTCACCGCAGCAGGTCGATCGAATGCGAGATCATGTCCTTGACGGCCCCCATCGCAGCCACGTTGGCTTCATAGCTCCGCGACGCGCCCATCAGGTTCACCATGTCCTCGGCCGGGTCTATCCGCGGAAAGGCCACATACCCCTGCGCGTCCGCGTCCGGATGCCCCGGCATATAGCGCCTTTCCGGGTCCCGCGTGTCCGTCACAATGTCCGTCACCGCCACCCCGTTGGCGCTCTGGGCCATCTGGAACGCCGACGAAAACGGCGATCCCACCTCCGCGCTCTCGAATACCGCGTCTTTCCTGCGGTACGGGCCGCCCTCCGGCGTTCGCGTGGTTTCCACGTTGGCCAGGTTTTCCACCAGCAGCTCCGCGCGCGCCCGCTGCGCCGCCATCCCCGATGCGCCCACCGACAAGGCATCGAATAGGCTCACTGGCTCTGGCCTCCGCCGTCGATCGCCATGCGCGTAATCTGGATCTCGGAACGCATCAGCCCCGAGGCGACCTGGAAACGCAGCGCGTTCTCCGCCAGCAGGCGCGTTTCCCGGTCCAGACTGACGTTGTTGCCGTCGTTCTTGACCGTCAGCCCCGGAGCGTCAATCGCCCTCGGCGTTCCGCTCGTCGCGTTACGCATCTCCGCATCGAAATCCAGATCCTGCGCGTGGTATCCCGGCGTATCGGCATTGGCGATATTCCCCGCCACCAGCTTCTGCCGCGCGCTCAGCAGATCCATGTACCGTTCGAGTTGTGCCGAAACTCCATCCAGCATGGCGGCTCTGCCAGGTGCAAGTCTCGCGCCATCCCGGAACCGCCGCCATTTCAACAGCGGTGCAAACGCAACCCGCCAGTTATCTGCCGATACGGCATTTTCTTGCCGCTTTCACCGCGCCGCAATCTCCCCTTGCAACTGCCGCGCCCGCGGAACGTCCGCAATGTTCACCACGCTCTTGTCGAACACCGTCATGTCCTGCACCAGCCGGTCCACATCCGCGCCGGCCTCCATGACAATCTCGTGCTCAATCCAATCCGACAGCGGAATGCCTCGGAAGTACATGCGCTCTTGCAGCACCAGGCTCTTCCGGTTCCGCGTCAGCAATCGGTCTTCGCGCGCGAAATGCCTCTGCTCCACCCGCAACTCGCCCAGGAAGGTCTCCAGCGCCTGCCGCCGCGCGGTCTCCTCCGCCGCCCGCATGGCGCTCTGCAAGGTCGATCCCAACCCCGCTTTCTCGGCCTTCAGCTCCCCGCGTTGTTCCGCCAACCCCTCGCGCTGCCCCGCCAGCCGCTCGCGCTCTTCGGCCAGCTTGACCTCCATGCGCGACTCCATCACGAACCACGCCAGCATCGCCGACGCCACCGCCGCCAAACCCGGCACAAGGATCGACACTAACGGGTCCATGCCCCAATCCTACGCGCCCGGCTCCGCTAAACGCCAGATATCAAAGGTAAACTGCCGAATGTAACCCCCGGAGACGCTACCCCTTCTTCGCCGCAATCAGCGACTTCGTCATCCCCCACACCCGCTCCCGGATAATCCTCGCCCCCGGAAACAGCCGCCGCATCTCGCCCGGCCCCAGCAGCCGTATGTCGCGCAGAAAATGGTGGATATAGAATTCCCTCCGGTCCGGCGTCACCCGCGACAGCACATTCCACAAATTGCACCGCGGAACAATCGCCCGCTGCCATGCCTTCGGCAGCCAGTGGATGAAGGGCGTCAGCAGGTGCTGCTCCACCGGAAACCACCGGTTCGGCGTCTGTATCCAGTACCCCCGCCCCACCCGCGCCGCCTCCCGCGCAAAGCTCTCCTGGCTCTCCCTGTTCCCCACGTGCTCAATGGCCGAATTGCTGAACACCACGTCGAAAGCCCCGTCCCGGAACGGCAGCCTCCGCCCGTCGCCCGCCACCCGCATTTCCACCCCCGCCTGCGCCTCGATGGATTGCGGCAGGTTCAGAAGCACCACTTTCGGCGGAACGTCCAGCAGCCCCCAACACTCCGGCGTTCCCCCGATGTCCAGCACCAGTTCTTTCCCCCCGATGCCGAACTCGCGCGCGAACCGCTCCATCCGCCGCTTCCGGAATCGCAGCGACATCGCCCCGATCGCCGCCAGCGTGTCAGGGCTTGCCATCGCCGCCGAAATCGATCTCCGAATCCACCGCGAACTTGCGGTAGCCCCGGAAATCCAACAGGTTCCTCATCACCTTCGGACGCGTGTTCCGTACCTGCCCGTTCGCCCGGCTCGGCTGATACAACATCGTCGTTTCCGCCTCCGCAGGCAGCAGGAATTGCTTCCCCCCCACCTCCGCATACCCGTATTCCACCGACGTCGACGACTCCCTGATCGAAAAATCCACCGGAATGTCGTCCGCTTCCGTCGTCAGCCGCCACACCATGTTGCTGCCCTTGGCGATCTCTAGCACTCCGTGGAATCCCACCAGCGTGCTCCGCATGTCCGCCCCCGACCCGAATGCCAGCATAAAATGCGAGTGCTCTTTCGGCACACGGTACGAATACACCTCCACCGGCGTCTTGCGCACCACCCCCGCTTTCTCCCAACGAAACGTGGTCGCCGATTCCGGTTCGAAGATCCACCGCAGCGTGCTCCCGAACTCGCCCGCCGAAATCGCCCCGCCCAGCGACAGCATGCTCACGTCCGACGTTTTCCCCCCCGCCAGAACCAGCTTGTAATTCTCCTTCTTGTTGGAATACGTGAGCTGTAGAGTAAGCGCATCCAGGTTCCGCCACACCCC
>Ga0302320_10025087_pt1 | contig 11606 bp, 9 predicted proteins | sample Bog_T0_3_FD_202130 | JGI IMG/M metagenome (GOLD analysis project Ga0302320, IMG submission 202130) | Peat permafrost microbial communities from Stordalen Mire near Abisko, Sweden - Bog_T0_3 | ecosystem: Environmental > Terrestrial > Soil > Wetlands > Peat | place: Sweden: Abisko, Stordalen Mire... | reverse complement strand
GCCTGGCGCGGCCAGTTCGTGCGCGGCATTTCCGTACGAGCGCACGGGCCGCGGCAGGCGGCGACCTGAACGACTTGAAATGCCCGCTCAGCCGCCTGGCGCGGCCAGTTCGTGCGCGGCATTTCCGTAAGAGCGCACGGGCCGCGGCAGGCGGCGACCTGAACGACTTGAAATGCCCGCTCAGCCGCCTGGCGCGGCCAGTTCGTGCGCGGCATTTAATTAGGAGCCGGTGGGCATTTTCAGCCGCTGCCGCGGTTGCGTCCGCGCTGCTTGCCGGATGCGGGTATCCCGGCGAGCCGCTCCCGCCGGCGCTGAACCGCCCCATGCGGGTGGGCGATCTCAGCGCCGTCCAGCGGGGCTCGAAGATCGTGGTCTACTTTACCATTCCCAAACTCACCACGGAAGGCTTTCCGGTCCCGGATCGTCCCGAGACCGAGGTGCGCATCGGCGAGATGCCCTCCGGCGGATTTACTGTCGCCGCCTGGGAAAAAGGCTCGGAGCGGGTGCCGCCCACCGCGGTCAGGATCGACAACCGGGTGGCAGCGGCGACCATCGACGCCTCGCAGATGAACGGTAAGACGGAAGTCGTCGCGGCGCGCGTGCTCGGCCCGCATGGCCGTAACGTCGGGTGGTCCAACTTTCAGACGGTGATCGTGGTGCCGCCTCTGCCCGTTCCGCAGGGGCTTGCGGCGACGGACGCTCCCGACGCCGTACGGCTCGACTGGCATGCGGGCGCGTCGCAGTTCCGCGTCTACCGGAGAACTCCGGACGATCCCCAGTGGAAACAGATCGCCGTCACCGATAAGCCTTTTTATGTGGACCCCGCAATCGAATACGGCGGCAGTTACGAATACCAGGTCCAGTCGATTGAGAAGAGCGGCGATAAATACGCCGAGAGCGAAAGCTCCCAAACCATCGCCATCAAGCCGAAAGACCTCTTCCCGCCGGCCGTTCCCACGGGCCTCACGGCCGTGCCCGGATCCCGCAGCATAGAGCTGGCCTGGGACCGCAGCGTCGAGAAAGACTTCTCGGCTTATCAGGTCTATCGCGACGGGAAGAAGATTGCGGACGGGCTGACGTCTCCCTCCTTCAGCGATAAGGACGTCAGATCGGGCGTCAAATACAGCTACCGGATTTCAGCCATCGACAACGCCGGAAATGTGAGTGCGCTTTCGGTAGCCGTGGAAGCGGCGATTCCTTAAACTGGGAACGGACATGCCGCAATCTGAACTCATCGCGCTGCTGGTCGTGGCGGTTGCCGGAGCGGTGGCCGCTGGTCAGCTGGCGTGGAAGTCTCTGCGGGCGCGCCCTTCGCCGGACGAAGTCGAACGGAGTCGCCGCATCGGCCTGAACGGCAGCGGTAAGCTCGCAGACGGTGAAATCGTCGATATCGAAGGCGCCAACATTGTTTTCTCGTACAGTGTGGCGGGCGTCGGGTACACCGCGGCGCAGGATGTGCGGGCCATTGAGGCCCTGCTGCCGGCCGACCGGATGTCGGTGATCGGGCCTGCGCGGGTGAAATACGATCCCCGCAACCCCGCCAACTCGATCGTGCTCTGCGAAGAATGGAGCGGGTGCAAATCCTCAGCCGCAACACGCTAGCATGGACTCATGAAGAGATTCCTGCCGGCGCTGTTGGTGGCCGCTGTCCTCGCGGCGGGGCTGCTGGTCGGCGCCAACAGCTTCAATGCCCCCACAACGATACTGCACGTGGTGGTGGTCAAATGGAAAGCCGATTCCACGCCGCAGCAACAGCAGGCCGCCATTGACGCAATCCGCCGGATGGCGGCCGACGTTCCCGGCGTGAAGAACGTCTGGATCAAAAAGCAGAAGGTCCAGCCCGCCGATTTCAACACGGCCTTTGCCATCGAATTCGAGAGCAAGGCCGCTTTCGACGCCTATACCAACAGCGCGGCGCACAAGGCATGGGAGAAGCTCTACCTGCCTTATCGCGAAGAGAGCAATACGCAGGACATCACCAACTGACATGGCTCTCGAGTTCACAACCTCTTACCTCAAAGATTCGCTCGCCCTGCTGCGCTATTACAAAGGTCTGGGCGACCGGGCTGTCGCGCAGGTGACGGATGACCGCCTGACCGCCACGCTCGACGCGGAAATGAACTCGATCGCGGTTATCGTGAAGCACCTGGCGGGCAATATGCGCTCCCGCTGGACGGACTTTCTCAGCAGCGACGGCGAAAAGCCCGACCGCAACCGGGATGCCGAATTCGAGGAACCGCCGCGCACCCGGGAGGCGCTGCTGGCCATGTGGGAATCCGGGTGGTCCTGCCTGTTCGGCGCACTGGAAGCGCTCACGGATGACGATCTGCACCGCACCGTCACCATCCGCGGTGAGGCGCATTCGGTAATGCAGGCCATCAACCGGCAGCTCGCGCATTACCCGTATCACATCGGCCAGATCGTGATGCTGGCCAAACATTTTCAGAGCGGCGAATGGAAATCGCTCACGGTGCCGCGCGGCAGGTCGGATGAGTTCCACCGGCGCGTCAGGGCCGGCGAGGCGAGCCAGCGCTAGCCCGCAATTTCGGATGAGGCAAACGATGTGATCGTCATCTCCGCCAACAAAGCCCGCCCCGGCGCGCTGCTTCGCCAGCTGGGCCTCGTAAGCGCCACCGCGCTGGTGGTGTCGAACATGATCGGGACGGGTATCTTTACCACCACCGGTTTTATCGTGGGTTATGTCGGAGACGCGCGCATCGTTCTGCTCGCCTGGCTCGTTGGCGCGCTTTTTGCACTCTGCGGCGCGCTCAGTTACTCCGAACTGGGCGTGAACTTCCCCAGCTCCGGCGGCGAATACGTTTATCTGACGCGCGCCTTCGGAGCCGCCTGGGGCTTCATGTCGGGCTGGATTTCATTCTTCGCGGGATTCTCCGCGCCCATTGCGGCGGCGGCCCTCGCTTTCTCCGATTACGCCGGCTACTTCCACCCCGCGCTGCGTCAGGCCAATGAGAAATGGGTGATCGGTTCGGGCGCGTTTTCCCTGAAGATGGGCGGCGCTCAGCTGGTGGCGTGCCTGCTGATCGCCGTTTTCACTGTGATTAATTTCTTCGGCGTCAAGCGCGTCGCGAGAGTGCAGAACGTTCTCACAGGCACGAAACTGCTGGTGATCGGAGGCCTGATCGCGGCCGGTTTCGCCGTCGGCGACGGCAACTGGTCGCACCTCTGGACCCCGGCGGTTCGCACCTCTTCCGACTCCGTGCCCATCGCCTTCGTGATCAGCCTTCTCTGGGTGATGGTCGGCTACAGCGGGTGGAACGCCGCCACTTATGTTGGCGAAGAACTCAAGCAGCCCGACCGCACATTACCGGCCTCGCTCGGGATTGGCACGGCAATCGTAACCCTGGCGTATGTGGGTCTCAATCTGCTTTTTATTTACGCTACTCCGCTCGAAAAAATGAAGAACGTTGTGGCGGTGGGTTCGCTCGCGGCGGCCAATCTTTTCGGCCCGAATATCGGCGGGGGTTTCGCGGCCCTGATGGCGGTTTCGCTCATGTCTACGGTCAACGCGATGGTCACGATCGGGCCGCGCGTCTATTACGCGATGGCGCACAACGGAGCGTTCTTCGAGGCCGCCGGGAAAGTGCATCCGCGCTGGCACACGCCGGTCAACGCCATTGTGATGCAGGGCATCTGCGCCATGCTGATGACGCTGACGCCGTTTCCGGAACTGATCATTTACATTGGATTCAGCCTGACATTCTTCACCGTAATGGCCGTGGGTTCGGTGTTTGTATTCCGGCACCGCAGCGACTGGCAGCGGCTGCGCGCTGTGAATTTTCTCTTTCCTCTTATCCCCGGCGCCTACATTCTGGTGGGAATCTGCATGATCGTGTATGGCGTAATCTGGGCGCCCGTGCCTTCGGTTGCGGCCCTGGCGACCATCCTTGCGGGCGGCGCCGTTTATCACATGAGCGCGCGCCGTGCCGTCTGAAGCCGCCCTGCGACGGATCCTCTTTCCGCTGACCGGCGCGATCGTTCTGGCTTGGTTCTTCTTCTTCACGTGGAAATCCGTCGGGTTTTATTTCGATAACGACGACATGATGAATCTCTATCTCGCGTGGAGTAAGCCGTTGACCGAAGTATATCGGCCTTTGGGTGCGGTCTTTTATCGTGTCCTCTACGCGTTCGCCGGCTTCAATCCCTTACCTTTCCGGATCGCCTGTCTTGCGATCGGCGTTGCCAACGTAGGGCTGTGCTGGTGGTTTACCCGGCTGGTTTCCGGGTCGGACAGAGTGGCTGCGCTGGCGATCCTTCTGTTCGCGTTTCACACGCGGCTGATGGAAATCTGGTGGCGCACCGGGGTCGTCTACGACCTTCTGTGCTTCACATTTTTCTACCTGGCAGTCTGCTTATATATCGATGCGAGAAAAGCCGGGGGTGTGCCGGAGATCGTGCGATCGGCCGCAATCCTGCTATGCTGCCTGTGCGCGCTGGGCGCCAAAGAGAACGCCCTGGCCCTGCCGGTGGTGCTGCTGGCTTACGAAGTCCTGTTCCACGGCTTCGCCTGGAAGAACCTCTGGCGCGGCGGCGTGCTGGCTCTGCTCGGCATTCCCTATCTCTGGTTCAAGGTGCACGGCGCCAACGCGATATCCAGCAATCCGGCCTACATGCCTGAGTACACGCTGGCCCACTTCCTGGGCGCATGGTCCCGGTTTCTTGGCTATCTCCTGGTGCTTGACCATAATGTACAGCCCTGGCAGGCGGCCTGTATTCTGCTGGGGATGCTGGGCGCGGCAGCCGTCACAAGGTCGCCTAAGCTGACGCTTGCCTGGATGGTCCTGTTCTTCGCGACGCTGCCCGTTGCTTTCATTCCCTACCGGGGCGCCTATGTTCTCTACACAGCCTATCCAGGTGCGGTCTTATATGTTGCAACCATGCTGGTGGCGGCACAGGATTTCCTGACCCGGATACGCCCCCGGTACCGTACAGCCCTCGCGTGCGCCGTCTTCCTGCTTGTAGGATGGCGCTGGGGCAAACTGAACCTGCATGACCAGCGGGCCGATGCCCGGCCCTGGCTTCATCAAAGTGAGGCGCAGGTCCGCGCAATGGCGGACCAGATGCGCGTCCTGGAACCGAGTCTGCCGAAAGGCGCCCGCATTCTGTTCACGGAAGACGCGTTCAGTACCGATGAATGGACGCCTTACTTCGTCATAAAGCTGCTCTATCACGACGACACTCAATGGGTGGACCGGGTCAAGATGATGGATAAGAAGCCAGCGTCTTGGAACGATTATCAATATGTGTTCGGGTTCCAAGGCGGCCGATACGAGCGGCTGAAAGGCGCGCCGTGATGCCCGCCCATCGCTTGACAGTTGAACAATATCTTGAAACCGAGCGCGCCGCTGAGTTCCGGAGCGAATACCGCAACGGGGAAGTATTCGCGATGGCGGAAGGGGGAGTCCGTCTCAATGAGCAGTTGCGCGGGCGACCATGCGCGGTCGCGGGCAGCGATCTGCGGTTGTACTGCAAGACCGCGAAAGTGCTGACCTACCCGGACCTCGTTGTCTTTTGCGAGCCCGCCCGGTTTCTCGATAACGACAGGAACACACTGATCGACGCAACCGTCGTCGTCGAAGTCCTCTCGCGTTCGACACAGAATTACGACCGCGGCGGAAAGTCGCAGCCGCCAAAACCGTCGCCCGCAAGCCAGTCGCACCCGTTACGCCCCAAAAGCCGGCCGAAAAACCATCGGAAGGAGACCTCCCCAGGGCGGCCTGACGCCAAAACATCCCACAATTCGAGTGCACGCGGCAGCCCCGCCGGTCCCGAAGTGTGTCTTCCGGCTAAACTGAATCCAGCCATGAAACCGTTCGGCAAAGAGAATCTGGATGTCCTCCAGAACATCGAATTCGGCATCGTCCAGGTATACCGCGCCGACCCGTCGCTGCTCGACATCGACGCCAAAGATGCCGTTGAAGCCCTGATCCGCCACTATCGCGCCGAAGAAGACCAGCGCACCCCTCCGCCCCTCGCGCTCCACGAGCGCGCTCAGCGCGTCTTCAGCTCGGTTCAGGGTATCTGCGAGTGGCGCCTCGGGCGCGCTGCCCTCCAGGGTAAATCCGAGACCGCCGACACGAAGATTCCGCTTTCCGACATCGTCCGCTCTCTGAAGGAGATCGTGAAGTCGATTCCACGCTGGTCGGACCGTGGTGGCCGCCAGGGCTATCTCAAATTCGTCATCCAGTACCTGCCATAACCAGCCATGTCCTTCCGCGGCGTAGATTATCTCCTCATCGATTCCCGGTTCTCCGAACAGGAACTGCTCGTCCGCCGGACCGCACGCCGCTTCGTCGACGAGCGCGTCCTCCCTCTCATCCGCGACTGCTTCCGCGACGCCCGCTTCCCGGCCGAACTCATCCCCGAAATCGGCGAACTCGGCTTCCTCGGTGCCAATCTCCACGGTTACAACTGCGCGGGCATGAGCAACGTCGAATACGGCCTCGTCATGCAGGAACTCGAACGCGGCGATTCCGGCCTCCGCAGCTTCGTCTCCGTCCAGGGCGCCCTCGTGATGTACCCGATCCTCGAATACGGTTCCGACGACCAGAAGAGCCACTGGCTTCCCCTGCTTCAGTCCGGCCAGGCGGTGGGCTGCTTCGGACTCACCGAACCCGGCTTCGGTTCCAACCCCGCCGGCATGATCACGCGCGCCCAGAAGGACGGCCCGGACTGGATCCTCAGCGGCGAGAAGACCTGGATCACCAACGGCTCGGCGGCCGACGTCGCCGTCGTCTGGGCGCGCACCGCCGAAGGCATCCGCGGCTTCCTCGTCGAGAAAGGCACGCCCGGCTTCACCACATCCGACATCCACGGCAAATGGTCCATGCGCGCCTCGGTCACCTCCAGCCTGTCTTTCGCCGACTGCCGCCTGCCCGCCTCCGCCCTGCTTCCCGGCGCTAAAGGACTCAAAGGTCCGCTCGCCTGCCTGTCCCAGGCGCGCTACGGAATCGGCTGGGGCGTACTGGGCGCGGCCATGGACTGCTACGAAACCGCCCGCTCGTATTCCACAATCAGGAAGCAGTTCGACGACAGGCCCATCGCCGGCCATCAGCTCGTGCAGGAAAAGCTCGCCGGCATGATCACCGAAATCAGCAAAGCGCAGCTCCTCGCGCTCCACTGCGGACGCCTCAAAGACTCCGCCAAACTCGAGCCCGCCCACATCTCCATGCTCAAGCGCAACAACGTCGCCATCGCGCTCGACTGCGCCCGCGCCAGCCGCGATCTGCTCGGCGCTAACGGAATCACCGACGAATATCCTATAATGCGACATCTGTGCAATCTCGAAACGGTCAAAACTTATGAAGGGACCGACCATATCCATGCCCTCGTCATCGGTGAGCGAGTCACCGGCGTTGCCGCTTACAAATAGCGGCGCTACCCGCGTGCCCGCGCTCTTCTTCGCGCTCACCATTCTGCTCAGCGCTTTCCTGCTCTTTCAGGTGCAGCCGCTCATCGCCAAACTGATCCTGCCGTGGTTCGGAGGATCGGCCGCCGTCTGGACCAGCTGCATGCTGTTTTTTCAGATGGCGCTGCTTGGCGGCTACGCTTACGCTCACTGGCTCAGCGGCCAGCCGGCCACGCGCCAGACGTTCATCCACATCGGCCTGCTCGTGGTCAGCTTCGTCGCGCTCCCGATATTGCCCTCCGCGTGGTGGAAGCCCAGCGGACCCGAAGATCCTCTTCTGCGCATCCTCGGCCTGCTCACCGCAACGGTGGGCCTGCCCTATTTCCTGCTCTCGTCGACCAGCCCGCTCCTCCAGTCGTGGTACTCGCGCGCCAACGGAGGCGCCATGCCCTACCGGTTCTTCGCGCTCTCGAATGCCGGGTCGATGGTCGGCCTGCTCGCTTATCCCGTCCTGATCGAGCCGACGCTCACCGGTCGCCAGCAGGCATGGTCCTGGTCGATCGCTTATGCCTGCTTCGCCGCCGTCTGCGCCACGGTGGCCTTTCGTTCGCGCGGCGCCGCCCTCGCAGCCGAACGCGTGGCGGCGGAACCGGGCCCTCCGCCCGCATGGTCCGAACGCCTGCTCTGGATGGGACTGGCCGCCTGTGCCTCGGCTCTGCTGCTGTCGGTGACGAATCACCTCACCCAGAACGTCGCCGCCATTCCCTTCCTCTGGGTTCTGCCCCTCAGCCTTTACCTGCTCAGCTTCATCCTCTGCTTCGACAGCGACCGCTGGTACAACCGCTGGCTCTTCGTCCGTCTGGGCGCGGTTGCGCTCCCCGCCATGGCCTACGCCATCTCGCAGGAGAACACCATCGACAAGCTGAAACCGGCAGTCGCATTCTTCTGCGCCGCCCTGTTCGTTTTGTTCATGGTGTGCCACGGCGAGCTGGCGCGACGGCGTCCCGCGCCCCGTTACCTGACCATGTTCTACCTGATGGTTTCGGTCGGCGGCGCCCTCGGAGGACTCCTCATCGCCTTCGCCGCACCCTACTTCTTCAACGCCCTCTACGATCTTCCCGTCGTCGTCTCACTCACTGCCTTCGTTCTGGTCTATCTGCTGTGGCGCGAGCGCGGGGCCGGCAAAACCGATTCGGCGGAGTTTCTGGACGGTCCTTTCGATAAGCCCATCGTGCTCACGCTCGTTGCCGGGCTGGTGGGTTACGTCGCCTGGCGTTTCGTCGCCGGCAGGTATCTGAACGGTACGCCTTTCCTCAGCGCGCCTTACGACACCGTGGTGCTGCTGGCCATCACCGGCGTTCTCGCCGGATACCTCGTCGTCCGCTCGAAAGACAGCAGCTTCATCGTCCTCGCTCTCGCGGCCGGCCTCGCCTTCGGCATCACGGGATTCCTCGCGCGCGACACATGGAAATCGATCGGCCATTCGCGCGTCCTCGTCCGCAATTTCTACGGCGCGCTCGTCGTCTACGACACCGAAACGGACGGTAACATGGGCCCGGCGCGCGTGCTGCGCCACGGCACCATCGATCACGGCGAGCAGTTTCTCTGGCCTCAGAACCGCCGCTTCCCCACCACCTACTACGCCCGTAAATCCGGCGTCGGCATCGCCATTCAGACGCTCCAGCTGCAGGGTCCGATGCACGTCGGTGTGATCGGGCTGGGCGCGGGTACGCTCACCACCTACGCGCGGCCCATCGACCGCTACCGCGTCTACGACATCAATCCCCTGGTTCTGAAAATCGCCCAGACCCAGTTCACCTTCCTGCTGGACTGCATGGCCCCGCACGACGTCGTCATGGGCGACGCGCGCCTCTCGCTAGAAAACGAGCCGCCCCAGGGCTTCGACGTCCTCGCCGTGGATGCGTTTTCGGGCGATGCCATCCCGGTTCACCTGCTGACCCGCGAGGCCTACAGCCTCTACTGGCGCCATCTGAAGCCCGACGGCGTACTCGCCGTTCACGTCTCGAACCGCTATCTCAACCTGGCCCCGGTGGTCGCACTGGGCGCGGGGGAAGACCATAAGACCGCGAAGATGGTCAGCTTCGAGCCGGACGACCGCAATGAAACCGAGGAGACCGAATCGGACTGGGTGCTCGTCAGCTCGCGTCCCGGCTTCTTCGACCAGCCGGAGCTGAAAATGGCGACTAAGATCGATCCCATCCCCGGTCTCCGCATGTGGACCGACGATTACAGCAACCTCTACCGGATCCTGCGGTAATTCGTCCGCTCGATCTCGGCATTGAATTCGCAGCCGATCAGAGCGATCGCCGCCAGCAGGTACATCCACGAGAGCAGCGCGATGCTGGTGCCGACGCTTCCGTAGAGAACGTTGTAGTTCGTTATGTTGCGGACATACCAGCCGAAGCCCAGCGTCGCCAGCAGCCACAGCACGGTGGCCAGAATCGCGCCCGGCCATACCCCGCTCCAGCGCTGCTTGCGATAGGGGCCGTAATAGTAAAGGATGGCCGTCAGGCTCACCGTGGCGCCCAGCGCCACCACGTAGCGCATCAGCCTGGAAAGGAGTTCCCAGTCGCTGGCAAACGGGTTCAGGATCGGGTCCACCTTCAGCAGATTGAGGACCGCCGATTCCACCGCGCCGCCGAACAGAATCAGGGCGGACGCGCCGAGCAGCGGAATTCCGGAGAAGAAAACCAGCATGATCCCGATCCCGATATGGCCCAGCACGGACCGGTTCCGGGGAACGCGATAGGCGGCATTGAAGCCGTCGATCAGGCTCTTGATCACGCTCGACGCCGCCCAGAGCGATAGCGCGAACGCGATCACCAGCAGCGCGAGGGGCCGCTGGCCTTTGTAACGGAACTGCTGCATGACCACGTCGTCGGTGCCCGGCGGCAGAATCTGGGCGAGGAAGGCTTCCAGATTGTCGTGAACGTAACTGGCGCCGGTCTGCACCAGGATTGTCGCGGCCGAGGTGAGCACGGGAAAGAACGAGAGCAGCGCCGAATACGCCGCGCCTTTCGCGATCCCGAACAGACCGTCGTCGATGGATGAAACCAGCGTCCGCCGCAGCAGGTAAGGAAGGTGCCGGAGAGTCTGGCGCACAAACTCCAAGGTTAGGACAGGCGCTTGCGCCTGTCCACTTTGCCCCGCGGCCAGCCGTTAATCCAGGTACTGCCGGGCCAGTTCTTCGTATTCGGTCGGCGTCACCAGATGGAACCGCAGTTCGAGCGAACTGAAGCGGCGGATGTCGCTCTGCATCTCTTCGCCCGGCAGATCCGAGCCGGCAACATACAGTTCGCCCGCCGCGATCCGGAAGGGCAGCACACGCCATTTCCGGGAAAGGGCGGCGGGCAGGGCCCGTGTAATCGAGGTTGAAATCGAGTCGGGATCGGGTTTCCCCAGCGGCAGATTGTTCTGCAGACTCAGTGCCATGTAGAGTTCCTGTTCCGTGATCAGACCGAGCTTCATGAGGTGCTGTCCAAGCCGGCGGCCCTCCGGACGGCTCGCCAGAGCGGTCTCCAGTTGCTCCGGGGTGATCCAGGCGTTTCCCGTCAGTATTTCTCCCAGACGCTTGCGGTCCGTCATCAGCGCCGCGCGGTTGGGATACGCATGCTCGGTCTTGACCCAGCGCAGCGGACGGCCATGCAGCTTCGCGCTGGTGTAGGTCCAGATCGCCCGGCAGGTGGCGAAACAGTTGATCCAGTTGCCGACGATCACACGGATCGGAACACCCGCGGCATGACGCCGTCCGTAAATCCGGCCCGCGCACCACATCCGGACGCCCACGTGCGCGGCCTGCAGACTCAGCCCCGCGCCGCAGGCGGCCGCGACCGGCGCCGCCTCGTGCGCCAGACCCCACGGCCGGTGCATCGCCGCCGCCAGCGCCAGCGTCAGCATCCCGTAGAGGAAAAGGATGTTGGTGAGCGGTGTGACGAGATTTCCCACCAGCCCTTTGCGGTCCCGCCAGAACCAGTAGGCGTGGCGGAGCGTCTCGCGGACGCCGTGGAATTCCCACGACTGCAGATTGATGCCCGTCACCCAGCGGGACCGCTGCGCCACCGCCGCACCGAACTGACGCGGAAAGTACTCCCGGGTGGCGATCGGTCTGCCGTAGCGGAAACGGACGGGGATGAACTTCTGCGGCATTCCCATGCGGGCCACGCGGAAGCCGTTCTCATAATCCTCGGTCAGGCAGCCGGGTTCGAAGATCCGGTTGGAG
>Ga0302320_10025084_pt1 | contig 11606 bp, 8 predicted proteins | sample Bog_T0_3_FD_202130 | JGI IMG/M metagenome (GOLD analysis project Ga0302320, IMG submission 202130) | Peat permafrost microbial communities from Stordalen Mire near Abisko, Sweden - Bog_T0_3 | ecosystem: Environmental > Terrestrial > Soil > Wetlands > Peat | place: Sweden: Abisko, Stordalen Mire... | reverse complement strand
CCCAACGACGCATCCAACCCGCCCACATCATCGCTTGGTCACTCTGGCGCAGGGCCCATCAAGCCGAAGCTCGCCTCGCTCACATCAAGCGCACAAAGCTCAATCAGAAAACGCAACTGTAATGCTAAGCCCTTTGGGGACTGAGGCGGGGCCACGGACGGAGAAAAATTTCATGCGATTGCGTCGGATGAGATTTTTGCTGCTCGGCCTGGCGCCGTTCCTGATCGCCGCTGCCGCGGCCCAGCAGGCCGCGCCGGAACGGCCCTTCCAGGAGGCAAAGGACGCACCACCGCCACCGGCCGGCATCACGCCCCTCAGCGGCGTCCCGGTCACGCCCACCACCTTCACCGGCTGGACCGCGATCACCGCGGGCGACTTCAACGGCGATGCCGCTTCCGATGTCCTGCTGCAGCAGGGCGCGGGCGGTCCGGCGGAAATTGCCTTCCTGAACACCAGTTTCGGCGAACCGATCGGGCAGGTGGATGCGATCACCGCCGTTACCACGCCTGGCGCCAACTGGAATGCCATCAGCTCCGGCGACTTTAATTCCGACGGCTACAGCGACATATTGTGGCAGAACTCCACCACCGGCGCGCTGGATGTCTCGCTGATAAACGGCGCCACCGGCACGCCCACCGCGGTCGGCAATCCGGGTCTCAACTTTACCGCTGTCGGCACCGGCGATTTCAACAATGACGGCAACAGCGACATTCTGCTGCGCAACAACACCACGGGTGATGCGCAGATCTGGCTGATGAACGGCAGCACGGAAATCGGTTCGCCGGTCAACATCGCCGGTCCGGGCGCCGGCTGGACCCTGCTGGGCGCCGAAGACGTCAACAAGGATGGCTTCAGCGACCTGCTGTGGCAGAACACCACCACCGGCACGGTGGCTGTCCAGCAGATGACGACGGGCGCCACCACGCTGGGCGCCTTGACGGCTCTGACCACGCCGCCGGCCGGCACCTTCCATCTGGTGGCTTCCACCGGCGGCGGCTGACGCCAACCCCATTTCTTGCAATCAAAAGGGCCGGTGCGAACCGGCCCTTTTTCTTGGGTGCGCCGCCCTGACTACGCCGGGCGCGCTCCATCATCACTTGGCGACAATTTGTGACAAGTCGGACCGGGTTCCTCCGCAATTCCAAACGATTGAAAGCGCAGGAGATTTTCCAGAGCTCCACGCCGCCCTCGCGCCGCCGGAACCGCGAATGGCGCCCAATTACGCCGTACACCCAAACATTTGCTTGTGTTATCTTTTTGCGCCGCCGCCGCTTCGGGGGCAGGACGGCATCGCGGAAAATCGCGGGAAATAGAAGTATCATGAATAATAATTAGGACGGGTTCCGCCAAACCTGTCAGGAAAGCTTATGACCATCCAGACGACACCGCGCACTGCGCCGGCCGCACCCACCAGCGAGGCGACGTCCCTGCGCAAATATCTTATCGGCGGCGGCGCCCTGATTTTGGTGCTGGCGGGATTTTACTATTGGAGCCATGGCGAAGGTGCCGCCGGTCCGCGCCGCACGCCTCCGGTCCCCGTGCAGGTCGCCCGGGCGCAGCAGCTCGATATGCCCGTGGTCAAGAATGCGCTGGGTACCGTGGTGGCCAATACCACCGTCTCGGTCACGGCGCGGGTGCAGGGCCAGCTCACCAGGGCCTATTTCAAGGAAGGTCAGATGGTGAAAGCCGGCGCCCTTCTGTTCGAGATTGATCCGCGCCCGTTCCAGGCCGCGCTCGCCCAGGCCCAGGGTCAATTGGACCGCGATCAGGCCGCCCTGGTCAACGCCCAGCGCGATGCAACGCGCTATGCCTCGCTCTTTGCCCAGAATGCCATTTCCATGCAGCAGCGCGATGCGTCCGCGGCCACGGCCCAGGCTGATGCAGCGGTGGTGACCGGCGACCGCGGCATGGTCGAGGCGGCGCGGCTCAATCTGGAATTCACCCAGATCCGCTCGCCGGTGGACGGCAAGACAGGTCCGATCCTGCTCCAGCCAGGCAATCTGGTTTCGGTCAACGGCCTGACCCAGCCTTTGGTCACCATCAGCCAGATCCGGCCGATCAAGGTCTCCTTTAACCTGCCTCAGGCCGATCTGCCGTCCATCCAGCCGCGTTTCGCCAAGGGCAAGCTCACCGCCCAGGTCAATCTGCACGGCCAGGCCGGCAAGACCATCACGGCGCCGGTGGATTTTGTCAGCAATGCCGTCAGCAGTGCCGGCACCATCGAATTGCGCGCCACCTTCCCCAATCTTGACGGCGTCCTGGTGCCCGGACAGTTGGTGGATGTCACTGCCGCGCTGGATGATATTCCCGGCGCCATCGTGGTGCCACGCGTCGCCGTCATCAACGGCCCCGATGGCAATTATGTCTATCGCGTCAGTCCGCAAATGGTGGTGAGCCAGGTGCCCGTCACGGTCCAGTTCGATGACGGCACCAGCATGGCGGTGCAGGGCAAGCTCAAACCCGGCGACATTGTGATCACCGATGGCGGCTTGCGCGTGCTGCCGGGGAGCAAGGTTTCCATAGCCCGTCTTGCGGCCCGCCCCGCGGGTGGCAAGGGCAGAGGCAAAGGCGGCAGCAAGGGCGGACCCGGCGCCAAGGCCGGCGTCAGCGGTGACAGGGACTGACGGGTATGAATATGTCCCGCATCTTCATCGAACGGCCGATCATGACCACTTTGGTCATGGCGGCATTGGTCATATTCGGCCTGTTCGGCTATTTCACCTTGCCGGTTTCCAGCCTGCCGAATGTCGATTTCCCCACCATCAGCGTCACCGCCGCGTTGCCGGGCGCCGACCCCACCACCATGGCCTCCGGTGTCGCCGGCCCGCTGGAAAACCAGTTCTCCACCATCCCCAGCATTGACCAGATGACGTCGTCGAGCAGCATCGGCCAGACCACGATCACCATCCAGTTCGCCCTCGACCGCAATATCGACCTCGCCGCCCAGGACGTTCAGGCGGCGATCAGCGCCGCGCTGGGTCAACTGCCAAAGGCGCTGCCGCGCCCGCCCAGTTTCCGCAAGGTCAATCCGAACGATGAACCGATCATGTATATTTCGATGTTCTCCGACACCATCCAGTTGCAGGATCTGGACGAATATGCCGAGACCTTGCTGGCGCGCGAACTCTCCACCATTGATGGCGTGGCGCAGATCACCACATACGGCCAGGGCAAATATGGCGTGCGCATCCAGGCCGATCCAGACGCGCTGGCGGCGCGCCAGATCGGCATCGACCAGTTGGCCAACGCTGTCGCTGCCGCCAACGTCAACCAGGCCACCGGCGCCATCAATGGCGAGCGCCAGGCGGCCTCCATTCTGGCCACCGGCCAGCTCAACAACGCCGCGGATTTCCGCAACCAGGTGATCGCCTATCGCAATGGCGCCCCCGTGCGGCTGGGCGAAGTCGCCACCGTGCTGGACGGCCAGGAAACCTCACTCGGCGGCACCTGGCTGCATGAGAAAAAAGGCGTCGCGTTGGCGATCAATCGCCAGCCCGGCTCCAACACGGTTGATGTGATCAACAAGATCAAGGCGTTCCTGCCCCATTTCGAGGCGGGCCTGCCCAAGGCCGTCGAATTGAAGGTTCTTTACGACCAGAGCGACACGATCAATGCTTCGGTCAATGACGTGCAATATACGCTGCTGATCGCCGGCGCGATGGTTGTCGGCGTGATTTTCGTCTTCCTGCGCCGCGTCTCGGCGACGTTGATCCCCTCGCTCGCTTTGCCCATCGCGGTGATTGCCACCTTTGCCGGCATGGCGCTGATGGGTTTCAATCTCGACAATCTGTCGCTGATGGCGCTCACCCTCTCGGTGGGTTTTGTCGTCGACGACGCCATTGTCATGCTCGAGAATATTGTCCGCCATATCGAGCAGGGCGAAAAGCCCTTTGAGGCCGCCATGAAGGGCTCGGCCGAAATCGGCTTCACCATCCTGTCCATGACCGTCAGTCTGGCGGCGGTTTTCATCCCCGTCGTCTTCATGGGCGGCATTGTCGGCCGCCTGCTGCACGAATTCGCCGTCACCATCATTATCGCCATCGGCTTCTCCGGGATCATATCGGTGACCCTGACGCCCATGCTCTGCGCCTATCTCCTCAAGGACGAACATAGCCAGGCCCATAACGCTTTTTATCGCTGGAGCGAAAATTCCTTCAACGCCCTCCACCATGGCTATAACCGCTCCCTGACCTGGAGCCTGAATCATCGCCCGGTGATTCTTGGCGTGTTCGTCGCCAGCATCCTGGCCAGCGCCGGCCTGTTCATGGTGATGCAGGAAGATTTCCTGCCCAGCGACGATACCGGCCACCTCAGCGGCCAGATTCAGGCCGCCAACGGCACTTCCTTCAATCAGATGTACACCTATCTGAATGAGGTGGGTAAAGTGCTGGACGCTGATCCCAATGTCGTCAATGCCATGGTGCAGATGCCCAGCCAGAATGGCGCCGCCGGCAGCAACCAGGGCTTCATGCGCGTGATCCCGCTCAAGCCCCTTGGCCAGCGCAAGCTCAGCGCCGACGAGGTCGCCCGCGAGTTGCGCGCAAAACTGTCGCATTTTCCCGGCATCAATGTCTTCATCGCCAATCCGCCCTCCATCAGCATTGGCGCGCGCGGCGGCCGCTCCACCTATCAATACACCATGCAGGGCACCGATCTGAATCAGCTCAAGACCGTCTCCGATCAGTTGGTCGCCTATCTCAACGATCTGCCGGCCTTTGTCGGCGTCAATAGTGACCTGGACGCAGAAATGCCTTCGGTCCATATCGCAATTGACCGCGACCGCGCAGCTGCCCTGGGCGTCTCGGCACAGGCCATCGAAACCGCGCTGGGCGACGCCTTTGCCGGCCAGCAGATCTCCCAGATCAATCGCCCGGCCAACCAGTATGAAGTGCTGCTCGAGCTTCTTCCCGCCTTCCAGGCCAAGGCCTCATCGCTGGACCGGCTTTACATCACCTCCGGCACGGGCGCGCTGGTGCCGCTTTCGGCGGTGACCACCGTCACCCCCGGCACCCAGCCGCTCCGGATCAACCATTCCGGCGAAGTGCCCTCGGTCACCATCTCCTTCGACCTGGCCAAGGGCTATACCCTCAGCGACGCGGTGACTCTGATAGGCAAGGCCACGACCGATATCGGCGTGCCCGATTCCATCCAGGGCAGCTTCCAGGGCACCGCCGCGGCCTTCCAGCAATCCACCCAGAATATGGGGATGCTGCTTATCGTCGCCATGATCGTGGTCTATATCATTCTGGGCATTCTGTATGAGAGCCTGATCCATCCCCTTACCATCCTGTCCGGCCTGCCTTCGGCGGCGATGGGGGCGCTCCTGATCCTCTTCCTGGTGGGATTGCCGCTGACGCTCTATGCCTTTGTCGGCATGATGATGCTGATCGGCATCGTCAAGAAGAACGCCATCATGATGATCGACTTCGCGCTGCAACGCCGCCGCGCCGACAATATCCCGGCGCTCCAGGCCATCCATGAAGCGGCGATGGTGCGTTTCCGCCCCATCATGATGACCACCATGGCGGCGATGATGGGCACCTTGCCCATCGCGCTGGGCATTGGTGCGGGCGCCGAGTCCCGCCGCCCTCTGGGCCTGTGCGTCGCCGGCGGCCTGCTGTTTTCGCAAGTCCTCACCCTTTACATTACGCCTGTGATCTATGTGTATCTCGACAGGCTGGAGGGGATGCTTTACACGACGCGCCGCCGTACCCGCCCGCAGCCACCCCCTGTCGGCGCCCCGGCCGAGTAACGGCCTCGCGATAGCAGGATTGTTTCGTTCCGGGCCATGTCCGGCGGATGCATAAAGCATTTGTCATATCGGCGGCCCTGACCGTTCATCTGCCGTTCAACTTGACGCATGCAGGCTCGCAAAACCGATTCCGGGAGGTGCCGTGTCGCTGGAAGGATCCCTTGCCGTAAACCGCTTTGGCCTGGGCGCAAGGCCCGGCGAAGTCGCGCGCGCCAGCGAAAATCCCAAAGCCTGGCTGACCGGCCAGATCGCGCCAGCCGACCAGCCGCTGGCCGCCGATGGCACACCCTTCAAAAGCGGCGCCGCGCTGGTGGGCGATCTGCTCGCCTATCGCCGGCAGCGCCAGGCGATGAAACAGGCCAATGATCCAGACCAGATCAAGGGCTTCTTCAAGCAGCAGCGCCAGGTCCTGGTGGACGAAATGTCGGCGCGCTTCGATCTTGGCTTCACCAGCGCGCGGCCTTTCTCCGAGAGACTGGTGTGGTTCTGGGGCAATCATTTCACCATTTCGACCCAGAATGCCGGCACCGCCAGCCTGGCCGGCGCCTATGAGCGCGAAGCCATCCGGCCCTTCATTGCCGGCAAATTCGAGGACATGCTGCTGGCCGTTGCCACCCATCCGGCGATGCTGATCTATCTCAACAATGCCCAGTCCATCGGTCCGGATTCCCGCGCCGGCCAGATGGCCAAGCGCGGCTTGAACGAAAATTTCGGCCGCGAGTTGATGGAGCTTTATTCCCTGGGCGTGAATGGCGGTTACAGCCAGGCGGATGTCATTGCCCTGGCGCGGCTTCTCACCGGCTGGAGCATCGATGCCGGCGGAGCCGCAAATGCCGGCCCCTTCGCGCGCCTCCTGCAGGCGCGCTTCACCAAGGACGATGCGCCCGCTGATCCGGGCCTCTCGAGCGGCTTTCGCTATTTTCCCAATCGCCACGAACCCGGTACGGTCAATTTGCGCGGCAAAACCTATCCCGACGGCTTTTCCGGCGGCCGGCAAGCAATCCACGATCTCGCGCATGACCCGGCGACGGCGCATTTCATTGCCACGAAATTCGCGGTGCATTTCATCGCCGATACCCCGCCGCCCGCCTCGGTGGCGCGCCTGGAAAAAACCTTTCGCGACACCGGCGGCGATCTGGGCGCGCTGGCCGCCGCGGTGGTCGAGGACCCTGCCGCCTGGACCCCCGGTCCCGGCAAGATGCGGGCGCCGGTGGAATATATCACCGCCGCCTACCGGCTCCTGGACCTGCCGCAGCGCCAGAATGCCGAGCGCCAGATTCAGGCCGCGATGCAGGCCTGCCGCCTGATGGGCCAGTTTCCCATGGCGGCGCCATCGCCCAAGGGCTGGCCGGATCAGTCGCAGGATTGGTCGGGCGCCGACGCAGTGCTGTCGCGCATCGCCTTTGCCCGGCAATTGTCGTCGCGCCTGCCGCAGAATTTCACCATTGCCAAGGTGACACAGCTGGCGGACGGCGCGCTCGGCCCGCGCCTCGAAGCCGCGACACGCAGCGCCATGGCCGGCGCCGGCGATGCCGGCGAGGCCTTGGCGCTTCTGATTTCCAGCCCGGAATTCCAACGAAGGTAATGGTCATGGACATGTTCCGCGCCTCGCGCCGTTCGCTGCTCCAAGGTCTTGGCGCCACCACCGCCTTGTGCCTGTGGGATGCGCCCCTCAAATTCGCCTTCGCTTCGGTGCCCGGCGACCGCCGCCTGGTGGTGGTCATCCTGCGCGGCGCGGTGGACGGATTGGCGGCAGTGCCGCCCCATGGCGACAAGGATTATGCCGCCACCCGCGGCGCCTTGGCCCTCACCATCGACGGCACCGCGCCGCTGCACGACCTGGACGGTCTGTTTGGCCTGCATCCGGCGCTGGCCAATCTGAAGAGCATGTATGACGCCAAAGAGCTGATCGCCTTCCAGAATATCTGCTCGCCTTACCGCGACCGTTCGCATTTTGAAGGTCAGAATGTTCTGGAAACCGGTTCGGTCAAACCACATGTCATCAGCGATGGCTGGCTCAACCGCGCCTTGACGCCGATGGGCCTTGGGGATGGCGGCCATGCCCTTGCGGTGGCGCAGACGCCGCCGCTGCTGCTCACCGGCCCGGCGCGGGCCACCAGCTGGATGCCAGCCTCGCTGCCCACGCCCGATGCGGCTTTCCTGGCGCGGGTCAAGCTGCTCTACGCCCAGGATGCGGTGCTGTCGCGATCGCTCGAGGATGCGCTGTCCTTGCAAAGCGCCGCGATGATCGCGTCCGACGATCCCTCGGACAAGAAAATGGGCCCCGGAAACGCCGCCAATCTAACGCCGCTCTTCGCGGGCGCGGGCCGGCTGCTTTCCGGCAATGACGGCCCGCGCGTCGCGGTGCTCGATATCAGCGGCTGGGACACGCATATCAATGAAGGCGCCGCCGATGGTGCGCTGGCGCGGCGGCTGGCGGCACTGGATGCCGGGCTGGACGCGCTCAAAACCGCGCTCGGCCCGGCCTGGAGCAAGACCGCCATTGTGATGGCGACCGAGTTCGGCCGCACCGCGCGGCCCAATGGCAGCGGCGGCACCGATCACGGCACCGGCGGCGCCAGTTTCCTGTTGGGCGGCGCGGTGGCGGGCGGCCATGTCCGCGCCGAATGGACAGGTCTCTCCAGCGCGGCGCTGCAGGATGGCCGCGATCAGCCGGCGCGCAGCGATCTGCGTAGTTTGTTCAAGGGCGTCCTGGCCGACCATATGGGAGTGCCGGCCTCCGCCCTGAACGGGACGGTCTTTCCCGACAGCGCCAATGCCCCCACCATGACCGGACTGATCCGCGCCTAGCCACTGTCAGAAAGCCCGATTTTATGGCTCACTCCCCCAAAAGGGAGGACGATATGATTGGATATGTGACATTGGGCACCAATGACCTGGCCCGCGCCGCTGCTTTTTACGATGCCCTGGCCAAGGAGCTTGGCACTGCCCGCACGATGGAAAACGAACAATTCATTGCCTGGGGCACGCCGGGAAGCGGCGCGGGCATCGGCCTCACCAGGCCCTTTGACGGCAAGGAAGCGACTGTCGGCAATGGTGTGATGGTGGCACTCAGCGCCAGGGACAAGGCCCATGTTGATCGCATCTACCAATGCGCGATGCAGAGCGGCGCCAAGGACGAGGGCGCTCCCGGTCCGCGCGGCGGCGGCGGATTTTATGCCGCCTATTTTCGCGATCCCGACGGCAACAAGCTGAACGCCTTCGTCATGGGGCAAGACTGACCGGTCATCGAGCCGCCTGATTCGGCGCTGAAAAAAGCGCGGCGCGGCGACAGATACGACTCCGGCCGGTCCCGCAAACGGTCCCGGCCGGGTTCAAGACCTTCAGGAGCGCGGGGCGGCCTAGCGCAGCGCCAGTTTCTGTACCCGGTAATTGCCGATTTCGGCGACATACAGGGTGCTGGGGTTGCGGCAATCCACCTGGTTCACGGTGCCGAATTCGCCCGGCCGCTTGCCGACATGGCCGAACTTGCCGGCCACGCTGCCGCTCAGTTCCAGCTTGTAGATCTCCCCGCCGCTGTCGAGATTGTCGACCGGGTTGGAGTTCGAGCTGAACAGATACTGATGCGGGCCCTTGGTCATGCACAGCGCGGCGGGATCGCCGACGCCGGTGATGCTGCTCTTGAAGTTTCCGTCATTGTCGAAAACCTGGATGCGGTGATTGCCGGTATCCGCGACATAGACATTCCCGGCCGCGTCCAGTTGCACCGAATGGGCGGCGCTGAACTGACCCTGGTCGCTGCCCTTGGAACCCCAGGACTTTACGAACACGCCATCGGGCGTGAATTTGGCGATGCGGGTGTTAACGCCGATACCATCGGCGACAAAGATATTCCCCTGCGCATCCCATGCCACATCCGCCGCAGCGTCGAACAGGTCCTGCTGCGCCCCGGCGCCGGGCAAGGCGTTGCCGCGCGGCGCGCGCGGCGGCGGCTCGGGCACGTCAATCGATTCCGGCTTGCGGCCCAGCAACATCAGGACGCGGCTGCCCGTCGGATCGAATTTGATAATCATGCCGCTATAGGAATCCACCACCCAGATATTGTCGGACGGATCGATGCGGACCTGCTGCGCCACCAAGAAGCCATAGAGATCCTTGCCGATTTCGCGCACGAATTTGCCGCTGGGGTCGAACTCCAGCAGTTGCGTGCCGCTATGGGCGAAGCTGCGCGAACCGCCCAGCGACATGGTGGGCTGGCCGCTGCGTTGATAGACGAAGATGTCGCCCTTCGAATTGGTCGCGACGCCTGCGACTTCGCCGAAATAGACATCCTTGGGCATCTGCAGCGGCTGGGTCGCGGTGAAGCCCAGGTCCTGGGCTGCGGCTGGAAGGCCGGCGAGCAGCGTGGCTGCAAGCAGGGCCGGAATAATGCGTTTCATGGGTATCTCCCGATCATCAATGGTCGCGTTACTTGGAGGGCTGCAGAACGAATTTCTGCACGCGCCAGGATTCGATTTCGCCCTCAAAAAGAACATTGGGATTGCGGCAATCCATCATGTGAACGACCTGGAAGCCGGGCGCCAGCTTTCCGGCATGGCCGAACTTGCCCAGCACCGTGCCGTCCAGTTCCATCTTGTAGATCTGGCCGGTCTTGGCCCAGGTGCCCGGGCCATTGCCGTTGGGATTGGAGTTGGAGACGAACAGATACTGGTGGTCGCCCTCGGTGGAAATGCAATCCGACCAGGCCGTGCCCACATTGGTGTAGGAGGCCTTGTACTTCAGATTGTTATCGAACACCTGGTAGCGGTTGTTGGTGCGGTCCGCGACATAGACATTGCCCTGGCGGTCCACCTGCAGGGCGTGCGGCAGGTTGAATTCCTCATTGCCCTTGCCGGGTGCCGAGCCGCCGACCTTGGCCAGAAAATGGCCGGCGCTGTCGTATTTCACCACACGGTTGTTGCAATAGCCGTCGGCGACAAAAATATTGCCTTGCGGGTCAAAGCCAATGTCGGTGGGGCGGCAGAAAGTATAATTCTGGTCGGGCGGGTTGGGGCCGTGCGGTGTCGCCACCGCGCCGTCGGTAACCGCGGGACGATGGCCCAGCACCGTCAGGATCTTGCTGCCGTCCGGGCTGAATTCGGTGATGAGATTGGCGCCTTCATCAACCGCCCAGATATTGTCATGGGCATCCACCCGCACCGAATGGGCGAACAGGAAGCCATAATAATTCTTGCCGATCTCGCGGACGAACTTGCCGGTCTTGTCGAATTCCCACAGCCGCGAATGATTGCCACGGAAAAAGACGAAAATATCGCCCTTGGAGTTGGTGGCGATGCCCTGGGTCTCGCCCATATAGTCGCCGGCCGGAGTCTTGAAGAAATTGGGCACCGCCTGATAGTTCAGGTTCGGCGCCGTAGCCTCGGCGGTGGCGGCCGATTGCGAAAGGGCCGGCCCCGCCGCGCACAAGAGCAAGGCGGCCGCGAATGCGGATGTCAGAAAATGCTTCAAAGGAACCTCCCAGATTTTATCGACCGTGCGGCCACTCTTGACGGGGCCTGATGCGGTGAAACCGGCGGCATCTAGTCACGGCGCCTGGACTTTTACAACTGGTGCGCAATGTTGCAGCGCGGCGATGTTTTTCGTCATTTAATCCGGTTACTGATCCAAAGGCCGGGGTGCCAGCTTCCGCCCGCCGAAAAGCTGGCCTGACGGCTTTGGTTGCAAAGGATCAGGCGCCGGAACATTGCGCGCGTTATGGCGTTAACCCCGGGGCCGCTTTACGGAAATTACGGCCCTGAAGCCTATTTTCCCAGGAGCCATTATGACCGAACATTCCCCAAAGCCCTTTCTCACCGACGTCAAGACCTTGCGGGAACGCGCCCGTCAGCATCTG
>Ga0302320_10025083_pt1 | contig 11607 bp, 5 predicted proteins | sample Bog_T0_3_FD_202130 | JGI IMG/M metagenome (GOLD analysis project Ga0302320, IMG submission 202130) | Peat permafrost microbial communities from Stordalen Mire near Abisko, Sweden - Bog_T0_3 | ecosystem: Environmental > Terrestrial > Soil > Wetlands > Peat | place: Sweden: Abisko, Stordalen Mire... | reverse complement strand
TTCAAAGAGCCCCGCCTTGCCCTCGCGCAGGGCTCCGGTAAAGGAACCGCCGGTGTATCCGAAGAGTTCGCTTTCGAGCAGGTTTTCGGGCACAGCCGCGCAGTTGACCGCGACAAACGGTTGCTTGGAGCGGGCCGAGGCGTTGTGGATGGACTGGGCGAGCAGTTCCTTGCCGGTTCCGCTTTCGCCCATGATGAGGACGGTGAACTCGGAGCCGGCGATGCGCCGCGCCAGCTCGACACACTCGGCCATTTGCGGCGAGTGGAAGAGCACGTCGGAGAACGAGTAGCGCGTAGTCAGGCCGCGTTCGCGTAGTTTGCGGCTGAGGTTCTGCTCGAGCTGGCGAATGTAGGTGACTTCCTGAAAGTTGAAGTAGCTGCCGCTGCGCTCGCCAAAGTACTGAATATCCTGGCGATTGACGATGATGGAGCGACCTTTGGTTTCAACGAGCCACTCCTGCGCCTGTTCCTGTTTCTGCGCCAAAATCTCCTGAATCTCTGGTTCAAAGACCTCGATGCCGCGGCCGACGACACTTTCATTCAGGTTAAGCATCTCGGCGAGAGCCTGATTGTGGAGGGCGACTTTGCCCTGGTTGTCGAGCAGCAAGACGCCTTCGTGAGCCAGATTGATGACGGTGTCGAGTTCGATGTTGCGCTGGAAAAGCTCTTTGTATTGGCGGTTGACGCCGGTGTCGAGGTTGACGTTGCTTTGGGAGTAGCGGAGGAGGCGCTGGTCGAGGGAGTGATCGACGATGCGGAGGCGGCTGATGACCTCGATAAAGGTGGAAATGTCGATGCGGCGGTGGCCAATGTCAATGACCGTCGCGATGGAGGCTGGCACCAGATTGCGTTCGCCGGGAGTGATGGCGATGTGAAGATCGGTGCAGTCCATGCCCTCCTCGTAAGGAATGAAGTGGAGGTGGTCGAACTCGATCTGTTGCATGAGGGCGACGGTTTCCATGGTGGTTTCGGGCAGGTTATTGACGACGAGGACGCGGGTGCCGGGGGGGATGGTAAAGATGCGATAGGCGTCGCTCTCGCGGATTGTCCGCTGCACGACGAGAATGCGGCGAGCCTCGGCGACGTGGCTTTGGATGTCGAGAGCCTTGCTTTGGGTGGTGACGAGAACGACGTCGGCCTCGATGGCTTGATCGGGAAGGATGCTCTCGAAGAAATAGCTACGGATTTCAACGCGTCCGCCGAAGACCTCGCGCAGATCGCCGCTGAGGACGTCGCCTAACTGCGAGTTGCGCCGGTCGGTGATGAGGGCAATTTTTTTCATGGAGTGAACCCTGTTTCCTAACCAATTCCACTCTAAGTTGTATCACTGTTGCGTGGGGCGAGGCGGATGGAGCGATTGCGCATAAGTATGAGCATAAAAGGCGTGTTTTTTGGCGAAAATAGAGGCAAAAAAGGCTGTTTTTTTGCGCAAAACACCTGCGGTGGGGCGGGCACCAAGCGTGGACCAGGAGGTCCACACTACAGCCGGCCGGGAGGCCGGCGCTACAGTTCCGGCTTGGCGCGCTAAAAGCTGACGGTGGTGGCGTGGCTGGCTTGGATGAGGAACTTCTTCTTCCACTCGGGGCCAGAGTGCTTTTCGGCGAGAGCGACGGCGATGTGCAAGGGAGTGATGCCGAGGTCACGGTCGCGGCCCAGTCCCTGAAGGCAGGAGGGGCAGTTGGTGAGCACGGTGGCTTTGGCTCCGTGGAGGAGTTCGGTAAAAGCCTCGCGCTTGCGGTGGAGCATGGAGTCGGTAATGTCGGGGCGGGAGAGGGAGAGCGTACCAGCCTCGGAGCAGCAGTGGGGAACGGGGGTGACGGAGTTGAAACCGCCTATTTTATTGAGGACAGTGGTAGCCTTGCCGTCGAGCGAGTCGTGGCAGGGAGCGTGATAGAGGTAGTCGCCTGTGCCCTGAAGTTGCAAGCCGCGTTCTAGCAGGTAGGCTCCGATGTCAACGATGCGGCGGAAGAGCTTGGGAGTATCCATGCCGACGAGCCCTTCCTTGCAGGTTCCGCAGGTGACGATGCAGGCGTCGAAATCGAGATCGGCAAACATTTCGCGGATCTGGGTAAAGAGGATGGAATCGCGCAGGACGGTGCGGGAGTATTGGGCGGCTTTGGCGTTGACGTGGGCGGGAAAACCGCAGCAGAGGAAGGGCGGGGGCAGAACCACTCGCGTGCCCACCTGAAGCAGCATGTGAATGGCGGCCATGGAAACGTCGGAGAAAAGTCGTTCGGAACCGCAACCGGGGAAATAGAAGACGGTTTTGTCTTGGTGCGTGGAGGCGGCGGGTTCAAAGACTAAAGCCTGATCGGGTTCGCAAGTGGGCAAAACATCGCGCAGGGTTTGGCTGGGATAAGCAGGCAGAGAGGAGCGCAGCATTTGGAGCGGATAAAAGTTAGCGGCACCACTGACTGATTGCAGGGGGGCGGCTAACTTGCTGGCGACACGCTGGGCAGCGCCACCGATTTGAATGACGGAGGCGCGGAAGAGCTTGTTATAGGCGGGCGAGTGGCTGTCTAAATAACCCAGGCTCAGCTTAGTTGCCTGGGGGGTATGTTTGTAGCCCCAACTGGCGAGAATTTCGCGTTCGAGAACGGAGACTTCGCCAGTGTCGATGTCGACCGGGCAAACGGGCAGGCACTTATGGCAGATGGTGCAGTGGTCGGCAACTTCTTCAAGCTTGGGCAATAACTCGAAGCTGGTGGAGAGCTTGCGTTGGGCGTCGTAGAGGAGCGCCTCGATCAAGGAGCCGATGGCGAGATTCTTGTTGCGGGGATGGAAGAACATGCCGCGGGCAGGATAAAAGACGCAGCAGTCAGGCTTGCATTTTCCGCAGCGGACGCAATGGGCGATTTTGCGCGAAAGTTCTTCCAACTGGCCGTGCTGAAGGATGCGGGCTTCGAGTTCGAGGAGGTTGAAGGAGGGGGTGAAGATGTAGTCGAGGGCCTGATAGTCCTGGAGTTTGCCGGGATTCATGAGGCCGGAGGGATCGACGTCACGGCGATAGGCGGTGAGCTTAGCGATGATCTCTGGCTCGATGTATTTGAGCTTGGTGACGCCGATGCCGTGCTCGCCAGAGACGACGCCGCCAAGGGAAATGACCTTGGCCATGACGTCGTCGATGCGATGGTCGGCGCGTTGCAGCATGGAGCGGTCGTTGGAGAGGACGGGTACGTTGACGTGGACATTGCCATCGCCAGCGTGCATGTGGGTGGCGAGGACGATGCGGCGGTTGCGGACTTCCTGGTGCGCCTTTTCGAGGGCATCGAGGACGGAGGGATAGCCGCGCATGAGGCGGTCGAGACCATGACGAAAATCCTTGAAAACGGTGAGGGCGCGGAGGGTTTTGGCGTCGAGGGTTTCGACCTCGGCGGCGAACTGCTGGCAGATTTCAATGCGGGCAGGGATTTGGGCGGCAAACTGCTCGGCATCTTCACCGTCGATGGGGGTGGTGAGGATGGCTTCGGCGCGCTGGGCGAAGTAGAGCTGGGAATAGCGCTCTTCTTCGGTGTTAACGCCATCGACAAAATGGGCGAACTCGGCCAGGGCTTCGAGGGGGAGGACAATATCCTCGTTCATTTTGAAGGCGTTGGTGCGGCGGGCGATGGCGCCAAGTTTTTTGCGGTCGGCCCAGAAACGCTTGGCCTCGGCAGCGTCGCGAGCGACAAAAAGAATGGTGTTGGGGTGCTGAGCAAGCAGCGTCCGAATGCGTGCGACGCCGCGAGCGGCCTGTTCCAGAGAGTCGCCAGCCACATCGATCAGCAGGACGGCGCGGGGAGTCTGGGCGCGGGCGGCTTTGATTTTATAGCCGATGGCGCGAATGTATTCATCGTCGAAATGTTCGAGGGCGAGGAGGGCTTCTTCGCCGTCGGCGGGGAAAGGAAAGGCGCGGGCGAGTTCGAGAATGACGTGGCTGGCTTCCTCGAAGTCCGGGCCGAAAAACTCCAGACAGAGGGTCTGCTTGGCCTTGTAGGCGGGGTAAAGCACGAATTTGGCGGAGGTGATGACGCCGTCGGTGCCTTCCTTTTGCATTCCGGGCAAGCCGCCCAGGGTCTTGTTGGTAATGTCTTTCCAGAGGCCGTTTTTGCGGATTTCGGAACCGCGCAGCTCGATATGGTTGAGCAGGGACTGATGCTCGTCGAGGACATCAAAGGTGACCAGATCATCGGGCATGATTTTGCGCAACTGATGATTGGAGCGGCGGACGGTCCAACGCTTGCCGCTGGGCATGGCCATTTGCCATTCGATCAGGTTGTCGATGCAGGTGCCCCAACGGACGGCTTGCTTGCCGCCGGCGTTTTCGGCGATGTTACCGCCAACGGTGCTGGCCCAAGCGCTGGTGGGGTCGGTAGCAAAAACGAGATCGCGCTGGGCGGCGTATTCCATGGCGCTTTCAGTGATGACGCCCGCTTCGACTTCGAGCATTTGGGCAGTCACGAAGCGGCCGTCGGCGAGGGGAAAGCCGGCCTGGCTGATGCCGCGAATGTGGTTGAGCTTTTCGGTATTGATGACCACGCAGCCGGAGCGCAGGGGGACAGCGCCGCCGGTGAGGCCGGTTCCGGCACCGCGCGGAATGGCCTTAAGGCCGAGACGGGCGATGGCGGCCAGGAGCGGAGCGACATCGGCTTCGAGATCGGGAGTGACGACGGCGAGGGGCAGATGGAGACGCCAATCGGTGGCGTCGGTGGCATGAGAAACGAGCGAAAAAGGATCGAAGAGCACGTTGGCGCTACCGACCACGGCACCGAGGACGCGTTTGATGCGGTTGCGCAATTCGGGCGCGCCTTCGACGTCACCGCGGAACTCGGCGATCAGGCCACGGCAGCGGCCCAGGATGTCGAGCACGCGCGGATCGCTGCTGGCCCCGGTTTGGATGGCGTCCATATCCTTGGCCACATCCTCAAAAAAGCGGCGGCGGCGAGGCGCAGAATCAACCAATTCCTGAAAGAGATAGGGATTGCGGCGATGAATGAGAACGTCGCCAAAAATGCGCATGAGACGGCGGGCGGAGCGACCGGTGACACGGGCGCTGCGCAGCTCGTCGAGGACATGCACGGTCTCGTGGCCGAGAAGGAAGGCAATAGCCTGACGGTCGTCGGCCGAGGTGTAATTGAAGGGAATTTCGCGGGAGCTGGTGGCTGCCAACTGGCTTTCGCCTGCAATAGACAACATAGCTTAGGATAACAAATTGTGGCTTGGGGGTGTGGGTTGGAGATTTTGGGCAGAGGCTCACGCTCGCCATGCGGTCGGTTTGAAAAGCCGGGTTCTTGCCCAAAATCTAGATGTGGACCACACGCCCGCTCATCGCGATAAGATAGGACCGCAATCAAATGGGGCACAGCTTTTCATAGCTCTGGTTGATTCTTCGGAACTGATAAGTGGACCACAGGCCCCAATCTCTCGTTAAGGAGAAATGTCGATGCGAAAGATCTTGACCATTGCCCTCATGCCTTTCACTATTCTGACTGCCTCTGCGCAAAATGCCGCAGGTTCGGTGTTCAAGCAAAGTCATCTAATTGTTACGCTGAGAACGAACACAGCAGCGCAATTGTCAGAACCGTTGACAGTAGAGGAAAAGCGGGTGCATCCGACAGAAGTGGTGGATGTTCCGATGCCTTTAACTAACAAATCCATTGAGTCAGATGCCAACGCAACTGTTGATAGCGGGCAGACGACGCCTGGGACGACACAGACGCGGCATGCGCCTGCATACCATAATCATCATCTGCGGAATCTCGTGATATTCGGCGTAGTCTTGATGGTTGGCTTTGCCTGTCTTGCAGCTGCGGCAAAGTAAGGGCATGGCGGCGAACGGTTACTACTTATCGCTGGTAGCCTATGTCTCACAATCGAGACATGGGCTACCAGACCAGTTTTATTGTTAGATATTTTGTGGCACGGCTGAAGCCGTGCCCTTTCTGAGACAGTTTATGAGATAGCTTTTATTGCCCCGCGAACTCCGACCGGAAGCGGCTATAGAAGAAGTAGATGATGAGGCCGATAACTAGCCAGACGAAGAAAGCCATCCAGGTCATGACTTCCAGGCCCATCATGAGCACAATGCAGAAGATGATGCTCAGAACCGGGAAGAGCGGGCCGAGAGGAGTGCGGAAGCTGCGGTGACGCTCCGGTTCGCGATAGCGCAAGATGATGACGGCCACCGAGACCAGCACGAAGGCAAAGAGAGTGCCGATGTTCGAGAGGTTGCTGACGGTGCCGATGTCGAGGAGTCCGGCGGGAATTCCGACGACGAATCCGGCGACCCATGTGGCGACCGACGGAGTGCGGAAGCGGGGATGGATGCGACCAAAGATGGTGGGGAGGAGGCCGTCGCGGCTCATGGCGAACCAGACGCGGGCTTGGCCGAGTTGGAAAACCAGGATGGACGAGATCATGCCCAACATGGCTCCGATGAGGACGAAGAGCCGGACCCAGGTGAGGCTGGCGCCGCCGGGCAGCAGGGAGAGGCGCTTGAGAGCATTGACGACCGGGGCGGCGTCGCCCATGACCGATTGCCAGGGAACAATGCCGCTGAGAGTGATGGCGACCGCGCCGTAAAGGACCGTACAAGCGACCAGGGTGGCGAGAATGCCGAAGGGGAGGTCGCGCTGGGGGTTCTTGCACTCCTCGGCGGCGGTGGAGACGGAATCGAATCCGATGTAAGTGAAGAAGATGATGGAGCCGCCGGTGAGGACGCCGGTCCAGCCGTTGGGCATGAAGGGATGCCAATAGTGGGGCTTGACGAAGCTGGCGCAAGTGAAGATGAAGACCAGAATAGCGGCGATTTTGACCAGGACCATGACGTTGTTGGCGCGAGCTGACTCTTGAATGCCGCGCACCAGCAGAACGGTCAAAATCATGACGACAAGAAAGGCGGGGATGTTGAAGCCGAAGTGCCAACCGGAATTGTAAAGGCTGTTACCGGCGAGGTCTTGCAAGCCGGTGGGCAGGTAGGCGGGGGAGATCCACTGCGCGGGAGGGTGGAAGCCGAACCAGTCGAGGAGATCGACGATGTGAGCGGCAAAACCGACGCTGACGCTCATGTTGCTGAAGGCGTATTCGAGGATGAGATCCCAGCCGATGATCCAGGCGGTGAGTTCACCGAGAGTGGCGTAAGTATAGGTATAAGCGGAACCGGCGATGGGAATCATGGAGGCCAGTTCGGCGTAACAGAGTCCGGTAAAAACGCAGACAATAGCTACAAGAACCAGCGACAGGGCCAGAGCGGGGCCAGCACCGGGGCGTCCGGCCAGGGCGGTGTGGTAGATGAGGTAGTGGAGCAGCGGCGTGTTTTCGAGCGATGGAGCGTCGAACTTTTGCCCGGCCATGGCGGTGCCAATGACGGTGAAGATGCCGGAGCCGATGACCGCACCAATACCCAGAGCGGTGAGCGACCAAGGGCCCAGGGTCTTTTTGAGGGCGCGCTCAGGCTCGATCGAGTCGGAGATCAACTTGTCGATGGATTTACGGGCAATCAGTTGCTTGATCAGGGCGGTTCTCCTCAGATTTGTCAGCAGAGGACTTGTCAACTGCGGACCTATCAGCGGCAGGAAGCGGGCGGCTCAGGCGGCTCCTGACTTTGAGGGCTCCCTAGCCAACATGCGTTCGACGTGGCTCTCCCAACGAGTTCCTCACGGCTCCGCGTTGGCGGTATAGGAGAAAAACCGATGGAAAAAGAGAAACTGGACTCCAGGCTGACGCAGAACTGCGGGCCAGTCAAGAGTCCAGTGGATCATACGGAACGGCGCTTAGCGCTTGGAAACGCCGCGCGCCAGTTTCTTGACCTTCTGCTTCTTGGAGCCACGGGGCTCGGTCTGCTTGGCCTTGGGAGCGGCCTTCTTGCGGGCGGCGCGCTTCAGTACTTTACGTTCTTTTTTGTCTTCGATCTTGGTGGTATCTGCCACTTGGTTCCTCTTTCGTTCGAGTCTCTTCAGGGTTCCCACAAATCGGGTCGATATAACCCATATGTTAGCAGGGATTTGATGGGGACGAAAGCGGCGTGGATACCGGCGTGGATACCGTGGATACAAGGGAAAGCGCCATTGCCCTATTTCCAGCGTACAATGAAGCTAGACCTGAATATTCAGAGACCAGACTCTGCATAGCGAAAGAAAGCTCGGCTTCGGCCGTTCCACCGCTCTTGACGAGCTCCGCACCGCACGCAACAATCACCTGTTGACCGGAGTGTAGTCATGCGTTCCAATCAAATCCATCGCGCCTTGGCGCAAGGAATGAACCGCTTTGAAGTGTGTCAGTTAGTAGCCAAAGGGGTGAAAGCCACGCACAAAACAGGCTCCCGTTTTGAAGACACGATTAACGACGTATTGCAATATCTAGGCACCCACGACAAGCCAAAGGAAGGCATTCACCCAGCCATTCCCCAGGTTAGCGTGAAGAGTTTGAAACCTGCGGCGTAAAAAACAGTTGTCAGTTTTCAGCTAGATGGCTTCGCTGTGCACGATATTTTATAGAGCGGGTCTATTTTTGAAATTTATTTTCCAGGCGGCACGGCTCAGGCCGTGCCTTTTCCGTGGTCGATAGGGTCGAGCAACTACCGAAAATTTTGCCCAGACGCACGAAAGGGACGACCGTTTGCCGTCCCTTTCGTGCTAGATCCGAATCGATCGGAAGGGTGGTAACCCTTAGATGACCTGGACGTTCTCTGCCTGCCAGCCCTTGGGGCCCTTGGTGACATTGAACTGAACGCGCTGGCCTTCCTGAAGCGAACGGAAGCCGTTCGACTGGATGGCGGTGTGATGAACGAAGACGTCCTCGCCGTTTTCGCGGCTCAAAAATCCAAAACCCTTGGCGTCATTAAACCACTTGACTGTGCCTGTTTCCATTGTGTGTAACTCCTTGGTGCTGATTTACCGCCGAACGCAATGTGGAAGTGTTTGCGAGGAAGCGGGTAACGCGGCACAGGCAATGACTTCAGATCGAATTCTACGATTGGATTGAGTGTAGCACGGAAGTGCATTTTGCCAACATTGATTTATGAAAAAGCGCAAAGGTAGTACCAAAGTTTCTTTTTGGGACAGAAAACAGAGCACCGTCTCACGGGACTGCGACGGGGCGGGCGGCCTTCAGCTGGTCCGCGCCAGAAAGAAGGCGCGGAATGAAACGTTGTGCTTCCCTGCCCGTGGAAGATGCTGGACCGACAAAAACTAGATTTTTTGCAGGTTGGCGAATTTCTCGATCAGCTTTTTCATTCCGTGCCGATTGAACATGACGGTCAGTTTGGCGTCTTCGCCGTCGCCTTCGCGGATCAGGACTGTTCCCTCGCCGTACTTGGCGTGGCGAACTTTCTGACCCTTTTTCAGCTCGGTGGCGCCGCCGTTTGCCGCGGTCAGCGAAGAGGCTGGCTGGACAAGGGAGCCGGGCTTGCCGTGGCCTGACTTGCCGCCGAAAAAGCGGGCGATATTGTCGATTGAGGGCTTCTCGATGGATGGCGGCGCTTGCGCGCTTCCATTTTTTGGACTAGCTGCAATCCCAGAAGCTGGCGATTTGGCATTGGCTTTCATCCACGAGGCAACGAACGGTTTGTCCGGATCGTAGTTTTTGCTGGCGTAGATGCTGGAAGTGGCTGAGGCACGGGGAGCTTCCTGGCTTTCGTCCTCATAATTGAAGTGCTTGTCGCCGAAGTCGTTGGATGGATCTTTGTGCCGCCCGAAGCGTGAGCTGCCGTAGCCGCTGGTGGAGATAGGGCCGGTGCCGCTGAGATTCTCGATGAGTTGGCTGGGAACCTCTTCGACAAAGCGCGAAGCCATACTGACCTCGGGCGCGTCGTTGCCATAACGGCGGCGATAGTGGGCACGGGTGAGGATGAGGGTGTTCATGGCGCGGGTCATGCCAACGTAGCAAAGGCGGCGCTCTTCTTCCAACTCCTCGGGGTTGTTGAGGGTGCGGGAGTGGGGGAATAGTCCCTCTTCGAGGCCAGCGAGAAAGACGAGAGGGAATTCGAGTCCCTTGGCGGCGTGGAGGGTCATGAGGGTGACGCGGGCGTCTGGGTCGAACTGGTCGGTGTCGGAGGCGAGGGCGGCGTGGTCGAGAAACTCGGCCAGGGTTTCGCCGCGAGCTTCGGCATCGTGGGCGGCGTTAGCGAGCTCCTTGAGGTTCTCGATGCGGCTGAGGGACTCGGGGGAGCCCTCAACTTCCAGAGCCTTAATGTAACCGGAACGGTCGATGAGAAAGCGGATCAGCTCGGGCAGGGTGGCGGCGTCGCCGGGCTTGCGGAATGCGCCTTCGCCCGCCTGCGCGTCGGCTGCGACTTCTGCCGCGTCGGAGTCGAAATCGGGGGTGGGCTGCGTTGGAATCCCAGGTCTCAAAAGCGAGGCGTGGGCCACCCGATTGTTTGCGGAAGGCTTGGCTGCGGACGGCTCGGCAAAGGGCGAAAAGCTGGCGGAGTCAAGAAAGCTCATCTGAGACTGGGCGTTGCCTTCGCCAAAGTCGAAGCTGGTTGCCGCCTCTGCGCTTTCAGGCGCATCGCTGGAAGCGCCGAACTCGAAGCCGGTGTCAGCGTCTTCTTCCTCGGCCACGTCGGCGGAGAGCTTGCCGGCAAAGTCGGGGTCCATCATGGCCTGGGCGTCGAGAATCAACTGACGAAAGGAGTCGAGAGCCATCAGAGCGCGGTTGGGGATGAGGCGATCGGTGATGGCCCGGCCGAGAATTTCCCAAGTGGACTGGCCGGTTTCGAGAGCCAGGCGTTCGAGGGTTTCGAGGGAGGTTTTGCCGATGCCGCGAACCGGGGTATTGATGACCCGCTGCAGGGCCATGGAGTCGTGGGGGTTGCGGACGAGGCGGAGATAGGCCAGCATGTCGCGGATTTCGGCGCGCTCGTAAAAGCTGAATCCGCCGACCATGGTGTAGCGAATGTTGTAGCGGCGGAGGGACTCTTCGATGAGCCGAGACTGGGAGTTGGTGCGATAGAGGACGGCGCAATGCTGGGCGGCGGGATCGGCATTTTCGCCCGAACTGGCCTCGCGGAGGAATTTTTGGATGCGGTCGGCGATGAAAAGGGCTTCGTTTTCGCCGTCGGGAGCCTCGTAGTAGCCGATGAGGCTGCCGCCCTTGCGGTCGGTCCAGAGCTTTTTTCCCTTGCGGCGGATGTTGTTGGCAACGACCGCTCCGGCACCCTCAAGAATGATCTGGGTGGAGCGGTAATTCTGCTCCAGGCGGACGATTTTAGCGTTGGGGAACTCTTTTTCGAAGTCGAGAATGTTGCGGATGTCGGCTCCGCGCCAGGAGTAGATGCTCTGGTCCTCATCGCCGACGGCGCAGACGTTTTGCCGCTCACCGGCGAGGAGCTTCATGAGCTCATATTGGGGGCGGTTGGTGTCCTGATACTCGTCGACCAACAAATATTGATAGCGGCGCTGATAGCGAAGGCGGGTTTCGGCGGAGACCTTCAGCAGCCTGACCGCCTCCAGCAGCAAATCGTCAAAGTCGAGCGCATTGTTCTTGCGCAGGTCGGCCTTGTAGCCCTGATAGATGTGGGCGATGCGCTCGCTGTTGGGATCTTTGGAGGCGAGGTAATACTCCTGGGGATCGACCATGTGGTTTTTGGCCCAACTGATTTTGCCGAGGACGGCGCGCGGGGTCAACTGCT
>Ga0302320_10025082_pt1 | contig 11607 bp, 8 predicted proteins | sample Bog_T0_3_FD_202130 | JGI IMG/M metagenome (GOLD analysis project Ga0302320, IMG submission 202130) | Peat permafrost microbial communities from Stordalen Mire near Abisko, Sweden - Bog_T0_3 | ecosystem: Environmental > Terrestrial > Soil > Wetlands > Peat | place: Sweden: Abisko, Stordalen Mire... | reverse complement strand
TCTGCGCAGTTCCTCAAGATCCGGAAAATCAGGGAAAGCGCCCGCAAGAGCGAGAAACTCGGTGGGCAATGACGTTTCGACAGATCTGCTAAGGCGTTCCGCGACCCATTTACTAACGCTGACGTTCGATGCGCTGGCCGCTTCGCGCACTTGCTGCTCTACTTCGTCGGGGAGATAGATGGTAAGATTGGCCACGCTGCCAGTATACCGTATACGATATACGATAATGGCCGGACTAACAGGGAAATCCGGAGGACGGCTATTCCCGGGTAGATCAGTTGCTCCGTACATCGAAAAACAACTGGAAGGTATTGCAGTTCGCCAGCTGGATGTGGAAGGTAAACGTCACACCCGAATTCGCCGCCACGCTCGCCGAGCTGGCTGATTGCGAGATCAGAGTGTTGCCCTGGCTCAGCGTCGTTACGACGGCGTAAGGGTTGGTCATTGTTGATCCTGTGGTGTTTTGCAACAGGTCTGAGGCGGTGAACGTCATGTTGCCGTTGGCGCATGAGCCGTTATCGGTGGAACCGCTCAGCAGCGTCTGGCTCAGGCTGGAATCCACCTGCGGGGCCTGCGTGGCGATGGCAACGGTATCGGTGATGCTCCCGATCGCAAGGGTATCGGTGTTTTCGTAGAGTGTTGCCGTATTGGAAATCGACGCGGCCGCCGTGGGTGAGGCGGTCACGTAAACGGTGAAAGGGGTGGAGGCCGCCGAACCGCCTGCAACGAAGGTGCAGGTCACGGTTTGGCCGCTGACCGAACACCCGTCCGAAGCGCTGTCGATGGTGAAGTCCGCGGTGAACGTGTCGATCACCGCGACGGCGGCGTTCGCCAGGCCCGCCACACTGGCGACGGTGAGCGTAACGGTTCCAGGGCCGCTCTGGTAAATGGGAGACGAATAGCCTGTGGAAAGGGATAAAGAGCCCGTGTTGTAGAACCTGAGCGCCCTGTTGTTCGAACTGTCGGCCACGTAGAGATTGCCGGCGGCGTCCAGCGCTACGAAGGGGGCGGACAGGCTGGAGGCGGTGGGCGTATAGCCCCCGTTGGTGAAGCTGCCGGTGAAGCTGCCGCCCTGCCCATAGACCTGCGAGGCGGTGGTGCTCCCCGGCGCATAGTACAGCACCCGGTTATTACTCTGATCGCCTATGTAGAGATTGCCGTTTGCGTCCACAGCCATGCCATTCGGTCTGTTGAGGGTGGCGGCGCCGATCCCGCCGGAATTGCTGAGATTCGTGGTGAACAGGCCCAGTTGGCCATAGACCTGGGTGGCGGTGGTGCTGCCCGACGCGTAGTAGAGCACCCGATTGTTCGAATTGTCGGCCACGTAGAGATTGCCTTGGGCATCGAGAGCGATGCCGGTGGGACCGTGCAGGTTGGTCGTGGTGGGCCCGTTGCCGCCAAGATTCCCAGCGCTGGTGGTAAAGCTGCCCGACTGCCCATAGACTCGCGTGGCCGTGGTGTTCCCGGACGGATAGTACAGCACCCGATTGTTGGTAGTGTCGGATACGTAGAGATTGCCAGAGGCGTCCAGGGCGAGACCGGATGGCGCCGTTAGGGCGTTGGCACCGATCCCGCCATTGTTCGCCGTGCCGGCGGTGAAACTGCCCGCCTGCCCATAGACCCGGGTGGCCGTGGTGCTTCCGGCCGCAAAGTAGAGCACCCGATTGTTCGCATTGTCGGACACGTAGAGGTTGCCAGAGGCGTCAAGTGCGAGAGCGGTTGGGGTGTGCAGGGTGTCAGCGGTGCGAAGAACACCGCTATTGGCGTTGGAGGTGGTGAAACTGCCCGCCTGCCCATAGACCCGGGTGGCCGTGGCGCTCCCGGCCGTGTAGTAGAGCACCCGATTGTTAGTGGAGTCGGCCACGTAGAGATTGCCGCTGCCGTCCACGGCGATGGCGTCCGGGTGAGAAAGAGAGCCGGTTCCGATCCCGCCATTATTTACAGTGCCGGTAGTGAAGCTGCCGCTCTGCCCCCAGACAAAACTCGCAGTAGTGGAGACCTGGGCGCGGGCCGGAGCGGAGAGCGGCCACAGCGCGGCGGCAAGAGCGATGGCGGGGATCAGCCTGGAGCGATGAACCGGGGTTGAACTCTTGTCAGTCGGCATAGGTTCCGTTCGTCTTAGTCATTTACAGTGGCGGCAATCAGCTGGTGGGTCTGAAGATCTCGCATCAGTTCGAGTACGGTTTCCCTGGCTGCCTCGGGGGTGACGTCGAACAGATCGAAGAGCGCCTGGCTCATCTGTGCCGGCGAGGCGGAACTCTCCATCAGTTTCCAGATGAGCGCTCCCGATTCGTTCAGACTGAAATACTGGCTGGTCCTGAGGTGGAGAAGGATCGCTTCTCCATCCGGCATCGCGGTTACGAGTACGTCCGGGTCAGGCCTCGGAATATTTTGCATCGTTATAAACTCCTTTTTATTCATTCCCAACCTTTCGTTGCCGCTCCCTGACCGTCACGGTTCGGAATCCTTTAATTGCGGCGCACGTCGAAGAGCAACCCATTAATTGCTGCGAACGTCGAAGAGCAACCGGAAGGTATTGCAGTTGACCAGCTGAATATGGAATGTAAACGTTACGCTCCCTCCGGCAACAACGCTGGCCGGACTCGCCGATTGCGACAGGAGCGTGTCGCCCTGGTTGAGCATGCCGATCACCGCGTAGGGACTGGTCAGGGTGGATCCGCTGGTGTTCTGAAGCTGATCCGTTGCGGTGAGCGTACGGTTGCCCGCGGCACAGGTTCCGTTATCGGTGGAACCGCTCAGCATCGTTTGGCTGAGGCTGGAATCCACCTGAGGGGCCTGGGTGGTGACAGCAATGGTATCGGTGCTGCCGGAGGTTGCAATGCTGTCCGTCGCGTCAGTGAGCGTTGCGGTATTGAAAATCGACGCGGATGCGGTGGATGAGACTGTCACGTAAACGTTGAATGCGGTGGATGCGGCAGACGTTCCGGAGGCGAGGGTACACGTCACGGTTTGCATGCTTACCATGCATCCCGGCGATACGCTGTTTATTGTGAAGGCGGAGTCTATGGTGTCGGAGACATTTGCGGTATCCACCGTCGCGGTTCCGCTGTTGGAGACCGTCAGAGTAATCGTGCCTGGACCCGACTGGAAGAGAGGGGCTAAGTGAGTGGCGGAGATCGACAGAGACGTCGGGGCTGGCATCACATAGACATATGCGGCCCCCTGGTCGGAGTTACTGCCCACCGTGTGGAGGGTCGCGGTAGCGATCACCGTGGTTGCGCTTACCGCTATGGCGTTGCCGAACTGATCGTTTGCAGCGCCATCGGCAGCTATCAATTCGAACTGCGTCCACGTTGAACCGGCTTGCACAAAGACATAAGCCACACCCTGAGAGCTGTTGGACCCCACATCATGGTTATAGACGCCGACTCCGGCCGTGTTGCCGCTCAGGGAAACCGAGTAGCCAAAGTTGTCATACGCGGCGCCATCGGAAGAAGTCAATTCCGTCTGCTGGGTCCATGTGACGCCGCTCCGCACAAACACATACGCCGCTCCCTGATCCGAATTAGTGCCGACCTGATGGTAATCAGCACCTATCAGGGCCGTGTCTCCGCTGAGCGCGACGGATATACCGAACTGATCGGGGCTCACTCCGTCGGAAGCAAGGAGTTCAGCCTGCTGGCTCCACGTGACGCCGCTTTGCACATAGACATACGCGGCGCCCTGCTGGGTTTGGCTGCCGACTTTGTGCTCGTCAGCGCCGACCAGCGCGGTGCCGCCGCTTACTGCTACCGACTGACCGAAAGCATCGCCGGCCGCTCCGTCTGCGGAAGTGAGTTCAGCCTGCTGGGTCCATGTGACGCCGCTTTGCACATAAACATACGCGGCTCCCTGATCGTTGTTACTACCGACCTTGTGTCTAAGGGCGCCGATGACAGCCGTTTCGCCGCTTACCGCGACCGAGATGCCGTAAAAGTCGTCAACCGCTGCGTCGGAAGCGGTGAGCTCAGCCTGCTGGGTCCACGTGACGCCGCTCTGGACAAATACATAGGCGACGCCCTGGTGACCATTGGCGGTGAGGTTGCGGTAGTAAGCGCCGATCACCGCGGTGGCGCCGTCAATCGCTACCGAAAAACCAAACGAGTCGGACTGGGCTCCGTCGGAGGCGACCAGTTCCGCCTGCTGAGTCCATGTGCCGCCACTGCGCACGAATACGTAGGCGGCGCCCTGGCCGTTATGAGAACTGACTGCTTTCGAGGGAGCGCCTATGATCGCGATATCTCCGCTGATGGCTACGGAATAGCCGAACTGATCGTAAGCGACGCCGTCGGACGACGAGAATTCAGCCTGCTGGCTCCAGGTAGGGTCGACCGTAAGGGGATACTGCGCGGCGCCATCTTCGATCAGAAGACGAAGTTCCCGGCCTCGCAATTCCATGCGGGAAGGAACGGCGCGGCCGCGGGCGTCAAATGCGGCAAGGCCGGAACAGCGCAGGACCACGCCCGTGCCGGACGAGAGCAAGACGGCGTCCTGCCGCAGGCTGAGGTTCAGGTCGCCTGTTATGGCGAGCGCGATTTCGAGAGGCTGGGCCGGTGTGTTGGAACTGTTGCCGGGACGCCGGCCGAAGGTAAAACTTTGCTCAAGGCCCTGGGGTCCGTTCACATAGGATTCGGTCAGATTGCCTCGCTGGTAGTCCAGACGGTTCGCGCTCGCCTGTAAGCGGGGCGGCGCTGGTTTTTCGATGCGCTCCCCATAGCCATAGCCAGTCAAACGGAAACCGGCGTGGCCTTTCGAGTGAGTCAGGCGGGTCCCGGCCGAATCGAATTCGAGCTGGAACCGCTGCGCGCGGTTCTCGCTTCGCCATGCGCCGTGGCCCGCACTGGCGATTGAGTAAACCGCCTGTTCAAAGGCGCGCTGCAGACCTTCGTCCGCGTTGGCCGGCGTGGTGGGTTGGGCCAGGGCAGCCGCGCAGAAGAGGGTAGCGAAAGTCAGTCGAAAAAGGGGGTTCATGGGTATTGTGCTTAATTACTGCGGACATCGAAGAGCAACTGGAAGGTGGCGCAGGAAGCCAGCTGAATGTGGAAGGTAAACGTGACGGTGGCGCCGTTGGCAACGCTGGGGGAGTCTGCCGACTGCGACAGGAGCGTGTTGCCCTGGCTGAGCGTGCCGATCACGGCGTAGGGATCGGTCAAAGTGGAACCGCTGGTGTTATGAAGCTGATCCGTTGCGGTCAGCGTGCGGTTGCCGGCCGCACACGTTCCGTTGTCGGTCGACCCGCTGAGCATGAGTTGAGTAAAGCTGGAATCCATCAGGGGCAATTCCGTGCCGACGGCGATGGCATCGCTGTTGTTGCCGCTGGTGACGGTGTCAGTGTTGTCCGTCAGCGTCACCATATTCGAAATGGAAGATCCGGCGGTGGCCGAGGCGGTGACGTATAGATTGAACACGGTAGAGGCGGCCGAAGCGCCCGCCGCCAGGGTACATGTCACAACCTGTCCGGTGATCGAACAACCTGGCGAGACGCTGTTGATCGTGAGGCCGGAGCCGATGGTATCGGAGACCGTAGCGGTGTCGGCGGTGGGGCCACCGGTGTTGGCGACCGTCAGGGAGATGGCGCCCGGCCCGGCCTGGAAAGTGGGGGTGGAATGCGCGGCAGAAAGGGAAAGAGACGCTGGGGGAAGTTGATAGACGTAGGCGATTCCCTGACTGTTGTTGGAGCCGACTGTGTGGTTGGGAGCCCCGGCGATGGCCACGCCCCCGACCACCGCGACGGAGGCCCCGAAGAGACCGTTCCCATCAGGATCGGTAACCGAGAGTTCCTGCTGGATAGTCCAGGTGCCATCGATCAGCGCAATAGCGAATACAGAGCCCTGGCTGCCGTTGCGGGTGGGGGCGCCGACGAACGCGAGGGCGCCGTTCACACTGGCGGCGAAGCCGAACTGATCGCCATCCGCCCCGTCCGAAACCGTGATTAACTGTTGCTGGCTCCAGGTACCCTGGCTCAGCGTAAACACGTAGGCGGCCCCCGTCGCGGCTCCGTCCACGTTGTATTGGGGGGCTCCAATCAAAGCGGTCGACCCGCTGAGGGACACAGAATCACCAAAGCTGCCGGCATTCGAATCGGAAGGCGTTATCTCTTGCTGCTGGCTCCAGGTCGAACCGCTGCCCACGAATGCGTATACCGCCCCGGTACCGAAATGCCCGGGGGCCGCGATCAGCGCGATAGTTCCGCTGAGCGCCACGGTGCCGCCGAAACCATCTCCGTTCCCGCCGTCGAGCGTGGCCAGCAGTTGGGCCTGCTCCGTCCACTCGTCGCCGTTCAGCGTGAACACATAGGCCGCACCCATGCCGCCGTTCCCGTTGTTTGCCCCGACCAACACAGTGCTCCCGTCCAACGCTACCGAGGACCCGAAACTAATGGCCCCCCCTCCCTCCGCAGACACCAGTGGAAACCCCTCCGCGCTCCAGGTACCATCGCCTTGCACAAACGCGTAGGCTGTGCCCTGACCGTTGTTGGTTCCTGGGGCGCCGACCACGACTGTGTTTCCGCTTATGGCCACGGAGAACCCGAAACTATCTCCGGACAGTCCGCCCGGGACGGTCAAAGTCGCCTGATAGTTCCAGGTTCCCGAGCTTTGAATAAAGACGTAGGCAGCGCCCTTACCGCCGTAGCCTCCGGGGACGCCGATCACCGCGGTGTCTGCGCTCATCGCAATGGAGGTCCCGAAAAGATCGTTTGCGTACCCGTCGGAAGCCGTCAACGGCACCTGCTGCTGGCTCCAGGTGGGGTCTACCACCAGCGGATAGCGGGCCTCGCGATCGTCAACGACGATGCGAATCTCACGGCCGCGCACTTCGAGCCGCGAAGGAAGGGTGCGTCCGCGCGCGTCCCGGGCTGTCAGGCCGGCGTAGCGCATAACCACGCCTCCTGCATTCGACGAGAACAACACGGCGCCCTGCTGCCGGCTGAGGTTGAGGTCTCCTGTTACCGCGAGCGCGATTTGCAGCGGCCGGTTCCTGGAGTGACCCGGACGCCGCTGGAAAGTGAAGCCCTGCTCGAGGCCTTGCGACCCATTCAGATACCACTCGGTGAGATTGCCGCGATGGTATTCGAGGCGATCCTCCTTCACGATGGAGCGGGCTGTTGCCGGTTTCGCCAGCCGATCGCCATAGCCATAGCTGGCCAGGCGGAAGTCGACGCCGCCTTTCGGATGGGTCAAACGGACCGTGCCGACGTTGAATTCAAGCGTCAGCCGCTGCGCTCGATTCTCCCCGCGCCAGCTTCCGTCGCCCGAATCTCTCAGCGCGTAGATGGTGCGCTCGAAGGCCTCCCGCAGGGCTGTGGGCGCGGTGGCCGCGGAACCGCAGACGCAGGCGAGCCAGCCCAGAGCGGCCCCGCGGACAATCCTTGATGTTCCTCGTGTCATAGGGGGGCGACGACGATCGACACGGTGGAGGGAGTGCTGCGGCTGGCCCCGTCTTTCACGATCAACCGCGCGACATATACGCCCTCGCGATCCGGCACCAGCGAGGGCGTTGCGGAATCCGCGCCGGAGAGCACGGCGGTGCTGCCGGGGGGAACTGAAATCAGAACCCATTCCCACCCCAGCGAGCTTCCCATCGGCGCGAACGATGCCGAGCCATCGAGCTTCACCTCAGCTCCCCGGGCTGCCTTGCGATCCCTCCCCGGCATCGCCACCGGACTGGTGCCGCCCGTGTACTGGAAGCTGGCGCCGAAGTAACTTTGGCGCTGTTTTATCTGGTCGGCCGGGGGGAACGCGAGCGCGTGGGAAGCAAGCGTCCGCGGACCGCCATACACAATTCGCGATCCAGGAGCCAGGGCGGGCACATCGGACAGAACGGACCAGCCCTTCGGTACCAGGCCGGCAACCGTATAAGCGACACCCGGCATCAGGGTGATTGCCGCAACCGGCGCGTAGTTGAAGTGTCCTGTCAGCGGATCGGATGCCGAAACGGTGGCCGAGACCAACAGGTTCTGCGCCTGATCCCAGAGTCCGACGGGCATGGATACGGGCAAGGCGCCGAACACCGGCTGCGAGTTGCTGCCCCGCAGCACCGCGCCCAGAGACGTCAGAAGCACCGGGGAGCGCACCGTGAACTGATAACCCATCACGAAATCCACCCCGGCCTGCGAAGCGTTCGAGGTGGTCGTAAACTCGACCGACGGTTCCGCCGGACGGTCTCGCAGGGAGGTGTCCTGGCACAAGAGGGAAACCGGCGCCATCAACAGGAAAACACGCAAATGTGAGAAAAGACGTTTGTTCATAAGAATGGGACCTCAGGCAAGGTAATCGGTGTGTGTTTTGCTTTCGCTTTTCGCAAGATCCTGGAGCAGCGTGGAAACGCGCGCGGGATCGGAATGAACGTCGGCGCCGTGCAGCAGGCGGAAACCGCGCGCGGACCGCGCCAGGTGCCCCAGAATTACCATCTGCCCGGCCATCGAGTTGCGGTCATGAAGCAGTCCCGCCCCTTCCCCCAGCAACCGCACCAGCGTCTCGGAACAACTCAGGGGCACGGTTCGGCTGAAGGGCATCGCCGTTATTTCGGGAAACAGGACGATGCGCGGAAGTAATGCCCCGCGGAACTGGCCAGGATAGAAGCGTCCCATATCGAGGAGACGCTTGCCGATGAACGGCTTCGGGGCGCCGCCGGCGAGTTCCGGAAAATAGTGCACCGTCGCGGGAGCGCAATGAAACGGCCGCCCGAACGCCAGTGCCTCCACGTCCGACGGTCCCTGCTTCAGGAGCACCGCATCGTCCGAAAGGAATTGCCAGCCGGACCGCGCCAGCGCACAGCTGAGAGTGGTCTTGCCCGAACCCGGCGCGCCCGCCAGCAGGAAACCGCAGCCATTCCACAGCGAGCCGGCCGCATGGAGGCCGTACAAACCGCGCGCCGAGAGCAGCAACAGAAACGCGAAAAGAAACAGTCCGCGCTGATTCTCCGGAGGCGCGGCCAGAAACGCTTCGGATAGCGATCCCGCGGCTTTGCCGGAGCTCAGATCGAGGTCGAGGAACGAGCCTGCCGACCGCAGACGGTATCCCGAGGCAGTCCTGATGGCGGACAGGCCTGGCGCATCGAACACCACTTCGCCCGATACCTCACTGGGAGGCGCCTCGTGGATGACGAGTTCCATGCCGCCGGGGTCGCGCCGGTTGACCGGCGTCAGCGAGAACAGGGTTTCCAGGATGCCGGCGACGCGGGCCTTCCGGGACGCGGAAGAGCACAGGATGCGCAGGGGCTCGTCACAAAGTGAAAACTCCATTCGTTGCGCCTAGTAGTCCAGGCCGCGGGCTGCTCGTTCATCGGGAGTCAGACTGCCCCCGAACTGCTGCGTCAGATCTGCGACCGCGCCATGACAGGTAAGCAGCGGCGCCACAAACGGCGCTTTATGTTCGTGCGCGCTATCCGCCTCGGCCGGAGCAAGGTCGGGGGAGTTAATCGAGGAAAGATTTGGTGTCATTTGTGCCCTCGCCGGCACTGTAATCAACGATTTCGAAGTATGGAATCGGTCGAGGGTGACGACGCTGCCCTGCTTCCGGTCGAAATGTACGTTAGTACCAAATCGCGCGGAAAATCCTGAGTATGCGGATTAGTGGATGCCGGGAACCTAGCACGCCGAAGACCGATCGCGCAAACGGTTCGACAGGTAACGCTGTGCGCGGTCTAACCATCTCTCGAAAGGCGGGCATCGCGCTTCAGAAGCGCGAGCGGCGGTGGCGATACTCAGTCAATGGCGACCGTCCGGCGTCAGTATGCGGTGAGTCGGCTCGTCGTGCCATTGCTTCCTGGCAGGCTCAGTTTTGAGGAGGCCGTTCCACATGATCCAGCACCAGAACTTCGATGAATAAGGGCCCGGGCAGATCTGCCGGGGTCTCCGTTGCCGGTGGCTGGCGGCGCCAGGGTCGTTCCCATTCGAGCGCAAAATCCGCAGGCTCCGGCAAGCCCCGTCCGATCGATGAGCAGTCAATCCGCTACTTCGACGCCCTATGTCCCGGACTTGGGTTATTTTGCGCTTTAGTGTTATGATTACAGGCCAAAGTTGCACTCTATCAACGATATGGACGAACAGTCGCCGAGAATTTTCATAAGCTATAAACGGGATCTGCAGCCGGATCAGGATCTCGCGCTTACCCTTTTCGACGACCTGAAGTCCGATTGCAGCGTGTTTATCGACCGCAGTCTGGCGGTGGGCACGAACTGGATGGAGAGCATTAATAAAGCTCTGAATGAAGCCGATTATCTGATCATTTTGCTCTCCGAGTATTCGGTACAAAGCGAAATGGTGCTGGGCGAGGTGGAGCGGGCGATTCAAGTGGGCAAAACCCGCGCGGGAAAGCCAGCGATTTTGCCGGTTCGGGTCCGGTTTCAGCAGGCGCTGAGTTATCCGCTGAACGCGCACCTCGACCAGTTGAATTGGGTGAAATGGGATTCGCATAAAGATACGCCCGGATTGCTGGCAGAGCTCCGTAAGGCCCTCCATGGCGAGGCGATGGGCTCCAAAACGCTCTTCACGGGCGCGGGCGAGACGAAGAACGGCGCGGTGCCCGTTCCCTGTGCCTCAGCCCAACCTCTTCAGATGGAGCTTCCGGAAGGGACCATGGAGGCCGAGTCGAAGTTCTATGTGGTGCGGCCGAGCGATGACATTGCCACCAACACGATCCGGATGCAGGGGGTGACCATCACGATCAAGGCCCCGCGCCAGATGGGGAAGAGTTCGCTGCTGATCCGCTCGATTCAGGAAGCCACGCGGCAGCCGAAGCGGGTCGCGTTTCTCGATTTCCAGCTGATCGACACCGATGCCATGGCGAGCGCGGACATCTTCTACCGGCAGTTCTGTTCGTGGATCTGCGAAGTGCTGGCGATCGAAGACGACGTGGCCAAATACTGGGCGACGCCGCTGGGCAATACGCAGCGCACTACGCGGTTCATGCAGCGCCACGTGCTGGCCGAGGCCAAGACACCTCTGGTGCTGGCCATGGACGAAGTAGATCGCATCTTCAACTGCTCGTTCCGTTCCGATTTTTTCAGCATGCTGAGGCACTGGCACAACAGCAGGGCAAGCAATCCGGTATGGAAGTCGCTCGATCTGGTGCTGGTGACTTCGACCGAGCCTTACCAGTTGATCGAAGATCTGCACCAGTCGCCGTTCAATGTGGGCCAGGTGATCGAGCTCTCCGATTTCAACCGCGCGCAGGTGGCGCTGCTGAACGAGCGGCACGGGAAACCTTTTAACCCGGAGCAGGAAGACCGGCTTTCGACGCTGCTGGCCGGGCATCCTTATCTGATCCGGCGGGCTTTGTATTTGGTGGCCGAGGGCCGGTTCCTCGCGTCGGAAATTTTCGAAAAGGCGACGGACGACCGCGGTCCGTTCGGCGACCATTTGCGGTATCACCTCTTCCGTCTGCACGAAAGAGACGATCTGATCGAATCGCTCAGGCAGGTGCTGAAGAACGGCTCCTGTTCGGACGACGTGTTCTTCCGGCTGCGGGGCGCCGGGCTTGTGAAGAACGAAGGAAAAGCGGTAGCGCCGCGTTGTCCACTTTACGGCGCGTATTTCAGGGAGCATCTGCATGTCTGACACTCGTTATACGATCGGCGGAACTGTCCAGGCGGGTAATGGAAGTT
>Ga0302320_10025079_pt1 | contig 11608 bp, 11 predicted proteins | sample Bog_T0_3_FD_202130 | JGI IMG/M metagenome (GOLD analysis project Ga0302320, IMG submission 202130) | Peat permafrost microbial communities from Stordalen Mire near Abisko, Sweden - Bog_T0_3 | ecosystem: Environmental > Terrestrial > Soil > Wetlands > Peat | place: Sweden: Abisko, Stordalen Mire... | reverse complement strand
CATCGCCACCACTTGGCGGCACAGCGCGCAGCAGATTGCATTTAACGAAGTGGGGCGGCAGGCGATCATGGCCGATCCCGACTGGGCGGAAGGCGAGTATTACGACAAGAAGCCTCCGGCGCGCGGGCTGTCGGTGGCGCGCATGGTGGGGCACATCACGTATATGAGCGACGAGTCGATGCGCGAGAAGTTCGGGCGCCGGCTGCGCGAGAAAGAAAAGTTCGGCTTCGATTTCGGCGTCGACTTTGAAGTCGAAAGCTATCTGCGGTACCGCGGCAATCAGTTCGTGTCGCGCTTCGACGCCAATTCGTACCTCTACATCACGAAGGCGGAAGATTACTTCGATCTGACCAACGGCACGGGGCGGCTGGCGGAGGCGTTCCGCACGGCCGATACGCGTTTCCTGGTGATCAGTTTCACTTCGGACTGGCTGTATCCGAGCTACCAGTCGCAGGAGATCGTGCGGGTGCTCAGGCGCGTGAACGGCGACGTGGCGTATTGCGATCTGCAGTCGAACTACGGGCACGACGCGTTTCTGGTGGATGTGGCGGAGCAGTCGGAGATCGTGCGCGGTTTCCTCGACAGCACGGCGCGCATGGCGAAGGCGGCGTAAGATGGCGGCTAATCCCACAGCGATTTCGCATGCCCATCCGGTGACGCTCACCGAGCGCCCGGACTTCAGCGTGATCGGGGAGATTATCGAGCCGGGCAGCCGCGTGCTCGATCTGGGCTGCGGCGAAGGCGAACTGCTGGCGTGGCTGGTCGATAATAAGCGCGTGATGGCGCGCGGCGTGGAAATCTCGGCGGCGCAGGTGCGCAAGGCCATCGGGCGCGGCGTTTCGGCGTATCAGGGCGATATCGACGAGGGGCTGGCCGATTATCCGGATCAGGCTTTCGACTACGTGATCCTCAGCCAGACTTTGCAGGAGACGCGTGCGCCGCTGCAGGTTCTGAAAGAAATGCTGCGGGTGGGGCGGCGGGCTATCGTGTCGTTTCCGAACTTCGGCCATTGGGAAGTGCGCCGCGCGATGTTATTCACCGGGCAGGCGCCGAAGACGAAGCTGTTCCCCTACGACTGGTATAACTCGCCCAATATTCACTTTTTGAGCATTAACGACTTTGAGGAGCTGTGCCGGGCGAGCGGGTTTCCGATTGAGAAACGATATTTTCTGTCGGGCGCGCGGCGAGTTACGGTGATGCCGAATCTGCTGGCGCAGACGGCTGTGTTTTTGCTGGGGTAGAGGCAGCGGCGATTCAGGTTGCCGCTTCTCCGGAGAGCCGCCTGAAGGGCGGCTGGGCGGGCTGAAGCCCGCCGCAAGCTGAAGCTTGCCCCACATCGGGCCGCGTGTACACCAAGGTCAGTTTTCGAAGATGGTGTCTACCGGCACGATTGCCACGTCTTCGGGCTTCAGTCCCAGTGGCCACTTCTCCACGGTCTTATCCTCGTCCATGACGTCCTGCGGCTTGGGGGAATTGTAGTGCATCGGTGTGGCGGCGGCGCTGGTCAACTCCGCTTTCAATTGGCTCGTATCCTTCGCTACCCCGACAATCTGCAGATTTTCGGCCCGCAGGTATTTGCGAATCGCGCGATTCACGTCCGCCGCCGTCAGCTTCGCGAGCGACGTCTTCACGTATTCGTTGTAGTTCGGAATCCCGTAGTACGCGCTGTCGATGGCGTACCCCAGCTCGTCCGACTTCGTTTTCGTCAGCACGTTGACGTACTTCGAGAGAAACGTGCGCGTGCGCTCGAAATCGGCGGGAGGGATGCCGTCCTTTACGAGGCGCGCGAGCTCGAACATCGCGAGGCGCAGCGCAAAAACGGCGTTGGGCTGCTCGACCGGGCGTATCCAGATCTGAAAAATCTGCTGGTGGCGCGCGATGTTGGGCTCGGGCGCAAACGTGAACATGCCCCGCGGGAAGTATTCGATATAGGCGTAATCGCCGTAATTGAGGCCACGGATTTCGCGCATCCTCGTGAACAGGCGCCCACTGCTCTCGCGATGCTGTCCGAGCCAGGACTGCGCGACAAGAAGCGCCGGGAAATCGGGATCGCCGCGCTTTACGGCGATGGGATATCCCAGCGACCAGGCTACCGAGCGCGTGTCCTTGGCAATGAGCGTGGCCTGGTTCGACGGGGGCGGAGCCGGGGCAGGGAATTCGAAATGGTTGGCGGTGCCGGCCGGCAGCGCGGTGAAATCGCGTTTGACCCGCGCAGCGAATTCCGGCGGATAGCCGCCGGCAATTCCGATAATCAGGTTCGCCTGGGTGTATTGGCGTTTGTAAAACCCCTGCAGATCGGCCACCGTCATCTTCCCCAGCGCGCCTAAGGCGCCGAGATTCTCATGCCCGTAAGGCGTGCCGCGGTAGATCAGGTTGTAGAGTTCTTCCTTGGCCAATTCCTCGTCGTTGTTGCCGCGAAGAGACACGCGCAGCGCGTTCACGGTATCGTCGCGCACGCGGGCGAAATCGGCGGCGCGCCAGCCGGGATGGAGCACCATATCGCGCATCAGGCCGTAGAATTTGTCCAGATTATCCACATGCGTCTGGCCGGCGAACGTGGTCATTTCCTTGTCCGAATACGCTTCGACGCCGGCTGCCATCGGGTACATGGCGTCGAGGAGTTGCCGATACGTGAGATCCTTCGTGCCTCCGCCGCTCAGCAGGGCGGCGGTCAGATGCGCGAGCCCGGGTTTATCGGCGGGATCGAGCGCGGCGCCGGTCGTGAAGACCAGCCGAATGGTCACGAGCGGAGACTTACCCGGCAGTTCGACCACGCGCGGCGCGCCCATTGCCGCCGTGGCCGCAAGCGGCACCAGCGCGGCGACCCGCATCATTTCCCGCATCACTTGGCACCGCCGACGGACGTCAGCGTGACCACGGTGCGGTTGCGCTCCGTGAGATACTGCCGGGCGGCGCGCGCCAGGTCTTCGGGAGTCAACTTCGCGTACATGTCGTAGTAGCGGTCGGCGCTTTCGGGGGTGCGGCGCAGCGCGACGTAGAGCGCGGCGGTTTCCGCCACCGCTTCGCTGTTATCGAGCTGCTGCGCGAAGTCGTAGCGCATATGCCGCTTCAGATCGTCGAGCTTGGCGGGATCGACGGGTTTGGCCGCGAACTCCTGCGCGGTGGCTTCGATTTGCCGCTCGATGGCATCGAGATCGGCCGCCTTCTTCACGCGCGCCGTGACGGTGAACAGATAAGGATCGACGCGATCGGCCATCGAAGCGCGCAGGGAGTCGGCCTTCTGCTCGTCGACGACAAGCTTCTGATAGAGCGGAGAGTTCTGGCCGAAAGCGAGGCGCGCGATGGCGTCGAGCGCGGCCGCGTCTTCCGTGCTGTCGGAATAAGCGGGCGCGCGCCAGGCCACCGCGACCAGAGGCAGCGTCGGCGACGGCCAGTCGACATGCGCGGTGCGCGGGCCGTCCTGCGGGGGTTCGACGGCAATCTGCGCCTTGTAATCGCCGCGCTTCCAGGTACTCCAGCGCTCGCCGACAAGGGCGCGCACGCGTTTCGGATCCACGTCGCCCGCCACGATGATGGTGGTCGATTCGGGCCGGTAGTAGCGGTCGAAGAACTGGCGGCTGTAATCGTAGGCGCCGGGCATGGCCTCGACGTCGGCGAGAAAGCCCATGGTGGTGTGCCGGTAGGTATGCGCGGTGAATGCCGTGGCGCGCAACACCTCCTGCAGCTTCGAGGCGGGGTTCGCGCTGCTCTTGTTGTACTCGCCCAGCACGGCGAGAGTTTCGGTGCGGAAGGCCGCCGGATCGTAGGCAAGGTGCTGGAAGCGGTCGGCCTCCATGGAGAGGATGCGCGGCAGGTCTTCTTTGGAGAAGGTGGTGTGGAAGGCGGTGTAGTCGTCGGTGGTGAAGGCGTTGGAGGCGGCGCCGGCCTCACTCAGCACGGCCTGATATTTCTCGGGTGAAAACTCGGGGCTGCCGCGAAACATCAGGTGCTCGAACAGATGGGCGAAGCCGCTTTTGCCGGGCTCGACCTCGTTGCGGGAGCCGGCCGACACGACGATGTAGAGCGCAACGATGTTCGGATAATCGGTTGGTATTGTAATCAGCCGCAGGCCGTTGGGCAGATCCTCCTGCACGTACGGGTAAGGGAAGATCTTATCCGCGGCGAAGAGGGCGGAACCGGCAGCAAGCATAAGAAAGGGGATGAGAAAGAGTTTCGCGAGGCGCATGCTGAATCCGCGAAGAAGGGCGGCGCCTTTATGATCTCACGTCAGGCTGTGATAGCGAGGTTTTCGAGTTCTTCGGGGCGAACGAACTGATAGCGTTCCATGGTGACGGCCACTTCAAAGGCCGTGTCGGCAGCCGCTTTCTGGCTGCGGAGCACCTTGCCGAGGCAACGAATGCGCACCGGCGGATTGCTTCCCGAGAGGGTGATCAGATACTCGATCCGGCCGCCGATCTCGACCTCGTCTTTCGAGAGAAAACAGACGCCGCCGGAACTGATGTCGCGGGTCTTCTCGATCCGGCTGACTCTCTCGTCTCCGACCTGGAGGATCTGCAGAGGCAACTGCAGCTTGTAGCGCTGGGTGCGGCGTTGTTCCAAACCACCACTTTAATGCGATCAACCACACAAATCAATCGGTACCGGTACGATTTTCCATTTCTTCAATATTGAAAAGATGATAAGTATCACATCCGTTGGTACTGGATACCTCGTAGTGGACTCGGAATTCTACGGACTCTCCGCGCCGCGTTGTCCGAACGCGTATCAGACGTTCCCTGGTCTCGGCCACCTCTGTTTTCATGACCAACGGATACACCACCGGCACCGAGTGATGGCCACTCCGATTCGTGAAATCGCTGATTACAAAGGGAAAATATTTTGGAAAATTTTGTGACTCGGGGAAGGCCGAAGCTACCAGCCTTCCCTTATGCCGGGCGGGAACAGTCTGAAGAGCCTACGGTTTGAACAGCATGACGACGGCGAACGTGTAAAGTCCGAGGGATTCGATGAAGACCAGGCCGAGGATCAGCGCGAACCGGATACCGGCCGAAGCGCCGGGATTCCGCGCCATACCTTCGGCGGCGCCGGCAATCGCCTTGCCCTGCCCCAGCGCGCACAGGCCGGAAGCGAGGGCCATGGAGATACCGGCGGTTACCGGGAACCAGGTGGAGCCGACGGGCGTGGCGGCGGCCGAGCCCTGGGCGAACATGGGGATCGCGAGGAACATCATCGCGAACAGAAGAAAAAACAGCTTCGATTTCATTCTTGAGCTTCTCCTTTTAGTAACGAACTCGTTTCCCGGAGGTGGTTGCGTTCCTCGCCGGGGGGCGGGAGGCCTCACGCGGAAAACGGCATAAAGCCGGCAATAAGAATCAATGCTCTTCGCTCACCGCGCCCGCCACGTACATCATGGTGAGCAGCATAAAGATATACGCCTGCAGGATGGACACGAAAACGTGCAGGCCCATGAACAGAGCGGGCAGAACGATAAACGTCAGGTTCAGGAAAATCATGGTCACCAGCTCGCCGGCGTACATATTGGCGAACAGACGGATGGTGAGCGACAGCGGGCGCGCCAGATGGCTGATGATTTCGATGGGGAACATCAGAGGCGTCATCCACCAGATGGGTCCGAAGAACTGTTTGATGTATTTGAACGGGCCGTGCTTCACGACGCCGACGATGTTGTAGTAAGTGAACGCCACCAGCGCGCAGCCGGCCGGCACATAGGCGACCTGCGTGGGGCTCATGAACTTCGGGATCACGCCGATCAGATTGGCCACCAGTAAGAAGAGAAACAGGGTGGCGAAGATGACGGTGTGGTGGTGGCCCTCGTGGCCCACCTGGTCGTCGGCCTGATCGGTGACGAAGCCCCGGATCAGCTCGAAGACGTGCTGCAGCTTGCCCGGCTTATCGACCGAGAGCCCGCTGCGCAGGGCGACGAGAAGCGAAATGATGATCGCGCCCACGAGGATCTGCATCACGATGTGATCGGCCCACGGTTCTTCGGGGTTCACGGCGGTCTGATGGAACAGCGCCAGCAGCCAGTTTCCGAGGCCCTGGAGGTAATGATTGAAGATCTGCGTCAACCACGCTTCATGAGTGCTCATAGGCGACTAGTTCGTAGACGATTTCGAGCAGCACGGCCGCCGGACACACAAAGAACCCGCACAACGCCGCCACCATGCTGAACCCGGAATATCTGAGTATAACAACGACCCCCGAAACAAGCGCGGCGAACTGGATATAGAGCCAGATTCCGGCGCGCTGGCCGGGTTTGCGAACTGCGGTGGTCCCGGTAATGCGGTTGACGGCGCGCTCCACCAGCCAGAGATTGAAGTACGCGGCGATGGACCCTGCCAGGAAGCCGCCCGCCACCGCCAGGCCAAGGAAGACTCCGGCGAGGATGACACCGGCGAGCGAAAGCAGGAGGATCCAGCGGGGCAGCCGGGCGAGGGCGCGCTCGATGCGGGCGGCCTCGGCGAGGGGCGGCTCACCTGGATACGTCAAGGGTTGCCGCCGCCTTTATCGGCGTCCAGCTCGCGGATCAGCGAGACAAAGCCCGAGACTGTGCCCAGCACCAGAAAGACGTAGCGCAGCCAGCCGGTGTGGAAAAGTACGTCGAGGCCATAGCCCATGGCGTAGCCGACCAGCGTGGAAATAGGCAGCAGGAGCGCCATGGAGGTGTATTTGCCGATGCCGCGCAGGGAAGAGGAGTCCATGGGAGTTGGCTGATCACGATCTTATACCCGGCAGGCGGTGGAATGGCCGGTAAAGGCGCAGGAGAGGGCATGGCGGGGCGCGGGAGCTTCCCACCGGCTGGCTGACGCTCCCTCGCGGTCGCGGCTCGGTAAGCGGCTTTTGTCCCGGGTCAGCAGGCCCTCGCGAAAAATAAAGCCCACCCTTGGGAGGTGGGCTTTCGATCACCCGAATCAGGGGTGATTTCGATGGGAGAATCATCTTCGACGGCTTCACAACCGCCAAAAACTTTAGTGATTGGATATTAAGGTTTCGGGCAAGGCTTCGTCAAGCGAAAAACCGGGAAGAAGTTGTCCACAGGGTAAACCGCTGAAACATCGGGCGTTGGGAATCCTGTGGATTTCCAGTTGAAAAACGCCCTCAGGCGTGCCTGCCACGCCCCGGAAGGGCCAAAAGCTCCGCAATCCATACCAGACAAAGCACTTCAGGGCCTGCCGGAGAGATGCAGCGAGATCATGGCGTCGCCTTCGCCCGACGCCCCGCCGCGCCGCAGCAGGATACGGAACCCGCCCACGATCAGGCCGGAAATCAGCATGAAGACGATCAGTACCCCGCAGAAAAGAAAGGCGTTAATGAACAGATTGGCGGCCGCCGCCTGGGAGCGCGGAGCAGGGTCCTGCACGGTTATGGTGGCCTCATAGCGGACCTGGCTGAGCAGCCTTTCGGCGTCGTCCGGGCTGGGAGCCCCGAGCGCCACCGCGACCAGCGGCCCGGCCCGCTTCACCACGGCGCCGGGGATTTTCCGGAACTCCGGCAGCTGGGTGCGCGCCATTTCGAGCGCCGGATAGCGGAACAGGACGAGAGTAGTTTCGCGGCCTTTGCTCCCATAGGCGGCCAGCTCGCCTTCGGCGCTGAAATGGAAAGCGGCGGTGGCGGGGGGGATGGCGGGCGCGAAGTGAGCCAGCGCGTCGGGGCCCATCAGGTAGCGCTCGGAGTTGGGCTGGGCGCCGGCGGGCATGTATTTGGGGAGGGTCGGCAGGGGCGAACCGCCGTAGTTCGGGACGGTGGCGAAAAGGTGGCTGAACTCCTCCGGCTTCGCTTTGTAACCGCGGATCACGAACAGGTAATTGCCGGCGGTGAGGAACTGGTCGGCGGCGGTTTCGGCCGCGATGCCCATCACGGTGACGGGGCGGGCGTCGGCCGGGCGGACGTCGTAGAAAGCGGCGAGCGCGCCGGTCGAGTCGGTGAAGCGATAGGCGCTGATGGTGAATTTCCGACCGGCGTCGGAATAGGGCGAGGTTTCGGCGTCCTGCAGGCTGTATTCGGCCCATACTTTGCCGTCGGGGATGGGGCCGGGAGTGGGTTCGCCGCGTTTCCAGTGGCCGATGGTTTCCGGGAGGATGGCCGGGAAGGCCGTGGACGCCAGCAGGAGCGTGAGGAAAAGGGAGCGCATGAGGGTTCTGACTCGTTGGACGCCGGGATGGGCCGTTGCGATCCTATGATAGCGCTGAAAAGTTCCTCACACGCGCTACCGACCGCGATCCCTGAGTATCTCCAGCTCCGCGATCGCTTCGAAATCCTTCGGGCGTCCCGCCGCACGTTTGATTGCGATGAGCGTTTCCAGATCCAGCATCCCGCACTGTACTCCGAAGGCTTCCGCCGAAATACTGTGAGCCACCAGATCTTCATACCGTCCCCCGCCGGCGATTTCTCCGAGGAGATCGATCGGACCGAGCGTGGTAGTCAGAGTGAAATTCAGGCCGGCGGCGAGCGTGGCGACGTCGAATCGAAAGGGTAATCCCGGAGGGGCTCCGCGCAGATACGGCTGGCCGCTGGCCAGGGCGGCTACAAGCTTCTCGAGGTTGTCCTTACCCCGGCGGTAAACGATGTCGACGTCCTGCGTCACACGCGCCGAACCGTGGGCCGCCGCCGCGACTCCGCCCACGAGAATGAAGTCCACGCCAGCGGCGCCGAGGGCGCGCAGGAGATCAGCGAGATGCGTCACTTGCGCCCGGCCGTTTGAGCGCGTAATTCGGCGATCGCGGCGGCAAAGTTCTGTAGTGCCAGAAGGCGCTCTTCAACCGTCCGCTTGAGGCACTCGTCGATCAGGGTGGTGTCGACGTCGCGTTTGTACAGCTCGATAATCTCGTCGATTGAGTTCCCCGGCGTCATTCCGCCTTCATCATACCCGTCTTGCCGCTGAAGCGCAGCGATACGATACGTATATGGCGAAGCTGACGCTCGGGCTCCGCTCCGGTCCTGCGCTCGGTCCGCGGAGTTCTGCGTCGAGCGGACGTAAAGGACCACCGGAAACATCTGGCGACGAAGTATCGATGAAGGGAATCCTCTTCCTGGCGCCGATTCCGGAACGCGACTGAAGTCGCGCGACCGGCTACTTTTTCAGTGCGGCCTGCCAGTTGGTGATTACGGTGATCGGCACGTTGGTGGTCGCCTGCTCGACCGGGACCTGGATCAGGAAGCGGCCGTCTTTGCTCACGTCGAACTGGCCCTGGGCCGCGACTTCGAAGAGGGGTTTGGGGACGCCGGCCTGAAAGCCCGCGCCGCTGCCTTTGATTTCGACGGCCATCATTTTGCGGTCCGCGCCGAGGAAGTACAGCTCGCGCCCGTCGCGGCTCCAGACGGGGTAGTCGCCGCCGTTGGTCGAGATCTGCCATTTGCCGCCGTGCTCGGGGAACGTCTGCACGTAGATTTCCCGGCGACGGGATTCGTCGGACGCGTAGGCCAGCCACTGGACGTTGGGAGAGAGTTTGGCATTCGTCTCGTAGTATTCGGAGTTGATGTAAGGAACAGGTTTCCGGTCGCCGAACTGCGGGATCAACCAGATGTCGTGCCCTGTCTTGGGATCGATCGGCTCCTCGATCAGCCAGCGCCCGTCGCGCGACCAATCGTCGAGACGAGTGTTGAGCGGATTGTGGTCCAACGCCTCTTCCGCGCCCGTCCCGTTGGCCGCTTTTACGCGTGGATTACGGTTATTAGCCGAGTAAAAACCGATGCGGCTGCCGTCCGGAGACCACGCCGGGTACTCGCTCGAGCCCGGGCCGAAGGTCAGGCGTGAGACTGCGCCCCGCGCCAGATCGTGCAGCCAGATGTCGGGCACGCCGGAAGCGGCGTCCACCGGGTCGGTGGCTACAGTCGAGTTGTCCGGTGAAAGGGAGGCCCAAAAGGTATTCACCGGCATCCCCACGGTGCCTGCGGACCTGCCGGCGCGGTCGAACCACGTCAACTGTTTCTTCCCTCCGTCCCCCGCGCCGGAGGTGTAGACCAGCGTGCCGTTGGCTGCCGCGGAGAACTGGCTTTGGCTGCCTGCGGGGAAGTAATCGATCTGCTCGGCAACGGGAACGGCATCGCCGGTGGTCTGAGCTTTCTCCGCATCAAAGGGTTGCGCCATCAGAGTGCGCTCGCGAACAAACAGCAGATAGCCGGGCGCCGAGAGAAGCGGCGGCACATAGACGGTGTTGCTGTCCGCGGCGAGAACCTCGCGCCGGGCGCCGGGGCCCGGCTTGGCGTCGAGACTGTCCAGATAGACGCGCGTTTTCGTGGCATCGCCGGCACGTGCCGTGTAGAGGAAGTGCCGGCCGTCGGGCAGGAACCAGGGGTTGCGGTGAACTGTCTCGCCCGCCTTGCGGTCCAGCGCGGTCAGGGCGACCGGAGTTCCTCCAGCGGCGGGTACCCGAAACAGAATACTCCCACCCACCCCGTAGACGATGACGCCATCCTGGTTCCAGGTCCCGCCGCGGCCCTGAACCCCATCGCAGAGCGTCAGGGCCGGACCGCCCGCCACGTCGATTTTCTTCAGCTTGTTGTCGGCGAAGAAGCCCAGCCAGCGGCTGTCGGGCGACCAGAACGGGAAAGATGCGCCCTCGGTACCGGGCAGCATGCGGGCGTTCAGCCCATCGAGGTCGCGCAGCCAGAGTGCCGATTTGCCGTCGATGGCGGGAGCGAAGGCCACGCGCCGGCCATCGGGCGAAATCGCGGGGATGGCGATGGCACTGCTCAGACTCGCTTTCTCCGGCGTCAGCAGCGAAAAGCGCTCGACGCGGGGCGGTTGCGGGGCGGGACGCCGCCAGGCGAAATAGCCCAACACCAGCGCGGCCAGCACCGCGGCCGCCGCCACACCCCATGGAAGCCATGTGGCGCGGGCTTCCGCCGGCGCGGGAACCGGAGGTTCCGTCAGCAGCTTCGCCCAATCGCCGATATCCCGCAGGCGCTTCTTCGGATCCTTCTCGAGGCAGCTCCGCAGCAGTCGGTGCACCTCGACCGGAACGGCGCTCAGATCCGGCTCTTCGCGGAGCACGCCCGCGAGGATGTCGGTGACGGATTCTCCGGCGAAAAGCTGTTTGCCCGTCAGGATCTCGTAGAGCACCACGCCGAAAGCCCAGATGTCGGCGCGCTTATCGACCACCTTGCCGCGCGCCTGCTCGGGGGCCATGTAGGCGGCGGTGCCGAGAATCGTGCCGACGCGCGTGGGCGATGCGATGGTGGTGGGCGACTCGGTGGGATCGACGGCGGCGGCCGCGCCCAGCCGCGCGAGGCCGAAGTCGAGAACCTTCACGACGCCTGCGGGAGTGATCTTGATGTTGGCTGGCTTCAGGTCGCGATGCACGATGCCTTTTTCGTGCGCGGCTTCGAGGGCGTCGGCGATCTGCTGCGCGATTTTAAGGGCTTCGTCGAGCGGCAGCGGGCCGCGCAGCGTCTCGCCCTCGACCAGCTCCATTACGAGGTAATTCGGGCCGACGTCGTATAAATGGCAGATATTCGGATGATTCAGCGCGGCTACGGCGCGGGCCTCGCGCTCGAAGCGCTCGTTGAACTGCTCGCGGGAGGTTTTGATGGCGACGTCGCGGTTGAGGCGGGGATCGCGCGCGCGGAAGACTTCGCCCATGCCGCCCTCGCCGAGTTGGGCGACGATCTGATACGGGCCGAGTTT
>Ga0302320_10025077_pt1 | contig 11608 bp, 6 predicted proteins | sample Bog_T0_3_FD_202130 | JGI IMG/M metagenome (GOLD analysis project Ga0302320, IMG submission 202130) | Peat permafrost microbial communities from Stordalen Mire near Abisko, Sweden - Bog_T0_3 | ecosystem: Environmental > Terrestrial > Soil > Wetlands > Peat | place: Sweden: Abisko, Stordalen Mire... | reverse complement strand
ACAACGGCAGAGGTGATCCCTCGCGAGTCACATGCTCTGTGATACTCGCGCAGGCGTGGTTTCACGCCCGTTGCAGCAACGATTTTAACAGCAAGTGAGGCCTAAAATGACAGGCGAACAGGTATCCGGGGGCAAAATACAAGCTTCAAGCGCGCGAAGTAGCAGAACCGGCCGCGCTCCGACGCTCCGGCTTCTTTTTCAAGCGAGCAACCTCCGGCATTTGCCCAGACTGCTGCGCGAGGGTCCAAAACCCATTATTAACCTTTTCGTTCAGGTCCATAACACCATGGCGATAAACCGGCTGCTGCGGGAAAAATGGCAGGTCAATTTCGTCAGTTCGTTTCCGCGCTCGGGCAACACCTGGATGCGTCATTTGCTGGCCGACGTCTTTCAACAATGCCACGGCGTGGAAACCGCCACGGAACTGCCGGTTCATCCGGACAAGATCATCCCTGATTTTTATTGCCACTGGATTGGCTGGCGGGATGTCACCATTCCGACGCCGGGTGTCTTTGTTAAGTCGCACGAAACATTCCAGCAGCTTCAAAACCGGTTCGGAGGGCAACCCCAGTTTCGATGCAGCAAACACGTCTATCTCTACCGTTCTCCAGAGGACGCGCTGGTCTCATTGTTTCACTATCACGACAAGCAGAAACATCTCAAACACAAAACGGCGGCGGGCATTGATGTGTTTTGCCGCGAGTGGCTGCATTTGTGGGAGGAAAATCTTGGAAGCTACCTTGCCGCCGCCGAGGAAGGCTATCCGGTGTTGTTTGTGCCCTACGAATTGCTCTTGCAATATCCGGTCGAGGTATTGGGCAATTTGCTCCGCTGGCTGGGCGCGCGCAATGACGGGGCGATTGTCGAGCGGGCGATTTCCAATATGCAATTCAGCAAGTTGCAGGCGGCTGAGACCCGCAATTCGCTCAGCGAGGAAGCCTTCTTTTTCCGCAAAGGTTGCAAGGGCGCCGGACGCGCGGAGTTGCAGCAATCCACCATGGACCTGATTCAAGAGCGAACCGCCAAACTGATCGAGCAGGCCAACGGTCGGGTGATGATTCAACAATCCTTGCAGGGCAGCCCGGCCGCGTCGCGAAAGACAGTCCAAATTCGCCGTGACGCCGCCTTGCAAAGCCGGCAACCGGGGACGTTGCCGCCACTACCGAACATGCAGAAGGCCTAGCAATCCGGAATGAGCGTTCGCCAGTTTTTCACTCCCCAATTGACCCAAGGCATGGCCAGCCGGGTTCCTGTTGTTTTGATCTGATATGCCAGGCAAACCGAATGGCGCCGCCAGCCGGTACGCCACCAACAATCTCATGCTCCTCGCGGGCCTGCTTGGCGGGATTCTGGCCGTTCTTTTTTACCGGAGCTTTTTGCCGCACCAGGTTCTGTTTGCCAACGATAGCCCGCTTGGGGCCATGCTGGCTGATTGCAACAGCCTGCCGTCACGCTTTTTTGGCACGTGGCGAAACACCTTCTGGCTGGGACAGGAGGCTCCTACGGCGACGCCGACCGTGTCGGCCATTCTTGGAACCATCCTGCAACCCACCCTGTGGTTGAAGTTCTATCCCCCCTTCACGTTGTTTCTGGTCGGATTCAGTGCCTGGGTATTTTTTCGGTCGTTACGGTTTAGTCCGGCGGTCTGCCTGCTCGGGGGGCTGGCCGCCGCGCTGAACATGCATTTCTTCTCCACCGCCTGTTGGGGACTCGGCTCGTGGAACGTTTCGGCCGCGATGATCTTCCTCGCGCTGGCGGCTCTCTGCACCGATTCGATCAAGCAAATCTGGCCTCGCGGAATTCTGGCCGGTCTGGCGGTGGGCATGAACGTGATGGAAGGGTTCGACGTCGGCGCCATTATGAGCATTTACGTTGGAATCTTCATCTTGTTCAAAGCCCTGTTCGAGGAAGGAGAGGCAACGAAAAGGGCGACGACCGCCATTGTCACCGAGATCTTCGTGGTCGTTTTTGCGGGACTCATTGCAGCCAACACCATCCATTCGCTGGTGGGAACACAGGTTGAGGAAGTGGTGGGAACAGAGCAAGACATTGAGACGAAAGAGAAGCGCTGGGATCCCGCCACGCAATGGAGCCTCCCGAAAGTCGAAACGGTGCGGCTGTTTACTCCGGGAATCTTCGGTTATCGGCTCTCGCAAAACATAACCCAGCGGGACAAGTCGGCCGGCTACTGGGGCCTGGTGGGCCAGGACCCGCGTATCGCCAAACTGCGCAGCGACGATCCGGTCGTGCGATCCAAAGTGCTGGCGAGCATCGCCGCAGTCTCGCCGCTTTATCCGGCGGAGGAGAAGGGAATGGGCAGCGCCGACCGTCAAACGCAGTTGACCACCGCCAACGGGATGATACAGAGGCTTGGCTACATCGTGCGCCATAGCGGCACCGGCGAGTACGCGGGCATAATGGTGGCCGTGATGGCGCTCTTTGCGCTGGCCAACTCCTGCCGCGGCGCAGCCTCCCCCTACTCTGTGTCCGAGCGGCGCGCCGTCTGGTTTTGGGCCGCAGCCGCCTTGTTTTCGCTGCTGGCGGCGTGGGGCAGATTTGGGTTCGTTTACGGGCTGCTCTATCAGTTGCCTTACTTCTCGACCATCCGCAATCCGATCAAGTTCCTGCATCCTTTTCACCTTATCTGGATCATTCTCGCTGGCTATGGATTCGAAGCTTTGTCCCGGCGCTATCTTCAATCCGCGGTCAAGCGGACCGGCGCAGTCGTCGAGAACTACAAAACATGGTGGCGTCGGGCGGTTGGTTTTGACAAGGGCTGGGTGGTCGGCAGCGTTGCGGTGGTAGTGGTTGCCGCGGCCGGGGTCGCCCTGCTCTTCCTGTGGCAAACCAAACTGGCTGAATATATGGCCGCCAACGGGTTTACTGATCCGAGACCGAGCCCGGATGCCGCGCCACCTGTGACGCGAGTCGTGGCTTTGAAGATGGCGGGATTTGCTGCGGGAGAGGGGCTTTGGTTTTTGGGTTTCTTGACTGCCTCCCTCGTGGCGGTCACCGGAATTCTGGCCGGCGTGTGGAGGGGCGCCCGGGCTAATTCGGGCTGGCTTATCTTGGGCACAATTATGTTGCTCGATTTGGCGCGGTCGGATGTGCCGTGGGTTCACTATTTTGATTACGAAGAAAAGTATTCCGCCAATTTCGTCACCGAAACTTTGAGTGACAGGAAACCGTGGGAGCAGCGGGTCATGGGGCGGCTTTCGCCGCGGCGCGCCGGCAGTTCCAATGGCCGCGGGCCGTTCGGACAACTTTATAATTTTTGGATGCAGAATGATTTCCCCTATCGCGGCATTCAAACCCTGGATTTCGCCGAGATGCCGCGCATGCCGGCCCTGGACGACGCCTACATGCACAACTTCGAGCTTTACGGGGACGACATCTGGAAGGCGGACCTCCGTCCATCGGCCCGCTTGTGGGAATTGACCGGCACACGTTATCTCCTGCTGGATGCGGGCGGCATTGGCCTGCTCAATGCCCACGGCGACCCGGTGCATGAGGGATTTCGGCTTATTCAGCGCCTGCAAATCGAGCGCAAGCCCGGCGTGGGCGAGTTGGAGGACGCGGGAGACCTGACGGTAACTCCAGACCGGGAGGGTGCCCAGGCCATCATTGAATTCTCCCGCGTTCTGCCGCGGGCCAAGCTGTTCGCGCATTGGGAAATGCCCGCCGATGACAAGGCGACCCTGGCCACGCTGGCCGACACCAATTTCGTGCCGCAGCAAACCGTCCTGATCTCGACCAACACGCCGTTGGCCGAGCGCGCCGGGCCTGTGAACGCGGATGCCGGGACAGTGGAGATAACTGATTATCACGCCAAGTACATCAAGCTGGAAGCTCACGCCCGGACTGCGTCCGTGCTGCTCCTGAACGACCGATACCATCCATCGTGGCACGTCCGCGTGGACGGGCAACCTGCGCCGATGCTGCGCTGCAACTATATCATGCGCGGCGTTTACCTGCCGGTCGGCGACCATGTCGTCGAATTCCGTTATCACACGTCCTTGAAGTTCCTATACCTCAGCCTGCTCGGATGGTTTGCGGGAATCGCGGCGGCCGGCTATCTGATCTATGCGGCGCGCCCGGAGAAGCCCAAAGCGGCGCCGGTTGAGGTCAAGCCAATGAAGAAGTAGTTAATGGATTTCGCTGGCGAAAATCCGGGCTTCGGTTTCGGTGATGATATCGTCCTTGTTGGTGTCGCAACGGCGCACCGCCTCGTTGAATTTCTCGTTTTCGCCCGCTTTGACGGTATTTTTGTTTTCGAAAACAAGAGGGATGGACACCTCCGTGTGGGATTCGGTCCTGCCCTCGAAGTGCATCCTGCTTAAGGCCTCGTAGAACACACGCCCGGCCGTTTCGTTCTCAAATTGCACCTTCACACGCTCGACGTCCTGGTAGGTTGTTTCCGAATGACTGATGCAACCGGCCAGGCAAAGCAGGGCGCAACCGACCATCGAGTAGCGAAGAATCGAACGCCACCCCAACCGCAAGCTTGTCAATATACTCATAGTTTTTATCCTGATAGTGCGCCACGGAATGTCAATTCCCCAAGTGGCGCCGGGTTGTCCCCTAATCTCAGACTCCAATACGGGGGCAGCGGTTAAATCTTGCGTTCAATTTATTCTCACATCGGCTCCGATAGTTTTCTCGCGAATCTCTCATGGAGTTGGTCCTGGACGACTCCCCAATTTTGCGGAAAGCGCTCACGCACATTCCATTTTTTAAAACGCGGGTCGTTCCGCTCCGGCAGAGGTTCGCGGACAATCTCGCGGAATTCGCCGATCAACCGCCTTTCGTATCCCCGGTCCAGCGCATTGCCCCTGGATACCCCCACCGGAACCCATGCCTTTTCGTGCTGATTCCAAACGTAATCGTCAGCCTTTCTCCGCCGCCCGACAAGTGTGCCCACGAACCAAATCACCCAGATCAGCGCGACAAAACATGCGAACACCACCTCGCCGAGCGATCCGCTTGGGAACTGCTTAAATCCACGGCCCGTAATGTGCATCGTGTATAGATTCCAAATCCACATCCAGTACCACCATCGGAAGCCGCCGCTGCCGGAGTTTGAGGCGCACCAGGCCGCGTAGGCGGGCCGGCCGCAGTTCAGGCTCGTCCACATCACCAGCACGAGGCGGGACCAATAGTGGCCCAGCCGCCACGTCCAGGTCAGCAGAATCAGCCAGATGGCGAAATACACGAAGAGGGCGCTCGTGGTCCATGACCTTGCCAGCAATCCCGCCAGCATCAGCAGCACGTTCAGTGACAAGACGAAATTTGCCATCGCCTGGAAACGCAACCGTAGTGCATCCAATACGCCATGCACGATTTCGTCCGGATTCAAGGATGTGGTCAGCAGCAACTCGTAAGCGCCGTCCCGGCGCGCCTGGCCAATTTCCTGCGCGGCAGCGTACCGGGTCAGCCAGGACAACGCCGCGTTCAGCAGCGCCGCCGTGATGAAGAAGTTGAGCACGCTGGGCCACTGCACCGGCCAGATCGCCCAGCACAACAACCACACCAAAACCAATCCGCCCACCACAAGCCAGCCCATCATCGCCGGCTGGCGATTTCGGGCCGCCAGCCACACGAACGGGTTCTCATCCAGCCACGAGCGCGCCAGGCAGTCGCGGCTCGCTTTCCCGCCGCGCAAAAACTCGCGCCACCATTTGCTCCATCTGCCCGCCTGCTCCTCATCTTCCCATCCCCGCCAGAGCCGTTTCAAAGCAAAGACCGCCGCCCCCAAGGCGAACATGGACCAACCCAGCGTCAGGGCCAGGCTCCGCCAAAACTCCGCCTGGTCGGCGCCGTGAAATCCGGAATTGAAGCCGCGCCAAATCAAGAACGGGCCGTAAGCCGGGCTGACCCGCAGCCACCAGAGGGACACCTTGGCAGCGGGAGCAAATTGCGATTGCGCCAGATAAATGGCCGGGGTCAGCAGACACAGAGTCACCCCCAGTACATTCGCCAGAATCACCGCGGCGCCGTCGTCGCGTGTCAAGACGGAAGCCAGCAGCGAAATTGCCAGAGCGAACAACATCAGCGCCGGCAAGGCGCAGAGAATGGCGACAAACATGTCGTACGACACCCCGCCAATCAGGAACGGCAACGCCAGCATCGGGAAGATGGCCAGCAAGTTGGTAAAGGCGATCAAGGCGGAACTGAGGAATTTGCTTGCGAAAACCTCGCCCGCTCCCAAACCGCTGAGGAACAACAAACCGAGCGTTTGATTTTGGCGTTCCTCCGCCAGCGCGCCCGCGATTAACATCGGTGACCGCACCACGAAAGCGAGGCCGGCCAGATAAAGAAACCGCTCCAAGGTTTGGCCGGCTCCGCGATCTCCCGTCAGCGCCGCCAATAATAGGAATAGCACTGACCCGCCGACGGCCAAGGCCGCCACCTTAAGCCGGCCCCGCACCGGCCGACGCTTGCGCAAGGCGACGCGCAACTCCCGTTCAATCAGCGGCACGCAAAACATGAGGCAATCACAGTCAATCCTTCGCTGGCGGGCGGTCAAGGGGAAACCAGACTGGTGGCCGGGGTTTCCGGTTGAATGAAAATATTTTTTCACCTTCCGCAACCTTCCGCAGCCTTCCGCAACCTTCCTGGTGGGCAGCGGCGACCAACGGGATGGGGCGTCTAAAGCCATAGATTCTGGTGCCGCGGAAAAAAAAGTGGTTTGATTAGGTCGGATTTTGCCACATGGGTGGGGACATTCAGCGGCTGGCTTGGGAAGCGATTTGGGTTCGTTTTTCCGGCTTGTCGTTGGGGGAAACGGCGGCCACTTCAGGAGCGATGGTGTTGCAGCGCAACGTCTTGGCGTGGCATTTCGTGGACGGAGATTTGGGTTCGTTTGGCAATTTCCTAGTTTTGGGACGGCGCGTGGGCGGTGGAACGTTGCCAGGGTCCGGCAAAAATGAACCACGGATGTACGGGATAGACGCGGAAGGGAACGAACAATGACAGAATCATTGATGACAAAATCATAAGGCAATCCGGGCGAGTTGGATGGGGAGGTGAGCAAAACTGACGCCGGCCAAACAGCTTGTGCGGCGTGGCGTGACGTGGACGGCGCAAGAGCAAGTTGCGGATTTCCTGATTTGGCCGGCGATTCGACTAGTCTTCGGTTTGACATTGTATCTATATAAGCATAGCCAGTAAGGTTTGTCAAACGGCGGAGAGATGTCCAAGGAGGTTAAGTTACTCCTCTTAGTTCGTATAAAGCTCGCCAAAGCTGTGCAGACGGAAGAATTGGCTGACGTTGGTCAGGAGGACCGTGGTGGCATTGCTGCCGTTGAATGGTTGAATGGAATTGGTCACCGGCTGCCAAAGAATCGGCGGCGTCAGGTTGGTAGTTGATTCGAGCACGAAACGGGCGGAAGAAACCGGCCACCTCAAAGCGAGGTCTTGCAGGCCGGAGGTGAAACTCAACGAGGGCGGAGGGATGACATTGATGCTGACCGTTCCGGAAACAGCCGTGGCCCGCGAAGGCGTGGTCGTTTGTGCGGAAAGGACATATTGACCGCACGGGACGTTGCGCCAGATGACAGCGTAAGGAGCATTGGTGACAGTGCCAATTGGCGTGCTGCCTTGGAAACAATCCACTTGCGCCACATTGGTTGAATCCGGCACCAGCCAGAGGGTGATCGGGATGTCGCTGCCGGCAAAGAAGTTTTGCTGATTGGTCGGAGACAGGATGATGGCTTGTGGGGTGACGGGCGTCAAGGGGGTTAGAAGTAAGCCGCGGCTGTAGTTACTGATCACGCTGCCCGCGGCAATTTGGCCGTGATCGTTGATCTTGTTAGCCGTGAAGATCTGAAAAGAATTGGCGGGCGTAAGGTCTCTGAGATAGCTCCATCGGCCGTTTTGATAGAGAGTCGCGTCTCGTTGGTCATCGCCCACAACTTGCCCCAGGTTGTTGATTGAGAACGCTTCGCTGTATCCGCTGGAAGGAGCCCCCAAATCAATCGTCGTCCCGTTTTGCCAAAGGAAGGCGTGGAGGAAGTAGGGGGCGGGCGGCAGGTTCTCGCAGTAGCCCGCCGCTTGTCCGAGGGCGTTGACCCCGACAGGGCCTCCTTGCGACACACTGGCGGACAAAGGCAGTTGCGTGAGATTCCCGTTCTGCCACAGCAGAGGCCAGGCACCGCTGGCGTCAGGATTGGCTCCTATTCCAACTATGTAATTCGGCCCGGCGAGACCGTAAGCGATGGATCGGTCCTGACCACCGCTGGTTGAGCCGAGATCGGTCATGATTCCATTCTGCCAAAGGAAAGCGTGAATGGAGCCGTTGCTGGATTCGGACCACCCTACCACCCGGCCGGAATTATCAATCGCTTTGGCCTCACTAAACGGAAAGGAGGTAAGGCCGCCCAATTCCGTCACCACCCCGTTCTGCCAGAGAAAGGCGATGCTTCCGTAGCCCGGCCGGCGGAGGTAACCAACGATTTGATTCGAATCGTTGATGTCATTGGGATAGCTTTCGGTATCTCCGGTCATCAGTAGCTGCAATCCACCCGAGGCTGTCCAAATGCACGCATGAGACGTGTATTCGGGGAAATCGGTTTCAACGTAACCGGCGACGGATCCTCCATTGTTGATGGCAACGGCACCGCTGTTGTCATACCCCGGGAGCGGTTTGATCTCAGTAATGACGTACTGTCCTCCCATGGAGACTTGGAGCTGCACCGTGCCGGAGGCGCCATCCGTGCCGTCCACTGCAATTTGATAAGTGGTTCCCTGCTGCGCCGGAAACGACACCAAGCTGGTCATATTCCCGTAGGCATCCTTGGCATCGGCTGCGACCAGCGAGAGGCTGGACAGGCCCGTTCCGGTGTAGATAGCCAACAAGGTGGCAAAGCTGCTGCCTAACGTCGTCACCGTGGCGGTGCCGGAAGCAGGAGCAGTCCACGACCACCAAAGAGATTTTCCGCCAGCGTTGCCAGCGTGGTCCGGCTCGCCTGGTTCCTTGGTGGCCAAATAGTTGAAGCCGGTGGCGGAGGCGTTTGTTCCGATGAGCGGGGCGCGATCAGCAAATAAATCGTTGGCAGGCGGGGTATTGAGCACGATGTAACCAGTGGCGCCGTTGTAACCGTCAACGGCGATCTGATAGGTGTTGCCCGCAACCGCGTAGAAATCCACCCGGCTGTTGGTCGTGCTTCCAGTTGGACCGAGATTATTAGCGGCCACCAAAGTCAAATTGGAAACGACCGTGCCCGTGTAAACGGCCAGGATCGTATTAAAGCCGCTGCCGGCAGTGGTAATAGTGGCAGGTCCCGTTACCACGGGGGTCCAGTTCCACCACACCGAGGCGCCACCCGGCAGGCCGTCGGGCACTGGTTCGCCCGGTTCGCTGGTTGCCATCATGTTGGAACCGGTGACAGTCGCCATCGTGCCCGTAATTGGAATGCTGTTGGAAAAGCTGTCATTAGGCGGGCGGGTCTTGGCGTACAGCCGCAGAACCGCCACCCCGGTTGCGCCGGCGACCCCATCAACCGCGAACTCGTACTCCGTGCCGGCGGAAAAGTCAAAAGTGACGCCGCCGGCGCCGACGGAAGCACTGACCGGCGTGAGACTGGCAACGTTTGTTCCGGTGTAAACTGCCAGGAGCGCCGGAAAAGACGTTCCTGGGCCATATGTTCCCAAGGTGTCAGCCGTGGCTACGCCAGCCTGGGTCGGACGCCATGACCACCAAATCGAACTGCCGCCAGGGTTGCCGGCATGGTCCGGTTCACCTGGTTCTTTGGTGCCGTCAATATTGATGCCGCGAATGTTGAAATTGAAGAGGTATCCGGAGATGGGAATGCGGTTGGCAAAATCGTCATTTCCCGGCCTGCTGGATGGAGAACTCAGGCAGCGAGCCAGGTTAACCCGTCCGCTGGTCCGGCATGTGCCAGCCAGCGCGCCCACTGGATCCACGGAGGCATAAACACGATTCATCAATTCCAGAAAAGTTTCGCCTGGAAATTCGGCTCGCATCAAGGCGAACACCCCGCTCACCTCGGGCGTTGCCATCGAGGTGCCGCTCAGGCTGGCGTAGGCCGAATCCGAGGAGTTCCAGGTGGATACAATGTCCATGCCAGGCGCCCCAAGGTCCACCGAACCCAGGCCATCATCGGAAAAATAAGCGAGGAAATCTGCGCGCGTGGTCGCCTCAACGACAACCATGTTGCTTAACCCATAACTGGCCGGATAAAATGGCGCCGTATCGTTGTCCAAAGCCTGGTTCCCCGCCGCGGCCACGAAGATAATACCAGCCTGGCTGGCGGAGGCAATTGCATCCGCCAGAGCCTGCGAGTAACTCCCTCCACCCCAACTGCAGTTCACGACGTTGGCTCCGTGAGCCTGGGCGTAATCAATACAGGTGATGGCATCCGAATAGTAACCCGACCCGGTAGCGTCAAGGAATTTGCACGCCATCAACTGCACGCTCCACGCAACTCCAACGACGCCAATCCCGTTATTCCCAATCGCTCCGATAATCCCCGCAACATGCGTGCCATGCCCTTCGTCATCGTTTGGATCGCCGGAACCAGTGATGGCATTGATGCCATGCAGATCGTCAAGGCCCGGGGTTTGGTTTGGATTGGTCCAGATGTTGCCGGCAAGGTCCTGATGAGTGTAGCGAATCCCGGTGTCAACCACCGCTACGATGACGTCCGAGGCGTCGTGGCGCAGGGCCCATCCAGCCTCGGCGCTCATGTCGGCACCAACCAGTCCGTTGCTCAGACCGATGTTGTGCAAAGCCCAAAGAGTGCCATTGAGGAAGAACGGGTCATTTGGCATGTCCGTAGCGTGAACGACATAGTCCGGTTCCGCGTATTGCACCGCGCCGCTGCGCCGGTATTTGTCCACCAGACCCTTGATATCCACTGCCCCGGCAAATTCAACGACTTGAAGTCCGCCAACGGTCGGGAAAGTTCGCAACACGCGGGCGCCATTCGCTTTGTGCAGGGTGGCGATTTCGGCTGCGAACTGTCCGGCGGCCTTGGGCTTTACGAGGAGGCGGCGAGGATGAAACTTGGGCGATGGATCGGACCGTTGCGCTCCGGCAGTCGCGGCAACCCAGGCGAACATGCACCATAAGACTCCTGCTGCCATCAAGCAGCGCATCCAAGTGTGCGCTCTTCCAGAACTGCGGCGGATAATGCCGTCCTCAGGACACCTGACTGGAAAAACAAAGCTGTTCATGGCGTGAATGGTTCCAGATTGAGTTTGCCGGTCCTCCATGGTCGTAAATTTGCAGCGCCGACCGCTCTCCCGGTAGTGCTATTACCGGTTCTTTATTAACTGGTGCCAGAATATTATGGGAAATAATGAGAAGTCAAGCACTTTTCGCAATAACAATTTGAGATCCCCAATCGTTAGCGACACGCACGATCTGCCATCGGACGGATGAATTTGTTGAAAGCGCCACGAGGCGTCGGCGGGACGCCGACGCGTGCGACCGAGACGGTCGCGCTCCCTGAGAATTCGCTAACGATTCGGGTTTGAGATGCCTTGAATGCACTCAAGAGACTTCTCCCGCACAGGAAACAGGCCAGAGGTCATACGCTGATTATTCTGAGAGCGGCGGCGGTGCCGTGGCCGAATACCTTCGCAG
>Ga0302320_10025075_pt1 | contig 11609 bp, 7 predicted proteins | sample Bog_T0_3_FD_202130 | JGI IMG/M metagenome (GOLD analysis project Ga0302320, IMG submission 202130) | Peat permafrost microbial communities from Stordalen Mire near Abisko, Sweden - Bog_T0_3 | ecosystem: Environmental > Terrestrial > Soil > Wetlands > Peat | place: Sweden: Abisko, Stordalen Mire... | reverse complement strand
TCAGTGGGTGAACCGATATTGGAAATATCTAATGCGATTAGCACATTTTGAACCGGAGTTGTGTATGTTTGGATACCCACCAACGCTTTGGCGCCACTGACTGCGACGGCGGTTGCGATACCAGAACCGAAATCTGTTAAATCCTTTGTTCCCCTAACCATAGGCGCAGAAGGTATAGAAACATCAATTGCAGCGAAATGGGGGTCAAAGACCTGGTTTCCTTGCGCGACATATTCCGCGACGTCTCCCACGACATAAAGCATATTTCCGGCTAATGCCATATTCCAACCGCGTGATGCCGTGTTGGCAAACAATTTCACAAGCGATGGCGCTGACGGCGTTGAAACATTGAAAATGAAATTGCTATTATTATCCAGAATATAAACAAGTTGATTATTTGCTAAAATAGGTGATAAAGCTGCTAAAGCATTAATATTAGGATTTGCGGCTAATATGGGGGCTGATGGATTGCTTACGTTAAAAACCGAATTAAACCCATTGCCAAGCGCAGCCAAAGAATTTTCCGTAACGGCCACAGAGTAATACGACTGCATGACGCCAGAGTCTGTGAACACTGTTGACAGCGCCGGTGAGTAAGGGTTGGATACGTCAACAATCTCAAAACCGGCCCCTCCGGCTACATAGGCATCAGTCCCGGAGACCAATAAACTATAACCTCCGGATGGAGTAGTTGACGCTGTCTTCCCTATTAGCGTTAAATTGGAACCATTCGGCGAAAAAATGTATAGAGAACTTTGCCCAAACAGACTAGCAGCATAGATGTAACCACCCGCAGAGGCGATAGCGGAGGGATACAAAATGCTCGGCGCTTGCCCCACGTCTGCTGGCGCGTTTGTATTTGAAACGTCAATTATTTCCAAATTGCCATATAAAGCAGCAGCGTATACGTAATTTTCAGCCAGGGCTATTGAATAGACAGAACCGCCATTTATTGAGGTCCGCCCGCGCAATACTGGCGAGAGCGGATTTGACACGTCAACTATGCACAAACTTCCGCCTGTGCTCACATAGGCAAATACTCCATTGACTGAAGCTTTGATAACGATTGCTTCTCCACCGCCAATATTGGTCGAGGATAGCAATACTGGTTGCGTAGGATTGCTTAAATTAAAAATTTGAAGGCCTGCATCTTCATCCGCAACATAAGCCCGACCGCCATAAATAGAAATCGCTACTGACGATACTTGATTTGTTGTAGAATAGAACCCGGCGATCTTGGGTGTTGTTGGGCTGCTAATGTCCACCACTTGCAAACCCCCTTCTTGGTCAGCGACATAAGCATATTGGTTAAGAAGGGCAACGCCTCTTACCGACCCGGGCAGTGTCACTTGTCCGACTTTTAACGGATTTGATGGAGTTGAAATATTCAAAACAAGAAGGCTTCTGCCTTCCCCGACATAAGCATAATTGCCTTGAACGGCTGCGCCGAGACAACTTCCACCAATGGAACCCACGAGACTAATTTTATTTCCATTCGCAAAACCATATGCAAATCCATTGAGATTTGTCGCGCTGCCACTGGCGGTTTGTATGATCACGCTTGCTGAACCGTAATTCGTGCTTGCAGGTGTCGAGCAGGTGATTTGTGTTGAACCTGAAACCGATACATTCGAGGCCGCTTGTTCGCCGATCATCACGGTGGCGGGCGCGGTAAAGTTTGCGCCGCTTATGGTCATCAAAGTCCCGCCAGTCATGGCTCCAATCGGCGGGGAAATACTGCCAATCACAGGCTGACCAGCAGGCGGCGTATAATTGCCTGCGATATTTATGGTTTGAGAAGGTTGCATCGTCACCGACTGGTCGGTTGGAGCCGTCCAACCGGAAACGCTGTCAAAAGTAACGGTGTAATTGCCCGGTGCCAATGAAACGGGCGTGCCATTGCCATAAGTTCCGCCATTGACGTGCCAATGGACCCCGGCATTTACCGCGTCCGGCGGTGAAAGTGCCACGGTTAATAATCCCGGCGTCGTGTCTTGCTGATAGGTTACGGTGATATTCGTTGTGTTTCCACCGCTCACGGTTACATAGAACGGACTTGGTGTAATATAACCAGACACATTTTGGAATTGCAGATAGTTTTGATTCGCCCCAAGCAAAGAGGTGGTGTAGGAAGCGCCGGTATTTGTCCATCCAAAGCCATTAAATTTCCATTGTGCCCCTGCCGTGACCGCCGCTTGCGGTAAAAGAGTGACGCTGATGGTTGCCAAACCCGGATCACCGGAAGCAAAGTTGGCGGTCACGTTTTTGGCAGAGTTCATAGTAACCGTTGTCTGATTGGCCGTGCCACTGGCATCGCCGCTCCAATTGGTGAAATGGTAGCCCGGTGCGGCATTTGCCGTCAGTTGCACGAGCGAACCGGAATTGTAAGTGAAACTATTTCCGCCGCCGCTGCCAATCGGTGACGGTGTAATGCTGCCTTGCCCGCTGGCCGAATTGAGCGTGAGCGTATAGGTGGTTGCCGCGACCGCCGTGTATGTGGCGTTGGTTGTAATTTGCGCGCTGGCGACAATGTTGACCGAAAAACTTGCAGGCGTTGAGTATCCAGAAACGGGTTTGAAGGAAACGGTGTATTGACCAGGCGTCAAAGGATTGTCGAGATCGCCGGAATTGTAATAAGTGCCGTTCACCTGCCATTGCCCGCCGATGTTCGACGGTGAAAGATTAACGACCAAAGAACCCGTTTGCGCGTTTGTCGTGACCGGCTTGAAGGTCACATAAACTGTGTGTGAAGTCTGAATGTCCGCGAGGGTAAAAAGATTGCCGGTAGTGGGGACTGCGCTGCCATCCACATACCAAGAATCCACGGTGTAAGTGGAGTCTTGCGGGGTGGCGATGAATGTCTGGGATTCGCCACCGGCTTTTGTTAGAGCGCCATTCGGGCTGATAGATCCGTGGGGACCGTTAATCGGAGTGATCGTGTAAAGCCCAGATGAGGCCGCATTAACTTGGAATGTCGCCGAGCCAGTGCCGTCGGCCAAACTGACAGACCATGTTCCCACGGCACTGCCAACTGCGATATTGTATTGCAAAGTATTGGCGTCAATAAACTGAAGGCGATCCGCCCGCGATGGATAAGTGGCCGAACCAATCGTGAACACGAGGCTGGAGGAGGATGTGAAGCCGCTACCGTGGATGGTTAAAAGTTGGGTCTGCGGCACTGGCATTGTCGTCAATGTGTTCGGGGAAACGGAACTGATGTTTGGAGTTTGTGTCCGGCTCACAATATCCATCCGGGACCAGGTGATTGGCGGTGCGTCGAAAGTTTGAGCGGTGAGATCAGTGATGAGAGATACTTTTTCCGTCAAATCGATGAATTCTGCAAAGAATCCCAAAGAATTTTTGATTTGATCCTGTGTGACGTCATTTTTTAACAATGCCGTCAACCCGTTTAACATATCCTCATTATCTGCGACCATGTCCGCGAGTGCCGCAGAAGTTTCTGTGATGCTCTTGTCCTGTATGGCCTCACCCAACTCTCCAATCGGACTGACGGTGGAGACGAAAGTATCCAAAAGCGGGGAGACTACCTCACCAATGGGCGGCTGGTCAAACGCGTCGGACGGCAGGCTGAAAGTCAGCAGTCCGCGAGTTGAAAGATCAACTGCAAACGCGCCTTCCAACGCGGTGAGTTTTTCAGTGGGGTGCGTGAAATCCAAACCAAGCGGCGTGGTGGTGGTCAGCATGAAGTAAGAGCCTTGGGGAAACGTGAAATTTGGGAAAGTCTTGATGTCACCGGGTCCCAACAGATAGATTGTATAGGGCATGTTCACGGGATTCGGGCTGGAAGTCAGATCCTGCTCAATATAGACCCATGTTCCTGAAATGTTTTGGATTTGCAGCGTCCCGACCAGATTGTTTCCTTCGGTTTGCCGATTAAAAAAAGAAACGATGATGGCTTGATCACTGCTCCCGGAATAGGCAACCGTGAGGTCGGCCAGCGCGTTGTAATCCGGCAGTAACATGAACGCCAAGATGCCTAGAAAAGCCAATTTTTGCTTCATAGTTTTTCCTTCTCAATTTTGTCTGTTTGCATTTTCAATTTTGCCAACAAGCTTTCCCCAAACAAGACCTTTTACGCCTTTCAGCAAGCATGGCAAGCCACTTTTTGTTACCTGTCGGCGGGGCAGGCCCCGGTCGTTTTTGTTCACGGCCTGCGCCGTCCGATAGATCACCGCGCTTTTGCATTCCTGCCATGCCACGCGGTCGCCGGCGCGGCCCGCCGGTTGGAGTCCCCAGTCGTCGCCGCGATGCCGCAGCCTCCAGCCGTCCATCATGATGACCAGCGCGTCGGTGGGCGGACGGGGCGGCCACGCGGGCCTGGGCCTGCTGGTCGGCACGCTCCCCGGCACGCTGCACTTGCTGATGAATGACGGCGTCATCCACCGGCACCCCCCACTGCGCCACCACGGTGGCGGCTGGCTCGTAGGAGCTGGTCGCCACGGCAGTGAAGCACAGCTTCGCCGCCAGGCCGGGCGTGATTTTTTGATGCGGCGTCAGTCCCCAGGCCCGCTGCTGGGGACTAAACCAGGCTTGCGTCTGTGGATCCTGGCCGTAATCCGTGCGGATTTTTACCAAGCCCAGTTCGGTGCGCAGCGTCAGGCAGCGGCGTTGCGGGCGGCGCAGGGGGAAAAAACCTCGTCAGCTTGGGCGGCGAGTTGTTGCAGGCGCCGTTCCAGTTCTTGCCGCCCCAGTTCCCGATATTCGACCACGACGGCTTGTTCGACTTCCGCCAAGGTCGGCAAGGTCACGGGCGGCTTCACTTCTTTTTTCATGGCAGTTCGTTGATCTCTCTTTCTGCCGGTGGAGGAACCGCTTATCGCCCCAAACTAACAACAGTGTCAAGATGCACCCTGTGGGAAGGCTGGCGCGGCACACTGTCGGCGTGGCAGCGGCCTTGCAAAAGCAACTTGGCCGGTTTCTGCGAAAAAAACGCGGGGGAATAAGTTATCACGCTTTTGCGCGAAAAACGGGCATTTCGTCGGGGTCACTGCACCGAATGGAAATGGGCGAACAAAATGTGACGCTCAAAACTTTGGAATACATTCTAAAGCGGTTCAAATGCAGCGTGAGCGATATTTTTGACGAACGAAACAATTAATCCCAAGGCGATTTCGTTGATAAATCTTAGCTAAAATTTCCGCGATCACCCCCCGACTTCGGTTTCAACGGCCTCCACGCGTGATTCAAAGTTCCACGTCCCGGCATTTCTCGTCCAGGGCGGCGATGATTTGCCGGACTTGGGTCGCCGCCCGTTTTTCATCCTCCCGACGCAAGAAGCCGGTGAGATAGCTCTCACAAGTTCGTAATGTGTTCAACTCCGATTCCTTTTTGTGTCAGTCCGATGGAATACTGGCACAAAATACCAGTTGAACATCGGTTGCCCGTCAGCCTATTCTCTGCGTATGAACGACCTGCTATCGTTGACTTCGGCACAACTAAACCATGCCGCTGACCTCAAAGAGAAAATCGTAGAATTGGAAACCGAATTGGCCTCAGTTCTCGATTCCAATTCACCCGCCGCACCCAAGAGGAAACCGGGCCGACCAAGAAAAAAAGCAACGTTCGCGTTGGCCTCCAGCGTCCCGAAGGTGAAACGCCGCAAAATGTCTGCATCGGCCCGCGCCAAAATTGCCGCTGCTGCCAAAGCGCGTTGGGCAAATGCCAAGGCAGCAGGCAATACGTCGTTATAATAAACGGTAGTTCCCTGAATCGGTCTTGACCATGAATGATTGCGAAGATCAAAAGTTCATTTTGCCGAACAGAGAGACCAGCTTAGGACACAATTTTAACGGCGCTTTGACTGGTCGGGTTGTCTCCATGCATCCGACAACCGGCCAGAAAAAGCGCCGCAACCACAACCGAACCTATCCGGCGGGTGCATTCAACGGGCACGTCGGAAACCTCACTCACTGCGCGCACGGTTGCGAATTTTCGCAACCGACCGCTCCGTTCGCTTTCGATTTCCAAAATACCCGTCCCGTGCGAAAGGTGACGTGTTCGCCAATACTTTAGGGTTTGACCGCTGGCGGGGTTTTTTTTGAAGCACGCTTTTGCGCACGAGCAATGATTTTTGCCAAATCAACGTTCAAGGCTGAACCAATTCGCAGTAGTGTGTCCAAACTTGGACTTTGCACTTTTTTTTCCACGAACGCAATCGTTTGCCGCGCCAATCCTGCCTTTCGAGCAATTTGGCCAAGTGAAATTTTTTGTTTTTCGCGCAGCTCTTTCAAGATGTCCGCAACGTGAGCATTGATTGACTCGCGTAAATTATTGGTCAGCACTCGAAAGCAATACCGAAAAATGATGTTGACAAGTTACGCTAGAATTCTAGCGTGTTGCCGAATTTAGGGCTTTTATGACGGGCCAGCCGAAAATTTTGATCGTCGAAGACGAAACGTCAGTGGCGATGATGATGGTTTTCTTGCTCACACGCGCGGGCTGTGAGGTGCAATCCGCTTGGAAGATCGAGAAAGTCTTGGAGTTGGCCAAGTTGTATGCGTTCGATTTAGTCACTCTGGACGTAAATATGTCGGGAGCCAACGGCTTTGATGTGTGCCGACGTCTTCGACAAATCTCGAATTTGAAAGACACACCAGTGATTTTCGTAACCGGGTGTGTCACAGCCGAAGACCGTCAACGTGCATTTGAATTCGGCGCAACGGATTTTATTGAGAAGCCATTCGATTCCAAAAGCCTCGTTTCACGGGTTCTTTCACAGCTTGAGGGGAGCACAATGACATGACAAATTCACCGGGACAACTTGATTTCCGGGCGCTCATTTTGCGAAAGGATATACGAAACATCCCGCTTGCGACTCAACTGCCCATCTTTTTCGGCAAGCGCTTTTTGGCTGCGGCCAAGCGGGTCCGGGCGAATTCCAAATCATCATTGCCGTCACAAAATTCAATGACCAGTTTGGCCAAGGAAACCAAGTGCTCCATTTGGGAGCTTAAACGGCGACCACGTCGGCGGCACATATCGTCAAGTTCGGCTCGCTGCTCGTCGGACATGCGAATGTTGTATCGGAGGTTTTTCTTTGCCACTGATGAAAGCTGCCAAAGCGGCGAAATGAACACATGGTTAAAAAGGGTTGACAACGGCAGACAAGAAACCAATCTCCCGTTCAGTGCTTTTCCAAACGTCACAGAAAACTTCTGGACGGGGCGGCCGGGCGGGCGGCAGATTTTTTCCAGGTTGAATGAATTTAATGAGTCAAATTGCGGGCGCAGTGGAAGGGATGGCTTCCAAAAGGCAATCCGTGACGAATCGTTTTTTCCCGGCTAATCTTTTCACTTTCATTGACAGCGAACGAACCAAGAGAACCCCAACATGAACATTATCTCGACAAAATCAGGGAGGGCTGTGGCCATTATTGCGCTTGGAATGCTCGGCGGTATGACGATAGCCAAAGCGCAGGAAACTAGCACCCCCGATAGCATTGTCGCCTTAGCGGCGGATTCCCAATCACTGCCGCAAATCGCGGCTGCCGCCGCACCGGCGCGGGGCGGGACGTATTGGTGGGTTTATCCGGGCGGCATGGCGGTGCCCACGCCCATGTTGCCATTGGATTTTACCGCCCCGATTTACAGCATAACGCCCAATGAATACCTGGTTGATCTGACCGGCGGCACGGTCATGGTTACGCCGCGCCAACTGGCGGCGGAGTCTTCGACCGCCAATGCCTATGCCGCCGCCGTGACGGATCAAGTGCAGGGATTGGTCAACCTCATCACGATGGTTCAGACTCCGACTCCGCTGGTCACTGCCAATTCAATGGGGCTGAGGGCCAGCCCGATGGATGGCGGGGGCGGCGGCTTTACGCCTGATGGCCAGATGCAGAGTGGCATACCCTACCTGACGATAGCACCTACCAATAGCAGTTCGTTTTGGCTCACCGTCTGGAATGACCAAGGGCCGGCGAATTATGCGATCTGGTGGACACCGGTGCTGGCGAACCCCGACTATCCGTGGAAGGCAATTACGGCGGGGACGACCGGGCAGACCAATTTTATCGTGCCGATGCCGCAATTTTCCACGGGCTTTTACCGCGCAGAATGGGACACCAACGCTGTTCCTTCATGGATAGCAGCCGATCCCAATAATCCCGCTGCCGGACCCTTGGCCGTCTTTATTGACAGTCCGGCAAATGGCGCGGTGATTCAATAAATCAGAGACAAACCCAAAACAACGATCATGAAGACAATTTTCCCTTTTCCCTCCACGGTTTCCATGGCCTTGCTGTTTATGGCGGGCATTTTTGCCTCGATAGCGGATTCAGCCCACGCAACGGCGATGAACACCCAGTTGAGCGCCGGCAGTTACATTGCAACCGCTGGCGGTGCAATTTCTGGATCAGCCAAGATCGTCGAGGGAGCGTGCAGCGGTTACAATACGTGGGAAAACCATGTGTCCTATCCGATCACGTGGGGAGGAACTCTCTCCGGCACGGGCACGCATCCCATCACGTCGGCTGACGTTAATACAACGATATGCAACCTGACTTGGGCGGCGGGCGATTTTAATTCATCGCAAGGTTTTAGCTTCAGTTGCACCAACACGGCGCTGGGTTACGACAAGACCGGCACATTTACGTTGGGCGGTGATTGTGCTTCTTCAACCGCATCGGTGACCATTTACAATGGCGCATCGGTTGTGAATACGGCCATCATCCAGGGCGGCACCAATTTCAGCGGCATCCAGGTGGTCAGGGAAACCAGCACGCAAAGCGCGACCCTCCGTTTTTTTCGCGCCACCAACGACACGTATAATGCGCGGGCAATCAGTTACACCATCAGCGGAACGGCGGGCAGCGGCTCGGATTACAGTGCCGCCTTTACGGGCAATGGCAACTACACGGCTACAATCAGTGCTGGCAGCTATTATATAGACATCCCGATCACAATTCTGGCCAGCCCGACCTTGCTGACGAGCAACCAACTGATTGTGACGATGAATGCGGGCAATTCCAGCAACCCATATCAGATGGGCACCTATACCAACGTGACGCTGACGTTTTTGTCCAATTTTCCCATCATTGGCGTTTATGCCAATACCAGCGAAATCATGCGCGGCACCAAGGGTGGGTTTGTCTTTAGCGGCTTTAATCCATATTCGCCGCCTTTTCCGGCATATTTTCCGGCCGTCACGGTCAAATACAGCCTGAGCGGCACGGCCACCAATGGGGCGGATTATACCCCGACCTTGAGCGGGACAATCACAATTCCATCTGGAACCAACCAAATCACCACAAATATTTTGGGCGTGGTTCAGACCAACATCCTTTCTGGAACCAAGATTTTGACCGTCACGGTGGTCAGCAACAGCTACATCTTAGATGCCAATAATCTTTCCACGACCATAGCCATCACGCCGAGCGCACCCATTCTGGACGTTGCGACCGTGGTTCAATACGCTTCACCGAATAATGTTTGGGTTGGCGAATTCTCGGTGACCCGGAGCGGCATCTTGAGCAACGCGTTTACCGCGAATCTAAATTACAGCGGCACCGCCGTGGCCGTCACTGATTATACGGCCCTGCCAAGCTCCGTTCAATTTGGCCCCAACCAAGCGACTACCAATCTTTACGTGTATGCCATCAATTCCAGTTTGACGGCGGCGAAAACGGTTGTCCTGTCCCTGAGTGCAGGCGGAGGATACTTTCCCGGATTGACCACCAATGCCATTGTCACGCTGATTCCAAATAGTTCAACCAGCAATTCAGTGACCTCGGTGACGGGCCGTTATTGGCGCGGCACGGGCAGCGATCCGACGTACTGGTCCATGGTGATACCCCTCGACGACGAAACGGGCACGGTTTACAGCAATCTCAATGGCAACTGTACGAATCTCTATCCCGGCCAAACTTCTTGGAGCAGCCAGACGCTTTACCATTTGGATTCCACCAACGCCCTGCCACAAAACAACGTCGCCAACCGCATACAATTCAACAATCCGATTGTGGCCTTCGGTGAACGGGTGGGTGGAACGCCGTTGTATTTTGGCCAGCCATACAACATCGGGGTTTATGCGGGAGATTTGGTGCTGTCCAACCAACCGATTGTCATTCAGGCGTTTTATCGTACCAATTTTCAACTGGCCGGAGCCATCAACATTTATCCACCAACTTCCGCCAACACCAATGGCTGGGTGAATTTCCTCACCAATGGTTTGCAATTTACAACCAATGCGTATGGCCTGACGACGACTCTGGATAGCGCACCCGTTCTCAATTGGGGCCAGGAATCCGCTGGAGCGTATGTGCTCAATCACATCGCCAGCAGCCTTTCGAGCAATTATTACTATGTGGTGGAATTGGCAGGCAGTCCCGCAGACAGCACCAATCCGATGGTGTTGAATGGCAGCGCACAAATTGCGCCTTCGCTGCTCTATTCCTTGGAATTTGAAACCCATCCGGCATGGCGCTCAGTGTTTTTGGACCAGCCACAGTTCAACGGCTCTCCCTTGCCGCCGTTTTATGCCGGGATGACGCTTTCCGAAATGCTGACCAATACGCCAGCGGTCACCAACGTTGTCGGTATTAGTTCGTCCCAAGCTCTGAGTCTGGACGACAGCCCCGAACTTCGCCGGAATCCGATTCTGGACAATTTCGTAGCCAACATGAACAACGACCCGATTGCGCTGGCCAATTATGTCATCAACCAAATTGGTTTGACCGACCCCATTGATTATAATGACAACGGAAGTGTCTCGGAAGATTCCATCAATCCGGGCGGAGTGACGCGGGGAGCATTGGGGGCGTTCCTCGAAAAACAGGGCTCGCCGATAGAGCAATGTGCGTTGCTGGTTTACTTGTTACGGCAGGCGGGTGTGCCGGCTGTATATGAATTTGCACCGCACAACGGCCTCCAAATGCTCGATGCCCGCTTGAGCGACATGCTCAAATTTCAGGTGCATGGCATCATCAATCAGGCGGGACAGCTTTACACCACCAACACGATGATTCCGGTGAATTATCCGTGGGTGGCGGCCTATATAGGCACCAATTGGGTGCACATCTTTCCGTGGATGAAGGATTATCAAATCACCGAGGGGCTGAATTTGTGGGAAGAAATGCCCACCAATTATGACGGCGCGTACAGCTTCATGTACGACTATATTTACGGGAAAACCAATCTGCTTTCGCTGGCGCAGGATGGAGACGATACCCTGCGGGTGATTTTCCCGAAATATCTGCAAAAAACCCTGCAACAAAATCACCCCGGAATTTCCGTTGATGACATTGGCGTCCAGGTTTTCAACCGTCAGCATTACTATGCGCGTTGGCAGGATTTTCCGACGCCCACCTGGCTCACCAATGTGAGCACGGCAATTACCAACCTGTCGTCAGCCGCCGTCACCAGCATCAATCCGGCATTGACCAATGTTTTTGACACGCTCAGTGTTGAAATTTACAGCGCGACCGACCCGACCAAGGACATTCAGACCGGGGACATGCGGCTCTGCGACCTGCACAACCGGCAATTTTACATCTACCAGAACATGACCAACTCGAACGTGCAGTTGAGTCTGATCCTGATGCCCTTCCGCACCAACGTCACCACGCAACTGACGTTTACGAATGATGCAAG
>Ga0302320_10025071_pt1 | contig 11609 bp, 12 predicted proteins | sample Bog_T0_3_FD_202130 | JGI IMG/M metagenome (GOLD analysis project Ga0302320, IMG submission 202130) | Peat permafrost microbial communities from Stordalen Mire near Abisko, Sweden - Bog_T0_3 | ecosystem: Environmental > Terrestrial > Soil > Wetlands > Peat | place: Sweden: Abisko, Stordalen Mire... | reverse complement strand
GCCCAGCGCCGCGGGAGTCAGCAAGGCCGCAGTCATTGCGCCGCCTGCCTTGAGAAATTCACGACGATCCTGCCTGCCCACCGATGATGGCTGCGTGCTCATTACGTTCTCCTTGCTTTGTACGAACCTATGATCAACATCATAGTCCCGCAGCCCACGGTGATGAGACGATGCCCAACTTGGCGCTACCACAGCCACAGCAAACTGCCTGGAGGAGTTTGCCATAGCTCGCTGGTTTCAAGATTCGGGGGATTTCACGAAACTAAGAATTGCGCTTCACTCTTCAAGCTGCCAGATCCTCCGGCAGGAACAGCGCAAACACGGAGCCGGAGCGACTCGGCACCTGCCGGCTGCGAACCCGCAGCGCTCCCTTGTGGCGGGATACGATTTCGAGGCTCACGGAGAGTCCTAATCCCGTGCCATTTTGCCCTTTGGTTGTGAAAAAGGGCTCAAATATTTTTTTTCGGACGTCGGGATTTATCCCGGCACCTGTGTCCGCGACGGTAATGGTGATCCCTTTTCTTCCGTTCGACCAGCTCGTGGCGCATCGGCTGCGCAAGAGCAGCCGCCCGCCCGAACTCTGCATCGACTCGATGGCGTTGGAGATCAGGTTACTGACAACCTGACGGATTTCGCCTTCGACACAATTAATCGGCCGAGGCGATCGGATTCTTTGCTCCACTTTGACCCGGCCGCTCGCGAGCCGGCTCTGGTAGATTTTGACGGCGCCCTCAATCAGTTCCACGCTCGATGCGGATTTCAGACCGGCTGACTGTTTGCTGAAGCTGAGTGTCTGATTCGTGATGGCTGCAATGCGGCGAAGCTCGCTGTCTGCCCGATCAAGATACGGTTCCGCTTTGTCCAGGGATGGAGCCAATCGCGCCAGGTATAGAAGATTGACCACTGCTCCGAGTGGATTGTTGATCTCATGGGCAATCGAAGCGGTGAGACGCCCGACCGCCGCCAGCTTTTCGTTCTGGATAAGCGCCTTTTGTGTACGCCGGCTTTCCGTAATGTCCACGCCAAGCACGATGATTCCGGAGATTGTGCCGTCCTCTTCGCGAAGCGGCTGATAGACAAAATCGAGGTACCGCTCGTCAGGCGCCTGTCCTTCGGCCCAGTTCAAATCGAATCGCGCGGCTTGTCGTTTGACTGGCTCTCCAGTTGCAAATACGCGGTCCAGCATCGCGACATATCCCTGTTCCAAGGCCTCAGGCAATGCGGTTGCCATCGGCTTTCCCAAGACGTCCCGATCCCCAACAAGCTTCATGTAAAGTGGGTTTACCATCGTGATCACATGCGACGGCCCCTCCAGCAATGCGAAGAACGCCGGCGCTTGCTGCACGATACTCAGCAACCGCGATCGCTCCGCATGAAGCGCACAAAGGCTAATGTCGAGTTCTTCCTGACGTGCACACAGTGCTTCGACTGCCGCGTCGCGCTCCCGGTCGGCAATGGACAAGCCCGTCACATCCTGGCAGAGGGTGAGGATGCCGGCAACCCGGCCGTTGGGCTCAAAGAACGGGCTGTAATTGTAGTGAAAATACGCATCTTCCAACTTCCCATTCCGCAGGATGGGAACCAGGGCGTTCTGGTGCGACACCGTTCGGCCTTGATAGAAAACGGATTCAAGTTGTTGCCCGACGACCGGCCAGACATCTGTCCAGAACTCGCGCCCGCGCGCTCCCAGCCCGGCGGGATGCCGGTCGGTGAGGATCGGCCGGAATGCATCGTTGTAAATCAGGATCAATTTCGAGCCGCAGAGCAGAAGCATCGGGTGATTCGCGGAGAGCATCATGTTCACCGCGCCCAGCAGCGTCTCCGTCCATTCGCTGATGGCCCCAAGCGCGGTCGATTCCCAGGGAAAGGCGCGCACTCGCTCCGCCATTTCTCCCGTTCCAGCGACGCGCCGCCTTTGCATCGCCGGATTTGCAACTTGAAATTGTTCCCACATTCCGACCAGCCCTAAAGAGTTGGATGCCAAGGCCGTACAGGACAACGGTCACTCAGTCGGTCCCAATTTACTTTCCCAAAAAGCATCTGTAAACGCGCTGAGTTGGCACTTTCGAGCAGGCACAAGGGGGGCCTCTCCGCTTTAGCGAATCGTTCTTCTAGTGCTGCGGAGTGGGTTCCTTGGCGCCTTCCTTCGCGCCATTCACCGCGCCAGTGGTCGTGTTCTTCGTCTTGTCCCAAGCCTTGGTGGTTCCCCTGGCGGTCGCGTGAGCCGCCCTTTTCGTCGTGTGCACGGTTGCATGCGTCGCTTTTTTTGTCCCGTTTTCCGTGGCGTCCGCGGCCTTCACGGTTCCGTGTTTCACCGCATGCCCGGTCTTCACAGCCGCTTGCTTCGTATCGTGGCCGGCATCCTTCATGTCCTGCTTCGCGCTATCCTGCCCTACGACTGCCAACGGCGCCAAAACCAGCGCCGCACCCATCACTACCGTCGTCCACTTCGTCATCGCTACAACTCCTGGTGCTTCCCATGGGTTTGTTTACCGCCGCAATTCTGGCGCGTACCACGAGACTCACAAACCCTTGGATGCAAAAAGGCCGCTCCTGCGAAGGAGCGGCCTTTTGTTCAGTGCGAGAGAACCAGAATGCAGCAGTTAGTCGCCAGATACGGGCTCTGTTTCTGTGTGTCTGTTGATCGGTGAGGCAGCGTTGTTCGAAGCGGGACGGATCGCGTCAAGCCGAACCAGGCCATCTACCGGCTTTTCGCCGAGCACGTGCTCGCGATACAGCTTGGCCATCTGCGCGTTCTCGGCTTCCTGCTTCAGCTTGTCTTCGCGCGCGCGCATCTTTTCTTCGCGTGCGTTCTTGGCAATGCCCAGGTTGTCGAGCGTGTGGTTGGCTTCAGAGTTCACATGCTCCATGTTCAGGGCCAGATCGTGACCTACGTGGCTCATGCCTACTTTCTTGCCGCCCGCGAAGATCTCGTGCCGGCCGTGCTCTTCGTACCACTTGGTCAGCGTGGCCGTCATGTGCATCTTCTCGATGATGTTCCGCCAGCCCACGCCCGTGTTGTAAGCGCAGAAGCTGATTTCGCCTTCTTGCGTGGCGTAGGGAATAATGCACTGCTCGGTGCGGCGGAAGTCGTAGTTGAACAGATCCTGGAACCACATGCCTGCGATGAACAGGAAGTTCCAACGATCCTGACGGCGGATCTTGATGTCCTCGATGGTACGGTCGCCCTTGACACTGCCGTAGTTCTTGCCGGTCGCGTTGAAGGTCTTGTCCATCTTCTTCATCATGTCAGTGATCTTGAAGTGCGTGGGCGACATGAACGGATCGTAGTTGCGCATCAGTGACAGGGCGAGACCGATCACAGAGAGCCACTTGCCGCGAGCCGCGTCATTCACCTTCGCGAGATCCTTGGCCACCTGCCCCATGTCGAGGAAGGCGGTAACAGGAGCTGCTTCTTTGGTTTCCTTGTCGATCATCAGCGCCATGCCGATGCCGCAATTCGGGTGGCAACCGCAGCTAAGCTGGCCCCACTCCGCGCCCGGCCCGTGAATCAGATCGGCCCAGTCAGAGAAGGTGCTCATAAAGCTGATCGGGAACCAGTCGCGCGCCGGCTCGCCGATGCCGCACTGCGTTTTTACGTCGTGCGCCATGTGCGAGAGCGTGTAGCGCTGCGCCAAGCGGCGTTCGTCGGTAATGGCTTCGTCGCGGCCCGTAAAGCTCACCGGCTGGAAGCTCAGGAAGCTGATTTTCTTGGGGTTCGCGAGAGCAAACTGGATGATGTTGCCAACCTGCTCGTTGTTGATGCCGTTAATGATGGTGGTCACCGGAACGATTTCCACGCCGGCTTCGTGCAGGTTGTTGATGGCCTGCAGCTTTACATCAAACAGGTTACCTACCTTGCGGTGCGAGTTGGCAGCGTTTCCGATGCCGTCGAACTGAAGGTACACATACCGGAGGCCCGCTTCGGCAGCCGCGCGGCAAAGTTCCTTGCTCTTCGCGAACTCAATGCCGTTCGATGCCGCCTGCACGCTGTTGTAGCCAACCTTGCGCGAGTAGGCAACCGCATCCAGGAAGTAGGGCGAAAGGGTCGGCTCGCCGCCTGAGAACTGGACGCTCATCTGCCGCTTCGGCTTGATGGTGATTGCGTTGTCCAGCATGGTCTTGATCTCGTCCCACGTGAGTTCGTGGACGAAGCCGACCTGGTTGGCATCCATGAAGCACGGATCGCACATCATGTTGCAGCGGTTGGTGAGATCGATGGTCAGCACCGAGCCGCGCCCGTGGGTCACAGTCGACGTGCCGTGGTTGTGCAGCTTCTCGTCGCCTTTGCCGTGCGCGCGCATGTCGCGGCCGGGGAAGCTCTCTTCGAGGTGCTTGAAGAACGCCGTGTCGATCGACATCACGTCTTCAAAGTGGCCGTGCTTCGGGCAATCCTTCACCATCAGGATCTGGCCGTCGCGCTCGATGATCTGGGCCTTGATTTCGCCAACCTTCTCATTCAACAGAACTTCGTGCGGCAGCTTGCCGTCCAGAATCTGCTGGCGAATCTCAGGAACGCACTTGGGGCAAAGCGAATCGGTCGTGCGGGGCCAACCCAGAGGAGGCTTTTCTTTCTGCCAGCTCTTCTGCAGAGGCTTTTCGCTCCACTTCGGCGTGAACGAGTCATTCGGGCTGATACGGTTCAGCTTCTCAAAAACAACCCACGCTCCCTTGGCTGCGTATACGGCGGCTTTCTCTGCATATTTAATGGCTTTTGGCATATGGTGCGCTCTCCTCAGATTTTCAGATTCTTTTGTTCGGTCAAAGGCCGGCGGCTCTTGCCCGTGCCCTGTTTCGAATTCCCGAGCGGAAAACAGGTGCTGAAATTTCATTCCTAGGGTAACTGCGGTACCCCGTCAACCCAATCCCCATGCAGTGAACGGCAAATTCCCCGCCTGAACGGGGATTCCCGGCCAGCGAACGGAATGGCCGGTAACTTGCTGATAAACGTGGATTTGCTGGCGGAAGTTTCTCGTTCCAGGCCACGCCGTGTTTCGCTTCAAATGGTTTGTGCCTCAGTTTCAGGTTTGGAGCCTGTTCGCTGCATCAGAACCCGAACTGCCACAAGTGCGGCTGCAAACGCCGAAGCGGCGCCCACTCCAATCGCCCACCGAGGGCCGAAGTGATTGGCGATCCAGCCGACGATGGGCCCCCCGATCGTCATTCCCCCAAGTCCAACGCCTACCCGTAGGGCCATAACCCGTCCTCGCATGGATGGTTCGGTCGAGAGCTGCATGATGCCGTTTGTGCCATTGGCGAAGGTCATTACTGCCGCGCCACTGACCGCAAGAGCTGCCGCAAACCACCAGTATCCGGGCGCGAATGCGGCTAGAAGACAGCCCGCCCCGAAGACAGCGGCCGCCATTGAGAGAGCTGCCAAATCCGATTTCTTTCGGCCGGCCGCAAACAATGCTCCGCAAAGTGAGCCAGCAGCCATGATGGACGAGAGCAGGCCGAAAGCACGTGCATCGGAATGGAAGACACTTACTGCCATCGTCGAGATGAAGATGGGAAAGTTGAATCCAAAGGTGCCGATGAGAAACAACATGATCAGGATGGCCCTGAGAGTTGGCTTTTCCCACACATAGCGGAGCCCCTCCCGAAATCCAGATACACTGCGGTGCGCTCTGAGGCTAGCCCGCAATTCCGAAAGACGAAAGAATGAAATCGAGATCAGAACCGCCGCAAACGAGAGCCCGTTCAGAAGAAAGGCCCATTCGATGCCAACCTTCGCAATCAGCAATCCGGCAACTGCCGGGCCAATCATCTGTGCCGCGTTGATCGAGGTTGAGTTCAATGCCACCGCATTGGGAAGATCCCCATCCCCCACCATCTCTGCCACGAAGGTCTGTCTCACCGGAGCATCCAGCGCAGCAGCGGAGCCAGACAGGAAGGCAAACACGTAAACATGCCAGAGTTGGATGACTCCTGCGATGGTGAGAACCCCCAGCATGAGCGCAAGTACGCCCATCGCGGCCTGGGTCAGCATCAGCAGTTTGCGCTGGTTGAGCCGGTCCGCAGCCGATCCCGTCCACGGAAGGAATAGAAGTTGCGGCGCGAATTGCAGACCCGTCACAATGCCGAGCGCCGTCGCATCGTGATGGGTCAGTTGCGTCAGCACAAGCCAGTCCTGGGCGACGCGCTGCATCCAGGTGCCGACGTTGGAAATCAGGGCGCCGACCGCCCATAGGCGGAAGTTGAAGCTTCGCAGCGAGCGAAAGGTGCCGGAAACTGGATTCTTCATGCGCGCGACGGCGAATTCCCTCCATAAAACTTGCCGAAGTGGCGCGCAGAGAAGACGCTGATTACCAGGGCGCCTGACGCGAGCACCAGGATATGGCTCGCTGATCGCACGTCGAAGGCTCCAACACGCAGCACCAGCAAGTAACCGATCACCGCGTTGAAGAATCCCCATAGAACGTTGACAGTGGAGGACGAAAGGCCCTCCCCCGGTGGCTTTGCAAAGGGGCTCTGGAAGGGCTGCCCCATACAACCACTCACAAAATGCGGAACGGCGTTGGCCACAAAGGCGCCGCCGAAGAAATGAGAAACGAGATGAAGCCAGTTCATTGGTTTAAGCTCCTTTTTGACAGCAGATCAATCTTCGGTGAGCCGGTTAAGCAGCTCGAGCGCTGTGGAGAGCTGCCGCTGCTCCTGGGCGGAGAGCTTTTGCGCAATGATCGCGGTCAGCCAATCGAGCTTCGCGGCACGCACCTCGCGGATCAGCCTCTCGCATTTCTTGCTGAGAGACATCAGAGTTTTTCTACCGTCGTTTGGGTCAGGAATCCCGTTCAGGAGGCCGGCATCCAGCAGCGACGTGACAATGGAGCTCATGGATTGAGGCTGCATCGCCTCTGCGCGAGCCAAGTCTGACACCGTGGCGGCTCCATCTTTTTCGAGGCGAAGCAGGACGGAGATTTGGGAGGATGTGAGGCTTTCCTGCCCGCCTTGATCGCGCAACCGGCGTTTCAACTTGCTCAGGATTACGCGTATTTGCGCGGCGAGGTCGGACGCCGATGCGGCCCCGGCGACGGGTACTCTTCTGCTCATGAATTGAGCATAGCATATATGCAGTTTAACTGTACAGTTTATATGTATATATGCGAAAAGGACGGCTGGTTGACTCTCCTGTTCCCGCTACTGATTCCCCGTCCGCGCCACCTGGTTGATGATCTGCTGCACCAGCACCACCCGCACATGAATATGGCTGGCCAGGTCCGGCAGAAACTCCGTGATGAAGTTCTCAATCGGTGCAGTCCCCAGCCCGATCGCATATCGTCTCACCGACGAAGGCAAATCCGTCTGCTGCCCCGGTACATACAGGTTGCCGATCTCGTCGTCGATCGCAAAGCCCACCAGGTTTGCGTAGTTCAACATCTCGTTGCCGTCATCGCCCTGCGTCCACACAACCTGGTAGAGCGCATGCGCGATGCGCCGCTTCATGGAGGCCCTTGGCAAGCGGTGATAATGCGGGTCTTGATGAGCGATGGATGGAATGAGAAACGTGCCAAAGAATTCGCCCGTAGCATCCTGCGAGTAGGAGACCCCCACGTTTCGCCCAAATCCACTCATGCCCGGCCCGTATGCGGAGTGCGAGTTGGCTCCTATGAAAATTGCGGAGTTTGCGGCAATTGTGAGTCCGTTGAATGGATCGATCACGTCGCGCACCGCGAGCCACCCCTTCTCTCGCGGCGTGAGCCTTCGCACCGCCGGTCCATTCAGGAAGCGCGCGTACCAGTCAATGAACGGCGCAAACGCCGGACACGGTTCCGGCTTCAGCGATGCGCTGATCGCCGGATCCTCAGGGTTTGCAGCCACAACTCCGGCCGCGCCCGCCTCGACCATGGCCGCCGCCTCGCGCTTGACCTCGCAAGGCTCCGCGCTCGCAGTCTTGTGGCGCTCATGCACGTGCGATTCGGGAGCGTCCGGCAGCGTCGCGTCCCCGTCCCCCGCCTGCCCCGCCCACAACGGAAGGCCGACCAGCAATAGCAGCCCCACCGGAGCCCACCGGCAGACTTTGCTGGTCTCACGTTCGATCAGGGTGCTTCCCAAAACACTCATCCTCACTTGAAAAAGTGTCTTCCCGCTTGGATGCGAAAACCGCGACCTCTGAATCTCAGACGCGACTTTCGCAGGAAAGGTCACGCGCGTCAGATCCGCTACGACCCGGTCCAGCTTAAGTGCTTTGAAAGATATTGCGGCAGTGACACTTGCGGCACCTTTCAGTCCAAGGCAATTGACTCGGAAATGCACGGCGATCAGACTTGAGAGAGGCTGCCCGTCAACCGGGCAACCAGAGGATTTTCTTATGGGCTCGTATCCACCTCCGAATCAACCACCGGGCCAGGGTCCGTACCGGGGCTACCCGCCGGGCGGCGTTGGCCAGCGCATTGAAGAAGCCATCGAACTCATCGAGATGGAATTGCGCCATGCGGTCGCCTATGTGAATGACGCGGTCATTCCGCAGGTGCGCAAGGAGTCCATCTCCGCCATGCGCACCGTATCGAACACGCTGCGCGATCTTGCCGACCGCATCGAGAACCAGCCAAAGGGCCCCCGCAGTTGATGGCTTCCCGATCCAGGCCGGCTGCTCTCTGCGCAAGGAACACTCTTCATCTCGCAGGACTGTCGCTTGCTCTCGTGGCTATTGCCGGCTGCCATCACAAGCAAGTTGCACGAACTCCGCCGCGGCAGGCACTTCCTCCCGCGCCCCAGGTGTATGCGCCGCCGGCTCGTGCTTCCGCATCACCCTCCTCGCTTCCGCCCGCGCGCATTCCCATCACCCCGGTGCCGCCTGGGGGAGTGAGTGGGGACGATCTCGAATACGTCTCAACCCACACGCCCATCCTTACGGAAGTGGGGCTGGCCACGTGGTATACCGCGCCGTATGCGGGACGCAAAGCTGCGAACGGCCAGGTGTTCAGCGACGCCGCCATGACGGCCGCGCATCGCACTCTGCCCATGGGTTCATTGGTGGTCGTCACCAATCTAAAGACCGGGCAATCCGGAGTGATGCGCATTACCGATCGCGGTCCGTTTGTCGAAGGCCGCATGCTGGACCTCACCGTTGCCGCCGCCAAGGCCACCGGCATCTACCGGTCAGGCATGGCGCAGGTGCGGCTGGACGTGTATGAAACGCCCAAGCCGATTGCATCAGGAGGACGCTGGTGCGTCCAGATCGGCGCATTTCACAGCGAACGCGATGCGCTCGAACTGAAGCAGGAGTTGCAGCAAAATTACTCGAACGCGAATGTGATTGAGTTCGCCGGACAAGACAGCTACTGGGTAAGAATTCGCCCGCAAGGCGACAATCGCGAATGGGCCGAATACATTGCGCAGCATATTCAGCCAGCCGAAGGCGAAGCTTATCTGACGCGACTGGATTAGAGACAGTGGTCAGTAATCAGTTGTCAGGAAAAGGCGCGGAGGGGAAGTTGGTTCTGTCCCACTCATCGCGCGATGAAACTGTGCGATGAATGGGGCACGGTGCTGTTATTCAGAGGTCAGAGAGACGATACAAATTGGCGCGTTTCAATAGCAAAGGCCCCGGATTCAATCCGGGGCCTTTGTTTTTTGCGAACTATTTGCTGCCGTCGCGAAGAAGCGCCGAAGCCGCCCACAGGACGGGCGCCTGGCCGTGGAAATCGCCGGTGCGGCGATTACGCATGTAGTAGTACTCCAGATCGTCTTTCTTGCCGGTGCCTTCGCATACGTTCGTAATGTCGTTGTTCTGGTCGATGTAGCCAGCAACGGCGATCCATGCTTTGCGGGCTGCGGGACCGTAGGTGTAGGCGTCGAGCCAGCCATTCTTGACGCCGGTAATCATGGCGAAGGAGAACATGGCGGTGCTGGACGTCTCAGGCCAAGCGTCGGAGCGATCGATCAGCTGACGCCACATGCCGTCCGTTCCCTGGTATTGCAGCAGCGAGGCCATCATGATCTTGTAGCCCTTCAGGATGCGCGGGCGGAGCGGATGATCGGCGGGCAGGGAGCGCAGCATCTCAGCCATGCCGGCAGCCACCCAGCCATCGCCACGACCCCAGAAGTAAGGCACGTCGGGAGCGTGGTAGAAGAGGCCATTCGGCTGCTGAAGCTTGTCAAGATACGCAACCATCTCGGCAGCATCACGATCGAGATACTTTTTGTCGCCGGTGGCGCGATAGGCCTCAAGTTGCAGGATGGTCAACATGTACATGTCGTCGATCCAGTAGCGGGTTTCGTCCGAGAGGCCATCGGGCGTCGGATTGTTCCATTGCTTGTCGGCCCACTCCTGGCCGTAAGCGAGGTACTTCTTGTCGTGCGTCTCGAGGCCGATCTCAAGGGGAATGGCGCCGAAGATGTTGTCATCGACGTGATGCCGTTGAGGGATGTGCGATTCCTCAGCGCCGCCGGGCAGGATGGGATCAAATTTCTTGATGAGCTTCTGGGTCAGGTCAGTGTCGTGCGTGAGCTGAGCAAAAGTGAGCGCACCATACCACGTGCAGACCTCGGAATAGTGGATGGTGGGCGAGTACTGGTGCGGGCTCGTCACGAAGTGGTCGGCTAAGCGCTTGCCCACTTCCTGCGGCGACCGGCCAGCGGGCCAGTTGCTGAAGTAGTCCTGCTGGCCCGAGAGTGCAACCGTTGCGGCGGGAAGGAGCAGAGCGAGAGCGACGAACTTGATGAAGGCTTTCATTTGCATATCCTTTTGGTGTCGATGGAACAACCAAGCAATTCTAAAGCGCAAGCCCCGTGGCAGGGGCGAGCCTCAGAATTCCAAAGGATTCCGGCGTGTGAAAGCTGGGGCAATTCACAGACCGCCAGTTGATGTATTTGCGGTCGGGGTCAGCGCCCTGGCAGCGATAGAAGTTGATCCGCAATTCGTTGCCCACCGCGGCGGGGCGAGGGTCGATGGCGAGCCACGGTATGCGCATGAAACCGTACCAGACTTTCTGAGCCGCGTCGATTCTGGCCGCAACTTCGCAACCAGATTGCCAAACCCAGCCGACCTCGGATGGAGGATCATCGAGATTGATATCGAGATCGACCCATTCCCCTTGCGGAGAGACCTGGAATTCCTTGTAGCGGCGAATGTTCTTGAAGTCTTCGCCAATGAAGACTTCGGCCACATCCCAGTTCCAAAGTTCGTAGGTTTCATCGGTGAGATTAGGGTTGGGCTTGAGGTGAAGCTGGTGATACGGGCAGACGAAGAGGAGATAGAGATTGTTGCCGGTCCATTGAAGAAGGATTTCAGTTTGGTGGCCAGGAACGAGATTCCCAAATCGATCCTTGTCCACCATCACCGATGGAGCACCAGACCAGAAGTGTGATTGGGGATCAGTATCGGAGAGGGAATCGTGGGCAATCAGGCGGGCGACTGCCAGGTTGGAATTTTCCATCTTGCTTGCTGTGCTGGAATCTTGATCCATCTGGTGATGTTACTCGTCTTGCAACGTAGTCTACGCAAAACTACTACGGGCGGCCAATTGTGGCCGCCCGCAGGATAACGGTTCAACATCGGTTGGTGCCGCGTGCTTTAAGCGGTGACGGGCTCGGCGGCTTTCACGTTGACCGGTGTGAGCCATCCGAAGCGGTCGGGCTTGAGGCCGTTGGCGATGCCGAAAAACTCC
>Ga0302320_10025070_pt1 | contig 11610 bp, 8 predicted proteins | sample Bog_T0_3_FD_202130 | JGI IMG/M metagenome (GOLD analysis project Ga0302320, IMG submission 202130) | Peat permafrost microbial communities from Stordalen Mire near Abisko, Sweden - Bog_T0_3 | ecosystem: Environmental > Terrestrial > Soil > Wetlands > Peat | place: Sweden: Abisko, Stordalen Mire... | reverse complement strand
AGGCTGCCTACCACGCAATCCTGCGGGTTGATCGCAAACAATGGGTCAGGCAGAAATGGCTCCTTGCTTCAACAGGCCCGCTCGTCCAGGACATGGAATTCGCTTTGATGCGTGTCGTTGGCCAAACAGACACGCGCTCTGGACTCGAAAGGATGCAGCGAGTGCTACGGAGATATCGGGTCCAGTACTCGTTTCCGGTCACTACCGCGCATGTGAAGATGTCCAGTGATGCAGCCAGTATTCTCGTATCAATTCTTGCAGAACTGCTCCAGAATGCATTTAAGGCCGTCCTTCGCGCTGCGCTCAGCCCGGGGTACCCGAATCCGTTGATTAAGGTTGAAATGAGGCTAGTGTGTTCCCACTGTGTTGCATTTGAAATCGTCAATAGCGCTACGCAACGTGATCTCGATGCCCTGCAAGATGCCATCTCAACCAGTGCATATGAACGTGGAGTCGCCGACAGGATGTCAGGAGCCTGGCAGATCGAATTATTACGTAGTCGCCTCGGGAGCGCGGTCGAGTTTGAACGTGAAGTAATGACGGCCAAACGCGAGGCTAGGCACTCGTTCAAGTTTCGCTACGTGGAGGCCAATCCGTGTACAAGTTGTGGATAGTTGAGGATGACGCGGATACACAGGACCCTTTGCATCAAAGTTTGACCGATGCGCTGGGCCGCAGCAAGGGAGGCCTTGCAGAGTGGGAGGTGTTCGACACGGCGAAGGATGTCATTGAGAGGTGTTTCGCCTGTCTTTCTTCGGGTGATGCTTTCCCGGATGTCGCTATAGTCGACGCCAGCCTCGAACACGACAGCGAGGAGGACGCCTTGCACTTCGTGGGAGATAAACCGCAGAGACGCGGGTTTATTGTTGCCGCGGCGCTGCAGGCGTTTTCGAAGGGGAAGACAATTCTCGTCATATACACCGGAAACCAAGTTGTAAAGCACTTTAAGAGCGAATTTCTAAGCATCCCTCATGAACTATCCAACAAGGGTGTACGCCCCCTACTGACCATCGAAGACAAAGCCGATGCAAATCCGACCGAGATGCTGATAGGGTGGATCCGGACGGCAGTTCGGCAACTGAGTGAACGGGCCGTGAAAGACCGGGGACACGATGAGCTCGCGACGCCCGCGCTGATGTCCGTGGTTACTCGGCTGCAGGACATGCTTGCCGCTGAGAGAGAGATGGATCGGATGCTTGAACCGTTATTTGACGAAGTCCAGCGTTTAGAGGCGGACTATGAGAAGGCGTCGACATCTGAAAGAGATGCCACCGACTGTTTCTTAGATGTCTCGCAGCTTGCTGAGGCCCGTGCATCCAGGCGGCCGGCGACGCGTCTCCACAAACTATATGAGGCCTTTCTGGACGGCGCATCGACAGGGTGGGTTGTGGATCGTTGGAAAGTGGACATAGAGCCGCGAGCCAACCAACTGAGGCTGGAGTGCGCCAAGGCTCTTTCAGATAGCCGTCTGGAAGTCCAGCACTTGCTTAAGCTGATTCAGGCGTCTGGGTGGTATTCGAACCTGGGAGAGTTGGCTCCGTTCGAGGCTCACCTTCTGAACAGTTTTGCGTCTGGCTCGGAGCGCACACTTGAGGATTGCCTACAGGCACTGAACTCAATGCTGTCACTTCTGGATCTGGCGGACCATACAGCGAGCTTGGCGCGAGCTTTCCTATCGATGGAAAGCTCGCCTGGAGCCGGGACTGTGCCAACTACCGTGTTCGCCCATGCCTGTCATGGATGGTCGCATCGAGGACTTTGGCAATATCCGGTTCCCTATCCGACGGACGTCGCCACGAGAGAACAGTATTTGGAGGCCGAGCTCGGCGGGAATGGCGGTGCTGACTTTTCGTTCCAGCGATTGGTCCTTCCCGAAGCCTCTCTAAAGAGGATAAAGGAGTACGGCGAGTCGCTCGACCCTTATCAACCACTAAATGCATTTGCCACCGCTTGGTGTAACCGGGCCAGCGGGTGTCGCCAGCAATGGGAGCGAGAGCCGAAGCAGTATTTTCTAGATTATTGGGGGCTCGGTGAAGAAAAGTGGGATGATACCTGCCATGAGCAGAAATCGGAACCCCTTCTGACCGATTGGTGGTATCTGTTCAATCCGACGGATAGCCTGATTTCCGAGATGATGGGCCTCAAGAAGCCTTTGCCCGATCTCCCACCACCGTCTCAGATCCTGGTCACTTGGCGCAATCGAGGTAGGAAAGCTAGTGTTCGGTTTGTGTTTGAGACAGCTTCTCATTTGAACCGGCTAGATTTAGCGGCACCACGGGGGGATTTGACGAAGGCTCTGCGGAAATTTCTGCAATGGGGATCGTTGGAAATAGTGTGCACTTCTGACCGCAACGTCTCGAAACTTACATATGCTGACGGGGAACACAACTGCACAGAGATTCCGGCCATTGACGTTGCGCCTCGCTTTGAAATGGAGCTGACGATCGTGAACTACAGTCGGCGGATGTTATGGAGGGAGGAATGACAACGATCGTCTATGACCGTTCTGTAAGCGACCACCAACTTCCGGCGGCAGACCTTGCTGCAGTTGGCTGCCTATTCATCATACCGGTTTTCGGTACAGTTCGCGCCATCACGAAAGAGGAATTGCAGAACGCGGCTGTAGTATGCGTCCACGCGGGTGACGATCTGGACTACAAGACCGGCATGGACGTCCTCAAGTCGGGCAAGCATCTTGCGTACTTTTCCGCCGACGAGCACAGAGCCAATCGACATACCGTCGAGCTACGCAAACTGTTTCCCACGCAGGTCGGCCTTGTCCATTGGATACGCCTTGAGAGACTGAGACAGGACCTCGGTCGGGCCATTGCTGCTGGTGATCTTTCGACTTTGTACGAGCGAGAACGTCCCAATGCCGCCGATACTCTGGCTGGTCTAGCCATTCTTTGCCAGGGGTATCTTGCCACTCACGCCGTAAAGGAAGCCCCCGAACAGTGGGGCCCACGCGAGATCAGGGATGTTCTGACAGAAATCGGATGGGTTGATCTGATGAAGACCGCTGCAGGTGCTCGGTGGAGCGGCCTCTCGGTCCATGCGCAGAGAACGGCAAACCCTGCTTGGTGGCGTGAAGCGCTCGATCAAAAAGAGGAACTCGACAACTGCTTAAGAGATGAGACTTTGGGCGAATATCCCGAGGGAATGCCTGTCCTTGCCCGTCTCGTAGAAGCAATTTTCGCCGCGGAGAATATTACTCCGCGAATTGTCGGTTTGGCATATCGGTGTCTGGCTGGCCGGTTGAAAGCAGCGATGGAAGTGAAACCATGAACGCTTCTTGGCAGCGTAAACGCATCCGGTTCAACCACGACTGGCTGAAGAATGAATACCTACTGGCGCTTGGATGTTGGCAGCGGATGCTTGAGGATTCTGTTCGGGACCCGCAGTCCGAAGGGCGATTCCTCACTTCAGTTCTTCCAACGTGGACCAAGCGACGGGAGGAGGCCTACGCTTTGGTGTTGAGCTTCGAAGCAGAGATGTCGCCGGCGGTTTTGATGAATAGACTGCCGCTTAAGGATGTGCAGCCGGAAACGAGGGCGTGGCTTGAACCTCTCATACGGGACCTGTGGCGGAGTCGTAGCGTGGTGTCGCACCATCTGCAGGAGACGGTTGCTGCCATCACGGCGGTCGACGACGGCTACGACCAGCTACGGGCCGCAATCGGAGATCGCACGTCGATTGAAGAATTGCGCTCCCTATATGACGAATTTGCGAGATTCGAAGGGCTCTGTCAGGAGCTATCCAGGAGGCTTGGATTGCTGCCGGCACGAATCATAGTTACTTGACTCTAGAAAGGTCGCGGGCCCTCGTCCATTTCTATAAGCCACGAACACGCGGTGACTACAGGATTCTAACGACGGTTGAAGGTGGTGAGAAGTGAGAAACGTCCCATTACCGCGTATTTTGATTATTGATGACCTTTTCGGGCGGACGCTGCGTTGCTCGAGAAATGAACAACGGGCGAATCTCTGCTCCCGATTCTTGCTGAGGGACTGTACCGGCGATGCTGGCACGACGCCATCACAACAGATTGAGGCTCCGATTGCGGAGGCTGTCTTCCACCGTGGCCAGCAACCGGCTTGCGCCTCAGTTGGGGACACCGTCGAAAATGATCTTCCAGGCGTGTTGAACTTCGTCCGTGAAGGCTTCCGTCCTGGCGGACCGTGTTGGAGCCTGGCGTTGCTGGATTTGTGCTTCTACACCGGGGATGTTACCAAGGAGTCCGACGGGGAGAACGAAGGGATGCCGGCGGGAAGAGGGGGAGATGATGAGCCGCAAGGGTATTTCGGGCTCCAAATCCTGAAGGTGCTCCAAAGAGAAGTTCCGGATTTGCCGGTTATCATCTTGTCCAGCCAACCACGCGAAGATGTCAGCCGCGCGTTCAGCCGCCTAGGAGGCCTTGGGTTTCTCGACCGCGCTGCGCGAGAGAGCCCCGCCCAACTAAAGGATTACATCTTCCGGTATGGCCTTCTTCCTGACCAAGAGGGCCGACTGATCGGGCGATCGCTTGCCCTGCTGCTGGCGCTGCGCAGGGCGAGGCTTGCTTCCAGAAGCGGCAAGAATATTCTCATCTTTGGTGAGCGCGGTTCGGGGAAAGAGCTCCTGGCGGAATATGTCAATCGGCACAGCGCGGGTGGCCCGAGGTGTCCTTTCGTCAAGGTAGACGCCGGGGGACTTAGCGCAGAACTCTACTCAAGCGCTTTGTTTGGGCATCGGAAGGGAGCGTTCACTGACGCGAGGGCGAACAAAGTTGGGGCCATCGTCGAAGCTGACGGCGGAGACCTGTTCTTGGATGAGATCGGGAACATGCCAGGGGCAGTTCAGCTTGGACTGTTGCGAGTACTCCAGGAGCGGGAAGTTATGCCTCTCGGTGGTACTAGCGCTGACCTAAGGAAAGTGAATGTTCGTTTCTTGTCTGCCACCAATGGCGATCTCGACGCTGCCGCAAGAAGTGGTACATTTCGAAGTGATATCCTCGACCGTCTGCGGCAGGAGATGTTCTGCCTTCCTCCGTTGCGAGATAGAAAGGAGGACATTGTCCTTTTAGCCGAACATTACGTACGTCGGGCTCTGAGCCACATTCCGGGAGCCCTCGGGCGTGACATCGAACCTGAAGCCCTCGCGCGACTGTTGGACTATGACTGGCCTGGGAATGTGCGCGAACTTGAGAATTGCATCGTGAGCGCCGTGGCCCACCACCCGGATGTCGAACATCTCCAGCCCAATCATCTTGAGATTCCTTCCCACCCTGCTAAGAGTACTAAACACGAGGTTCCGCCGCAAACGACCCAGGTCACGTTTCCAGTGGGCGATATGTCCCTGGATGACGTTGTCACGATGCTCGATAACGTTGACTTCTCACGAATACCTCGCGAACAGTGGGCAGGCCGAATCGAGGAGTTGGAGACTGCCTGGGCAAGGTTCATGGCCCGCTATTTGAAGGCCGGGTTGGAAGCATCCCGCCGGCCTGCCGTGAAGAATCCCACGGGGGAATTGTTTTTGTTGCCTGCGCTGCAACTCTTGACCGGCAATGCGACCCTCAAGGCATGGCAAGCGTATGACAAAATCAAAGCCATCTGCCAGTTGACGCCGCAAGCGGAAGTGGAAAACACTCAGGACCCAGTATTAGGAGACATCCTTGCCCGGGCGAAACGCTCGCGCCGAGGGCGGTAGACCCTCTTCAGGTCTAAGACTCAGTGGCCGGGCAAGAATTAGAGGTAATCGGCCCGCGAAGACGGTGCCGCTGGTCTGACGAGCAACGCATCGGCGTCCCTGAAGCGGAGTAGTTGAGCGAATGTGATTTGCGGTTGCCGCCAGTGCTAAGTTCCGAAGTGTTTTCTCTAACCCCTAGATTCCAGGCTTCATCTGAACAACCGATCCATGTTGTTTTCCTGAGCGCTCAGGTGAAGCAGCTTTTGCCTTTAGCTTTAGCCCCAAACCTGCTTGGCGTTGGCCGGTGGCTAAGCGATGCCATTGGTCGCGAATCCGCAACGGGCGCTCGCACTTGCAGTCGCCGTTGCTCTCACGTTTCTCACTTATCGAGTTTCCGGCATCGAGTTGCTATGGACCGGAGGACGTGCAAGGCCCGCAGGGTGTGCGATTTGCGAGCGCGTGTTTGGATCCGGCTAGTCATTCTACAAGAGTTGACAGTCAGTGGCATGGGAAATGCATCACCACAAGGAAGCCATGAAATCAGCGACGCGGAACCGCCGGAGCGTTGTTAGAGACTGGCAAAACTCGCTCGGATCGGTGGTCGCCGGCTCTTCGCTTCCTTTTGCCCATTGAAAAGTGCTCTAGGCGTAGCAGCAGCAAACACTGCACGATTGACGGTCTGAGCGAAGAAGCAGGGTAGATCAGAGGATTCAAGTATAGGAGAGAAACAATGCATTCACGCAGGCACCTTACCGGGGTCATTCTTGCCCTGGCGCTGTTCACGCCTTCGCTGTTCTCGCAGAGTCCGGCGAAGGCAGTTTCCTACCCCGTGCCGTACATTTCGCAGATCAGCTACGGCAATTACACCGGATTCCCCGATTGGGGCCAATCGGCCTGTGGGCCGACGTCTATTGCGATGATCCTGGCGTACTACTACCCCGACGCCGGCATCGGCGTGCCGGTCGTGTACGCCGGGGCGACCCAGGCGACCCTCACTTACAACGGACCATTGGCGGGTTATCGGAACGTCGGATACCCCGGTTCAACTTGGCAAGGCACGCTGCCGAACACCGGGTTGACGAATGTCCCAGCCCAGTTTCAGCCGTACTTCGGCGGAGCGGACGAAGGCATGGATCCAAACTACGCCGCCACGTACTTGGCTCACGCGTTTGGCGGCACCGCGCAGGTGCAGTCGCTCTCGATGGCGGGCGTCATCGCCGAACTCGCCAACGGCCCGTTGATTATGAACGTCAATGAGCGGAACAAGCAGGGCACGCCGTGGGGAGGACACTACTTCGTCATCACGGGATACGACCCGGCCACGCTTACGTTCACCGTCAACGACCCGTTCCCGCCGTTCGCCGCGTATTATGGCAACTCCCCGGCAAACGAAAAGGTATCCCTGTCGACGATTGCGTCGTGGTACCAAGGGCGCGTGCTGGTCTTCCGGCCGGATACCAGCCTCTCCACCAACGGACGCAGATACACAGCGTTTGTCGACAACGGCGTGAACAACGACGGCCTCACGCCGTATTGCACCATGTCCACGAACTGTTTCACTGTTGATGCGCTCTCAGGAAAAGCCAGCACCGGCCAATACGCGTGGCAACTACGGCATAGTGTTGGTCTCGACTACGCGTACCCGATTGAGGCCCGTCATTCTGCGCGCTGGAAGCCGTTCCTGCCGGCGTCCGGCTATTACGAAGTGGTCATCCGGACCTACGCAGCCGCGAACTCCGGCGCGACCCGCTACGCCCTCCACGATGCCAACGGGCAGGAACTCACGGCCCGCTACGTCGACCAGAACAACACCAGCGTCGCCGAGCGCGTTGCTTCCCTGGGCACGGTCTTCCTCTCGAACGGCGCCTACGTGGACGCCGCCATGGCCCCCAACGCGCCGGCCGACGTCATCGCGTTCCTGGATCGCGAATATCCCTCCGTTGCGTCCAGGCCGCAGCCCACCTTCAGTTTCACCGCAAACGGCAAGTCCTACGCCAACAGCCAAAGCGTCGCGCTGTTCACCAACAAAGGAACGCCGCTCACGGTCGCGCTCAATGCGGCGGCCAGTCAAGCCGGGCCAGCCGCCACGATCACGTCGTACGAGTGGTTCGCGGATGGCGTCAAGATCGGGACGGGAGCAACGCCAACCTTCACCTTGGCAGCCGGTACGCATATGGTCATCCTGCAGGTCAGCAACTCGTTTGGCCTAGCGGCGTACACCAGCGCCACCATGGTGATCACCGAAGCAACACCCCCGACTCCCGCCTTCACGTTTTCTGGCGGCGGCAAATCTGGCGGGAACAATCAATCCGTGTTATTCAGCGTCGCGCACGGCAGCACGCTTGCGCTCACCTTCAACGCGGGCGCCTCACAGCCTGGCTACGGTTCGCTGACGTACATCTGGCAGAACGGAAACTCCGCCACCAGCACGCAGCCGAGTTTCACCACGAACTTCGGCCCCGGCACGTACACTATTACCCTGCGCTTGACCAACACCGCCGGGCTGACCGCATCGACGTCCGCGCTCATTAGTATCACCGAAATCGCCACCCCGCCCACAGCCAGCTTTACCTTCAGCGGCGGCGGCAAATCCGGTGCGAGCAACCAGACGGTACAACTCGCGACACCGTCGGGCACGTCGCTCCCCATCTCGTTTAACGGCACGACATCCCAGGCCGGAACGGGCTCCCTCACGTACGCGTGGCTCTACAACAATGTGAGCCTGACCACCCTGTCGACTTTCACCGCCAATTTCAACCCCGGCACCTACGTGATCACGCTCCGCGTGACCAACACGGCCGGACTCACGGCGTCCACGTCGGCAACCATCACCATCACCGCCACCGTCCCGCCCACCGCCGCATTCACGTTCTCGGGCGGCGGCAAATCAGGCACAAACAACCAGACCATCAACTACACCGTGGCGCGCAACGGCTCCGTAGCGATAACCTTCAATGCGGCAACCAGCAAAGCGGGCTCCGCCCCCATTGCCGGCTACCTCTGGCAGTCAAACGGCACCACAATCAGCACCCAATCATCCTTCACCTATACCTTTGGCACGCCGACCAACAACATCACGCTGCGTATCACGGACAGCGCAGGACAGACCAGCACTGCCACCGCAGTCATCGCCGTCAAAGCACAATAGAAACTCTTCACCAAAGCGGGGGGCACCATCGCCCCCCGCGTCTGCATGGAATCCTGAGCCTCGCCCGGCCCCAGCTCATCTATTTCAGATTCCTTACTAAGCATTAATTCACTCTGCGATTCTTCCTCTACCTGCCTCGTCGCGTCCCGTTCGCCGCGGCAACCTTTAGAATGGGTGACCGCATGAGTCTTCCGATGTACCACGCGTCAAAGGACGCCAGGAACGGCCTACCAACTGTCTGCCACGCCCCGGCTTCACCTGATCCCAGGCCGGATCTCCGAAACTCCCCGTCCGGTTAACAGCACGGAGATTGTTGCCCGTTCCGGTTCTCCAAACGCCTGTTCGGAAGAGGGTTGCAGTCGGGGAGCCAAACTCCAACTACGTCAATAGCTTATACCCTCTGGTTAACGGCTTTCGTGCGTTTTTCCTCGACTCCGATTCCAACGCAAATACCTCCTTTTCGCAACGACTTTGCGTCTTCGCCAATGTCGGCGTCATTCTCAGGTTCGGAAACGGAGACTCCGGGGTCCGAGCGCAACCGTCAGGGTTTCGCCCGCACCCCGCGTTTTCTCCCTCCGAATTCTCTGTTTCTCTGGTCAACAGGGGTCGTTGGTTAACAGGGTGTTGCGGTCGGCGGCCCGCGTGAAACCCGCGAAAGCTCATCCGAGAACCATTTTGCCCAGGTACAGATCGGTCCGCTCGCCTCTTGGGTCGTCCAGTGCATTCTGATGCCCGATTGGTGCGTCTACCTGTGCACTGAGTATCCAGAGATCATCGATCCCCACTGGCAAGTGCCAGCAACCCGTTAACCCGCCACCAACCAATGACGAAAGGTGGGCCGCGTCAGTTTTCCGCCGACCGCATAACACGGATGGGAGTCGCATTAGATCTCAGGGCGCCACTCCGGCACGGCCGTTATGAAACTTCCGATCCAAGGCGGCACGCATGCGTCCCCGCGGCCTCACATTCGCACGGCCACTGACACCATTTTTGGAAGGGGCTAAGGGCCGGCGGGTGCAAAGTGGCTACCTCTAACTCCCTCTAACTCTGGTCAATGTGGATAATGACCATCTGATAGTGCCGACCGTCCGGCCAGTTCACCAGGACTGCGGCGGTCTGCCCACACTCCGAACCGGGAAACGTCACTGGATCAGGCCCCAATGGGAACCTGCACGCGGACCAACGCCTCAATTCGCTCATGAAGCGGGATGGCGACGCCCGCGACTTCAATCGAGATCGCTACGGCGTAGGATTGCTCAAATCCGGCATCCTGTTGCTCCTTGTTCAACCAGCCCCGCCTCCCGATAACGCATAGGAACATCTCCTCCTCGAAATCCGAAGCGGGGGCGTCGAACCAGTCTTTCTGAACGGTTCCGCGCGTGCGCAGACGCTGTTTGACCGTCCAGTTCCAATTGCCGATCGGCTCATCTTCCAGCTCTTCGTCTTCTTCGGCGGAGGCGGCGGGGTTCACGGTGGAACAGCGTCTTCGAAACTGATCGCAGCTCTCCCCGATTTTCGAGAAGCCCCATTCGAGTATCGTTCCCCGATACTTGGCGTTAGTCTTCCGCACGGGCGCCCTATAGGCAAGGGTCACCGAGACTCGCAAGCGGGTTTCCGGAGTCCTGTCAAAAAGGGCCGTGGGAAAGGGAATTCTAAAGTAGTGCGCAGTACCGATCGGAATACGCTCCTCAATGGTGATGAGGCACCTCGCGCCGCCGGGCACAAGCGCTCGATCCGCTGAGGGCACACCGTACCCCAGGATCCGCAGCGTGTCCTCTGTAGTTGCGAGGCGTTCGGGCCACTGAGCGGCGTTCACAATCAATGCCCGAATCAGGTCGACGGAAGCCTGTGGAATCTCACGCTGAATCAGCCCCGCGAGGTGCGCGACCTTGGGGGCAGCGACGCTTGTCCCATTTACAAACTTGACCAGCCGGCCATCCCGTGCGAACTGCGAATTGGCAACAGCCACATCGGTCAATTGCGCATTACGCCGCAAGCGCGTCCCGCCTTCGAGATAGTAGTTGCCGCCTTCCTCGACGACTTCCGGCTTGATCTCGCGCAAATAGCCGGGGCCGGTCCGGGTAAACGGCGATGGGGTGCCGCTCTGGGCAATCGGGCGGCGGTTCAGGTTCTGGCGTTGAGCGAACGGCGCGCCAGCCCGGGGCACATAGGCACCGACAGTCAGCACATTGATCGCCTGTGCAGGATTGCGCAACCGGCACTTTTCATCGGTCAAATACCGCGGATGGCCGGGCCTGTTGAGCCAGGTTTCCAGTTGCGCGGTCGAGGGGGAGACGGCTCCGTCGATATTGCCGGTGGCGACAATAAACAGATATCCGCGGCCGCCATTATCGTAAACGGTTCGGTCCAGAGCCTCCGCCCAAACGGACATTCGCTGCCGGTTGAAGGGCGCACGGCTGGCAAGCGAATGATTGAAGACCTGGGCGCCGTTTCGCTGGCGCATCTGGCCGGCTATCTCGGGTAGGGCCGACTTCATATTCACCGTTTCCGGCAGGGCGGCATCGTCATCCAGCACTCGCGCGACCGCCACCGGCAATACCTGATCGCCGGCTGCGGGCTGCAGGAGCTTTTGCCGCAGGTTACCAATCGCGGCGACACTGGCGATCGCCGTTCCGTGCCCGTCATTACCGCCATCAATTACCGACGTGGTGTCCGGAATAAAGCTCCGATGCACCGGGCCGTCGAGCGCCCGCCGGACCAAGGGCTGCTCGGGGATGACTCCTCCGTCGATGACGACCACTGGGGGCCCTACGGCGATTCGTTCCAGGGAGCCG